>Ga0187892_10003410_pt1 | contig 29123 bp, 17 predicted proteins | sample MA1701073metaG_FD_139345 | JGI IMG/M metagenome (GOLD analysis project Ga0187892, IMG submission 139345) | Bio-ooze microbial communities from a basaltic lava cave in the Kipuka Kanohina Cave System on the Island of Hawaii, USA - MA170107-3 metaG ... | reverse complement strand
CGAGACGATCCACGACGTTACGGAGGCAGTCCGCCATTTCGGGCGTAAAGAAGCTCGTGTACCACTTGAAGAAATCGCCTTCGAGGAAGTTGCGGATGCCCGCGTGACGGAACGGCCCACCTTTTTCCAGTTCGATGAACTCCTTTGCAAGCTGGTCATTGGACAAGCCCGTCCACGCCGTGAGCGGCGGTGTGGGCAGATCGGTGTAGCGTCCAACGATGACGTAAGCCAGTAGCTTCGTGAGGATGGCAAAAAACGTGTGGGTCGCGAAGAAGAAGCGATTCAGATCAAGTTGGTCCGAAGGGATGCCGAATGCTTTCACCATCTTACGGAGAGCTTCCTCGTTGGCGAGTTTGACGCGCCACTGCTCGTATTCCGTGACCGCCCCGTAGAACGCTGCCCATTGGTCGAAGATCGCTTCCAGCGAGGGCGCTGCCCGGTGGTCGAGCAGGGCTTTGTACAGGGCGCGCACCGTGCGTTGCGTGCGGACGTTTTCCGACGAGAAATCTTCGCTCAGATATTCCGGCAACAACGCAACGCCTGACTGCAACGATTGGAAATAATCGAGGAACTTCCGACACGATTGCTCGTCCACAGGCACCGGGTCGCTCGCGATCCAGACGCGCTCCGGCTTGGTGACGAAAATGAAGAAATGGCCATCCGTGGAACAGCCCACGATACGACCCGGTTTCTCGCGCGTTCTCCAAAACATCGTGTCGCCGTAGCGTTGCACCTGCGCGATCGTTTCGCGGTTTTTGGTGGCACTGTTTGACAGTTTCAACGAGCCCGGCTGCTCCCACTCGACGACGAAGCGGTTGTAGATGGTGTCCGCGCGTCCCGAAGTGCCAAGCGTCACTTCGGTATGAGGAGTCATATCAATGTTGTTCTCTTTTGCCAGGGCGATGAGATGTGCTTCGACGGGTGCGCGAAACGGTTTCTCCAAGACCCCGTCTCCGGAAGCGGCCTTGAAAACAGCCGCCAGTTTCTTTGCTTGTGTCCCCAGTTCCATAGCTGCGGGAGTGTGCCAGAGATGGACTCATGAGGCAATCAGGAAGCAGCGCCTGCACCGCCTATCATTCGCGACGCCGCTCTCGCTCAAGAATACGCCGCGCACTGGCGACAGCACGCCACCCATTCCGAGCCGTACAAGGGCAAGCTGTCGTCGGGATGAAATCCCTTGCCGATTGCGATCCATCAACCATATTTTCTGCCTTGGCTTGGGTCGCGTACCAGATTAAGAAAGCCCGCAAGAAGCAATGGCCCGACTTCAAATTAGGGCACTACGGAGATCCAAGTGTAGGTGATCGATGACGGATTCCAATGTGCTGATTCCCGTGGAAAGAATCGAGAAGGCGATCCTCTTGATCCGCGGGCAGAAGGTAATGCTCAGCACACACCTGGCTGAACTTTACGATGTGCAGCCAAAGGTTCTTGTCCAGGCAGTCAAACGAAACCTCGATCGGTTTCCCAGCGACTTCATGTTTCGGCTTACACTCGAAGAGCTCAGAGACTTGAGGAAACAATTCGCGACTTCAAGTGATTCTTCCGCATACCGTTTAAGGTCACAATTTGTGACCTTAAAGCGTGGCTCGGCATCGTCGAGCATGGCAAAGCGAAGCAAGCCGGAAATCTGTTGAGCATCAATCAGGAGGTCGGTGTTTCTGAAAGCGACGCCAAACGCGCGGCTGACATCGCGTTGAAAGCGGGCGAATTCTCGCTGCACGACGGCATGACGCTCCATAGCAGTCAGCCGAATCGTTCCACGCGTCGGCGCTGCGGGGTGAGTAACATCTACGTGCCAGCCTATGTGAACCAGACGAAGAAGAATTCCGTGGGCGAGTACTGGGCGGGCGTGATGCTGCGCGGCGTGAAAAAGAGCACTACGTTTCGCGAACGGGAGTGTCCTTTCCCGATGCCGAGCTAGTCATGGCAAGACCACATCGCATCGCAATCGGCTCGATCTTCACCGAGAGCAATCACCTCGGCGGCAAGCTTACCGACTTGGAGGCCTTTCGGCGAACGGAACTGCGCTACGACGCCGATGTGCTGGCGGCGAAGAGCGGCTATGTCGCCGGCATGCTCGATGTGTTGCGCGAGCAAAAGGCCGACATCGCGCCGTTGCTCGTCGCCAACGCCTGCCCCGGCGGGCCGATCACCGCCGAGTGTTACCGGCAACTCAAGAGCGAGATGCTTCAACGTTTGAAGAGGGTGATGTCCGTGGACGGCGTGGCGCTAGCTTTGCACGGCGCGGCGGCGGCAGAAGGCGTGGACGATTTGGATGGCGATATGTTGGAAGCCGTTCGCGAGATCGTGGGCGACAAGACTCCCATCGTTGCCTCGCTCGATCTGCACGCGCACGTCACCGAGGCGATGATGCGGAATGCCGACGCGTTGGTGGCGCTGGAAACCTATCCGCATCGCGACGCAGAAACCACGGGCCAACGCGCGGCGCGATTGCTGTGCGGAATCCTCGACGGAAAAATCACGCCGACGATGGCAATGGCGAAGGTGCCGGTGTTGGTCAGTGGCATTCACGGCAGCACGGAAGGCGACGATCCCTTTGCGGACCTGATGCGCTTTACAAAATCCCACGAAGGAAAGAATGGTGTCCTCTCCACCAGCCTGATCCTTGTCGATCCCTACCTGGATGCACCCGGTATGGCCAGCGGCGGCATCATCATCACGGACCACGACATGGACAAAGCCGTGTCGCTCTCTCGCGAAATCGCGATTCGATATTGGAATCGCCGCCACGATTTCGAACCGAAGATTTACTCGCCCAAGGACGCGATACTCGAGGGAATGAAAATCAAAGGCCGCCCGGTGCTGCTCGTCGAAACAGCCGATTGCTGTGGTGGCGGCGCGGCGGGCGACAGCATTGCGACGTTGCGCACGCTGTTGGAAGCGAACTTGCGCGAACCTTCGCTCGTGCCCGCGGTTGACCCCGAAGCCGCCGCGGCATGCAACAAAGCCGGGATCGGCAGCACGGTCACACTTTCACTCGGCCACAAACTCGATCCCAAATGGGGCAGCCCGATCAAGGTAGCCGGCAATATTCTCCGGCTCGGAGACGGGCGTTTTCGTTACAGCGGCGGGATGTGGAAAGGCGTTGAGGCAAACATGGGCGCGTGCGCCATCCTCCAGATCGGCTCGGTACAAGTGCTCATCGCGAGCGAGGCGACCTACGACTGGGCCGATGAACAGTTTCGCTCGATGAAGATGGACGCGCGCGCCGCCAAATTCGTCGTCGTAAAAAATCCGATGAACTACCGGCAAGGTTACGCGGGCGTCGCGAAAGCCGTGTTCGTGCTCGACACGCCCGGGCCGACTCCGCCCACGTTGCGACACGTCCAGTTCAAGAAAGTTCAGCGGCCCTACTATCCGGCCGATCAGGATATTCCAGATTTGCAGCTCGTAATCCTGCGCGGGCGCAACCGATGAACACGATGCACATTCCCTCTCTGTCTTCCAACATCACCTTTGTTCACGCCGGCAAATTCGAGTTGGCGCTGCGCGTCCGCTGCGAGCGCGGCTACAACTGCGGCTATCTGCGACTGCGGCCGCGGACGTTCGACGCCTCGGTGCTCGATTGCAAGATGCTCGAATACCCGAGTGGCAAGATGGTCCTGTCGAAGGGCTGGGACGTGTTCAATCACGAGCAGAACAAGATGGCCGTGCCGTCGTTCGCCGTCTGGGTCAACGGACAGGACAGAGGCGACGCGTGGTTTGACGTGCCGAATTACCAGAATGCCGCGCGCGGCGTATTGGATACCGAGTTCGGCTTTTACGTGTCGCATCCCGGCGTCGTGGACCTCCGACTGGTGATCGTCGAGGGAGACCGTCGTCACTTTCACTGGGGCATGGTGGAGACATTCCGCGTCGGCCCGGACAACCGCCGCTCTGCCCCGATCACTCCGATCAGGCGCGTCCGTGACAATCCGCGCGTGCCATGGTTGTTCCTGCATGATCGTTCGCCGGCGCAAGTCCGCGCGCGCTTCCGTCGCAACAGGCCGTTGCGCGCGCCGATGGCCCGCATGTTGAAGCTGATCCAGGCCGGGCACGGCGTGCCGTACGTCAGCACCGAACAGGTCATCGCCGCCGCTGCGTTCCTCACCGATTCTTCAGCTTGGATTGCACTCGCTCGACGGAGGCTGCGCGAGCTTTGTACTGTGCCGACCTGGAGCGGACGCGAGAACCCGCGCGTGATGCAGGGCGACAACGACGTGCAGCGCGGCTTCAACCTGATGGCCGTGACGATGCTCGCGCATTATCTATGGGACAAACTCGACGAGACGGAACGCCAGCTCGCGCTCTCGAAGTCGCGCGAATACGGACGCAAACTTTACGAGTTCTCGGTGCTCAACAAGCGTTGGGGCTCCGGCATGGGCGATCTGATGACGCACGAATCCATCCCGATGATGGGCGTGAGCATCGCGGCGATGGTGTTCTATGACCAGTTCCCCGAGGCGCACGAATGGCTCGCGTGGGCGCATGGTCGGATGTTGCACGCGCTGGCGACCGCACCAATCGATGGACGCGCGTGGTGGAGTTCGTACAGCCCGTGCTTCGTGGTGGCGCACGCCGCGGCGGTGCACGACTTCGCGCATGAGAACATCTTTGACCGGCCATTTCTCGCCAATTTGACGGACGCGCTGTTGCGTTGCCGGTACACGCCCACGTCCCTGTGCGACGTCGCGCAGATGGGCGAACTGTACGCGCGACAAATCCTTGCTACCATCGCCGAATACACCGGCAATCCCGAAGCAGCGTGGGGATTTCATTGGTACTGGCACACGCTTGCTCAGCGGTACGGCCAGCAGCATTTCGTCGGCTGGCCCGACATGATGTGGCTACTGCCAAAAGGCCGCGCGCCGAAGATGGAAATGACGCGCAGTCATCTCTTCAAGGATACAGGCTTGGCGGTCATGCGAACGGCGGAGGAGAAACCGAAGTTTTGCTGCCTGTTCCAGAGTGGGATCGGCGTCGGCCGGAACGGCTTCAAGCTGCGCAACCGCTACAACCTGGAAAGCCACAGTCCGAATGCGGACGCGGGTATCCAGGTTCTGGTGAACGGCGCGTTCGTTATCATGAGCAGCCCCGGTTGCTATCGCAAAGGCTTTCGAAACGAATCGGTCATTACAGTGGATGGCTCGGGTCATTACATGGACGACCGTTGGCTCGGTTGCGACATTAAGAAGAGCTGGCTCAGCAAGATGGTTTTTTTCCGTGACGCGAAAGCCAAATCGGTCGCCATCGGTGACAACACCGGCGCGTACCGGGAAGAACTCGGCGTCACCCGTTCGCGTCGGAAGGTGACTCTGTTGAAAACCGAGCCGCGACTCGTTGTCGAGGATTTGATCCAGCTTCGCCAGCCTCGCCGGCTGGCCCTGTTATTCCACAGCACGAAAAGGATCAGGCAACTCGCGCCCGGCCGGTTCGAGTTCACTTCCGACAACATGGCCGTGTTGGCCCGCAACGACGCCTACAAGAAACAACCGCCACAGAAGCTCGTGGTGGAAGTCGCGAACCCGGGGCGTTACCACATCCGCGTCAGCGAGACGCTCATGGTGCTTCCGTACATCTATGGCATGAACACCGGCGACAAGACCGGCAAGTTCAAGGGCCTCGGCACAGCGCCGCCGCCGCGCCCGCAGTTCTTGGAGATTGCTGTCCCCGGGAAGGCGGCAGTGGCGGACTTTCGCGTCGACTTGAGGCCAATGTGATGGGGTGGTTGCACGAAACAAAGACAATTAATTCCGCGATCCCATGGCAACAGAGACATTGGACATTATCCTGTGTCGTCCTATCGCTTTGCGTGGCCGGCTACAGTGAGCCGCAAATGACGAATGTGACGATCGAGGGCCGGTTCGGCAGGGCCGAAGTGGATGTGACCGCTCCGTCGCTGACGCGCTTGTATCTGCGCGGCCCGGACGGGTTGAGCAAACAATCGATCCTCGCCGAAATCTCCACGCCACGAGCGAGATTATGGGCAAGCGCCGGCTACACCTATGTGATCGGACAGGACGAACGCCGTTACGAAAGCCGTCTGCTCAAGCCGGACGCGGTTGACGTCAGCGGGACGGACGGTCGAACCGTTGTGAAGATCGCGGGTGTCAAACTGGCCACCGCTACCGGCGAGGAGCCGGTAGCCACCGAGGATTGGACGATCTCAGCGCCCGGCGATGGCACGCAGTTGGTTTGGAAGATCGTTCGGCGATGGCAGAAGGACTTCACCGCAACGCTGTCCGGCAGCCCAGCGTTGTTTTTTGTTTTTGGCGCGGCGGGAGCGCAGGGCGCGGTGACAAACCCGACCACGAGCACGATCTGGTACGATCCGATTCGAATGGATGCTGCTTCCAGCGCGTTGTACGCAAGCGTGTGTAATCCCGCGATGATTTCGGAAAACCACCTCCAGACAACCAAGGACCGCGACACCTGGGCGATCTACAAGTTGTGGACTCCCTGGCACGCGCCCGCCGATTTGCGGTTGGAGGTAAAGGGCGGACATCTCTATCGCCGCGGCGTCACCTACGGATTGGCGAATGAAGTGGGCGCGGTTACGACCCGCAATCGCATTGTAACGTACCGCAAGGGACAGGTGGAGGAGATCACGGTTGGGATCTCCGCCGTGCACAAACAGACGACCGGCTACCAACTGGCCATCACCCTGCCGGACAAAACGACAGAATCGTCGCTCAAGGATTTCTACGGCTCTCTGCTCAACGGCGGGGCAGTCAACGACCAGAAAGGTTTCGACTTCGGCAACCAGAGCGAGGGTTATTATTACGCCGGCTCGAGTTGGATGTACGGCATGGCCTTGGCCGCGGGCGTTCCAGCAAAGGGAACATTGTCGTCACATTCCTACGATGCGTCTAGCGCGTTTCGAGAACATCTGGCCCACATTCTCAGCCTCCTGGATGAACAGGGACGGGCTCGCTTCGGCTTCAACGAGTCCGGCGCGTTTGTGGATGACAATCTGCACACGATTCTCGGCATCCGGGCCTACCTGCTCCACAGCGGCGACCTGGCTTTCGTGCGGCAGAACCTGCCCGCGCTCGAACGGATGCTCGGGTATTTCATCCAGCGTCGCAACGACCGCGGCCTGTTCGCGTTGGCCGGCAGCGGTGGTCATTGGTACTACGATGCCATGCCCACGAGCGGGGTGAACAGTTATTATAACGCCTTTTTCTACAAGGCGGCATGCGACCTGGCAGAGATGGAATCGGCCTGCGGTCGGCAACAGCAGGCCGGGGAATACACTGCGCTCGCGCAACAAATCAAGACGGCGTTCAACGAGATCTTGTGGAAGGAGAATGCTCCCGGCGGAGCGCGCTATCTGGATTGGATCGATCACGGAGGGACGGAGGTCGCCTACTTCTGTGATTTGTGTCAATGGCCGGCGGTGGCGGTCGGCATCGCTCCGCCGGAGCGTGCCCGCAAAATCGTGGCGACAGCCGATGCGCGCCTTGCGCAATTGGAAACGGAGTACGGTTATCAAGGCTTCGCCGGATTGTCGGCTCTTTGGCCGGTGCCGGCGTCGATCAATGGAATTGGCTGGCAGACGTTCGGGAATTACATGAACGGCGGGATGCTGCTCAGCCAGACGTATTGGGAGATCGTAGCCCGGGCGCGGGCGGGCGATGCGGAAGGCGCAGCGCGACGATTGAAGCGGTTCGCGGCTCGCGCGGCGGAAACCGGCTGGGTTGGCAATAACGCGGCCAACATCAAGGGCGACATGGGGCCGGGCAGCGGCGAACCGTATCTGGCCGACATGGTGGTCGCGACTGCGGGTGTCGTTCATGGCGTGTTGGGCATCACGCCTACTTGGGAGCGACTGGAGGTGACGCCGCACTTGCCGGAGGGCTGGACGATGGCCGAAGCCGACGTGCTTTACAAAGGGCGGCATCATCACGTGTCCATCCAGAATGACCGGGTGAAGATTCAGCCGCTGGAACAGGTGATTCGTCAGCCGCTTCAGTGGCTCATGGATTTCAACCTTCGAACCGCACCCGGTGGCGTCGCCACCGTCAACGACGTGGACTTTCACGGAACGTGGTCGGGCTCGATTTCCTTGAGACCAGTGGATCGCGGGTACTTGGGATTCTGGAAACTGGATGAGACCGCAGGAGCGGTGCTGGATTCCAGCTTCCACGACAATCAGGGAGTGATCGAAGGGCAGGGCGTTCGACGCGGTGAAGCGGGACACGTTCCGTCCGGTCATGGTTATGGCTTTGATGGCCGGGGCTGGGTGAATTTTCCGCACTGCGACATCAACTCGTCGATGGATCGCTCGGAGAGTTTCACGATCCAGTGTTGGTTTAAGACCGAGACCGCGGATGACCGGGCGATGCTCGGCAAGTACGGGGGATTCCATGTCGGGGTTCGCGACGGCAAGCTGGTGGCGTCCCTGACCGACTTGGAACACACTCAAGAAGCCGCCGGCAACAATCCTGTTGCGGACGGACGATGGCATCATGTTGCCGCCGTCGTGAATCGTCAGACACAACAACTCGCTCTGTATCTCGACGGCAAGCTCGATACCCCGAACGGCGCTGCGGAAGCCCGGAATCCAGCAGACATTTCCGCCGTGGGATCAATCAGCCGTCGTGCATTGAGCGTGGGAAGCGTTGCCGGCGGGACGCCGTTCATCGGTTCGCTCGACGATGTATCGATTTCCCGTGGAGCGTTGAAGCCTTCGGAGTTCAACTTTCCCTCCGACAACCCATTGCCGGATTTCGCCTCCACGATGATTTATACCGCCTCGGGTTCATACCTCAGTCCGCCCTGCAACTGGGGCACGAGAGCGAAGCTGGCCGATGTGACCGTCGCGGCGGACCTCAACGGCGGGCAGATAACGGCCACTGTGGAAGTATCCGACGACAATTTTCGAACCCGTGCGTCGGTGCTGAAGATCAGCCTGCGCGATGGCGTCAACACGTATTCGCTGAGTTCCCTGCGAAACCCGGCGCGTGCGGTGCGCGTGCGGTTTGACCTGATGCGCGGTCGCGATCCAACACAATCGCCGACTGTGGACGGCTTCCGCCTCATCGCCGCGCCGTCAACTTCCGAGAGGGAATCGCCATCGAGGAGTTTCTGATGAAAATCAATTGGGGGAAATACCTCTCGCAATACGACGTCGTGTACGAACAACAATCGCGCGTGTGGCAGGACGGCACGCCGCTGGGCAACGGGTCGCTCGCGGCGAAGCCGCCGTCCTCGCTGCTTCGAAAACCGAATTGGCCGCGCAAATCCACCCACGCATGAACCACCCCGCCCGGCCACGTTGCAGAAGTTCAAAGATGGAATGCTCTGCTGGCTCGGCAAACCGACGCCGTCGGCCTACTACGCATCTTTGGAATGGGCGCGAGGCTGAAACGGCCATGAGCGCGTATTGCGGGACAGGGTTCTTTTGGTGTACCTTTGCGCCTGATGAAAGCCAAAACCTCGATTCGGACGAAGACAGTTTCGTACGCGCGTATCCGCGCTTTGAAAGCGCGCGATCGCCAGTGCGATTGGCAACGTCTTGCCCGCGGCGAGGTCACGCCCGAGCAGTTACAGGAAGAAAATGCCATCGTGCGGAACGCCAGCGAGTTTCGGATTCTCAACCTTCGCGAAGCCGCGCGGCATTACCGGGTGATAAACCGCCGCGCGGGCCGTTAGCCTCCGCTGACTTGAAAACGAATCGTGCCTCGACCGTCATCGATGACTACATGGCAGTCTTGGGCGTGCTTGGACGGGATGGGCTTCCGCGTGTGATTGTCGGCGGCCAGGCCGTGAACGTCTGGGCCGAGCGCTATCTGCCAATCGAACCGGATCTAGCCGAATTCCTGCCTTTCACGAGTCGCGATTTGGACCTGTTGGGCGAACGTCGCGACCTCGATGAACTCGCTCGGCTAACGGGTTTCGCCAGACATCCTGCGCCACGCAAGGTGTTCATACCGTCTGCGGGGTTTCTCGAGTTGCCATATGCCGGTGGCGGTTTCGTAAAAGTCGAGGTCCTCAAACGCGTCTACGGACTTCTTACAGAGGACCTAGTAAAAAGCGCGCTGCTGATCGAGCGGGGTGGTGTCAGACTGCGCGTGACAGACCCGATCACGTTGCTTCAAGCGAAAACTGAGAATGCCGTCCATCTGCCACAACAAGATCGCCAGGACGTCAAGCATCTCCACATGATGGTGCTGTGCGTGCGTGGTTTCATCCGCGAGCAGATCGTAGCGGTGAGTAACGGCGACCTGACGGCGAGAGGATGTCTGGATTCGTTGGAGCGAATCATTCAAATCGCTAGCACTCGCACCGCCTCCAGCGTGACGCGCATGTACGGGATTCGCTGGCTCGACAGCATACCGATCCCGGATCTCCTCGCCTCCCGAAGCACCAAGCTGCGGAACTTCGTTGAGAAAAGGTTGCCGCGCTGGCGGGAACAGCTCGGCAGGAAGAAGTGACTCCGGAACTCTTCTATCCGCGCATAGGGGAAAGCTCTGGGATGATCGTAACGGAGCAACGACGATGAATTCGATTCAGGTATTGGAACTTCGCAACCCGCCGCGTCATCGCCCACCTTGCGCGTATGTGGTGGACGACTTTCACCGGCCTGAGGTGCGGGAGCTCCGGGAGCGATACCGGCTCGACGAAAAAGTCACGGGCGCAAAGGACCGCTTCGACGCCCTTATTCGTCTCAGCAACTGGCTCGGCGGGCTCAACCAATTCGGTGTGCCGCCCGAGCGCGTGCCGATGAACGCGTTCGACATCATCGAGGCGATCCAGAAGAAGGGCCATCACTTCGAATGTTCGTACATGCCGCACGCGTTCTCGCAGATCGCGCACGCGATGGGTTATCCCACTCGCCTCGTTTGGATGGGTTGGAACGGCGAAGAACGCGAGGGCGGCGCGCATCACCAGGCAACCGAGGTTTGGGTGGACGGACTCGACAAATGGGTGCTCGTGGACGCGTTGCACCGGCTTCATTACGAACGCGACGGCATGCCATTGAGCCTGCTCGAGGTGCGTCGCGCGGGCTACGAGAACGAACATGCGGGCGTGCACATCCTCATCGGTCCGGACCGCTGGACGATTCCGTTCGATCCCGACACGTCCCCGGCCAAGGGAGACGAAGTCCTGCAACGTGTCAAAGAAGGAAAGCTCCGCTCGCCGATTCCGTGCGCTGGGATGTATTTCTGGTGCGCGGCGCTCATGCAGAACGCCTACTTTGCCAATCTCCATCACAACTCAGAGAGCTATTACCGCGTGCTCGTCTGGCGCGACCGGCACAACGCTGACAAGGTCTGGTTTCAGCGTTGTCACGAGGACAGGAGCGTGCGATTCATCCACTGGATTTACTGGGGCGCGGAGAAGATCGATGTCTGGTCGCCGCACCGCTGGGAGTTCCCGGTCAACCAAGTGCATGTGGACTGGCAACAGAAGGCCGACGAGACGCTGGAACTGGCGTTCGAGACCACGTGCCCGAACTTCGCCCACTTCGAGATCGTGATCGATGGGAACAACGCCACGCGCCACAAGCATCCGTGGTTCACGTGGCGACTCCACCCGGGCGAGAACACATTCCGCGTGCGCACCGAGAACCTCTTCGGCGTCCGCGGCACGGCGTCGGAACTGAAAATATCGCTATGACAAAACCGCTGCGCGGCGTCTCCGCAAAACACAACCTCAACCTCACCGCGCCGATTGACCGCTGGGACGAAGCCATCCCGCTCGGCAACGGACTCATGGGCGTGCTGCTGTGGGGCAGCGGCCGGCATCTCAAGTTGTCGCTCGACCGCGGCGACATGTGGGATTTGCGCCTGCCCGAGGAGTTTCAGCGTCGCGATTTCAACTGGCAAACCATCGTGGACGCCGTCGCGCGCGGCGACAAGAAGCTCCTCGAAGATCTGTTTGAGAAACCGTACGGCCAGATTTCCTACCCGACGAAGCTGCCCACGGGCCGCCTCGAACTCACGCTCGACGGCAAAGGCGACGCGAAGAGCTTCCATCTCGATCTGCGCCGCGCGATCGGCAGCGTCGAACTGGAGAAAGGCCGCGTCGAAATGTTTTGCTGTGCCGAGGAGCCGGTCGGGCTGGCCCGATTGGTTGGACGCAGCGCATCGGTCGTGATCAGGCCGGCATTCGAAGTTCATGATGTTGCCCACGCCGATCAGTCCATGGGCTCGGTCGCGTCGCTTGGATATCCACCGCCACGTCGCGGCAAGACCGGTCGCGTCGAATGGTGCGAACAGCCATGCGCGGATGGCTTCGTGTACGTGCTCGCTGCGGGATCGCGAAAAACCGGTCGCGACACGCTGCTTGCATTCACCGTGACTACGAACAAAGACGCCGCCGACCCGGTGGCGGAAGCCTGCCGCCGCGTCGAGCATGCACTCGATGCCGGCTTCGACCGGATGCGACGCGGGCAGGATCGGTACTGGCGTGAGTTTTGGGCGAAGTCGTCCGTGCAGATCCCCGATGCCGCGCTCGAACAGCATTACCATCTCGTGAACTATTTCTACGGCGCGGCCTCGCGACGCGGCGCGCCACCGATCCCGCTGCAAGGCGTGTGGACGGCGGACGACGGCACGCTCCCGCCGTGGAAAGGCGATTACCATCACGACCTGAACACGCAGTTGACCTACTGGCCGTACCTCGGAGCGAACCACCTCGACGAAGGAATGTGTTTTCTCGAATTCATGTCGAAACTGCTGCCCGCCTTTCGCGAGAACGCGCAAAAATTCTACGCCGTGCCCGGCGCGTGCGTGCCTGGGGTGATGACGCTCGATGGACGCCAGATGGGCGGCTGGCATCAATACTCGTGTTCGCCAACCAACGGCGTCTGGGTGGCGCACAATTTCCATCGGCACTGGCGCTACACGAAGGACCGAGCCTATCTCGAACAAATCTGCTATCCGTTCTGCCTCGAACACGCACGCTTCATCGAGGCGTTGCTGAAACCGGGCAACGACGGCAAGCTCAAGCTGCCGCTCTCAAGCTCGCCCGAGATTCATGACAACCGACTGTCGGCGTGGGTGAAGCCAAACTCGAACTACGATCTCTCGCTGATGCGCTGGCTGTTTGGCGCATTGATCGAGATGGCGAACGAACTCGGCGACCGCTCGCAAGCCGGGCACTGGGCAAAGATTTTGTCGCAGATGGATGATCTCGCCGTCGGCCCGCAGGGTTGCGCGCCGGAAATGTCCAATTGGTCGGTGGACGCGGGCCTCCTCGTCGCGCCCGGCGAGCCGCTCACGGAATCTCACCGGCATTTTTCTCACCTGATGGCCATTCATCCGCTCGGGACGTTGCACGTCGAAGGCTCGGACCGTGACCGGCAGGTGATCGATGGATCGCTGCGGGTGATTGATCACCTAGGCTTCCCATTCTGGTGCGGCTACAGCTTTTCCTGGATGGCATGCATGGTCGCTCGCTGCGGTCGCGGCGAACGCGCGTTGATGATGCTGAGACTCTATCTCGATTCGACGATTTCGCGGAACGGTTTCCACCTGAACGGTGACTACAAACAGCTCGGCGTGCTCGCGCCGACTTACCGACCGTTCACGCTCGAAGGCAACTTCGCTGCCGCCGAAGCCGTGCACGAGATGTTGCTGCAAGGCTGGGGCGACGTCGTCCGCATCTTCCCGGCAGTCCCGCCCCAGTGGCAGGACGTTGCCTTCGACAACCTCCGCGGCGAAGGCGCGTTCCTCGTCTCCGCGCGTCGTGTCGCCGGCGAGACAACCTGGGTGCGCATCGTCGCCGAGACGGACTGCTCGTTGAAATTGCGCGATCCGTTCGCCGGCCGCCGTGTGAAATGGAATCGTCGGAACGCGAGGAAGACCGGGCAAGATTACGTTTGCGAACTCGGGGCGGGGAACACACTGGAAGGGCACGCCGCATCAGATCGGTGTTGATTTGTAGGTAGTGCTCCTGCTATTAATAGCAACGTTAATAGCATGATCACTCTTGCCGATATCGCTGCCCGCACCGGCGTTTCCATCAACACCGTTTCGCTGGTGTTGCGGAATCGTCCGCTGCAGATTCCCGTCCGTCCCGACACCATTGACCGAATCAAACGCACTGCTCGCGAACTCGATTACCGGCCCAATCGAGCAGCGCGCACGCTGCGGCTGAAACGCTCGAATCTCATCGGGCTCGTCGTCCGTGAGTTCCGTCATCCGCTGTTCGCGCAGATCAACCAGGAATTGATCGGCGAGCTGGAAAAACGAGGGTTCGAAGTGCTGGTTACCGACGAACCGCTCTTCGGCAACTCCAAGCACATGGAGGACCTCTATAACCAGCAGGTTGAAGGCATCATCATCGGGCCGTTTTACAGCGAGCCGGTCAACCCGTTCCTCAGTCGGTTGATCGAGCAGCGGTTTCCGGTCGTCAGTTTCTTCCACGACGGCGACATCGCCATGGACGCGGTGACGATTGATAAACCCGCTGCGGTGGAGGATGTCGTCCGGCATTTCGCCCAGATGGGGCATCGCCGGATTGGCTGCATTGTCTCAAACCCCAAACACCGGATGCTCGAAGGATTCCGGCGGGCGATCAAACAAGCGAAGCTTCCCGCTCGCGAAGAATGGATTCACGTGATGTACGGTCGCGCCGAGAATGGCTACGAGTTAGGCAAAAAGATCCCGACTGGCGCGGACGATCCCACGGCGTACTTTTTCCACGACGACGCCGCGGCGATCGGGTTTCTGCGCGCGTTGCACGAATGCGGTGTGCGTGTCCCACAGGACGTCGCCATCGTCGGCTACGGCGATACCCCGTCGGCGAGTTACAGCCTCGTGTCACTCTCCTCCGTGCACGTCCCGATCGATCAGGTCGCCAAAGGCATCGTCGAACGTCTCCTCAACCGGCTCAAGAAGCCTTCGATTCGCCAATGGCAGCAGCTTGTGCTGCAAGCGGAATTGATCGTGCGCGAATCCTCGAACCATCAACGCACCGACGGCTAACCCGCCCGTCGTCTCCCCATGCAGCACCGACGGTATCTTCTTCGCTACGCGTTGATGTTGCGCAACGCCGATCAGCGAATTCCGGAACTGGTCGAGTATTGCCGGCTCAGCCGGGTCGAGTCGGTCATGATTATCACCGAGTCGCATTCGATGCATCTGCGTCATCGCACAGTTGAGGAAGCGGAGATGTACGGCGCAATGCTCGTCCGCGCGGGCGACGCGCTGCGTGAGGCCGGGATCGAGTTCGGGCTGAACCTCTGGCAGATTCTTGGCCATCACGATGCCGGGTTTTCCTCGGTCACGCACTTTGGCTGGCGGCCAATGGTCGGGCACGACGGCGCGCAATCCGAACGAACCCCATGCCCGCGTGACACCAATTTTCAGACCCATATGGCCGGTATCCTCAAGGCATACGCGCGTTGCCGGCCCGACTACCTCTTTCTCGACGACGATTTCCGGTGGCATAACCACCAGCCGGTTCAATGGGGCTGCTATTGCCTGCAACACTTGGAGGCGTTCGCCCGGGAAATCGGCCGACCGGTCAACCGGGAAGAGTTGCTGAGCTTGGCATACGGCCCCGGCTATCCGGCTTCGCAAGAGCGCTCACTCTGGCATGATATGCTGCGCCGCGACCACGAGCAACTTGCTGGCTTGGTCGAACAATCCATCCACGCGCTGTCTCCGCATACCCAGATCGGTTTGATGAGCTCGGCGCCGCAGGTTCATTCCGTGGAAGGCCGGCAATGGCGGCCGTTATTGCAGCGGCTGGCGGGTCCGGGTCATGTGTCCCTGGTTCGGCCTGCGCTCGGTTGTTACCGGGAGTACACGGCGCGAGAGGCGATGGAAGGCGTTCACCTCGCGCTAGTGACCAAGGCTCTTGCTCCAGCGAACGCGCGTGTCGCGCCGGAGTTGGAAACCTCGCCCTTTACCCGCTTCAACAAATCGATGGCGCACGCTCGTCTGCAAATGGCGCTGTCGTACTTCGCCGTCGGCCCCGAATTGACCCTCGATCTTCACAGCTTCATTTCGCCCGAACTAGAGGAGGAACCCGCGATCGGTGAAATGCTGCGTCACGCGCGCCGCTACTTCGATTGTCTCGCGGATGCCGGTCAGCGAGGCGGCAGGCTGCGAGGAATCAACCTCCCGCTGGTGGAAAGTCTGGCCAATTTCACTCGTAGCCGGCAGCCCGTGCCCGGCGGATGCGTGGTGCAACGTCCGTGGGAGTGTTGCCTGCCGCAACTGGGCATTCCTGTCTGCCATGACGACGTGCTGCATTCCGAGGGCGGAGTGACCAGTCGGGACAATTGCTTGCCGCGTGCAATCTCTGGCGATCTACCGTTAGCCGTACCGGAAACAACACTGCAGCAATGGTTGAGTGCGCCCTTGCTGCTCGATGCTACAGCGGCACAATCGTTCGGCCTGCGCGGGCTGGCTCGTCTCGTCGGCGTGGATGTCGGCGGAGGCGTCGGCCACCGTCACATCGGCGGCGAAGAGATCACCGACGCTCGGTTCGGATCGGCAGTCGGCACGTGGATGGCATTGCGCCACATGAACGGAAACATTCACCGTTTGACCCTGCATCCCGGCACTCGCGCAATCTCGCGGTTGCTCTGGGGAAACGAAGTCGGCACATCCGTTGAGTTCGGACCGGGCGTCACCCTGTTTGCAAATGCGCTCGGAGGTCGAGTGGCCGTGTTGCCATTTGACGGTCAGACCGACACGCTGGAGGCGATCCAGTTCCGCAACTATCACCGTCAAGGACAACTGCACGCAGTCTTGAAGTGGCTGGCTCCAACCGCGCCATTTGTCGGGCTGACTGGTGCGGCGAACCTCGCGCCATTCTGGAAGCAGACCGACGACGAAGTCTTGCTCGGCTTGGCCAACCTCTCCCTCGATCCAATGCCTCTGAACGTGATGTGGCGAAACATGCCCAACCCGTCCCACGCCATTCTGGAAACGTACGACAACGAGCGCGGCCTGCGCAGCGAAGCGATCGAGTTTGAGCGTGACGAGGAATTGCTGCGTTTCCCGTCACTTGTACCGGCATGGCAGGTTTCCCTTTTGCGAGTTCGTCTTTCTGGTTGACATCCGTCGGCGAACATGAGAGAAACATCGTTAATAGCATACGCTTGGAGATAAACCGATGCCTAGGGGAGACGGACCACTCCGCTGGAAGGAGCTTTCGAGAGCATGGCTCGATTTGCCAAAGCCTATCGCGACCTGCCTTCTCGCTGTCGCATGGTTGTCCCCTGTTTTGCTGTGGGCCGAGAACAATAGCAACTACATCTTCAACGCCACGACGACGAACTTCGGCGGGCCGTTCTACTTGCCGACGACCGGCACGGGAACGAACAACTCGCTGCAAATTCTCAACGGCGGTTCGGTCACGAACACCGAAGCGAGAATCGGAAACAATCCCGGGGATAATTACAACTACGCCATCGTCTCCTCCAACGGCTCGTCCTGGTACAATAGCGGCCAGGTTTACATCGGCTACTCCGGCGCCTTCGGCCAGTTGACCGTCACCAACGGCGGACGCATCGACACCTTGCAGTTCAACCTCGGCTTTGGAATCGCGGCCAGCAACAACGCGGCGCTGGTGACGGGAGCCAATTCACTGATCACCACTCCCAATGGGACCGTGCTCGGCGGAGGCGGCAACAACTCGCTGACTATCGCCGACGGTGGCCGCGTCCAGAACAACATCGGCTACTTCGGCTTCGGCGGTCTGGGCGGCAACTCCGTTTTGGTGACTGGCGCTGGCTCGGTTTGGACCAACACCGGCGTCATGTACGTTGGCTACACCGACAACAATGTTCTGACGATCGCCAATAGCGGGTTCGTCTATAGCGTCGGCGCGCAGCTTGGCAACACCGCAGCGGGAACCAACAACGTGGTCGTCGTCACCGGAGCCGGGTCACTCTGGAATCCGGTGGGGCCGACCATTGGCTACGTCAGCTCAGGAAACCGGCTGATCATCACCAACGGGGGAACGGTGCTCGATGGGGGCGCCAACGTGGGTACCTATCAGAACAATAACATGGTGACCGTGACTGGCCCCGGGTCGGTCTGGAGCAACACCGCCAACATTAACATCGGCTACGGTGGCGTTGGTCAGACCGCGGCGGGCAACCAGCTTATCATCGCCAACAGTGGTCGCGTGGAGAACACTTATGCCTACATTGGCCTCGACGTGGGCGCGAGCAACAACTCGGTGACCGTGACAGGCCCCGGTTCGGTTTGGAACAACAGTCAGCATTTGGTCATTGGCAACGGCGACAAGGGCAACTCGCTGACCATCGCCAACGGCGGTCGAGTCAACAACACCGACGGCTATTTTGGCAACGGTTCGAGCAACGCCTCCGTCACCGTGTCCGGCACGAACTCCCTCTGGAATAACACCGGCATTCTCTATTTGGGCAATTACGGCAAGAACAGCGCGCTGACCATCACCAACGGCGGCAAGGTCGCCATCGGTGGGATCACCTACGTCGGTTATCAGGTCGGTTCGGATGGCCATCAGATTCTCGTCACGGGTGATGGTTCGCAGTGGACCAACAGCAACGTGTTGTACATGGGCTACAACTCCGTCGGCTCCCAACTAACCATCGCCAATAGCGGTCGTGTGGATACTTTGCAACTCCAGCTCGGATTGGGCGTCGCGGCGGTGAGCAATACAGTTACCGTGACCGGCCCGGGCTCATTGCTGAACACTGCGGGCGGTGTGGTGGCGGGCGGCGGCGGTTACCAGCAATTGATCGTGACCAACGGTGGCAAAGTGCAAGCGGCCGGTATCAGCTATTGGGGGTTCTCAGCAGCAGGGAGCGGCAACAACAGCGCGATGGTCACCGGTTCCGGCTCCGTTTGGACCAACAGCAACATCATGTACATCGGTTACAGCGAGAACAATCGCCTGACCATCGCCAACAGCGGGTTCGTTTACAGCGCCAGCGCAAGTCTCGGCCAAACGGCAGGCGGTACCAGCAACATGGTCGTGGTGACGGACCCGGGCTCGCTCTGGAATCCGGTCGGCGCGACGATTGGCGATCATAGCGTGGGTAACCAAGCCATCATCACCAACGGCGGCAGGGTCACCACGGTCGGTCTGACCATCGGCAACAACGTCGGTGGCGCCTTCAACTCGGTGACGGTCACGGGCACCGGCTCTGCCTGGACCAACACCGGCGACATCAACGTCGGCTATTTCGGCCGCGACAACCAGCTCATCGTAAGCGGCGGCGGTCGTGTGGACAACGCGGGGACCTTATTCGTCGGCAATCAGGCCGGCAGCAGCAACAACTCGATCACCGTCACGGGTTCGGGATCGCTGTTGAACAGCGCCGGCACGTATCTGTTCCTCGGCAATGGCGGCGTGAACAGCCGTCTGACCGTTTCCGATGGCGGTGAACTCCGCACGGTCCAAGGCATCATCGGCCACGGCTCAAGCAACGCGACTGCGACCGTGACCGGCTCGAGCGCCCAGTGGAACAACTCCAGCGATTTCTTTGTCGGCAACTACGCGGGCTCCGCAACGCTGATCATCAGCAACGGCGGACACGTCGCAGTTGGCGGCACCGGCTACACGGGCTACCAGGGCGGCAACCCCGGCAACAATCGGGTCATCGTCACAGGAACCGGTTCACTCTGGACCAACACCGGCCCATTGTACGTCGGTTACAACGGCGCGGGAGACAGCCTGACAGTCAGCGACGGTGGACGCGTGGAAGCTCCGGGGGGGTTCAACATCGGCGTTGGTGTGGCGTCCACTCGCGACAGCGTCACCGTATCGGGCAACGGAGCGCGGGTGAATACGCCGGCGGTCGCCTTCAGCGGCAGCGGCGCCAATCAGTTGACGATCGGCAGCGGGGGCACGGTGCAAAGCAGCGCGATCTACTGGTTCTCCGGCGCGAACACCGCGCTCGTGACCGGCGCGAATGCGGTCTGGACCAACAATGGCCCGACGTACATGGGTTACACAGGCAACGACGTTCTCGTCATCAGCAATGGCGGCTACGTGTACACTCTCGGCGCCAGCATCGGCATGAACGGCGTCACCGGCGGCAACAAAGTCATCGTCACCGGTTCCGGCTCAACTTGGAATCCCGTTGGCCCGAGCGTCGGCTACGTCGGACCTAACAACGAATTGATCGTCACCAACGGCGGCACCGTCCTCGTCGCGGGTGGCATGAACGTCGGCTACGACTACTCCGCTCAGAACGCCCGCGTTACCATCACAGGCCCGGGCTCGATCGTACAGAGCGGCGGCACCATCACCGTCGGCAGCAACAACGTTACCTCCTTCGGCAGCGGGCGCATTGATATTACCGACGGCGGCACGTTGGAGACCGTGACTCTCGTCGGCGGCAACAGCGGCTCGGGCATCGTCAGCAATCGCCAGGGCGTCTATCAATTCTCAACCGCCACGCCAGTCGTCACGCCGAACACCACGGGCGGCATCTCACTTAGCAACGGCACGATCTCCTATCGCGGCGTGCTTGGCGCGGACATCAACAACGCGCAGGTTGCCAACATCACTCGCACGGGCGACAACACCTTCCGCTTGAACAACTCGACCAACGCGCTCGTCAGTTCCTATACCTTCGAGTCCTCCGCGATCACTGGCGACCCGACGATCTACCAGCGGCTTCAGTTGACCAACCACTCGCAGTGGCATAGCACATCGCTGATCATCGGCACCAACGGCGTCGTCGCGGGCGGGTCCGGCGACCTGGTCAACATTGACCAGTATTTCCTGATTCATTCCACGAACCGGTTCGCGTTCAACTTGGTGAGCGGCGGGGTGTTGTTCGATGGCACCGGCCACACCAACGCGATCACAGGCAACGATCTGGGTGCCGGCTCGGGCGGCTACGATAACAACTTCGCGTATGGCGAACTGCACATCGGCACGTCCAGCGACACGATCTGCTTCGAGAGCGGCAACGGCGCGGCAAGTAACGCGCTCTACATCGGCTGGCTCGACCTGCTTGGCAGCACCAACCTGGTGGCCAACCTTCACGCTCCGACGAGCATCAACCTTTACTATCTCGATTCCGGCCACGATGCACGCAACGCGTATCTGAACAACGCGACGTACCAACTGTTGGATTGCAACGGTGCAACGGGCGGTTTCCTGATCCCTGCTGTGCCCGAACCGTCGTCGTTCTTGCTGATCTTGCTGACCACTTGTGGCGTGCTGGCGCGCCGACACCGGGTGATGGCGGCGTTCGCCCGCGGCTCGGCATCCACGCACGCGGTCATCAAGGACTAGAAGAGGATCGTGGAGGCTCTCGATCACGGAATCATCTTTTACTTTGACCCATGCATCGCAGCCGGCTATTAACGATGCGCCGCCATGTGCCTAAGGGTTCCTCTGTTCGCCAACCTTGTCTTTGCCTGTGGCTCCTCCGTGTTTGCGCTCGACTCGGCGGACTTGCTCTTCCACCTGAGTTTCGATAACGGCATCACCGCCGAGTTTTCTCGCGGGAACTCACAGCCAATCAACACGCCCACGGAGTTAGAGCGCCGATTGGTCGAGGGGTTGTTCGGCAAAGGTTATCTTCACGCGGGGAAAGGAAGCACCATCGAGTACGCCGTGCCGGTCACTGGTGCGCGGGTGTCGCAGGAAATGTACGACCAGAAGGCGAATCTGTTCGGCGATCAGGGCACGGTTTCGCTGTGGATCAAGCCGCTGCCGAATCTGCACAACATGCAGCACCTGTTCTTTCGTTGCGAGCAGCCGGTGCTGATTGATATCGGCCGCACGCCGTGGAATCAGTGGGTCTTTAACTACAACTCCAAGGGCGGTTTCTACTACGACGCCCTAGTCCACTATGATGACTGGCTGCATTTCGTTCTCACCTGGCGCAAGAACGAAGCGCGCGGTTACCTGAACGGCAATCTGACCAGCACCACGCTCGACACCGGCGTCGGTCCGTCCGCGCTGCAGACATTCAAAATTGCGTGGGAAGGACTGACCTGGATGGATTTTCAGAAGAAGGAGTTCGAGGACGACGCGGTGATGGATGAACTGCAAATCTTTCGTCGTCCGCTGTCGGCCCAGGAGGTCCGGGCATTGTTCGAGCGCGGGCACGTGACGACGAAACTACAGGCGGGCAACATTCCAGATTCGCTGACCACAAAGCCTGCGCGGGAGTACGCGGGGCACGCGTTCGTCGCGCCAAAACTCGCAGCGCCGGTCGTGGTGGACGCGAACCTCGATGACTGGAAGACCGTGCCCGGGCAGGGTTGTCTGATCGAACGACGTCTCGGCGTGCTCGACGACGACCCGACGCGAGTTTACGCCGCGTGCGACGATCAGAATCTCTGCTTCGGTTTTCGCTGCGACGTTGATCCGAGCGTCGCGAACGACTTCAACCACTTCAAGTACCCGACGGGCGAATTTCTCACGACGCTTCGCGACCGCGACGGCGACGTGTACTCGGACGACTACGTCGAGTTCGTCCTGAAGTCGAAGGACAGCCACGTGTACCGGTTCGCGCTGAACGCGCAAGGCAGTCTGCTCGACAGCCGCGATGGGGACAAGGCGTGGAACGCCAACGCGCAATGGAAGGGGCGTTCTGATTTCAAGGATTGGACAATCGAATTCGTCGTGCCCCTTGCTGACCTCGGGCTGAAGATAGGTGATATCGTTGATTTCAATGTCAGTCGTTCGTGGAAGCTGTTCAAGTCATCGCAGAATAATCTGTGCGCTGATGAGCGCGGGTTGCCGTCGTTGGGTAAACTCACGCTCGGTGGACCGGTGTCGGCGTCGGTTGACTCCGTGGGCAACGTCACGCGTGGCGACGTCGTGGTGAGTGGCAGTATCCTCGGCCCAGCGGGTGATTACGTCATGAAGATTCGCGGCAAGGGACACGGTGTGGAGTTCGCAGACGAACAGAAGGTTTCCGTAAGCGGCAACCTGACACCTTTCACGATCAAGCGCCGACTCGACAAACCCGCCGATCAATCGCTCGTCGTGACCGTGCTCAATCCCTCCGGCCAGGAAATCCTCGTTCGGACGATCCCGTTCGTCTATGTCGCAACCTCCACGATCGAACTGGCGAATTATCCCGGTTGGGGAAAGCTCGACGTCGCCGTCACCCCAATCGGGGCGAGCGTCTCGAACATGCAAGCGTCGGTCGCGCTCACCCACGGCTCGAACGAAGTCCTTCAATCCCGAATCGAAAAGTTCGACGATCCGTCGAAGTCCGTTCGCTTCGACACCAAGCCGCTCGCGACCGGTAAGTACGAAGTCGTCACGAGGCTGATGCGTGACGGCCAGTTCGTCAGCGAAGACCGACAGCCGTACGAGAAGAAGCCCTTGCCCGAATGGTTCAACGCGACAAACGGAATGCTCAGCACGCCGCCAGTCCCGTGGACACCGGTACGCGCGCGCGGCAACACCGTGCAATGCCTGTTGAAAACCATCCGCTTCGACAAATCGCTCTTTCCGGCCGAGATCGTGTCGAACGGTAGCATCTTGCTCCGCAGCCCGGTGCGGATTCGCGTCAAGCAGAACGGCCAGGAACGTGTGATCGCGGCTGGCAAGATGCGCTTTACCGGGCGGACGCCGCGTCGTGTGAGCTGGGAGGCGACCGGCGGCGACACGACGTTGCAAATCAAGGTCAATGGCTGGATCGAGTTCGATGGATTCACTTGGATGGACGCGACCTTCTCGGGCGGCAAGGTCGAACATCTCGCCGCGGAGATTCCGTTGCGCCGCGAAGCGATCACGCTGAAGAACATGGACGGGATCGGCCCGATCACGAACCGGGTGGCATCGCCCCACGCGAGTTATTGGTTCGGCAACGAGAAAGCGGGGCTGCAATACTTCGCGCAGGACACGCGCGGTTGGGTTTGGAACGGAGAGCCATACACGGTCACGCCGACGAATGACGAGATCGTCATCTCCATGCCGTTCATCCAGAAGCCGGTGGACCTCTCCAAGCCGCGCACGGTCAGCTTCGGGTGGGCGCTCACACCGTCGAAGCCCGTCCGCAGCGACTGGCGATTCATCAAACTGTACCTGAAAGGCATCAGCTACTCGCCCGGCGATTACACTTTCCCAAAGCCGAACTACCCCGTGCCGATGAACACGAAGGAAGCTTACGAGAAGATGGCGAAGGAACTGCCGCCGAAGCAAGGCCCGATCACTGGATGGTACGCGTTCGGCACGTGCCAGTGGGTTGGCTCGCCTGAATACGCCGAGTGGTGGCGGGAGTGGCGTTGGACGCCGTCGGATCTCGGGCGTCCCGATCCAAACAGCTCGGCTTGGGCGCCGGCGTGTCCGAGTTCGTCATCGGCGAATTTCTACATGTGGATGATGGACAACTTCGTGAAGCACTACCCGCAGCGCGCCATCTACTACGACTGCAAGCAATGGATCGGCTGCAACAACGAGGCGCATGGCTGCGGTTGGTTGGACGACAACGGCGTGCGCCAGACCGAGAACAAGTTTCTTGCGCAGCGCAGTTTTTACGAGCGCGTCTATAACATCCACAAGACCGCCGATCCGGTGTACGGCTGGGTGCGTCACCACGATTGGTCGCCGAACATGTGCGATGGTGCGTTCATGGACGACAACTGGATCGGCGAAGGTATGATCGGCCCGATCATGGCCACGGCGGAAAAGAACTACTACCATGTCGTGGACTTGCCCCAGGCGCGCTATCACTTCGTCAACGAACACTGGGGACACCTGACGGCTGGCTAACAGAGTTGGCCGTGTCCGCCGGCGAGGACAAGGAGAAGCGCGCCGCTTGGTATGGCAAGATGGTGACGCCGCCGAAAGACGGCAAGCACGGCGAGTGGACGTTGCCGCATTGGAAGGATTATGAGCACGTGGCGGGACTCGGCTTGGCTCACGACATGTGGCAGGTCGGCGGCAACGATCTGCAACTCCCGTCAGCGGTCCTCGACGAAATCGAGCGGCGGATGTTGTGGGACGACAAGGTGAAGTTCATCGGCTATTGGGAACTCGGCGACGCGCTCCGGGTCGAAGGCGGCGTCCCCGAAAGGATCGTCTGCTCAGTCTTTTGCCGCCCGGCACACTCGGTTGCGCCGCACAGGCTGGACTTTGGAGACGAGGAGATCGACAAGATGATGCCGTTCGGTCAATTCCACGTTGCTGAAAACGTGAAGTCCTTCCTACGCGCTGCCGGCAAGAACAAGAGAGGCTGGTTGATTCTCGCGCCCTTCAACAACAGCGATGACGATGTGACGATCACGCTCCGCCCGAACCTCGCGAAGCTCGGCTTTGCGCAGCAGGAGAACGGTCAGTGGCGCGACGTGTACCGCATGTTCGACGGCGCGTGGCAAGCCCCGCCCGGCTGGCTGCCCAATGTAGGTGACCCCGAGCCGCCCTACATCGCCATCAAAGGCCAAGACGCGATGTTCCCGATGAAGGATGGCGTGGCAACCATCCCCATCCCCAAGCGCAACTTCCGCATGCTGCTTCTGCAGCCTTCGCGTTGAACGACGAGAATCGCTCGTTGGTCGGCAGTCGGTCGTTCTACTCCTCGACAAATCAGGAACACGGCGGCTGCACGGCAGGCGGCAAGGCAGAGGCGGAAGCAGCCGGCGTGACGTGCGGGGCGGTTCGCTGGCGACGCCAAGGCGGTGGAGGCGAAATACGGGCTGCGGCGCAGTTACCTCTACGAGCTGCTCCGTCAGGGGGACGTTCTCTCCAAATCCATCGTCCAGCCGGGGCGGCGGCGGGGAAAGCGGCTGTTCGATCTGAAGAGCATCGAGGAGTTTTTGGACCGTCACAACTAAACGGTCACGTCGGGCATCTTCTCCACGTGTTCCCGCAGGTCCTCCACGTCGAGGTGGGTGTATTGCCTGCTGACGGCCTCGGAATCGTGCCCGATGATCTCTTGAACCACCGCCTGCGGCACGCCCAGTTTCTTCAACACCGTCGTCGCGGTGTGTCGGAATGAGTGGAACGACAACTCCGACACCGGCCTCCTCTTGTCCCGGCCGATGCCCCTCGAGTGGTGCGTCCGCTTCTCCGCCAGACTCGCCCCGGACAGGATCGCCTGGAACTGATTGCTCAACGTTCCGACCTTGCCGTCGTTCGCCTCGACCGCCCTGGCGGAATTGGGGAACAGGTACTGGTCGGGGTCGTCCGAGGAGGGCAGGCTCAGGAGATAACTATGGAGCGGCCTGGCGATGGGCAATTCCATGTTACGGGCGGTCTTCCTCGTCCTGAGCTTCACCGTCTTGCTCTCCAAATCCACGTTGCCCCACTTCATCAACGCAATGTCACCGAGCCGCTGGCCGGTGTAGATGCCGAACAGGCACATCCCACGCCACTCCGTCGTCCTGCAGGCCTCGAACAACTTTTTCAGTTCGACCAACGTGAAAGCCCTGCGGTTGTTCTTGTCCGAGCACTCCGGCATGTCCACCGCCTTGGCCGGGTTGGATGTGAGATAACCTTGCTTCATGGCGATGTTGAAGCACGTGCGCAGCGCGGTCAGGTGCAGCCGGACGGTCTTTTTCGCGAACTGACGAGCCAAATCGTTTGCGAATGCCTGCACGCCCTTTGGACTGACCAGTTCGATTCCTTTGTCTGCCTTGGCCCCGAGATGATCGAAGAACTTTTTCGCGATTTGCCGGTAGCGGTTCGCCGAACTCTCGCACCCTCTGCTCTCAACCGACTCAGTCCATGTCTTGACCCACTCTCGAAGGCTGGTGGTAGGCAGTTCTTCCTGATTCGAGCGCAGGAAGATGTCGGCGACCACTTCTTGGACAAGTTCCCTCGCCCGGTCATAGGTCAATTTTCCTTTTGCGGCGACGAGGGCGGTCTTCTCCCAGCCACTCGCCATCTCAATCGCTTGATCGCGGTCGGTCGTCTTGGTGGACTTGTATTTCCACTTCCCGTCCGCGCCCTTGTAGCAGGCAACATAGTAGGGGCTGGCCCCGTTGTATCGTTTGTGGACGCTCGCCATCGAGTCACACACGCGCTTCTTCGCGGTGATCGCAAGGTGATTACTGACAAAAACGCTGCCAAATGTTATAGGCTTCACCGATGTCCGAGCCAGGCGAATTCTCTAGGAGATTGCGACACGCCGGGCGTTTCGGTCCGTCAGGGGTTCGAATCCCCTCGGCTCCATTCCCTTTCGACGTAGCGCTTGGTGGGGTGGGCCTTCAGCCGCACATCCTTTCACGCGATCCATTACGGGAACATTTCTCCCTCTTGGAGCGCAGCCTTGACTCTCTGCCCCGCCCCTGTAGCTTGGCTTGGCACGGCAAGCGTCCCATGCAAATCACAGAAGAACATGTCCAGAATGTCCTCAAGACGGTGAAGTTTCCCGGTTTCTCGCGTGACATCGTTTCATTCGGGATTGTGAAGCAGGTCGTCCTGCATGGGAGCGAAGTGGGCGTCGTGATGCAACTGACCACCCAAGACCCGCGAGCCGCGCAGCAGATCAAATCCGACTCGGAAGCCGCTCTCCGCAACCTGCCGGGCGTCACGCGGGCGTTGGTGGACGTGCAAGTCCAATCACCAGCGCAGGCGACACCGGCTGCGTTCGCGCAGGCGCGCATACCGGGCGTGAAATACGTCGTCGCCGTCGCCAGCGGCAAGGGCGGCGTCGGTAAATCGACCGTGGCGGTGAACCTCGCTTGTGCGTTGAAACGGCGCGGGCATCCGACCGGGTTGATGGACTGCGACATTTACGGCCCGAGCGTCCCGTTGATGATGGGCACGCGCGAGCGGCCGAACCTGGCAAACGACGAAACGCTCGCCCCGGTCGAGAGCCATGGCATCAAACTCATGTCCATGGGTTTCCTGACCGATGGCGACACGCCGGTCATCTGGCGCGGCCCGATGATCATGAAGACCGTCCAGCAATTCTGCCGCAACGTCGCCTGGGCGCCGCTCGATTTCCTGCTCATCGACATGCCGCCCGGCACCGGCGACGCCCAGATTTCGCTCTGCCAAACGATCCCGCTCGATGGCTGCGTGATGGTGACAACTCCGCAGGAAGCCTCGCTCGGTGTCGTGCGCAAGGGGACGGCGATGTTCCAGAAGTTGAACGTGCCGATCCTCGGCGTGGTCGAGAACATGAGCTACTTCGCCGTGCCCGGCAGCAACCAGCGCCATGAAATCTTCGGCTCGGGCGGCGGGAAACTCGAAGCGCAACGGGTCCACGCGCCGTTTCTCGGCGAGGTGCCGCTCTACACCGAAATTCGCATCGGCGGCGACAAGGGTGTTCCGATCGTCGAATCGGCGCCCGACTCCGAGCCGGCCCGGGCGTTTCTCCGCATCGCCGACGGCTTGCGCGAGCAGTTGCGGTAGCGATCGCTTGTGCCGCGCCCCACCAGCCAGCCGGCACGCACCGACTCGCTTCCGTCCATGACCTCGCGCCAGAAAGCGGTGCTCGCGCTCGCGCTGGTGCTCGTGTTGTGGTCCACGCCGACGGTGTTCGTCAAGTGGCTGCTGCCCCATTACGATCCGTTCACGCAGAATTTTCTCCGGTACGCCAGCAGCGCGCTGTTCCTGTTGCCGTGGCTGTGTTGGGAATTGTTCCGCCGACGGACGCGGCTGGGCAAACGGGAACTGGTGCGACTGTTCTGGCCCAGCATCCCCAACGTGATTTCGCAAACGGTCTGGCCGCTTGCGTTGCTGTGGTTGTACCCGGCGTTCGTGGCGCTGTTCAACAAATCCAGCATCGTCTTCTCGTGCCTGCTGGCGCTCGTGTTCTTCCCGGACGAACGCTGGCTGTTCCGTTCGCGGCGGTTCCTGATCGGGCTGGCGCTCAGCGTCGTCGGCACGCTCGGGCTGTCGGTGCTGCGGCCCGATCTGGACAAGGGAAAGATGAACCTCGCGGTGTTGCTGGTGTTGTTCGGCGCCGTCACGTGGGCCGCATACAGCGTCACGGTGAAAAAGTTCGCGGCGGACATCGGCTCGCGACTATCGTTCGCGGTGATCAGCCTTTACACGACCGCGTGGCTCCTGGCGCCGGCCATCCTGTGGGGCGACCTGGGATTGCTGTTGCGGTCGCCGTGGAACGTGAACGTCGTGCTGGTCCTCTCCGGCGTGCTTTGCATTGGCATTTGGGCGCATCCCGAAGTTGTTGGTGGTGTCGGCAATCCCCCACGCTTGCCGTGGGGATGCGTTAGGCGGGCTCGCTACCAAATGCGCGGCCACTCTTCACGCCAATCACCGGCGACCTT
>Ga0187892_10003409_pt1 | contig 29126 bp, 32 predicted proteins | sample MA1701073metaG_FD_139345 | JGI IMG/M metagenome (GOLD analysis project Ga0187892, IMG submission 139345) | Bio-ooze microbial communities from a basaltic lava cave in the Kipuka Kanohina Cave System on the Island of Hawaii, USA - MA170107-3 metaG ... | reverse complement strand
GGTCGCGGTCGGCGACATAGGTCGTGATCGATCGCTCCAGCTCGTCGATGGCGAACGCGGCGTCAGCCCCGTACTTTTGGACGGCTCCTTCGACCCCGGCACGGCGTCCGGTCCAGATCTCGCGGTCATGATCGCGCGGTCGAACGAAGAGAATGTACTCCGCTTCAGGATGGCCCGGAACAAGCAGGCAAACCGCCTCGGGCTCGCGGAAGCCCGTCAAATAGAGGAAGTCGTTGTCGCATCGGTAGGGGTACTCGACGTCGTTGCTTCGGGTGGCGATCGGCGCCGAAGGAATGATCGCCGCCGCGCCCGGACCGATGCGATCCATTACAGCTCGGCGTCGCGTTGCGTAAACCTGTGCCGGAAGCCACATCGTCCGCCGTCAACCCTTCACTGTGCCGCCGCTGGTGCAAGGCGGGTCTGATCCGACTCTGTCTTCGATCTGCGCAAGCGCGCGAAGATTCCTTGGATCAAATCTGTGGGAAGCGGAACGATGATCGTCCGGTTCTTCTCCTTGCCTACCTGCGTCAGGGCCTGAAGCATGCGGAGCTGGATCGTAACGCTGCTTCCCTCCATCACGGAAGCTGCCTCGGCCAAGCGAGAGGCCGCCTGAAGCTCGCCTTCAGCGCTGATGACCTTTGCTCGTCGAAGACGCTCTGCCTCCGCCTGTCGGGCAATCGAGCGCTGCATGTCAACCGGCAAATCGACATGCTTGACCTCGACAGCAACCACCTTGACGCCCCACGGCTCGGTGTGTTGGTCGATCGTTTCCTGAAGCCTGGCGTTGAACTTCTCGCGTTCGCCCAACAGCTCGTCGAGCTGCGCTTGTCCACAAACGCTGCGCAAGGTGGTCTGGGCGATCTGCGATGTCGCATACAGAAAGTTCTGGACGTCAACCACGGCGCGATTCGGATCGACGACGCGAAAGTAGAGCACCGCGTTCACCTTCACGGAGACGTTGTCGCGACTGATCACGTCCTGCGCCGGAACGTCCAGCGTCACCGTGCGCAGGTCGGTCCGATACATCTCTTCAACAAACGGAATGACGAAGATCATGCCTGGGCCTCGCGCGGGAGTGAGCCTGCCCAATCGAAAGACGACGGCACGCTCGTACTCACGCACGATCTTGACACCGCTCACCAACAGCAGAGCCACGATAGCCAGGGCGGCGAGCAATAGCATTGCCAACATGCATCGAACTTACCAGAGCCCCTCTCGGCGGCGCAATGAAGCGGCTTCTTCGAGGGCCACCGGCGGCGTTGCGCTGCAGACACCTTCTGCCTAGTCTCGACTCAATGTTCCGTCGGCTTTCACCGTCATTCAGGCGACTCCTGGCATCGCTTGCCTACACCAGCCTTGCCGCCGTCGTCGCTTTGCTGGCGTACTTGACGTTCGCCAATCTCAAGCAACGAGACGTGGAGCCGAGCAATGACGCGGTCGAGCAGATTCAGCCAATCCAGCTCGGGAACTTTTCGACGCGCATCGAGAAGACGGCGAAGTCGCAAAGACTGGTTGTGACGTTCAAGCTGCGACTGACAACGGCCGTCTCGATGGACGCGTTTGTCTACATCGCCGCACGAAACGATCACTCGGAGCCTGGAGTGTGGGGAGTCTGGCCGCCACAGGAGCCCGGCGGAGCGTTCACCAAGGGAGGGCATTTTCGCAGCCATGATCCCACTACGGGGCATGCGATCCGCTTGATGGACTCCTGGCAGCGAGTGACCGCACCGATCGAACAACCGGCGCGCACCGCGCCTTTCGACACGGTGATCGTCTATCTCGTTGCTACCGATGGCCAGATCTTGCTGGCGCGGCCATTCGCTCTTTGAAGGGACCTACACGCGCGTTGAGCCTAGTAGGTTGCCGCCCAGTCGGGGATGGCCGATACGTTTGTCGCCGACGACATTGACCAGTGAAGCGCGTCCGGACGAGAGTGCACGCTCCAATGCGGGCCCGAGCTCATCCGGACGTTGAACGTGTTCGGTGTGGCATCCCAGCACCTCGAACATACGGTCGTACCGGATTCCCTCCAACATGCAGAAGGGGTCCGTGCGCCCCCGCAGCAATGGCATCTGCTCGAAGCTCGGTCCCCAGGAACTGTTGTTCCAAAGGACGGTGACAATCGGAAGCTCGTATCGCAGAGCTGTCTCGATGTCCCATCCTCCGATGCCGAGGCCACCATCGCCGATGACGAGAACCACTTGCTTACCGGGACGTGCCAGTTGTGCACCTATTGCCATGCCAACGCCGTGGCCCACCGGCGCTAGCGGCCCGGCATCGACGATCTGACCGGCGAACCTGGCCGGAAACCATTGCGTCATCCAACCGCTCAGAGTGAACGAGTCCACGATCAGCGTCGCATCGCTGTCCATCATCGACGACAGAAGTCTCGCAAGGCAGTCGGGATGCGTCGGAATCTCTTGCGCCGTAGCACGCTCGCGCTCATCCAGCGTGCGTTCGTAGTTCGTGCGCGCCTCTGCCACCTCGGACAGCCAGGAGGCGCGACCAGATGGCGTCGGCACGTTGCCACGGGCTCGCACCTCATCGATGAGTTGGCGAAGGGCGAGCTTGGGGTCGGCGACAATCGCTACAGCGGCTGGCACTTGCCATCCGAGGCGACTTGGTGAGGGATCGATTTGGACGTACTGAGCTTTGTCGTTCCAGGTCGGACCTTCGCCGAAATGCTCTCCACTCCAGAACTTGAACCCCACCGCGATGACCAGGTCGGCCCGTCCGGTGAACGGTTTTTTCCACGACCCTCTCACAGCCAAGCAGTGGTCCTCTGGAATTGCCCCCTGCCCGGCCCGGCGGGCATAGGTAGGCATCTCAGTCAGCTCGGCCAGCTCGATCACTTCGCCGGCTGCATCGGACCAAAAGACTCCATCGCCGACCACGAGCAGCGGACGCTCAGCTCGCTCCAGAAGATCGACCGTACGCGCGATCGCACGTGGGTCGCCTTGCGAACGCATCTCCTCCGCTGCCAGGATCTGCGCTCCTCGTCGCTGCTTGTCCGCGCGATCCCCGTGGTAGAGGATGTTCGTGGGAATCTCGACGACGGTCGTTCCTTGCGGCGGACTGAGGGCTTCGCGGAAGGCTTGCCGCAGATCGAATTCGATCGTCCCCCAGTCGACCACCCGTTTGGTGTACTTGGCAAACGACCGGCAAATGTCGGAGCCGTAGGCTTCCTGAAACGACCCCAGATGATCTTCGGTCGTCGGATGTTGTCCGGCGATGCAAACCACGGCGCTGCCTGTCAGAGCAGCGCCGCAAAGACCGGTGATCGCGTTGGTGAGGCCGCAACCCGCCGTGACGCTACAGACGCCGGCGCGACGTGTTGTGCGGGCGTACGCGTCGGCCGCATACGCACACGCCTGCTCGTGGCGCATGTGAATCAGCTGGATTCCGTTGTTGCGCAGGTTGGCGAGCAACGGGAAGGTGTGGCCGCCGTTGATTGCGAAGAGGTACTTTACCCCCTGGTCGCGCAGGACTCGCCCGACCAGAGTTCCCCCATCTATCGGTCCATCGGTTGCGGCCGGAGATTGGCCGTAGAGGGACTCTTTCCAGTCCATCTCTGGCGCCATTCGAACACGCTACTTCGATTCGCCGCGCTCGGCGACGGAACAGCGTCGGCAGTCGGAGCTCGAGGAGCCTAGCGCGCGGCGACGGAAGCCGTGTGACGCATGCCGGAGCGGCTCACCTCGACCCTGACGTGCTCAGCCTCCAGCGGGACTCCGAGGAGATTGCCCAATTGAAAGCGAATCGACCCCGGAGACCAACTAAAATGCTGACAAATCGACACAAAACTGAAGGCGTGATGATCCTTGTCGTCGAGGAAATAGGTCGATGCTGTACGCCGCTTACCGGCGTCAGGGCTCTGAAGGTCCCAATACGCCGATTCCACAACAGCAAGCAGTAGTCGCTCTTCGGGTTTGAGCGCGGGACGTGATTGCTCGTTGCACAACCCCTGCAGGAGAGATTTCATCGTGTCTCCACCCCAGCTTCGTTTTTGTGCCCCTCAACCCCGCCTCCCCGGTCTTAGTTCTAAACGGGAGCCTCCCCCCAACCAGGCAGACCGGCTTTGTAGCATGCGGCGGAACTGAAGCGCAATGAAATTCTTCGCTTGCGCCCCCTGCTGTCGAAACTTTGACGCTTGGCTGGGAAGCGGGTTCGGGGCTCAGGCTTCGGGGTTCGCACCCCTGGGCGCTGAACCCAGAACCCTGCCTATTGTGGCAGATACTGCTGGCGTTGAATCTGCTCGTTCGGCTTACGTTTCTTGTAGCCGGCGGACTCAGGCTCTGGTTCGCGCACGGGGTCCGGCTGTTGCCGATCCTCCGGATCGACGTCCTCGGTCGCCAGGTCCTGCTCCTCCATGCGCTCGAGCAGCTCTTCACGCAGCTCCTGGTCGACCCTGATCTTTCGGGGCACCGTGCGCCCGTAGACGCGCATGCAGTTTTCCACCCAAACAGGGCTTGTATCCAACCGTTTGGCGACCTTCTCCATCGCCAATGCGCGACTCTCTTCCGACTTGCTCACCTTGTTCAGCTCGCTGATCACCTTCGGGCAGGCGACCTGCCCGCCGCCGTACAGCACCCCCGGCGAACTCAGAGTGAAGAATGTGGCGGCCGCGATCAGGAGGCGCTTCATGGCAATACGCTCCACACCATACCAGGCTCCGTTTGGAAACCCAATTGCGATCGGGCCTAGGGACGTCTGCAGAACATCTGCTGACACGCGCCAGGAGCACTCGACTCCCGGCAATCGAGTGCGCCCAGGACATCGCGGTCCGTCGCGGCGCCCCGGAGACGGATCCGCGCGGAGCTTGCCGTATGGTTGCGTGGCGCGATCTGCACCGTGCCTGCCCGGAAGTCGACGAATCCTACTTCGGCGAGAGCCCTTTGGAGCCCTTCAACGTCGTCCGTCGCGGAAACTTGGGCGGCGAAATGCGCACCACGCCGAAGGACTCGAAATGCCTCCTGCAACGCCTGAGGGCTTCGCTCTGAAGGGATCGGGTCGATCATCCAAACATGCGTGAACACACGCGCGCGAAACGGCAACTGTCGAGGCGCTGCGGCGGCGAAATGGACATCGTTCGCCATCCCAGCGGCGTCATTCAGCTTGCGCGCCGCAAGCGTCCTCGGCGCATCCGGATCCACTCCGAGGATGCGACAACCCAAACGCCGCGATAGCCAGCGGGCCATTCCACCGAGGCCGCTGCGAACCAGGAGTACGAGCTCGTACTTTCGAAAGATTCCTGGCGAGCTGAGCGAATCGAGCACCGTCAGGTCGTACGCCGCGTCGTCGTCGAGCCCGAAGTAGGGAGCTGCGCGCGGCGCGGGTACCTCGCGCTTCATCTCGCGCGCGACGTCCATGATTAGCGCGGCCAAACGCAACTCGGCTGTGCTCAAGTAGGCGCCCCGATCCCCTTCCCCGCCGTTGACAGCGTTTTCCTCGCTTGGCATCTTCAACCCTCTTTACCCGAAGCCTCGTCAGCGGAGAAACGATATCGATGGGCGTCATCCTGAAAAAGAAGGGGAACTTCCTGGAGGACTTCAAGGTCGGCTCGGTCCTCCGTCACAAGGTCGGCAAGACGCTGACCGAGGGCTTGTTCAACGCCTTCACCGAGTTCTCCATGACGACCAATCCGCTCAGCAAAAACCGGCGATACGCCGAACGTTATGGTTTCCGCAGCATGGTCGCCCCTCCCGGATTGGTCATGGCGATCGTGTTCAGTCAAAGCGTCGAAGACATCTCCGAGAACGCACGTGCGAACCTCGAGTATATCGACATGCGTTTCGGCGTACCGGTGTACGTCGGCGACACGATCGAGGTCGAATCATTGGTCGTCGGCGTCAAGCCGTCGAAAAGTCAGAATACCCTCGGCGTGGTCCACGTACAGACAACGGGCAAGAACCAGAACCACGAGACCGTTCTGACCTACGAGCGCAAGGTGCAGGTATGGAAGGGTTCAGCGGACGCGGTCGTTGAAGAGGCCGCCGTCGATGCTGTGCCGGAGGTGCCTTGTGCACTCTCGCTCCCCGAGTACAACCCGGCGGCGCGCTATGGCGAGCTCGCGCATTTGAGCAGCAGCGACACCTATTTCGAGGACTTCAACGCGGGCGACATCATCGAGCACTGGCGCGGCCGGATCGTCACCGATGAACATATTGCGCTGACAGCGATGCTCGACAACACCTCACAGGTTCACTGCAACCAGCACATGATCGATCAGGATCCCGACCGCTATCTGGGAGGACGTTTGATCGTCTTTGGTGGAATACCCTTCAATCTTTGCCTGGGTCTCTCTTGCCCGGACATCGCCGACAACGCCCTGGGCGATATCCTTTACACCACGGGCCGTCACACGGCTCCGATCTTCGCCGGCGACACCGTTTTTGCGGCGACGGAAATCCGTTCGAAGCGCCATTTCGCAGGCCGCGCCGATCTTGGCGTCGTCGCCACCACACTCCGCGGTCACAAGTTCGTACAACGCGATGACGGCTTCGAACGTGTCCAGATTTTCGAGCTTGAGCGCGAAATCGCCGTCAAACGGCGCAGCCACTACACCTGACCCCTGCTTGCCGAGAAGCTAGGCGGCGCACAGAAATTCGTGCATGGCGCGCAGGCCGTCGATGTTATGGACGTCCGAGGTGAAGTTCGGCACTTCGACGACTTCGACATCGGTCGACAGCAACTCGCGGAACGCTTCCATGCGCAAGCCGTCACCGCGACCGAGCGCCTCGTAGCGCTCGAAGTTTTCCGCCAGGGCGGCCGCCATGTTCTCATCCAGAGTGCAGCCGCGGCTCAATCGTTTCAGAACGTTGGCGGTCGTGTCTCCACGCCGACCGGGCATCTCCCGATGCACTCGGTTGAAGACGACGCCACGCAGTCCCATACCGAGCGCGCCCACCTGTTGGCAGAAGTATTCGGCCTCTTTGAGAACTTGTTCTTCGGGTGAAGCGATCAAGACGAATCCGGTCGTCGGCGCCCGCAGCAGCTCATACACGCGTCGTACCCGGTCTTCGAAGTTCTCGAACAGTCCACTCATCGAGGTGAAAAACTCCGACACCTCGGTGAGCGCCGAGATGCCCGTCGCGTCTTCGAGACGTCGAAACAGAAACCCGACTGTGCGGTTGACGAAGCGCATTGTCGTCCAGCTCGCGGAAAAATACGGCCGCACGAACCACTTCACAACGCTGCGATCGAGGAAATCCGCTAGACGCTGCGGCGCTTCGAGAAAATCCAGCGCATGTCGCGTTGGCGGCGTATCGACGACGATCAGGTCATATTCGCCGCTCTCGTGGAGCTCGCAGAGCTGTTCGATCGCCATGTACTCGTGCGAACCCGCGAACGCTTCCGAAAGGTGCATGTAGAACCGATTGCGCAGAATCTTGTCGCGCACCTCCGGACTCGGAGCATGTCGCTCGACGAGCTGGTCCCAAGCACCTTTCTGGTCGAGCATCATCGCGCTCAGCCTTCCCCCACCTACGGCTTCGACGGTCGCGGCCGTGCCCCCCGAGGAAAGATTTTGCACCCCGAGCGCGTTCGCCAGACGCTTCGCCGGATCGATCGTCATGACGATCGTCCGTTTCCCCGACAGCGCGGCGTAGACCGCGAGTGAAGCTGCCGTCGTCGTCTTGCCGACCCCTCCGCTGCCGGCGCAGACGATGACATCGTGATTCCGAATAATCTCGCTAAGCCCGGCCACGTTGCCTCCTGGCGGAGCTAACCACGGCCGCTTCGACCAGCGCGGCGAGCTGCTGGCACTCCGCTGCGCCGAACTCCTCGGCAAACAAGAAGGGAAGCTCAACGATGGGAAGCTTCGCCTCGTTTGCGAGCCGCTCCAGATAGTGCGCGTTGATGGCTGCCCAGCCGATTTCTTCGCGTGCTCGGTCGCGGATCTCAGTCAACAAAGGCTCGTCACGGCTCTTCGCGTCGCCGTCCGAGCAGCTGTCGAGCGCAGCGAGATGGCTCGCATCGAGACGTGTACGATGAACGCGATTGACGAACACCGCACCGAGCGGCATCTGCAGCTCGTCACGCAGCTTGGCATACATTTCCAACGTTTCGTTTACCGGCATCTCCTCCGCCGTGGTCACCAGGCTGACCGCCGTACGGTCCGCGTCGGTAAGCAAGTCGATCAAGCGTTGGCTCTCGCGGCCGACGAGCCCGGCGCGGAACACATCGTGCGCTGCGCGCGGCATGCCCAGATACTGCAAACTGTGTCCGGTCGCCGGAGCATCGAGGATAACCAGGTCCCAGGAACGTTCGCCGGTCGTCTCATCGAGGCGTTCGGCTTCGTACCAGATCTTGCCGATGGTCATCAGCTCCTTCAGCCCCGGTGCCGCCGCGACGAAGTAGCGATAGATCCGGCTTTCGAAGACAGCCTTCAGGACTCGTTTCACGGGAACGATGATCTCCAGGTACTCCTGCAAGGCCGAGGTGCCTTCGACGGACATTACCGAGAGATTCGGGCGGACGGGTTTCGCTTCCCCTAAAGCCCCGGGCGAAGCTCCAAGAAGCGCTGCGGCGCGTCCTGCTCCATCGACCTCGGCGAGCAGCGTCTTCTTGCCCAGCTTCGAGCCGACCAGGGCCAGCGCACATGCGACCGTCGTCTTCCCCACTCCGCCTTTCCCGACCACCACGTGGAGTCGCCGGTCGAGCAGACTCTTACTTGTGCGCCGCGTTGCCACGGAGGCTGCTCACCTACGCGGCAAAACGCCGCAACACCAAGCAGGAGTTGGCGCCGCCGAATCCGAACGAATTGGACAACGCCGCACCGATGTTCATCGATCGCGCTTCGTTGGCAACGTAGTCCAGATCGCACGCCGGATCGGCGTTGTCATAGTTCGTCGTCGGTGGTGCGATCTGGTGGTGCAGCGCCAGAACGGTGAACGCCGCTTCCAGCCCGCCGGCTGCTCCCAACGCATGACCGGTCATCGACTTTGTCGAGCTGACCGCAATACGCCATGCCCCTTCTCCGAAGACGCTCTTGATCGCCTGGGTCTCGTTGACGTCGTTGTATTCCGTCGCCGTTCCGTGCGCGTTGATGTAGTCGATATCTTGCGGCTGTAAACCCGCGTCTGTAAGCGCGAGCTGCATGCAGCGTGCCGCTCCAACTCCTTCGGGAGAGGGTGTGGTAATGTGGTAGGCGTCGGCGTTGGCGCCGTAGCCGCAAATCTCGGCATAGATCCGTGCGCCGCGAGCTTGCGCGTGCTCGAGGTCTTCAAGAACGACGATCCCCCCACCTTCCCCGATCACAAACCCGTCACGATCACGTTCGAACGGGCGGCTCGCTTTCGCCGGCTCATCGTTCCTGGAGGATAGGGCACGCATGGCAGCAAACCCGGCGACGCACATCGGCGTGACACCGGCTTCGGCGCCGCCGGCGATCATGACGTCCTGCGCGCCCGACTGTATGAGCTTGAACGAGTCGCCGATGGCGTGCCCGCCGGAAGCGCACGCACTCGTCGTCGCGTAGTTGACGCCGAGGGCACCGAAGCGGATTGCGATCTGCCCCGGGGCCATGTTGCTGATCACGCGCGGAATGAAGAAGGGCGATACCTTCTTGAAACCCTCTTCGTGGAAACGAACGATCGAGTCCTCGAGAGTAGCGATCCCGCCCATGCCGCTGCCAACGACGACGCCGACGCGTTCGCGCTCTTCGCCTGCCATGTCCAACCCGGCATCATCGACAGCCATCTGTGCAGCCGCAACGGCGAAATGCGCGAACGGATCCATCCGCCTGATCTCTTTGCTTTCGAGGTAGTCGGCTGGATCGAATCCGCGGACTTCACCGGCGATGCGCGCCGGCAGACGCGCCGGGTCGAAGCGCGTGATTGGACCGATGCCGGACTTGCCAGCAACCAGCCCCTGCCACGACTCCTCGGCGGTATTTCCGAGAGGGCTCAGCACACCGATACCGGTGACGACTACGCGCCGTCGCGACGCCCGCATGTTGTGCTCCTATGCGAGCGTTTCATTCGAATCAAGGTTGAACCTCGTAACCGGAAAAGTCGTGCCGAAAAAAAGAGAGGGGGCCCCGAAAAGGGCCCCCTCTCGATTCAGGCTGCGGGGACAGACCCCGCAACGGCTACCGCTGCTTGCGGCGTAGGGCCAGCAGGCCCACCGCCGGGATCAGTAGCAGCCAAGCGTTGCTGTTGGTCGCTTTGGCGTTGATGTGACAACCATCGTCATCATCGCCGCCGCCGCGGATCAGGGTAACGATCGAGCCCACAGGGAACGCGCTGCCAAGTCCCTGCGTCAGGAACAACTGATTACCCACCCTCTCGCTGTAGCCACGAGTCGAGGACATGTTTCCACTCATGACCGTCACCGTGCCGCCGCCAGTCGGGAAGCACTCGCTCGTCGCGGCCACCAATGTGATTGCCGCATCGCTCGCGCCCGCTGGCACCGCCAACGCGCTGACGCAGTCTTCACCGGGCTCGTGCGGAGTCGCGGTGATCGTTGGTGGCACGGTGTTAGTCGAAACCGGAGTTACCGGCGTGCTCGTCGGTGTGACCGGCGTCGGCGTGCTCGTCGGCGTAACCGGCGTAGCGGTCGCCTCGGTAGGAGGAGGGCCGATCCTTCCGTCGGAGATGGCTGAAGCTATGCGCGTGCCCGTCGGATTCGAGACAACGACGTTGTTGCCATCCAACAAGGCCGGCAGTGCACCGGCGTTCACGACAGTGAACGTGCAGGTGTACAGGAGACCCTCAGGGATCGCGTTATTGTTCGGCGCTGCGGTCGCCGCGATGATCGCGCGGAAAACCTTAGTGGTGGCGCTCGCACCAGCCGGACAACCGTCGCCGCCCGGACAGGTCTGGATCACGCTGCTCAGGTTCTTACAGGGGCCGACGGTCGGGTCGACCGTACAGTCGTTCCCGCTCGGGAACAGGCCGATCGCCGGATTGATCCGACACGCTGAAGCTGCGGGCAGATTAACGACGGCGCTATCGAAGATGATGTCGTTCTGGGCGCCGCCAACGACCGCGCTGCCATCCGTGTCCAGATTCACTTCGATGACCGCTGTGGCTCCCGCCGGGGCGTCGCCGATGTCGATCAGGGCCCCATCGGGCGGAGGCGTTACCGACGGCTCTGTCGCAACTGCTGTCGGTGTCGCGGTCGGCTCGCCGCCGCCTTCACCGATCGAGCCACTCGTGCCGGATGAGTTAAGCCGCGTGCCGACTGGGTCGGAAACCACTACGTTGTTGTTGGTCAACGTCGCCGGCAGTGCGGCTGCGTTGACAACCGTAAAGTTGCACGTATAGAGCACGCCGCTTGGAATCGGGTTGTTGTTCGGCGCTGCCGTCGCGGCGATGATGCCGCGGAAGACCCTGATGTTGCTGGTCGCGCCCGCTGGACAGCCGTCGCCGCCCGGACAGTTCTGAATGACGCTGCTAAGATTCTTACAAGGGCCTACAGTGGCATCTACCGTGCAATCGTTTCCGCTTGGGAAGAGGCCGATGGCCGGGTTGATTCGACAGGCTGAAGCCGCCGCCAGGTTGACGACGGTGCTGTCGAAGATGATGTCATTCTGGCTACCACCGACGCTGGCGGTGCCGGCTGCCAACGAGACGTTGACGGCAGCCATCGTGCCGGTCGGGATTACGTTCATAGCGACGTCGATCGTCACTTGTGCGAGTGCCGGCGTGGCCCACAAGGCCAGTGCACCGACCAACGCTCCCATCCATCCTCTGCGCGTACGCATCATTAGGCCTCCTCTGCAAGCTGGTCTGAGTCTGTTGTTATCCCTGGTCCCGGGCCGAAAATGCGCATAACCCGAAACAACTTTAATCCCGTCTCTTCTTACCTAATCAGCTACGGGCAGCAACCCCCCGCAGTGCTTTCTTTTTGTTACGTCGGGCAGCCGTTCAGCGCGTTGTTCACGCCCTGGACGATCTCATCGACGGTTATGGTGCCGCTTCCGTCTCTATCGCCCGCCGGACACAGGCTGACGTCCTGCTGTCCCAAAGCGATATTCACCATTCGAACGATCTCGTCAACAGTTACGGCGGTGTCGCCATTGCAATTGCCGGTACAGCCGCCGCTGATCTCGACTTCTCCGTCATCGGTCGTGACCTGGTAAACCGCGCTGCCACCACTGCAGGGTGGCGTACCGGCTTGTGGCACGCAGGTCTGGTCGACCGCGTCTTTGTCTCCCACGGATAGGAACGCCTGGAACTGCGGCTTGGCCCCGTCGGTCTCCCGCACGACATGCAGCGGAACCGTACCGGCCGCGCCGCTGGCGCGCAGATCAATCGTCATCAGCTCGCCCGATGGAATCGTTGGAATCGTGACCGGACCGGAACCCGGCGCGGGCAACGGATCGGGTCCATACACGACAATGTTGATGAAATCGTCCGGCTCGGTAGGAGGATCGCAAAGGCAATGGGTTCTTCCCCCGGTGCACGACGCGTTCTCGACGACCACCCGAAAATTCGAGAGCGCCGCGCCTTTCGTCACTGCCGCCGGCAGGCCGTTGCCATCCAGAGTGCAATCGGCCAACTCGAGTTGATCGGAGATCTGCAGCGTGAAGGCGATTGCGGCGATCTCATCCGCACCCCCCGATGGACCTTGCTGGAAGTTGATCGCGATCGATCCGCTTGCGCCCGAGCCGATGTTGGCGTCGCCAACCGACAAGGTTGCGCAGTTTTGCGTACAAGGTGCAGGCTGGGCCTGCACGACAGACGTTGACGCGATCAGCGACACCGTTGCCGTCGCCGTCGCCAGTGATCGCCAGAATCTCCCCACCATCCCCTCGCCATTGCACATCTTCATTGTGGACACCCGCTCAGAGCATTGTTCACAGCCGTCAAAATCTCATCCACGGTCACCCTGCCATCCCCGGACGAATCGCCGGCGAGGCAAGAGCTCACCGGGCCAAGATTCAACGCTATGTTTACCATCGTTACGATTTCGTCGACGGTGACGGATCCGTCGCCGCTGCAGTCGCCAACGCAGGTCATCCCCGGCGTCGGCGTTGGAGTGGGCCCTACGGTTGCCAAATTCAGAAGGACAGACACTGTCGAGTCGTCCTGGTTCGCAGTGGCAAAATCGACTCCGCCCGACTTGTTCAAGTTTCCAGTGGCAACGCCGCGCGGTCCCGATCCCACGTCGAAGAACTCGGCTGCATTGAACGTTCCGTCGCCCACTCCGGTCAACACAGCCACGTTATCGTCGAAAACGCTAGTAGTTGCAACATCCAAAATGCCGTCGCCATTGAAGTCAGCAACCGCCAGCGCTTCAGGAAAACCGTTGACCTCTGCGCTGTTAGCACCGCGGAATGTCAGGTTGCCGTTACCGATGAGAGAGGCGACGCTGTCACCCTCGTCGTTGACGACAACGACATCCAAAGTGGTGTCGTTGTTGAGGTCGGCGACGACGATCCCAACCGGGAACGCGAAGGAGGCAGAGTTGATCTCGGGCAGCACGTTGAAGACGCCGCCGCCCGCCGCCTGCAGCACCGTGAGCGTGCCGACTTCGTCCAGCCCACCGGTACTATTGGTCACGATGATGTCGGCATCTCCGTCCTTGTCGAGATCGCCGGAAGCGATACCGATGGGTTCCGAACCAACCAGTAGCGTTTGAGAATCCCGGAAGGTTCCGTCGCCGATGCCGAACTGTATGGTGACCGAGTCGTCGATGTTGTCGGCGGTGGCGATGTCCAGGATCTGATCGTCGTCGAAACGACCGACGACCACGCCTTGGGGTGAGAATCCTGTTTCGGTCGTGATGGCGGTGCCGAATGTTCCGTCGCCTTCGTTGAGGAGCACGGAAACCGTGTCGGCTCCCTCGTCGGCACTGATCAGATCGGGGGCACCGTCGTCGTTGAAATCGGCCACCCTGACCGCAACCGGCCCCAGCCCGACTTCGTAATCGACGGCTGACTCGAGAGTGCCGTCGCCGTTTCCCTTCAAAACCGAGATAACATCGTCGGAAAAGTTCGCGGCTACGGCAACGTCGGGGTTCGTATCCGCGTCCAAGTCAGCGATGGCGATGTCGTAGGCTCCGGCTGCCGATTCGAAGTCTTCGCCAACGCGCATGAACGACAGCGCCTGGGCCAGCGCCAGCGAGGCAGAGACCGCGAGCATGACGCAACTGATCGTGAACCAACTTTTTCGCATGAATCCTTCCACGTCACGCGCGCGAAACCGAAGCCAACGGATCACGGCGGACATTAGACTTGGCGCGAATCTCTAACCCGAACTCCTCGATCTTCGATTTATAGGTTTGCGAGTCAAATAGTGTCAAGAGACCAAATTGCGTCTTCGACATTGCGCCACATGACTTTCATGAACACGTACGATAAGCCTCGGCGCATGTCCGAGACGCCTCGACCGGTGGCAAAGAAAACGGCCACTCCCACTGCATTACGTTGCTTGAATGACCAATGTCGCGCCTTGCTCGCCTACGAGGTCGACGCCAACAACGTGCTGTACGTCGACCTGGCGTCGACCGCTCGGCACGAGGGCGACCTCGCCTTCTTTCGCTGCCCCTCCTGCAAGGGCAAGAACATCGTCGAAGCAGAAGTGAACGAAAAGGGCCGGCAAGTCCATCGCGTCACCCGCTGGCAACCGTAGGTCCGCCGGCGCCGGTGCGGATTTTACTCGACCGGACGCGTCGGGCCGAAGGTGCGCGGCAGCGCCTCGAGAAGCCCGACCAGCAGCGCGACGCTGAGCATCAGATCAATGACGCTGGCGAGCGCCTCTTGGGGAGGCAGCAAAACGATGATCTCGTAGAGATCGTTGGCAGTCTTGACCGCCATCAGGAAGATCGCGGCCTGGATGGCGACACGGTTTTCTGCCGGCGCCGCGGAGGCGCTCCAGAAGAAGTACATCAACACCAGCTGTGCGATCCCGAGCCCGTTCGCCAGTGCTCGGGCGACCGGCGTAAGCTGGTCCGGAGCAATCGCGATGTTCTTGAAACCCAGCAAGGCGACCGCCCACAGCAAGCAACTCAGCGCCGACAAACGCAGCAACAAACCCATGTCTGTTAGACCCCTCGACTCATGCGACGCCCCGGATACACGTCGAGAACACCCGAGACGGATTGCATAGTGGGAACCTGGCACCGGTTGCAACCTGATGCTGCCCGCAGTTCTTTAACGTCTCCGACCGTCTTGCTAGACTCCGCCCTTCGGAAACGTGGTCAACGAGAGGGAGGCGCAGCCTTGTGAGCCAGAATCAACCAGAGAGTTCGTCGGGCCTTGGCTTGAAGATCGGCGCCGTTATCGCGGTCGCCCTAGTGGGCATCCTCTACGTCGCCTTTGTGCGATCCACGCCGCCGGCGCCACCGGAAGAGATCAAGCCGGAGCAGCCGGAGAGCCCTCCGACGACGGCCTTCGAGGCCAAGCCGGTACCCGACAAGCCGGGCGACATGCAGATTGGTGGTGCCAGTGAAGGCGAGGAGATCGAGGAGAAAGCACACCTCAAAGCCACACCGATCCAACGCCCGGGTGCGCAGCCGCCCGGTATCGCCCCCCTACCGCGCCGCGACAATCCCGCCAAGGGACCAACGACAGAACCCGGCAACACCGAAGATGCCGACCCAGAAGACCTGCCCACCCTCAAACAAATGGCGCTCACCGATCCCGATCCTGAACGTCGCGTGACTGCTGTGACTCTGCTCGGCGTCTCCGAGAATACGGATGCCATTCCAATCCTCGCTCAGGCGTTGTCCGATCAGGAGGAGGATGTGCGCATGGAGGCCGTTCTGGCGCTCGCCGACTTCGTCGACGAGGCTCCCGTACAAGCGCTCGAGATTGCGCTGAGCGATCCGTCGGCGGACGTTCGCTACGAAGCGCTCGACGTACTCTCGGACATTGAAACGCCGGAAGCCTTTCAGGCGATCAAGCGCGCTCTCGACGATCCCGACGACGATGTGCGCGAGCTTGCCGAGCTGCTTGCGGAGCTCTACGGCGAGGAAGATTACGCGCAGTAGAACAGCTAGCGGCCGGCCGCGGTCAAGAAGCTGCGGACCCCGATATCGTTCGGCACGATCGCCGGAACGACACCGACGAGCCTCCCTTCTTGTTCGATGATCACTTCTCCGACGCTTTGGTCGCGCGCAAGCGGCGCGTCGACCTGCGGCGGCACCTGATACCGCAGAACCAGATCGTTGCTTTGCTCGCGGGGCTGTATCAATGAGAACGATGTGCCGGCCACCGGCGTGACGTATTCGCTGGCTCCGTTGTCCACACGCACGGAGACATTCAGCCGCTCGCCGCGGCGAACGACATCCAATCGCTCGTAACCGGCAAAGCCCCACTCCAGCATTCCTATTGCAAGCTCGTAGCGCACGTCGCTGGACGGCGCATCGAGGATAACGGCGATGAGTCGCAGGTTGTCGCGCACGGCGGTTGCTATGATGCCGTAGTGACCCTTGTCTTCGACGGTGACAAGTCCGTCGGCACCCGGAAAGACTCCAACCAGCCGATTGCGATTGCGCAGCACGGTGTTGGCTTCGTCGAAGGGGATGCCACCGACCGAGGCCCAATGAATGACGTTGTCGTCCCCGACCAACGCACGCGCCAGCCGCGCCATGTCACGCGGCGTCGTCGACCCCACCGCAGCTGCGCCGGCAGGACCATGCGGCTGCGAAGCCAGCCCGCGAAACCGTGTCCCCGTCATCCCGAGCTTCACCGCACGCGCGTTCATCGCCTCGACGCAGTTCTCGACGGTAGCGCTGATCGCCTCGCCGACAGCGACAGCCGCCTCGGGCGCGGAGGTCACCAGGATCGCTTTGATCAACTCGCTCAGCAGGTACGTACGGTCGCCCCGCAGGGCGATGCGGCCGCCCGCTCCTGCAGCACCCGCAACACTCGGCCCGATCGTGATCGGCACATTCAAGGGCAGTACGCCGAGGTTGGCCTGCTCAACGCTGAGAAGGACGATCATCAACTGGCCGAGGCTGGAGACGGCGACGGCTCGGTCGGCCGATGTCTCGGTGAGAACCTGGCCGGTGCTAGCCTCGATCAAGATTGCCGGAACGGGCGCGGAGAGCGCTTGCACTCGGGGCACGCCGAGTACGCAAGCGGATACCAGGAACCATCCACACCAACCCCACCGCATGGATCTTCATTAACACATGCTCGCAACGATGTCAGGGCTACAAAGCAGCCCCCGAGCCGCTTCAGCGCGCTGAGGTCATCGCTTCCAACGGGGTCGTCCGCCGGCGCCAGTCTCGCCTGAGGATGGCGTACATCACACGGTCGACGCGCTCACCCCTCTGGTTGCGTAGGTTGGCGACGATCTGCTCGCGCGCCATTCCGAGCTTTTCCATCGTCCGATACGACCGGCGGTTGAAGACATCGCACACCGCTTGAATGCGCCGCAGCCCGAGGGACTCGAACCCGTACGCCAGCAGCATACCGCCGGCTTCCACATTGAAGCCCCTACCCCAATAGGCCCGCGCCAATGTGTAACCGATTTCACCGACCCCCCAGAAGCGACTGACGATGCGGATATCGACCACGCCGATGACCCGCCCTTCGGCGAGGGATTCCACGGCGAAGGTGATCGGCCCCCAGTCGTTGTCGAGGCAGCGCTGAATGTACGCCATGCTGTCGAATGGAGTGCGGTGCGGAACCCAACCGGCGTACTGCGTCACCAGCGGATCGGACGCGTACACAAACACATCGTCGGTATCCTCAGGTCGAAAATCCCTGAGCTGAATGCGCTCGCCTTGAAGCTGAACTTCCGACTTCATGGCATATGGGCCTGCGGTCGGTCTCTTGTTGTCACGGTTCTTAGCGCAAACAGCCCCTAGACATACTTCGCGACTGCCAGGTATTCGGCGACCAGGACAGCACCCTTGGCGGCTCCCATCTTCGTGTTGTGCGACACCAGCATGTACTTGATGCCGTTACCCAGCGCATCGTCACGCCGCACCCGCCCAACGCTGGTGGTCATGCCGCTGTCGGCGTCACGATCCAGGCGCGGCTGCGGTCGATACGGATCCTGATGGACGGTGATCAACCGCCGCGGCGCTGATGGCAGGTTGTATTCGGCGAACTCCTTGCCGAAGCGATTGAAGGCATCTTCGACATCGGCAGGCGTACAGCTTTCGCGGGTCGACAGAAAAACGGACTCCGTATGTCCCTCGAGCACGGCCGCGCGAGTACACGTGGCGCTGACCGGGAACGGCGCTGGAGCGATACCTCCTTCGCCAAGGACGCCGAGGATCTTGCCTGTTTCCTTTGCGACCTTTTCTTCTTCGCCCTGGATGAAAGGCACGATGTTGTCGACGATATCGAGACCGACGACGCCGGGCGAACGTCCGGCGCCTGAGATGCCTTGCATCGAAGTCATCAGAACGCGCTCGAGACCGAACGCATCGAAGATCGGCTTCAGCGTGATGACCATGCCCATGGTCGTACAGTTCGGCAGCGGTGTGATGAAGCCCTTCCAACCGCGCGAACGCCGCTGAGCATCGATGAGACCGGCGTGCTCCAGGTTCACGCCGGGAACGAGAATAGGAACATCGTCCTCGTATCGAAAGGCCGAGGCCGTACTGATGACCGCGGCTTTCTTTGCATACACTGGCTCGAGCTCGCGCGCGGCGTCCGACTCGACGGCGCTGAAGACGATGTCGATTCCATTCAGGTCGAGCTCGCTTGCCTCACTCACCGGCAAGCGCAGCATCTCTTCCGGCGGCTCCTCGCTGCACCACCAGCGGCGCGATCCGGTTTTCGGGTCGCGCAGCGCTTCCGCGTAGGGCTTGCCCGCCGAGCGCGCCGAGGCAGCCAGGGCGACAACGTTAAACCAAGGGTGTTGGTCCAGAGCCGCAATGAATTGTTGGCCCGCGATCCCTGTGGCACCGACTACAGCTACTTGTTTCTTCATTCTCAACGACCGTCCGTGGTTCGTTCTTAAATGAGAGCGGCTGATCCTTGTCAACACGCAACACTGGCAGCTTCCACGCTCGTCGCGATTGCGCCCGCCGCATTGACAGTCCGCCACCAACTTTCTAACACGGGCTCGCCCAACGATCGAGCGCCGCGATCGCAGGGCACGACGCCGCGCACGCCGGAGGAACCCATGAGATACGCCAAATTCGGACTTTTCTATCCCCAGGTGGCGGTCGACTTTCGTACCGTCAGGGAACGGGCCGAGTTGGCCGACCGCCTCGGCTTTCACTCCGTCTGGTTCGTCGACCACATGTGGAGCAGAGGTCTCCCCGACCTCGACCACCTGGAGGCCTGGACGCTGATGTCCGCCACCGCAGCGGTCACCGAGCGCATCGGTATCGGCACGCTCGTTCTGTGTAACTCGTACCGTAACCCAGCTCTTCTGGCGAAGATGGCCGCCAGCCTCGACAACATCAGCGGTGGCCGACTTCTACTCGGCATCGGCTCCGGCTGGATGGACGAAGAGTATCGCGGCTACGGCTACCCATTTCCGCCACCGAAGGTGCGGATCGAGCAATTGGACGAGGCGCTGACGGTCATGAAACTCTTGTTCACCGAAGCGCGGGCGAACTTCAGCGGTAAGTACTACTCGGTTACGGACGCAGCGAACAATCCAAAGCCGCTGCAGAAGCCATATCCGCCGATCCTCATCGGCGGCGCCGGCGAGAAGCTGCTGCTGCGCGTCGTGGCGCGCCATGCAAACATCTGGAACTGCCCGAACAATGTCGCCGAACAATTGGAGCACAAGCTCGCTGTGCTGAGGCGACACTGCGACGCCGTCAGACGCGATCCCAACGAGATCGAGGTGTCGGAACAATGCATCGTCGTGCTCGGCAGGGACGAAGCCGATCTGAAGCAGAAGCTCGGCTTCGCCAAGGCCATGCTCGGCAATGTCTTCGATATCGACAAGACCGGTTTCGTCGGCACACCGGCGCAGCTCATCGATCGCATCGAAGCCCGGATCAAGCAGGGAGTCACTTTCTTTACGATGCTGTTTGGCGATCTCAACGCCGCAGAGAGTCTCGAGCTGTTCGCCGAGAAAGTCGCCCCCGCCTTCGCCATCCGGACCTGACGCGGCTGAGCACCTACGAGCGTCCGGCGCGTTTGGCCTTCTGGCACTGAGCGCACCGCCCGTAGAGCTCCATCTTGTGTCCGGTGAACTCGAACCCCAGGTTGCGCGCGACCTCCGCCTGCAAGCCCTCGATGCGCGGCTCTTCGAACTCGACGATCTTGCCGCAGCTCTCGCAAATCAGGTGATCGTGATGATGCCCCTCGGCGCTTTCGTAGCGGGCCTCGCCGTTGCGGAAATGGCTTTCGAGCACCAGGCCGCACTCCGTCAGCAGCTTCATCGTACGGTAGACGGTGGCGTAACCAATGTGAGCGTTGACTTGCTTCACCAGGTTGTAGAGCTCTTCGACGCTGATGTGGCGATTGGCCGCGAAGAACACTTTGGCGATGTCGTCGCGCTGCGCCGTCGACTTGAGTCCCTGCCGGCGCAAGTGCTCCTTGAAGATCGCGAAGCGACTCTCTGCTTGGCTTGCTGATTTGCTTGCCGGGCGGGCCACCGGCTTCTCCATCATGCCAGCGGGCGCGCCCTTCAGGCGGCGGCGCCTTCGAGCAACCGACGTGCCTCGGGGGACAAGTAGACGTCGTCGAAACGGTTGCCGGACAGCTCCTCGACGAGCACGTCGATCTGCGCGTTCGCTGGCAAGCTCCGATCGAGTAAGATGATGTTGGTGTCGCGCACGCGGCAGCTCCCGCTGCGGACGTGATAACCGACTTCGCGCAGAAGTTTTTCCTGACGGACGTCGAAGCCGAGCTGTTCGGCGAGATGTTTCAGCTCCTCGAGAAGCTTTTCCTGATCGACCTTGGTGGTCGCATCTTCTTTGAGCTTGCTCACGGTCCCGTCTTAACCGACACATCGGAAGTTGTAAATGCCTCCGACCTTTCGGTGGAGTGGTCCGCACAGCCGACCCTACTGCTTTCGTCGGCAGCTGAACGCGTCTTGCCGCCGCGCTCGACGAAGTGATACAGACCGCTTCAGATGATCAAGACCATCTTGGTCGGCATCGATGGCTCCGAGCACGCCCGCATTGCATCGCTGTATGCGCTGTGGCTCGGCGAGCAGCTGCACGCAACGGTCGTCGGGCTACACGTCGTCGACATCGTCTCGATCGAAGGTTCGTTCTTCCACGATATTTCCGGCTCTCTCGGCTTCGAGCCGTACTTGGATTTCTCTTCGAAAATGCGCGAGGTCCTTCACGAACGCGGCCAGACTCTGCTGGAGGATTTCACCAAGACCGCCGCAGGCAAGAGCGTCAAGACCGATACGCGTTTGACGATGGGTGTCATCGCCAATGAGATCGCCGAGCAAGCGAAGACGGCGGATCTCGTCGTCATCGGCCATCGTGGGGTAAACGATCGCTTCTCGACCGGCCTGCTCGGCGGTACAGCCGAGAGCGTCACGCGAAAATGCCCTAAGCCGGTGGTCGTATCGACCACGGAGTTCCGGCCGACGACGCGGCCGTTGCTCGCCTACGACGGCAGCCAGCGGGCAGCCTCCGCCATGCACACGGCCGCCGAGTTTTGCGCGTCACTGTCGCTGCCGCTGACCGTCGTCACCGTCGCCAAGGATGCGGAAAACGCCGAGCGCATTCTGGCCGACGCCCGCAAGTATCTGGAGTCCTACGAGCTCGAAGCGCGCTGCGAAGCGCAAACGGGCAATGCTCCCGAAGAGATCGTCGCCTTCATCAAACGACATGGCTACGACCTCCTCTTCATAGGGGCCTACGGACACAGCCGCATCCTCGAGATGGTCCTCGGCAGCACCACGGAATACGTTCTGCGCAACAGCCCTTGTGCGGTCTTCTTGAACCGTTGAGGGCGAAACGTCGCCCGTGTTCTACAGCGACGGCGGCCCTTCGACGCGGACACCGCGAACCCTTGTATGACGACGCCGCAAGCTGGTAGCGCGCCCACCATGGATCTTCTTCGCGCCGCTCCACTCCGCGCGATCATTCGACTGGCGCTGCCAACCACCGGCGTCATGGTGGTGGCTACCACCTCAAACGTCTTGCACACCTATTACGTCAGCCGACTCGGCGCCGACGCGATCGCCGCCGTCTCACTGGTTTTCCCGTTCTCCCTTCTGGCGATCACGATCATGGCCGGCGGCATCGGCGCGGGGGCCTCCTCCGCGATCGCCCGGGCTCTCGGCGCCGAACGCTTGCACGACGGCGTCGCCATCTCGGAAACCGCGATGACTCTCACCTCGGCACTGGGCCTGTCGTTCGCGCTGGCGATCTTTGTAGGAGCACGCCCTCTCTTTGCACTGATGGGCGGGCGCGGCGCCATTCTCGACGGCGCCGTGCTGTACTCTCGTGTCTTGTTTGGCGGCGCCTTGGTGACGTTCTCCAGCTCGATGCTCGACAGCATCATGCGTGGCGAAGGGAATGTACGGATCCCGTCGATCTGGGCGAGCCTGTCCCTCATCACGCAGATCGCGCTGACGCCGCTGTTCATGTTCGTCGCCAACCTGGGGCTCATCGGAGCGCCGCTGGCGATGCTGACCTGCCAACTGCTCGCGACGATCCCGCGAGCTCGCTACGTCTTCGGCGGCCACGGCCTTCTCCATCCGAAGTTCCTTCGCCTGACGGCAGACGGCAGCGCCCTTCGCGAAATCCTGCGTGTCGGCATCCCGGCTTCGATTTCAACCACCATCAACTACGCCGGCATCATGGTTCTCACCGGCTTGCTCGCCCGGTTCGGCGATGCTCATCTTGCCGCCTACGGCCTGGCGACGCGCATGGACTTTCTATTGCTGTCGTTTGCATACGGCTTCGGCGCGGCGGTACTGACGCTGGTAGGCATGGCCACCGGCGCGCGCCAGGCCGATCGAGCGCTCGGCTACGTCACCCGCGCCGGGGTGATGATGGTGGGGCTGCTCACCGCGGCCGGCATCGTTCTTTGCTGGCGTCCGGATCTCTGGATCGGCTTGTTCACTCCCGACGAAGGCATACACGCGGTCGGCGCAGACTACTTTCGCATCATCGGCTTGTCTTACCCGTTCATGGGGGTCTCGATGGTCCTCGCCTTCGCCTTCCAGGGTCTCGGGCGTGCGACGATCCCGCTGATCCTGATGGTCACGCGCATCGGTGCCGTTCTCGCCGTCGCGTTGCTGTGCACACAGTGGCTCGGCATGACCGAGCGTGCGGTATTCGTGACAATTGCCGCCGGTAACGTTCTCTCCGCCATTGCGATGATCCTGCTGTTTGCCCGCACCCACCGCGAACTGACCGGCGCCGTACAAGGGGTACCGGACCTATTTCCTCCGGCGGCGGCTTGAGCTCCCCACTCGGCGATGACGGGATCAGCTGCAACAATCCTGCACGCAGACATGGACGCATTCTACGCGGCCGTTGAGCAACTCGACGATCCATCGTTGCGTGGCAAGGCCGTCGTTGTCGGCGGATCGAGCCCGCGCGGCGTGGTTCTGACCGCGTCGTACGAGGCCCGCCGCTTCGGAGTGCGCTCCGCCATGCCGGGTCATCACGCCCGCAAACTCTGCCACGACTGTCTCTTCGTCAGACCCCGGATGACCCGCTATGCCGAGGTCGCCCGCCAGATCCGCAAGATATTCGAAGAGTTCACCCCGATGGTAGAACCCTTGTCGCTGGACGAAGCGTTCCTCGACATCACTGGCTCGCTCACTCTCTTCGGCGGGGCTCACCGCCTGGCCGTCGAGCTCAAGCAGCGCGTTCATCAACAGGTCGGGCTGACCGTATCGGTCGGCATCGCACCGACGAAAATGGTCGCCAAGATCGCCAGCGATATCTGCAAGCCCGACGGCTTACTCGAGATTGCTCCCGATCGGGTGGAGGCCTTCTTGCGGCCGCTGCCAGTTGCGCGTCTTTGGGGCGTCGGACCCAACATGCAGCGTAAGCTGGCGGCGTTGAAGATCGAGACCATCGCCGATCTGGCCGATGCGGAGGAGCGAGATCTGCTTCGACGTATCGGCCGCTCGGGTCTGTTCTGGCAAGATCTCGCACGCGGCCGCGATCCGCGCAGCGTGGTCGCCGGTCGTTCGCGCAAGTCCTACGGCGAGGAGCGAACTTTCGAGCACGATCTGCGCCACGGCGACGACGCGCTCCGCGTCCTTGCCGAGCAAGCCGAGTCCGTCGCCCGCCGGCTCCGCCGCGATCGCAGGGCCGCGCGCACGGTGACATTGAAGATGAAGCTGACGAAGAGAACCGCACGCGGCAAGTATCCGGTTTTGACACGCAGTGCCTCATTCCCAGTAGCGGTCGACGACGGCAAGCAGATCGCTGAGGCCGTCATCGACCTGTGGTCGGCGAGCCATGCCGGACGCAGCGTGCGCCTGCTCGGCGTCGCGGCAAGCGCCATCGAGGATGTCGACAGAAACCAGTTGCCCCTTTTCGAAGCTCGTCAGCAGCGCCAGCAAAGGGCATTGAATCAGGCAGTCGATCGGCTCAACGCCCGCTTTGGCTCCGGTGTCGTCAAGCGCGGCGCGCATAAGACCTAACCCCCCTACCCCCTTCCCGCAGACGGGAAGAGGGTAGAATTTGAAGTAGAATCATTTTCCCTCTCCGTCGCCGACGCGAGAGCACGGGGAGAGGTCCAGCGTCGAGCTTTGCGCCGAATCGAAAAATCGCCAGTGTCGCGACGAAGATCAGTTTGATAAAGCCCACGGTCGGAAATGGCGCGCCCTGGTTTTGCTCTACTTGCACGAGGCTCCGCCATTCTTGTGGTGACATTCATTTGGCTGCAGTCCGCCGCGTTCGCCGCAGCGCCCAATTCTGCCGGCGTTAGCGCACACCCGTTCGCGCCCGACTCCGACACGCCGCTTACAGATGCGGGCCACGCATCGTCAGCCGTGGAACCGTTTCCGCTCGCCAGCTTCCCAGGGATCCCGTTCAATGGCTTGATTCCACCGAACGCAGTGATCTCAGTCGGCTCCGCCCATCTCCTGGCGTTGATCAACGACGCCGCCACCGTCTTTTCGAAAGACGGCGCTACGATCTCTCAGATCACGTTCGAGGACTTCTTCGGCGCCGTCATTCAGCCGGGGGATTTCATCACCGACCCGGTGACGTTCTATCACGCCGATCGCTTCTTTGTCGGCGCCGTTTCCCGGCGCGCCAACCCGTTCGCGTCGGCGTTCCTGTTGGCGGTCTCGGCTACGTCCGACCCTACGGGCGAGTGGTACGAGTACGCCTTCGACGCCACGCTCGACAATCACATCCAAACCAACAACTTTGCCGACCTGCCCTCGATGGGTGTCGATGACAACAAGCTGTATTTCACCGCCAACATGTTTGACGCGACTTCTTTTGCGTTTCGCGGCGCCAAGATTCGTGTCATCCCGAAAGCTCCGCTGCTGACCGGCGCGCCCGCCGGCTTCTTCGATTTTTTCGAGCTGCGCGTCGGCTCGACGCTGGTCTTCCACCTTCAAGCGGCTCAGAGTCTTTCACCCAGCCTGGCGGGCTTCTTCATCAGCAACCAGTTTCCGGATGAATGTCAGATCAGTATCTGGCGCGTCGTCAACCCGCCTGCCTCCGACCCGGTGCTGTTCCGAAAGGACCTCGCCCTCGACCCGCCTTGCGGCTTCCCGCCCAACGCCGCGCAACCCACCACGGCTGCGCGTATCGAAACCGGCGGCCCGCGCTTCATCAACGCCGTGTGGCGCAACAATTCCCTTTGGACAGCCGCTGCCGTCGCCAATGACTTCGGCAGCGGCGCCGTCTCGGCTATTCGCCTCTTTCAGGTCAACACCCAGGGTTTTCCAGCCATCAGCCTTACCCAGGATCTGCTCCAGGGGCAGAACACGGTCGGTCGCTACTACCCAACCGTAGCGGTCGATGCCGTCGGCAATGCGCTGATCGTGTTCAATCAATCCAGTCCCCTCGAATTCGCCTCCGCGTACTACGCGTCGCAGCCAGCCAGCGCACCGCGCAATTCGCAGCTGCCCATCGCGCTCCTCAAAGCCGGTGAAGCCCGCTACGTCTTGCGCGACTCAGCCAACCGAAATCGATGGGGCGACTACAACGGCACCGCCGTCGATCCTGCCGACGGCTCGATCTGGATGGTCGCCGAGTATGCCGCATCGCCACAAGATACCTGGGGGACGTGGGTCGGATCCGTCGGGTTTGCTTCGGGCGTATTCACGCCGACGGCCACAGTCACGGCAACCGATACACCTGCCGATACAGCCACGCCGACCCTGACTCGCACACCGACCAATACGCTCACGTTCACCCGCACCCCAACCATAACGGCAACGCCACCGTCGACTCGCACGTTTACCCCGACGGTCACCAACACCGCGACATCAACGCCGACCGTGACCGCGACACCAACGAGAACCGCGACGCGAACGAGTACCCCAACGCTGACACTCACACCGACCCGGACCCCGACACCAACGCGCTCCGGGACACCGACTCATTCGCCGACAATCACCGGCACACCGACTCCAACACCGACCGCAACTCCAACCAACACCGCGACAACCACGTCTTCCCCAACACCGACACGAACTTTCTTCCCGACCCAGACGCGGACGCGCACGCTTCCGCCCACGCCCACACCGACGCCGACCAACGCCCACACCGCCACGCGCACACCGACACCCACAACGACGCGCACGCCGACACCGAGCTCATCACCCACCCGCACCGGCACGCCGACGATCACCGGCACACCCACCGAGACGCCGACACGCACGTCGACGCCTTCGCGAACGCCAACTCCTTCGTACACACCGACGCCATCGAACACGGGTACCGCCACGAACACGCCGACACCAACCAACACCAGTACTCCCGGCGCCGAGGATTGCTGTCAGTGCCCCCTGCCCGCCTGCGGACCGCCGATCGCGGGAGGCTGCGATGAAGGCTGCGAACCCGTCTACAATGGATTCTGCAACGCCGATCTCGGTCACTGCATCACGCGAACACCGACGGCTACGCCCACACCGACAAACACGCCGACGCCGAGCGATACAGCCACGGCTTCACCTACGGACACGCCGACACGCACGCCGACGGAAACCGTCACCAACACGTCGACTCCAACGCTGACGCCGACTCGGACGCCGACGACTACAGCCACGCCGACTCGCACGCCAACGGCGACCCCATCTGTAACCTCGACCAGAACGCCGACCTTGACCCGGACCGCGACTCCGTCGCCGACCATCACACAAACCCCGACCGAAACGCGCACACCGACTCAAACCCCGACCCCGACCACTACCCCGACGACTACGGAGACCCCCACACCGACCTCGAGCCCAACGACGAGTCCCACGCCGACGATCACCGACACACCGACAACCAGCCCGACCGCCACGCCGTCGCCATCGCCGACCGAGACCCCGACGCTTACGCTGTCCCCAACAACCTCGCCGACATTGACGCCCCCGCCAACCGAAACCGCCACGGTCACACCAAGTCCGACGGAGACCACCACACCGTCAGCCACCTGCTCGCCCACCCCTTCACCGACTCCGCCTTTGAATGATGTCAATCACGACGGCGTCGTCGATGAATTGGACCTCACCGTGGTCATCGAAGCCCTGTTCGGAAGGTTCAGTGTCGCGACCAATCCGGACGCCAATCGCGACCAGGCGATTTCGGTCGCGGATGCCGCGTCCGTCGTTGCGAATCTCGACTAGGGCGCTTGTCGGACGGCAGATAACAACATGTTGTCAGAGACGGCAGCGAGGCCAGCCCGCAGTGAGCCAACACGTCCGCCGGAGGCCTCCGGAGTGCGGGCGGCGAACGGACCCGCAGCCCGACAGCCGCGGCGCAGCCGCCTAGGGGCGCTTGAGTCCCAGAACTTGTAGCGTGTGAGTCAAGTAGGTCAGGGGTCAGGGTGGCGCCTCGGGGATCCGAACGATGATCTCGTGGATCTCGCCGACATTTCCGAGAATGTCGCGTGCCCGTGCGGCGATCACCGTATCCCCCACCGGAAAGGCCCAAGTACGCGCGATCGGCAGGCAGAACTGAACCTTGGACGAACGGTCAAAGAAGGCGTAGCCGAAATCGTTGCCGCGCCGCGATAGCGTACAAGCGTCGACGTCGTTGGTTCTGGCGCCGCCGTCAATGCGGCACGACATTTCGTTGATCACGTTGCTCACCCGCACCTGCTCCTGAAATCCGAATGGTTGGGCGGCGGGTACGCCGCCCTGAGGCTCGCTCTCGTCATCACAGACGGCCGCACTGCCGTCGCCCAGGTTCGACGACACGATGATCTGAATGTCCGGTCGCAAGGTTGGGAGATCCGGCGCTTCCTCGAACACTTGATGGCCAACGTCGGCGCCGTCGGGGCCGGGGCGTGTCTCGACGATCATCGAGAAGCCAGAGCCGAAAGGCCTGACGAAAATCTTGCGCCCGAGAGCATCGACATCCACCGCATCGAGAACGATGTCGTCGGCTCGCACCAGCGTCATCGCGGTGATGAACGGGCCCTCAGCTTCTTCGAGAATGCAGCCGTTCAGCGCGGCGTCGACACCGGAAACCAGCTCGTCGACGGTTAGATCGTCGCTGCCATCGCGGTCGAATGCTCGGCACATCGTCACCGCTTGCTGGCCGAGTGCAATGTTCACGCCGACCAGGATCTCGTCGACCGTCACCGCGGCGCTGGCATCGCAATCACCGGTACACAAGGGAATACTGGTCGGCGCCTCCGCCCCGGCAATCCGAGCTGCAGTCGCAATGCCCGCGCAGGTTGCCAGGGCGACGGCAAGGTCCCGTATTTTCATCCGCGTATGTTCACCGTAGTCGGCGTATGGTCCTAGAAAATTGCCCTGCACTCAACCACCCAAACATTGCGATTCGGTGACGTGAGTCGCGGCGGTGCCGCGCGCCGGGCCCAATTGCCTACCGCGGCCATGGGTCTGTCATCTCTTGCAAGCTGTGCTAGCTTGCGCCACGGCGGTGCTGAGGATGCGCAGCAAACGAGCCAACCCCAAGGTCGAACCGACGCCGGCCGAGCGTTCTCGGACCCTCATCCATCGCGGACGCGTTGGCACACTGGCGACACATTCCACCCGCCACAAGGGCTTTCCGTTTGCGTCGATCACCCCCTATGGCTGCGATGCTACCGGCCAGCCGACATTTCTGATCAGTCGCTTGGCAGTGCACACCCAGAACCTGGAACGAAACGGTCGCGCCACCTTGCTGGTGGCGCAGGTCGC
>Ga0187892_10003408_pt1 | contig 29128 bp, 24 predicted proteins | sample MA1701073metaG_FD_139345 | JGI IMG/M metagenome (GOLD analysis project Ga0187892, IMG submission 139345) | Bio-ooze microbial communities from a basaltic lava cave in the Kipuka Kanohina Cave System on the Island of Hawaii, USA - MA170107-3 metaG ... | reverse complement strand
TCGCCGCGACCGTGACGCGGAAGAAGCGCTCCCTGAGGAGTCTCGCGACAACCTGGGCGTCGCCGCCGTTGTTGCCGGGGCCGGCGAGAATCAGCACGTCCTTCTCGCGCTCGGAGACGAGCGCCGCGGCGAGCTCGGCGGCCGCGGCCCCGGCGCGCTCCATGAGGGGCGGCTCGACCTTCCCGGCCGCCTGCTCGATGCGGCGGATGTCGCTCGTCAGGTAGATCGGCTGGGACACCGCGGGATCCCTAGCGGAGCAGCTCGTACCTGCCGCCGCGCTCGATCGCGCGCTGGTAAGCGGGCCGCGCGAGCCTGCCCGCGCCATAGGTCTCCACCAGGTATTCGACGACCGCGCCCGATTCGGCGAGCGCGTGCGCGCCGTCCGTGACTACCGGCGACTTCCCCAGCGGGTGCACCGAGCGCAGCTCGGGCGGCGCGAGCATCGTTTTCGCGTCGCGCTGGTAGCGCTTCACCTCATAGGGCAGGGCGAGCTCCTCGAGCAGCCAGAGGATGCGCTGCGAGCGCGAGTTGTTGAGGTGATGCACGGTGATCACGCCGCCGCTACTTCGCCGTGGCGCCGATCAGGGCGTCGGGCAGCCAGGTCGCGATCTGCGGGAAGGCGATGACGATGACGAGGGCGAGCACCATCATGCAGAAGAACGGGATCGAGGCGAGCGCCACGTAGTTCGAGTCGCGTCCGCTCATCGTCTGCAGCACGAACAGGTTGAAGCCGAGCGGCGGAGTGAGCTCGGCGATCTCGACCAGCAGCACGATGAAGATGCCGAACCAGATCAGGTCGAAGCCCGCCGCCTCGACCATCGGCAGCACGATCGAGGTGGTGAGCACGATCATCGAGATGCCGTCGAGCGCGGTGCCGAGCACGAGGTAGATGAGCGCGAGCACCGCGATGAGGCCGATCGGGCTCACGCCGAGCGACGCCACCCACTCGGCGAGCGCGCGCGGGATGCCGGTGAACGCCATGCTCGAGGAGAGGAAGGAGGCGCCGGCGAGGATGAAAAGGATCATGCAGGAAAGGCGCGTCGCCCCCATCAGGCTGGCCCAGAAGTTCTGCGGCGTGAGCGAGCGGCTCCACCACGCGATGCCGAGCGCGCCGAGCACCCCGAACGACGCAGCCTCGGTGGCGGTGGCGTAGCCGGTGAACATCGTTCCCATCACGAAGATGATGAGGATCAGGCAGGGAATGAGGTTGCGCGCGCGGCGGATGCGCTCCCGGAACGGCATTTGCTCGACCTCGACGGGGGTCTTCTCCGGGTTGAGCAGCGCCCAGACCACGATGTAGCCCGAGAACAGCAGCACCAGCATGATCCCGGGAAGCACGCCGGCGACGAACATCCTGAGGATGGAGACTTCGGCCGCGACCGCGTAGACGATCATGATGATGGAAGGCGGGATGAGGAGCCCGAGGGTCCCGGCGCCGCAGAGCGACCCGAGGCAGACTTTCTCGTCGTAGCCGCGGCGCGCGAGCTCGGGCAGCGCGACCTTGGCGATCGTGGCGCAGGTGGCGGAGGAGGACCCCGAGACGGCGGCGAAGATGCCGCAGCCGAAGATGTTGACGTGCATCAGGCGCCCGGGCAGCCAGCCGAGCCACGGCGAGAGCCCCTCGAACATCTCGTCCGAGAGCCTGGTGCGGAACAGGATCTCCCCCATCCAGACGAAGAGCGGCAGCGCGGCGAGCGTCCAGGACGCGTTCGAGCCCCAGAACGCCTGGAACAGGTTCACCTCCGGCGGGCTCGAGGTGAAGAACTGCAGGCCGAACCACGCCGAGATGCCCATGGCGATCGCGATCCAGACCCCGCCCGCGAGCAGCACCAGCAGCAGCGTGAACACGACCCCCGCGACGGCGATGGTGCTCACAGGGTCTCGGTGAAGTCCTTGTTGGCGCGGCGCTCCTCTTCCGAGACCTGGTAGTGCGGCTTGCCGCCGTGCACGAGCACCACGAACTCGTCGAGCACCGCGATGAAGAACACGATCACGCCGATGGCGAAGCTCATCTGCGGGATCCAGATCGGGATCTTGATGAGGCCCTGGGCGACCTCCTCGAACTTCCAGCTCTCGTAGACGAAGCGCGTCACCGCGTAGACCATGTAGCCGACGAACGCGAGCGCGATGCCGAGCGAGGCGACCTCGACCGGGAACCGGGCCCGCGGCGAAAGGCGCTCGATGAGGAGGCCTACCCGGACCAGCTCGCCGCGCCGGAAGGTGTGGCCGAGCGCGAAGAAGGCGGCCCCGGCGCACAGCCAGGCGACGATGTCGTCGGCGCCGCGCAGCAGCAGCCCGACCTCGCGCATCCCGGCCTGCGCGAGCATGACCGCGGCGATCGCGCCGAGGCAGACCGCGGCGAGCGCGCCGCTCGCCGCGTAGAGGCGGTCGAGAAACCGCCTCAATCTATTTGCCGCGGTATGCCTTGACGATGGCTTCGCCGTCGGCGCCCGCGGTCTTGAGCCATTCGGCGAGCATGGCTTCGCCGACTTTGTTGTACGCCGCCATCATCGCGGCGTCCGGCTTGTGCAGGGTCATGCCGTTGTCGCCGAGCAGCTTGTTGGCGTCCGATTCGCGCTTGCGGGACAGCTCCCAGCCGCGCTTCTCCGCAGGGCCGGCGGCGGCGACCAGCGCCTTCTTCTGCGGATCGGGCAGCCGCTCGAACGAGCGCGCGTTCACCACCACCACGTTCTTCGGGTGCATGGCGCTCGTGGTGTAGTAGTTCTTGACGAACTCCCAGGCTTTCGACGAGCTGCCGGTCGCGGAGGAAGTGATCATGCCGCTGATCGTGCCGGTGGCGAACGCCTGCGGGATCTCGGAGGCCTGGATGACGGTCGGGCTCGCGCCGAGCAGCTCGAACAGGCGCGCGGTGGTCGGGCTGTAGGTGCGGATCTTCTGGCCCTTGAGGTCGTCCACGGTCTTGAGCGGATTCTTGGTGTAGAGCCCCTGTCCCGGCCAGGCGACCGAGTAGAGGAGCTTCAGGCCGCGGGCCTGGAGCTTCTTCTCCAGGATCGACTTCTGCGCCTCGTAGAGCTTCCACGCGTTGTCGTATCCCGCAGCGAGGAACGGGATGTTGTCGGCGTTGAACAGCGGCTCCTCGTTGCCGAACTGGCCGAGCAGGAACTCGGCGATGTGCACCTGGCCCGTCGAGACCGCGCGCATCGAGTCCGGGTGCTTGATGAGCGACTGGTTCGAGTGCACCGCGATGTCGAGCTGCCCGCCGGTCGCCTTCTTCACGTCCTCGACGAACGCCTTGATGTTGACGGTGTGGAACTCGCCCTCGGGGTAGGGCGTGGGCATGTCCCACTTCGTCTGCGCCTGCGCGGCGCCGGCGGCGAGCGCGAAGGCGCCGGCAACGGCGACGGCGATGAACGTTCTGCGGCTGGTCATGACTCCTCCGTGGTTATCTTCGTAACAGGGACGCCACATCATCGGCCAACGCCAACGACGATGTCAATCCGGGCGACTCGATCCCGAAGAGGTGCACCAGCCCGGCGACGCCGTGCTCGGCCGGGCCCTGGATCCGGAAATCCGCAGGCGGCTCGCCCGGCCCCGACGTCTTCGGACGGATTCCGCAATAGCCGGGCGCGAGCGCGCCGTCGGGCAGGGCCGGCCAGTAGCGCCGGATCGCGGCGTAGAAGCGCTCGGCGCGACCCGGGTCCACGTCATAGTCGATCCGGTCGACCCACTCGACGTCGGGGCCGAAGCGCGCCTGCCCGGCGAGGTCGAGCGTCACGTGCACGCCGAGCCCGCCGGGCTCGGGCACCGGGTAGATGAGGCGCGAGAAGGGTGCCTTGCCCGAGAGCGAGTAGTAGTTCCCCTTGGCGTAGAGCTCGCGCGGCGCGAGGCGCGCCGGGTAGCCCTCGATGCGCCGCGCCACGCTCGGCGCCGTGAGCCCGGCGCAGTTGACGAGCAAGCGCGCCGCCACCGGGTCGGCGCCGCGCACCTGCAGCTCGAAGCCGCCGTTGCGCGCCCGCGCGCGCTCGAGGGGGCTCTTCAGGGCGAGCATCGCGCCGCGCGCCTCGGCGTCGCCCAGGTAGGCGAGCATGAGCGCGTGGCTGTCGATGATTCCGGTCGAGGGCGAGTGCAGCGCCGCGACGCAATGCAGCTGCGGCTCCAGCGCCAGCGCCTCTGCGCGGCTCAGCCATGCGATGTCGCTCACGCCGTTGGCCTTGGCTTTCTCCGCGATCGCGCGCAGCTCGCCGAGCTGCGCCCCGTCGGTCGACGCGATGAGCTTGCCGCAGCGCCGGTGCGGCACGCCGTGTTCCGCGCAGTAGGCGTAGAGCCGCTGCCTCCCCGCGACGCAGCTGCGCGCCTTGAGCGAGCCCGTGGGGTAGTAGATCCCGGCATGGATCACTTCCGAGTTGCGCGAGCTCGTGTGCGTGCCGATCGCGTCCTCGGCTTCCAGGATCACCACCTCGCGCCCCTCGAGCGCGAGCGCGCGGGCCACCGCCAGACCGACCACGCCGGCGCCGACCACCACGGCTTCCACGGTGTCCATCGCGGGTATGCATAATACGCACGGAATGCGCGCAGACGTCGTCGTGCTCGGTGCCGGGATCGTCGGCATCTGCGTCGCGCTGCACCTGCAGAAGCGCGCGCGCTCGGTGGTGCTGCTGGATCGCCGCGGCGCGGCCGAGGAGACCTCGTTCGGCAACGCCGGCCTGATCCAGCGCGAGGGCGTGTATCCGTACGGCTTCCCGCACGATTTCGGCGCGCTGCTGCGCTACGGCCTGAACCGGACCATCGACGCGCACTATCACCCGTCGGCGCTGCCCCGGCTCGCGCCTTTCCTGTGGCAGTACTGGAAGCACTCCCGCCCGGCGCGCCACGCCGAGGTGGCGCGCAAGTACGCGAAGCTGATCGAGCACTGCGTCACCGAGCACGATGCGCTCGCCGCCGAAGCCGGCGCTGCGGAGCTGTTCCGGCGCGTCGGCTGGATGAAGGTGTTCCGCACCGAGCGCGAGCGCGACCGGCGCTTTGCCGAGGCCGAGCGCTGGCAGCGCGAATTCGGCATCAACTACCGCGCGCACGATGCCAGGGCGCTGCAGGAGATGGAGCCGCATCTGGCCCCGGTGCTGGTCGGCGCGCTGCACTTCACCGACCCGGTCAGCGTCGAGGACCCGCAGGGCCTGGCGCTCGCCTACCTGCGCCGCTTCGAGCGGCTCGGCGGCAGGTTCCTGCAGGGCAACGCCGCGACCCTCGAGCCGGACGGGCAGGGCTGGCGGCTGCGCAGCGCCGAGGGGCCGGTGACGGCGGGCGGCGCGGTGATCGCGCTCGGGCCGTGGGCCGACGTCCTGACGCGCGCCCTCGGCTACGACCTGCCGCTCGCCGTCAAGCGCGGCTACCACATGCACTACCGCGCCGCCGGCACGGCGCGGCTCCATCACCCGCTGCTCGACATCGAGCGCGGCTACTTCCTGGGGCCGATGCGCCGCGGCATCCGCCTCACCACCGGGGCGGAGTTCGCCCTGCGCGACGCCATCCGCACGCCGGTGCAGCTCGGCCGCGCCGAGCCGATCGCGCGCGACCTGTTCCCGCTCGCCGAGCGGCTCGAGCCGGAGCCGTGGATGGGCGCGCGCCCCTGCACGCCGGACATGCTGCCGATCATCGGCCGGGCGCCGCGCCACGCGAACCTCTGGTTCGCCTTCGGCCACGCGCACCACGGCCTGACGCTGGGCGCGGTGACCGGGCGCCTGGTCGCCGAGATGGTGGCGGGCGAGACGCCGTTCGTCGACCCGGCGCCGTACTCGCCGCGGCGCTTCGATGCCGCCCGGTAGGCGCGCATGACCCCGCCCGAGCCGCAGCCCGGCCGCTGGCAGTTCTGGATCGACCGCGGCGGCACCTTCACCGACATCGTCGCGCTGCGCCCGGACGGCACGCTCGCGACCGCGAAGCTGCTGTCGGAGAACCCGGGGCGCTACGAGGACGCGGCGCTCGCCGGGATCCGCGCCCTGCTCGGCATCGGCGCGCGCGACCCGATCCCCGCCGCCAGGATCGAGGCGGTCAAGATGGGGACGACCGTGGCGACCAACGCGCTGCTCGAGCGCAAGGGCGAGCCCGCGGTCCTTTTCATCACGAGGGGCTTCCGCGACGCGCTGCGCATCGCCTACCGGAACCGGCCGCGCCTGTTCGACCGCATCGAGATGGGTGCCGGGGACGTGTTCGTCGTCGAGACTCCCGGCGGCGGGGGCTGCGGCCCGCCCCAGTGAGCGCGCGTCGCGCCGCCGCTCGGTCGGCTCCGGCGCGCGCGGGTAAACCGGTGCCTCAGGCGTCCGCAATTACCCTGCTTATAATACGGCTCGCCTCGATCCGTCCCGAATGAATCCGACCGCAATCTTCTCGAAGACCGGCAAAGGCGTGCAGGAGGCCGCAGGGAAGACGAGCCACCTGTCGCGCGGCGATCGCGCGGTGCTCGCGGCGATCGACGGCAAGAGCACGCTCGGCGAGGTCTCCAGGAAATTCGATAAGATCACCGACGTCAAGTTCCGCCAGCTCATCCAGCAGCTCGACAAGGACGGCTTCATCCGCGAGGTCTCCGCCGGAGCGCCGCAGGCGGCCGCGCCCGCCGCGCGTGCCGGCGCCGGCGCGGCGCGCGCGCCTGCGCCGCCCCCGAAGGACGACAGCGGCGGCGAGGAGCTCGATTTCACGCAGGCGCTCAAGCTCCCGCCCAAGGCGCCCGCGGCGCCCGCGGCGCCCGCAGCGCCGAAGGCGCCGCCGGTGGACCTGGCCGCGGCAGCGCGCGCCGAAGCCGAGCGCAAGGCCAAGGAGAAGGAGGCGATCGACTTCCGCACGCGCCAGGAAGCCGAGGCGAGGGCCAAAGCCGAAGCCGAAGCCCGAGCGAAGGCGGAGGCGAAGGCTGCAGCCGAAGCGAGAGCGAAGGCCGAGGCTGAAGCAAAGTTGCGCGCCGAAGCCGAGGCGAAAGCGAAGGCAGACGCCGATGCCAAGGTCAAGGCCGCGCGCGAGGCCGCGGAGCGCGCGCGCAAGGAGGCCGAGGAGAAAGCGGGGCGCGAAGCCGAGGAGCTGCGCCAGCGCCTCGACGAGGAGCGCAAAGCGCGCGAGGACGCCGAGCGCCGCGCCAGGGAAGAGGCCGAGCGCCGGGAGAAGGAGGAGGCCGAGCGCAAGGCGCGCGAGGCGGAGGAGCGCAAGCGCCGGGAGGAGGAGGAAGCGAGGCGCAGGGCCGAGGAGGAGCGGCGCGCGAAGGAAGAAGCCGAGCGCAAGGCGCGCGAGGCGGAGGAGCGCAAGCGCCGGGAGGAGGAGGAAGCGAGGCGCAGGGCCGAGGAGGAGCGGCGCGCGAAGGAAGAAGCCGAGCGCAAGCGCCGCGAGGCCGAGGAGCGGGAGCGCCGCGAGAAGGAGGAGCGCCGCGCCAGGGAGGAAGCCGAGCGCAAGGCGCGCGAAGAAGATGACCGCAAGCGCCGCGAGTCCGAGGAGCGGGCGCGGCGCGAGAAGGAAGAGCGGCGGCGCAAGGAGGACGAGGAGCGGCGCGCGAAGCAAGAAAGCGACCGCCGCGCGCGCGAGGACGAGGAGCGGGAGCGCCGCGAGAAAGAGGCGGCGGAGCGCAGGGAGAAGGAAGAGGCGGCGGCGAAGGCCGAAGCGCCCGCGACCCCCCTGGCGGCGGGCGGCATCGACGACGCGCTGCTCGCGGACCTCGATTCGTTCACCCAGCGCGAGGAAGAAGAGCGCAAGGCGCGCGAGGAGGCCGACCGGAAAGCGAAGGAGGAGAAGAAGCGGCGGCAGAAGGAAGCGGAGGAGAAGGCGAAACAGGAGGAGGAGGAGGCCGAGCGCAGGGCCGCGGAGGAGCGGCGCGCTAGGGAGGAAGCCGAGCGCAGGGCCAAGGAGGAAGAGGAGGAGCGCGAGCGCGAGGCCGAGATGGAGCGCCGGCGCGAGGATGCCGAGCGCAAGCGCAAGGCGAAGGAGCTGCTCAGCGCGCGGCCGGCCGAGCCTGCCGAGGACGAAATCGTCGCGATCAAGGACGACGACCTGGACCTCGACGAGATCCGGCGCGACCAGAAGGCGTTCACCTCGGAGACGCGCGCGGCGGCGCGCGAACCCGAGGAGGTCCCGAAGGCCGCGCCGGCGGGGGCGCCGCGCAAGCAGGTCAATTGGGGCAAGGCCGCGGCGATCGTGCTGTTCGTCATGCTGGTCGGCGGCGTCGGACTGCTGCACGTGATGGGGATCTCGACGGCGGAGTACGAGAAGGCGGCCTCCGAAGCGCTCGGCGTGCCCGTGAAGATCGGCTCCGGGAGCCTCTCGCTGATCACCGGCGTCGAGGTCAGGTTCGAGCGCGTCGCGGTCGGCGACAGCGTCAAGATCGCGCGCCTGCGCGGGTCGCCCGACGTCGGCTCGCTCTTCGGAGACAGGAAGTCCTTCAGCAGCATCGAGCTCGAGGGCATCGCCGTGTCGCAGGACCAGCTGGGCGCGGCGCTGCTCGGCAAGGTGCAAGGCGCGAACCTCAAAGTCGGGCGCATCCTGGTGAAGCAGGTGAAGCTCGACGGGCCGGTGAAGCTGCCGCCGCTCGATGTCGAGATCGTGATCGGCGGCGACGGCGCGCTGCAGTCGATCAAGCTGACCGGCCCGGAGAAGCTCGACGCCACCCTCACGCCGCGGGGCGCGGAGATCGGGTTCGAGGCGCGCGCGGGCAGCCTCGCGCTGCCGTTCGTTCCCGCGCTCACGCTGTCCGACTTCGGCATGAAAGGCAGCGCCACGCGCCAGGGGATGAACGTCACCGAGTTCGACGGCCGCACCTTCGACGGCGTCATCAGCGGCAGCTCGCGCATCCGCTGGGGCAGCGCCTGGAGCGCCGAGGGCGAGGTGCGCGCGCGCGGCCTGAACGTGGCGGTGTTCGCGCCGACGCTGCTCTCCGAGGGCAAGCTCGTCGAGGCGCGCGGCACCTACTCGATGAGCGGGCCCGACCCGGCCAGGCTCCACGAGAGTGCGCGCATCGAGGGCAACTTCAAGGTCGAGAAAGGCGTGCTCGGCAGCTTCGACCTGACGCGGGCGCTGCAGACCGGCGGCTCGCAGGCGACCGGCCGGACGCTTTTCTCGGAGCTCAACGCGCAGGGCGTCTACGACAAGCGCGCGGTGCAGCTTCGCAACGTCACGGTGTCCGCGGGCGCCATGAACGCGGGCGCGAGCCTCGACATCAGCGCCGACGGCGCACTCGCCGGCCGCATCGTCGCCGACGTGAAGACGCCCACGCAGACCCTGCGCGCCACGCTCAACGTCGGCGGCAAGCTGCAGGAGCCGCTGGTAAGAAAGTAGCTCATCGAGGTCCCCGCGGCCTCACGCGGGGACCCGTATGGATCGCCGCGTGAGGCCGCGGCGATCTCGGGTCGGGCGGGTATAATCCGCCTTTAACGCTCGGCTGATGTCCCACATCGTCAAGCTCCGCGGCGCCCGGGCGCTGTCGGATTTCCGGCTCGCAAGGATTCTTCCCCAGCTTCAGCAGGTATCTCGCGGCGTGCACGGCGTGCGCGCCGAGTTCTGGCACTTCATCGAGCTCGGGCGCGAGCCTTCCGCGGAGGAGCGCCGGCTGCTCGAAAGCCTCCTGAGATACGGGGACGCCCCCACGGAGGGCTCGAAGGCCGACCTGCTGCTGCTGGTCGTGCCGCGGCTGGGCACGATCTCGCCCTGGTCGTCCAAGGCGACCGACATCGCGAAGAATTGCGGGCTCGGCGCGGTGCACCGCATCGAGCGCGGCACCGCTTACTACCTCGACGTCCAGGAAGCCCTCCCCCCGGCGAAGCGCGCTGCGCTCGCCGCGCCGCTCCATGACCGCATGACGGAAACCGTGCTCGACGAATTCACCCGAGCCGACGCGCTCTTTGGCCACGTGCCGCCGCGCCCGCTCGGGCGTGTGTCGATTGCCGGGCTCGAGGAGGCGAACCGGCTGCTCGGCCTCGCCCTATCCGACGACGAGATCGATTACTTGCGGACGGCTTACAAGGCGCTCGGGCGCGACCCGACGGATGCCGAGCTCACCATGTTCGCGCAGGCGAACTCCGAGCACTGCCGCCACAAGATCTTCAACGCCGACTGGATCCTGGACGGCGCGAGGATGGAGCGCTCGCTCTTCGCCATGATCCGCCACACCCACGCGGCGAATCCGCAGGGCACCGTCCTCGCCTACGCCGACAACGCCGCGATCATGGAAGGGCGCATGGCGCAGCGCTTCTACCCGGACGGCGACCGCGTCTACCGCGCTCACTCTGTCCTTACTCATACGGTGATGAAGGTCGAGACCCACAACCACCCGACCGCGATCTCGCCTTTCCCGGGCGCGGCGACCGGCGCCGGCGGCGAGATCCGCGACGAAGCCGCCACCGGCCGCGGTGCCAAGCCCAAGACCGGCCTCGTCGGTTACTCGGTCTCGAACCTGCGCATTCCGGGCGCGTTGCGGCCCTGGGAGGAGCGCGACTACGGCAGGCCCGACCGCATCGCTTCGGCCCTGCGGATCATGCTCGAGGCGCCGATCGGCGCGGCCTCCTTCAACAACGAGTTCGGCCGCCCCAATCTCGCCGGCTACTTCCGCGCCTTCGAGCAGTTCGTCGGCGGCGTGCAGCGCGGCTACCACAAGCCGATCATGCTTGCCGGGGGTGTGGGCAACATCTGCGCCGCGCACGGCGCGAAGGCGCCGCTGCCGGAGGACGCGCTCCTCATCCAGCTCGGCGGCCCGGGGATGCTGATCGGCATGGGCGGCGGCGCTGCCTCCTCGATGGGCGCGGGCGCCAACATCGAGGACCTCGACTTCGACTCGGTGCAGCGCGGCAACGCCGAGATCCAGCGCCGCGCGCAGGAGGTGATCGACCGCTGCTGGCAGCTCGGGGAAACGAATCCCATCCTGACGATTCATGACGTCGGGGCGGGCGGGCTCTCGAACGCGCTGCCCGAGATGGCGCACGCGGCGAAGCGCGGCGCGCGGCTCGACCTGCGCGCCGCCCCCTCGGAAGACAGCGGCATGTCGCCCCGCGAGATCTGGTGCAACGAGGCGCAGGAGCGCTACGTGCTCGCGGTGGCGCAGCGCGACCTCGAGCGCTTCGCCGCGATCTGCGAGCGCGAGCGCTGCCCGTTCGCGGTGCTCGGCGCGGCAACGGCCGAAGGCCGGCTGGTGGTCGATGACCCGCAGCTCGGCGGGCGCCCGGTGGACGTGCCGCTCGACACCATCCTCGGCAAGCCGCCGAAGATGCTGCGCGACGTGCAGCACGCCGCCGCCGCGCCCGAGCCGCTCTCGCTCGACGGCATCGAGCTGAAGGAGGCGGCCTACCGCGTGCTGCGCCACCCGGCGGTCGCGGACAAGACCTTCCTCATCTCGATCGGCGACCGCTCCGTGGGCGGCCTTTGCGCGCGCGATCCCTTCGTCGGGCCCTGGCAGGTGCCGGTCGCGGATTGCGCCGTCTCGCTCCTCGACTACGAGGGCTACGCGGGCGAGGCGTTCGCGGTCGGCGAGCGCGCGCCGCTCGCGCTGATCGACGCGCCCGCCTCGGGCCGCATGGCGGTCGCCGAGGCGATCACCAACATCGCCGCGGCGCCGATCGAGTCGCTCGGGCGCGTCAAGCTTTCGGCGAACTGGATGGCCGCGGCAGGCCAACCGGGCGAGGATGCGGCGTTGTATGACACCGTGCGCGCGGTCGCGCTCGAGCTCTGTCCCGCGCTCGGCGTCTCGATCCCGGTCGGCAAGGATTCGCTCTCCATGCGCACCGCCTGGGACAACGACGGCCACCCACACGAGGTGGTCGCGCCGCTCTCGCTGATCGTGTCGTCGTTCGCACCGGTGACCGACGCGCGCACGACGCTCACGCCGCGCCTGCGCACGGATCTCGGCGAGACCGAGCTGATCCTGCTCGATCTCGGGCGCGGCAGGCACCGGCTCGGCGGCTCGATCCTCGCGCAGGCCTACGGCCGCTTCGGCAACGAGTGCCCGGACCTGGACGACCCTGCGCTTCTGAAGGGGTTCTTCGCGGCGGTGCGCAGGCTTGCGCAGGCAAACATGATCCTCGCCTATCACGACCGCTCGGACGGGGGCCTTTTCGCGACGCTCTGCGAGATGGCGTTCGCCGGGCGCTGCGGCCTGAGCATCAACCTCGATGCGCTCACCTTCGAGCAGTGGGCCGACGACGTGGATGGCTTCAAGCGCGGCGCGGAGGAACAACTTGCGGGCCGGCTGCGCGAGCGCGCACTGCAGGCGCTCTTCGCCGAGGAGCTGGGCGCCGTCATCCAGGTCCGCGCCGCCGACCGCACCCGGGTGATGGACGTCCTGCGCGCGGAAGGCATAGGCGATTGCGCCTTGCCGATCGGCCTTGTCAACGAGCGCGACGAGCTGCGCTTCACGCGCAACAACCGCGCGCTGCTCGCCGAGAAGCGCGTCGACCTGCAGCGCGCCTGGTCCGAGACCAGCTTCCGCATGCAGGAGCTGCGCGACGACCCGCAGTGCGCGAGGGAGGAGTACGACCGGATCCTCGACACCTCCGATCCGGGCCTTTCTTTCTCCGAGGTCCCCGCGGCCTCACGCGGGGACCCATCTTTTTACTCCAGTCGCTCGCGCCCTCGCGTCGCCATCCTCCGCGAGCAAGGCGTCAACAGCCAGGTCGAGATGGCCGCCGCCTTCACCCGCGCCGGGTTCGAGTGCGAGGACATGCACATGTCCGACATCCTCGCCGGGCGCGTTTCGCTCGCGGGCTTCAAGGGCCTCGCCGCCTGCGGCGGGTTCTCCTACGGCGACGTGCTCGGCGGCGGGCAGGGCTGGGCGAAGTCCATCCTCTTCAACCCGCGGGCGCGCAAGGAGTTCGAGGCCTTCTTCCGGCGCACCGACACCTTTGCCCTTGGCTCCTGCAACGGCTGCCAGATGATGGCGGCGCTGAAGGAGATCATCCCGGGCGCCGAGCACTGGCCCGAGTTCGTGCGCAACCGCTCGGAGCAGTTCGAGGCGCGCTTCGTCATGGTCGAGGTGCTCGAGAGCCCCTCGATCCTGCTGCGCGGCATGGCGCGGACCAGGATCCCGATCGTCACCGCGCACGGGGAAGGCCGGGCGCGGTTCGCGCGGCCCGAGGACATCGACAAAGCGCAGGTCGCGCTGTGCTTCGTCGACAACCGCGGCGCGCCTGCCGAGACCTATCCGCTCAACCCGAACGGCTCGTCGCGCGGCGTCACCGGGCTCACCACGCCGGACGGCCGCTTCACCATCGTCATGCCGCACCCGGAGCGCGTGTTCCGCTCGGTGCAGATGTCCTGGACGCCCGACGGCGCGCCAGAGGACTCGCCCTGGATGCGCCTGTTCCACAACGCGCGGGAGTGGGTGTCCTGATCGTCATTTGTTGCCGCTGCGGATCCTCGCGGCGCGGCCGGAAAGCACGCGTCTCTGCCGGACGAGCGAGCGCCAATCGTCGCCCCCGGGGCTGGTGTACTGGGCGCAGGCGGCTCCGATCCAGAGGCCCAGCAATAGGCAGCCGATGCGCTTCACCATGAGCTAGGATACGCGCCGGAAGAGGGGAAGCAATGACAAGACTCCTGCTCGCCGCGCTCGCGCTCTTCCTCGCGACAGAGGCGCCGGCCCAGACCTATCCCGCGGCGCCGGTGCGCCTGATCGTGGGCTTCCCGCCCGGCGGTGCGAACGACATCCTCGCGCGCATCGTCGGCGCAAAGCTCCAGGAGGCCTGGGGCCAGCCGTTCCTGGTCGAGAACCGCCCCGGCGCGAACGCGATCATCGCCACCGAATCCGTCGCCAGGTCCCCGGCCGACGGCCACACGCTGCTGATCGGCGCGAGCGGCGCGATGACCTTCAACCCCGGCCTCTACGACAAGCTGCCCTACGACCCGGTGCGCGACTTCGCGCCGGTGACGATGATCGGCTCCTTTCCGCTCGTCCTCACGATCAACCCGGGGGTCGGCGCTCAGTCGGTGGGCGAGCTGATCGCGCTCGCCAAGGGCCAGCCGGGCAAGCTCAACTACAGCGCCGGCTCCACGCCTTTCCAGGTGGTGGCGGAGCTGTTCAAGCAGCAGACGGGGATCAGCGTCAACCACATCCCCTACAAGGGAAGCGCCGCGGCGGTGACCTCGGTGATCGCGAACGACACCCAGATGACCTTCGTGGATTCGCCGCCGGTCGTGGCGCACATCAAGTCCGGCAAGCTGCGCGGCCTCGCGGTGACCTCGAAGACGCGCGCCGCGGTGCTGCCCGAGCTGCCGACGATGGCCGAGGCCGGCATGCGCGACTTCGACGTCGTGCTCTGGACGAGCCTGTTCGCCCCGGCGGGAACTCCACCGGCGCTGATCGAGCGCCTGCACCAGGGAATCGCGAAGGTGCTGCAGATGGCGGACGTGCGCGAGCGGATCGCCGGCTTCGGCATCGACCCCGGGAATGCAGGACCGGGTGAGCTGGGTGCGATCCTGAAAGCCGACCTGGCGCGCTGGACCGCGGTGTCGAAGAGCGCCAACATCAAGGCGAACTAGCGGCGGATGTGAAGCATCCGCCCTACCGGGAGACAGCGATGCGCCGGCTTCTAGCAGCGATCCTGTGCGCGGCGGCGACGGCATCCGCGCAGGAGCCGTACCCCTCGGACATCTGGTACGGGCTCTACCTTCCCGCCGCCGCGCCGCGCGACGTGGTGCAGAAGCCCGGCGGCGAGATCAACGCGCTCCTCAAGACCGCGGCCATCGCGGAGACGCTCGCCAGGCAGGGGCTGCAGGCGACCGGCGGCACGCCCGAGCAGCTCGCGGATCTCACGCGAAACGATCTCGAGCGCTCGGGGCGGATCGTGCGCGAGGCGGGCATCCGGGCCGATCGATGCGCGCGTCGCCTCAGACCTCGGCTTCCTGCGCCAGCGCCTTCACCGCCTCGGCGCGGATCTCCTCGGTGAGCTGCGCCTTGATGCGCGAGAACTCGGGCGAGGTCTTCATCGTGTAGTGCCGCGGGTGCGGGAGATCGACCCTCACCTCGCACTTGACGTGGCCGGGGCGAGCCGAAATCACCGCCACCCGGTTCGCCATGAAGATCGCCTCGTCGATGTCGTGGGTGACGAAAAGCACGGTCTTGCGATCCGCCTCCCAGATGCCGAGCAGCAGCTCCTGCATCAGCGCGCGCGTCTGATTGTCGAGCGCGCCGAAGGGCTCGTCGAGCAGCAGGATCTTGGGATCGTTGGCGAGCGCGCGCGCGAGCGCGGTTCTCTGCTGCATGCCGCCGGAGAGCATCTTGGGATAGTGATGCTCGAAGCCGCGCAGCCCGACCTTCTCGATGTAATTGTCGGCGATTCTCAGTTGCTCGGCGTCCGGCAGCCCCTTCTCGCGCAGCCCGAAGCAGATGTTCTGCCGCGCCGTGAGCCAGGGAAAGAGCGTGTAGGACTGGAACACCATGCCGCGCTCGGGCCCGGGCCGCGTCACCGGCTGGCCGTCGAGGAGCACGCGACCGCTGGTCGGCGTGTCCAGCCCGGCGACGATGCGAAGCAGCGTGGACTTGCCGCAGCCCGAAGGGCCGAGGATGCAGATGAAGTCGTTGTCCTCGACCGCCAGGTCGTTGGCGTCGAGCGCCCGCGTCGGCGGATGCCCGCGCGCGCCGGGAAAAACGCGCGAGACGGTCTCGATGGCCAGCTTGCTCACTCTAGAAGGCCCACGGGTAGAGGCGCTGGTTGGCCCACTTGAACGCGAAGTCGGACACCAGGCCGATGACGCCGATCGTGAAGATGCCGAAGATCATCTGTCCGGTGTCGAGCAGCCGCTGGCTGTCCATGATCATGTGGCCGATGCCGCTGTCGGCGCCGACCAGCTCGGCCACGATCACGTAGGTCCAGGCCCAGCCGAGCACGAGCCGCAGCGTCTCGGCGATCTGCGGCGCCGCGCCCGGCAGCATCACGCGCCTGACGATCCCGCCGGAATCGGCCCCCAGGGTGTAGGCCGCCTCGATCAGCTCGCGGCGCGTGCTGCCGACGATCACCGCCACCATGAGCACGATCTGGAACACCGAGCCGATGAAGATGACGAGCAGCTTCTGCGCCTCGCCCACGCCCGCCCACAGGATGAGCAGCGGAATGAACGCCGAGGCCGGCAGGTAGCGCGCGAACGAGACGAAGGGCTCGAAGAACGCCTCGACCGGCTTGAATGCGCCCATCAGGATGCCGAGCGGCACCGCGACGATGGTCGCCAGGATGAAGCCGCCCACGACGCGCCAGACGGTCACGCCGACGTCGCGCGTGAAATTGAACTGCGCGAACAGCTCGTAGCCGATCCGCAGCGTGTAAACAGGGTCCTTCAGGAACATGCCGTCGATCCAGCCGCCGAAGGTGACGAACGCCCAGGCGCTGAAGAACAGCACGAAAAAGGACGTGCCCAGCACGATCTTCGTGCCGCGCGAGACGGGCTTCAGGGGCTCGAGCATGGCGAAAAAAGAAACGCCCGGGTGCCTCGCGGCCGCGCCGGGCGCTCACTCCAGCTGCGACGCTTACTGGAAGCGCAGGTCGATCATGTCCTTCGCCCTGGGCTCGTTCTGGATGACGCGGTTGAACTTGAGCACCCCCACGGCGAACTCGACGAACGGCGCGTGCTCCTTCGAGTAGTACGCCTTGTTGGCGGCGCGATCGGTCCAGGTGATGAAGGCGGCCGACTTGGCGAACGCATCGCCCGCCTGCTTGACGGTGCTGCCCATCAGCTCGTAGGACTTCGCCGGCTCGCGCTTGATCATGTCGAGCGCCTCGAAGAAGCTGTCCACCGTCGCTTTCACGATTCTGGGGTTCTTGTCGATGTAGTCTTTCCTGAACACGAGCACGTCGATCACCACCGGGTAGTCGTTCGAAGTCACCAGGATCTTGCCGGAATCGGGCTTGGCGCGCACGCTGGACAGGTACGGCTCGTAAGTCACCGCGGCGTCGTTCTGCCCGGCGACGAAGGCCTGCGCCGCGGGGTTTGCGCCCATCGTGACGCGGATCACGTCCTGCATCGTAAGGCCGTTCTTCTGCAGGATGTAGGACAGCATGAAGTGCTGCACGGTGCCCGGGCCGTCGACGTTGATCGACTTGCCCTTCAGGTCCTTGATCGAATTGATGTGGTTGCGCACCGCGATGCCGTCGCCCCCGCTCGACTTGTCGATCAGCGCGACCTGCACGGTGGGGATGCCGGCCGACGTCCAGACGACGTGCTGGTCCACCGTGGTCGCCGCCGCATTCAGCGCGCCCGCGGCCAGAGCCGCCGAGCGCTGTACCGGCGGGATCATGCGGATCTCGATGTCGACGCCGTTCTTCTTGAAGATGCCGGCGTACTCGGCGAGCTTGAGCGGCTGGAAGCCGGTCCACCCGCTCATGCCCATGACGACCTTTTCCTGAGCAAGCACGGACCCGCCGAACGCGAACGAGCCGGCGGTGAACAGAGCGATCGCGAAAACTCTCATGACGGCCTCCTCCAGGTCATATGAGTCCATTGTAGTCCACCGGTCGCACCCCCGTCAGCGATCGCGAGTCGTTGCTAAGGCTCCTGCGTGTCGCCGAGGACACGGCACGCTTCCGGCCGGATCCACGCGCCCGCGGGCCCGCCGGGCGCGGTGCTCGAGCGCTTGAGCGCGGAGATCAACAAGGTGATCCAGTCGCCCGAGGGCCGCGAGCAGATGCTCAAGTTCGGGCTGCTCGCGACCGGCACCGCGCCGCAGGAGTTCGCCGACATCATCCGGCGCGACACGCCGCACTGGCGCGAGGTGATCCGCCGGGCCGGAATCTGAATCTTCAGACGAAGCGGCAGGCGACCGCGCCGAGCGGGCCGTAGTCGGCATGGAAACTGTCGCCCGCCTGCGCGCTGGTCGGCCGGGTGAATGAGCCCGCCAGCACGACGTCGCCGGCCTCGAGCTGCTCGTCGTACGGCGCGATCCTGTTGGCGAGCCAGGCGACGCCCGTGGCCGGGTGGCCGAGCACTCCCGCCGCCAGGCCGGTTTCTTCGATCACGGCGTTCTTGTAGAGCATGGCGCCGACCCAGCGCAGGTCGACGTCATGCGGCCGCACCGGGCGGCCGCCGAGGACCACCCCGGCGTTGGCGGCGAGATCCGAGATCGTGTCGAAGACCTTGCGCGGCGCCCTGGTCTCGCGATCGAACTGCTCGATGCGCGCGTCGATGATCTCGACGGCCGGCACCACCACCTCGGTCGCACGCAGCACCTCGACCAGCGTGACGCCGGGCCCTTTCAGCGCCCTGCCGATCACGAACGCCAGCTCCACCTCGATGCGCGGGGCGATAAAGCGCTCGATCGGAATGTCGCCGCCCTGCTCGAAGAGCATGTCGTCCATCAGCGGCGCATAGTCGGGCTCGGTGATCTGGGAGGCCTGCTGCATCGCTCGCGAGGTCAGGCCGATCTTGCGGCCCTTGATGCTGCGGCCGTCGGCCAGCTCGAGCCTGACCCATGCGCGCTGGATCGCGTAGCCGTCTTCGATGGTCATCGCGGGGTAGCGCTGCGAGAACTGCCGCACCTGAACGCGCGTCTTGCGCGCCTGGTAGAGCTCGCGGGCAAGCGCGGCCACGGTGTCGTCAGGCAGCATGGCGTCAGGTCTTCCTGAAAAGCGGATGCAGGTTGCCGAACTTGGCGTCGAAAACCTCGGCACCTTCGTCGATCTGCAGCGTCAGGCCCACGGGCCGGCGCGCCAGCACCGGCGCGAAGTGCTCGCGCGCCGCGGCCTCGAGCACCCGTCCGGCCTCTCGCTTCAGCGCTTCGCTGCGTCCCCGGCCCATGCGCAGGTTGAAGTAGGCGAAGGCGTAGTCGCCCCGCCCGTCGGCCACGGCGCAGTGCGCCGCCGGATAGGCGAGCACGCGCACGCCGCCGGTCGGGAACACCTGATTGCCCGCTTCGTCCTTCACGGCAAGCATAGTGTCGGCGAGGCGCCGGCACAGCGCCGGCATGTCGGTTTCAGCCTCGAGGTTCGGGGAGTAGAGGACGACTAGGTGCGGCATGTCAGGCCCGCAGGGGTGTGACCGGGAGCACGGCGTTGATCTGCCCGGTGCCCGAACTGCCGAAGTACGGCGTGATGATCTCGGCGCCGGCCGCGTAGCGGTCCCAGCCGAGCGCCCCGAGCAGCATCGCGGTGTCGTGCATGCCGCCCTCGCCGAAGCACTTCTCGTTGTACATCGGCAGCATCGCGCAGAAGGCCCGCCACTCGCCCTTCTTCCACATCTCGACCACCGCGAGGTCCGTGCGCTCGAGGAACGGGTCCCACACCTTGTGCATCAACTCCGGCGCAGTGCCGTTCTGCGCGAAGCGGTGACTCAGGCTGCCGCTGGCGAAGATCGCCGCCGTGCCGTCGTAGCGCTCCTCGATCGCGCGCCGCACCGCCAGGCCGAAGCGCCCGCTTTCTGCGAGGTCGTGCCACATGCACCAGCCCGCGACCGAGACTACCTTGAAGCGCTGGTCGCGGTTCATGTAGCGCATCGGCACGAGCGTCCCGTACTCGAGGTCGAGCGTCGTGTCGCTGTGCGCGCGGCTCTTTACGCCCATCCCGTTGGCGACCTCGGCGATCAGCTGCCCGAGCGCCGGGTTGCCTGGGTAGTCGTACGGCATGTTCTTGATGAAATGCGGCAGCTCGTTGCTGGTGTAGACGCCCTTGAAGCGCGGCGCGCAGTTGACGTGGTATTCGCTGTTGACCAGCCAGTGCACGTCGAACACCACGATGGTGTCCACGCCGAGCGCGCGGCAGCGCCGGCCGATCTCCTCGTGGCCGTCGATCGCCGCCTGGCGGCAACCCTTGTGCGGGCCGTCGAGCTCGCTCAGGTACAGCGACGGCACATGCGTGATCTTCGCGGCCAAGGCGAGCTTACCCATGCTCAGGCTCCCCAGTGCGGGATGTGGTGCGAACCGAGCGACACGCACACGTTCTTCGGTTCGAGGAACACTTCGTAGCTCCAGGTGCCGCCCTCTCGGCCGGTGCCCGAGGCCTTGGTGCCGCCGAAGGGCTGGCGCAGGTCGCGCACGTTCTGGCTGTTGACGAAGCACATGCCGGCCTCGATCGCCGCGGCGACGCGGTGCGCGCGGCCGATGTTCTCGGTCCAGATGTAGCTGGAAAGGCCGTACGGGATGTCGTTCGCCCTCTGGACGGCATCGGCCTCGTCGGCGAACGGGATCAGGCACGCTACCGGGCCGAAGATCTCTTCCTGCGCGATGCGCATCCGGTTGTCCACGTCGGCGAAGACCGTCGGCCAGACGTAGTTGCCGCGCCTCAAACGCGAGGGCAGCTCGGGCGCATAGGCGGGGCGCTCGATGCCGCCGCAGAGCATCGTGGCGCCTTCCTTCGGGCCCAGCTCGATGTAGCTGCGCACCTTCGCGAGGTGTCCCCGGCTGATCATCGGCCCGATGATGGTGTTCTCATCCAGCGGGTCGCCGACCGCGAGGCGCCTGGCGCGCTCGGCGAACCTGGCGGCGAAGTCGGCGTAGATGCCGTTCTCGACCAGGATGCGGCTGCCGGCGGTGCAGCGCTCGCCGTTGTTGCTGAAGATCATGAAAACCGCGGCGTCGAGCGCGCGCTCCAGATCGGCGTCTGCGAACACCACGAACGGGCTCTTGCCCCCGAGCTCCATGCTGAACTTCTTCAGCCCCGCCGCCTGCACGATGCGCTTTCCGGTGACCGTGGAGCCGGTGAACGAGATCGCGCGCACCTCGGGGTGCGCGCACAGCGCCTCGCCCGCCGTCTTGCCGTAGCCGTGCACGACGTTGAGCACCCCGGCCGGAATGCCCGCCTCCAGCGCCAGCTCGCCGAGGTGCGCGGCCGTCAGCGGCGAGAGCTCGCTCATCTTCAGCACCGCGGTGTTGCCGAAAGCGAGGCACGGCGCGACCTTCCAAGTGGCGGTCATGAACGGCACGTTCCACGGGCTGATCAGCGCGCACACGCCCACCGGCTGATACAGCGTGTAGTTCAGGTGCGTGGGCGTGGGATAGGTGTGGCCGTCCACCCGCGTGCACATTTCGGCGAAGTAGTAGAAGTTGTCGGCTGCACGCGGGATGAGCTGCTTCGCCGTCTGCGCGATCACCTGGCCCGTGTCCCGGGTCTCGGTTTGCGCAAGCTCGGTGACGTTTTTCGCGATCAGGTCGCCGAGCTTGCGCACCAGGCGCGCGCGCTCGGTCGCGGCGAGGCCCGCCCACTTCGGGAACGCGGCCTGCGCGGCCGCGACCGCGGCGTCGGCTTCTCCGGCGCCGCCCGAAGCCACCTCGGCCAGAACCTCCTGCGTCGCCGGGTTGACGGTCTCGAAGTATTCGCGTCCTTGCACCGGCTTGCCGGCGATCAGGTGCTCAATGCGCACGGCGGGAATCCTAGCGTCCGAACGGCTCGTCCCCGACGATCGTGTTGAGGAGCCGCCCGATGCCGTCGATCTCGGTCACCACTTCGTCGCCGACATTGACATTGACCACGCCCTCGGGCGTGCCGGTGAGGATCACGTCGCCGGCCTGGAGCGTCATGAAGTCGCTCAGGTATTCGATCAGCGCAGGGATGTCGTTGATCATGTCGGCGGTGTTGCCCTGCTGCGTGACCCGGCCGTTGACCCGCGTGCGCAGCGCCAGCGCGTGCGGCTCGTGCACGTCGGCCGCGTCGACCAGCCACGGTCCGAGCACCGTGCAGCCGTCGCGGTTCTTCGCGCGCAGGTTGGGCCGGTACCAGTTCTCGAGGTAATCGCGGATCGCGTAGTCGTTGCAGACCGTGTAGCCCGCTACGTACGCCATCGCCTCGGCGGTTTTCACCTTCTTCGCGGTTCGGCCGACCACCACCGCCAGCTCGCACTCGTAGTGCATGAAGGTGGCGTCCTTGGGACGGCGGGTGAATCCGCGGTGGCCGATCAGCGCGCCGGGCGCCTTGAGAAACACCAGCGGCTCGTCGCTGGCGGTGACGGTGAGTTCCTTGCTCAACTCCCGCGCATGGTCGGCGTAGTTCAGGCCGAGGGCGATGATCGTGCCCGCCTCGATCGGCGGCAGCCACGCCACTGCATCCTCGGCGAGGACGCGGCCGTCGGCGAGGCGCACCTTGCCTTCGTCCGCCGGCGCCGCCTGATGGAGAGCGCCGCCGTAGGCCACGCGCGCGGTCTTCATGCTCCCTCCCTCAGCAGCCGGTTGCGCAACGTGCCGACGCCGTCGATGCGAACCTCGACGCTCTGGCCCGCGCGTGCGAGCGGGGCGCCGTGGGGTACGCCCGAGAGCAACAGATCGCCCGGACGCAAGGTCATGAACTCGGTCACGTCGGCGATCAATCGGGCCAGGGGTCGCACGAAGCCGCGTGTCGAGCCGCGCAGGCGGACCTCGCCGTCGATCGCGACCGTGATCGAGAGCGCGTCGGGGTCGGCCACCGCGCTTGCGGGACGCGCCTCAGCGGCGATCGGGCAGAAACCGTCACGCGCCCTGTAGCGGATCGACGGCCGGTAGAACTGATCGTGCGGCACCGAGAAATCGTTGACCACCGTGTAGCCGGCGATGCAGGACAAGGCATGCTCGGCCGACACTCGGGAGGCGGCGCGGCCGATCAGCGCTCCGAGCGCCGGACCCGTCTGCAATGCGTCGACGCCGGCCGGCACCGCGACCGTATCGCCGTCGCCGGCGTGGGTGTTGCGCGGCTTGATGTAGAGCACCGGCGCCTTCGGCGCGCCCTTGTACGGAGCGGCGTTCACCGCATCGCCGAGGGCTTCGAGCGCGGCGCGGTCGTTGAGCAGCACTCCGTAAACAGTGCCGAGCCGCAGCGCGCGCGAGGGGGCGGTGTCGAATTTCAAGGGATCAGGGCGAGGCGGCGAGCTGCCGGCCTCGGAAAGAACCGCGGTGCAGACATCCGCCCCACCGGCATCTCGATGAGCGTCGAGCGATCTCGAGCCAACGCCTCGCACACGTTCGCTCCAAGCTCCCGCGCGCTATCGACTCGGACTGCGCGGACGCCGTAGGCCTCGCCGAGTTTCACGAAATCGGGATTGCGCAGCTCGGCACCGAAGCTTCCGCCGAAACTTTGACGTTTTGCTGAGCGGACGCGGTCGCTGCGAGCGCAAACGAACCTGCAGCAAACAACGCGAGGGTGAAGATTCGCATGACGATCTCCTTGATAGAATGGTTCCATTGTAGCGGAGCAACCCTTCCATTGCGCGGGCAACTATGAGCGAAGACGCGAGTCTGGCGAAGGCGGCTAAGTCCTCCATTCGGTTTCCCGACGAAGTGTTCAACCAGGCCCCGCCGCTTGAGAACTACAACCTTCTGGAGCACGACACCGCGCTGCGCGAGGCGCTGCGGCGGGAAGGCGCAGGCTGGATCGAGGAGACTGCCATGGAGCTCGGCGCCCGGTTCGGGAAGGCCGAGACACTCAGGCTCGGCGAGCTTGCGAACCGCCACGTTCCGGTGCTGCGCACCCACGACCGATTCGGCCGTCGCATCGACGAAGTCGAGTACCACCCCGCCTGGCACGAGTTGCTCGGCCTCGCAATCGGGTACGGCACCCACTCTCTGCCCTGGACGAGCAAGCGGCCGGGCGCGCACGCCGCGCGCGTGGCGCTGAACCTGCTGCGTCACCAGGTGGACGAAGGCACGAGCTGTCCGATCTCGGCGTGTTACGCGGTCGTGCCGGCGCTGCGCGCGCAGCCCGAGCTCGCGGCGCAGTGGGAGCAGCGCGTCGTCTCGACCGAATACGATGCGCGCTTCCTGCCGGTGCAAGGCAAGCGCGGCGCGATCATCTGCATGGCGATGACCGAACGCCAGGGCGGCAGCGACGTGCGCGCCAACACTACCCAGGCGCGGCCCTTGGGGCGGCGCGGACCGGGCGAGGCATACGCCGTCACGGGACACAAGTGGTTCTGTTCCGTGCCGATGAGCGATGCGTTCCTGATGCTCGCGCAGGTCGGGAACGGCCTTTCCTGCTTCCTGCTGCCGCGCTGGAGGCCGGACGGGACGCGCAACGGCTTTCACCTGCTGCGCCTCAAGGACAAGCTCGGCAACCGCTCGAACGCCTCGGGCGAAGTCGAGTTCCGCGACGCCCTGGCGCACCTCGTCGGCGAGGAGGGACGCGGAATCGGGGTCATCATGGAAATGGTGCGCCATACGCGCCTCGATTGCGCCTGGGCCGCGGCGGGATCGCTGCGGCGCGCGGTCGCCGAAGCGAGCCATCACGCCGCGCACCGATGCGTGTTCGGCCGCCGGCTCGCCGAGCAGCCCCTCATGCAGAACGTGCTCGCGGACCTGTGCCTGGAATCGGAGGCCGCGACCGCCTTAGTCATGCGCCTGGCGCGCGGATTCGACGAGTCTTCGGGCGACGAAGGCCAGCGCAAGTTCACCCGTATCGCCACGCCGATCGCCAAGTACTGGCTGACGAAGCGCGCGCTCGCAGCCGCGGCCGAGGCGATGGAGTGCCTGGGCGGCAACGGCTATGTCGAGGAGTCGCCCATGCCGCGCCTCTACCGCGACCTGCCGGTGAACGTCATCTGGGAGGGGCCCGGAAACGTGCAATGTCTCGACGTCTTGCGGGCGATTCGCCAGGACCCCGCGACGCTTGAAACGGCGCTGCAGGAAATTCGGGCTCCACGAGGCGCCGATCGCCGGCTCGATGAGCTGGCCGGGCGCCTTGAGCGCGAGCTGGCCGGCGTGAACGACCTAGAACCCGCTGCGCGGCGGATCGTCGAGGATCTGGCGCTCGCGCTGCAGGCCGCACTGCTTGTCATGCACGCGCCGCCTGAGGTCGCGGACGCGTTCTGCAGCGCGCGCCTCGACCGGGATCGCCGCCTGCAGTTTGGCACGCTGCCGGCCGCGGACTTCGACGCCATCATCGAGCGCTCACGCCCCAAGCTCTGACGCGAGGGGAGACGGCATTAGGCGCTTCGCCTTCGACGCGACCGCGCGCGGCGCCGTACCGACAGCTTCGCTGCATCTTGGGGATGGCCGAAGAGGTAGCCCTGGGCGAACGGGCACCGCTGTTCGGTGAGCAATCGTGCTTGTTCCCGCGTTTCGACGCCCTCCGCAACCACGTCCAATCCGAGCCCGCGCGCCAGGTCGATGACCGCGCGGGTGAGCGCGAGATCCTCGGCGTCGCCGAGCAGACCGCGCACGAAGCTGCGGTCGATCTTGAGGGTATCGATGGGGAACCGCTTGAGATAGGCAAGCGAGGAGTAGCCGGTGCCGAAATCGTCCATCACGAGCCTGACGCCGAGCTCCTGCAGCGCGCGCAGCGTCTTGACCGCTCCTTCCGGGCTCTGCATGAGCGTGCTTTCGGTGATCTCGACTTTGATCAGGGCGGGATTCACGCGCGCGCTCTGGATGGCGCTTCGGATCGAGTCGAGCAGTCCCGGGTCGCGGAACTGCCGGGCGGACACGTTCACCGAGACGAAGAACGGCTTGCGACCCCGGTTCCACAGACCGGCCTGCCGCGCCGCGGTCTCGAACACCCAGCGGCCGATCGGCACGATCAAGCCGGACTCCTCGGCGATGGGAATGAACTCCGCGGGCGCCACCATGCTGCCGTCGGGGCGCCGCCAGCGGGTCAGGGCCTCGGCGCCGACCGCCTCGCCGGTAGCAAGGCGCACGATCGGCTGGTACTCGAGCCGGAACTCTTCGGCTTCGAGCGCCTGGCGCAACGCCCGCTCGACCGCCAGATAGCGCACCATGCGTTCATTCATGTCGGGGGCGAAGAACCGGAAGCAATCCCGGCCATGCTCCTTCGCCCGATACAGGGCGGCGTCGGCGTTCCTCAGGAGCGTCGGGGCATCGGCTCCGTCCTTCGGATAGAGCGCGATGCCGATGCTCGCGGAGAGGACGAACTCGTGCGCCTCGATCTTCAGCGGCGACCCGATGGAGTTGCGCACTTTCGCCGCCACCGGCGCGACGTCGTCCTCGTGCTGAATATCCGTTAGGAGGACCACGAACTCGTCGCCGCTCACCCGCGCCACCGTGTCGCCGGTGCGCAGGGTGCCGGCCATGCGCCTGCCGACCGCCGCGATCACCTGGTCTCCGATCGCGTGGCCCAGGCTGTCGTTGATCCTCTTCAGGTGATCCAGGTCCACGAACATCACGCCGAGCGGCCGGCCGCTGCGCGCGGCCTTGACGACCGCCTGCGCGAGACGGTCGCTTAGCAGACTGCGGTTCGGCAGGCCCGTCAGCGTGTCGTAGTTGGCCTGCTGCTCGATCGTTTCCTGGTGGCGGATCCGCTCGGTGACATCGTCGCCGACGCCGACGAAGTGCGTCACGCGCGCGGCCTCGTCTTGAACCGGCGCGACATGCAGCTCGTTCCAGAACGGAGTGCCGTCCTTGCGGTAGGTTCGCACCAGCGCAGTCACTTCGCGCCGCTCGTGCCAGGCGGTCTCAAGCGCTTCGACCCCGGCCTGATGCCGGTCGTCGCCGTACAGGAAGCGCGGATCGCGTCCGAGGACCTCGGGCGCCGAGTACCCGGTAATGCGTTCGAAGGCGGGATTCACATATACGATCCTCTGGCCTTCGTCGGTCGGCTCTGTGATCAGGATCGAGCTGACGCTCGCTTCGAGCGCGCGGTTGCGCAGGCGCAGCGCTTCGTCCGACCGCTTGCGCTCGGTGACGTCCTGCAACACGATGGCCATGCGCGCGACGCGCCCGCTCGCGTCGCGAAAAGCCGTGCCGCGGGCGCTGACCCAGCGTTGCTCGCCGTCGGTGCGCACGATCCGGTATTCGATCTGGTGCTCGCGCTCACCCCGCAGCGCCGCGTCCCGGTCGTCCAGGAAGGCCGCGCGATCCTCCGGGTGCACCATATCCTTGAACGGCGGATACTCGCCCGACGCCGGGCGCGGCCCGAGCAGCCAGTCGGGCGCTCTGCTCCAGCTCAACCGGTCGGCCGCGGCGTCCCACTCGATCGAAAGCGTCTTCGCCAGGATCTGCGCGGTCCGCAGCTCCTCGGTCTGGCTCCGGAGCAGCTCCTCGGCACGCTTTTTCTCGGTGATGTCGGTCACCAGACCGTAGAATCCGACGACGCTGCCGGACTCCGCGCGATGCGGGATGACGTGGACGTCGATGTGCGCCAGCCCGGTCCCTGGACGCGTTACGGCGCGTTCGTAGCTGACCGACTCGCCGACAAGCGCTCGCTCGAAATACGGCCGCACCTGCGTCCAACTCTCTGCGCCGAGGACCTCGCGCGCATGCTTGCCGAGCGCCTCGCCGAGTGCATAGCCGTAGAACTCCACATGCTGACGGTTGGCGTAGCGCAGCCTGAAGTCCCGGTCGTAGTAAACGATCATCGCGGGGACCGCGTCGTTGATCAGACTGAGCTGGGCTTCGCGCTCGCGCAGCGCCTGCTCGGCTTGCGCGCGCTGCGCGTGCTGGCCGATCTGCCCGCCGATCGTGCGGATCGTCTCCAGCAGCCGCGCGTCCGGTTCGCGGACTCTTCGGCTGTGGAAGATGAGCACGCCGATCGGCTTGCCGCCCCCGCTGACCGGCACGACCATTGCCGCACGCACGCCGGCAACGCGCGCGAGCCAGGGCCGCGCCGTGCGCGGGTCGTCGGCGATGTCGGGTACCCATAACGGTTCCTGCGACTCCCATACCGCGCCTACCAGCCCGACTCCCCGCGCATAGGCCATGCGGCGCGACTCTTCGATATAGCGCTGCACATCGGCGTCCTGCACGCCCCACGCCTCGCCAAAGCGCAGCACGCCGGCGGCGCTGTCTACCCGGAGATATCGGCCGCATTCCCATTGGCCGGCCTCGCACATCGCCTGGAGCGCGCCCTTCAGGGCGTCGGCAGCGTTGGCCGTTTCCGCGAAAGCGCGCGTCACCGAATGCTCGAGCCGCAGCAGGTGCTCGGCGCGCCGTTGCGCGGTCACGTCGGTGTACGTCGTGACGAAGCCTCCTCCGGGGAGGGGCTTGCCGCGGATCTCCAGGATCGTGCCGTCGGGCCGCGTGCGCTCGAAGAGGTGGGGTTCGAACCGGCGCGCCAGCTCGACGCGCCGCCTGACCTGTTCCTCGACGTCTCCGGGCCCGTACTCCCCGCGTCCGGCGTTGAAGCGGATGACGTCCTCGAAAGTGGTGTTCTCGTTGAAAAGCGACTCGGGGAAATCCAGGAGCTCAAGGAAGCGGCGGTTCCACGCGACCATCCGAAGCTCGGCATCGACCATGCTGATGCCCTGGTCCATGTGCTCGAGCGTGCCGCGCAGCACCTCGCTCTTCAACGCAAGCGCCTGCTCCGCGAGCTTGCGGTTGGAAAGGTCGTGCAGGAAGGCGGTGAAGAGGAGATTGTCGCCCGATCCCACTGCCAAGACGCTGAGCTCGACCGGAATCTCCCGGCCGTCGCGGCACAGCGCGGGCATCTCGATGGTCTTGTTCAACACCGGGCCTTCGCCCGTGGCAAGGAAGTGCTCGAGCCCCTGCAGATGCCCCTGCCGGTACCGTGGCGGGATGATGGTCTCGGCGAGGGAACGTCCGATGACCTCCGAGCGCGACCAGCCGAACAGCTGCTCGGCGCGCGGGTTCCAGTCGCGGATGCCGCCGGCCGCGTCCATCGCGACAAGCGCATCCGGGGCCGTGTCGAGGATCTGACGGGTGCGACGCTCGCTCTCGCGCAGCGACCGGAGCGCGCTCGTCTGCAGACACGTCAGCCGCACCAGCCGCTCGAGTCCGAGCCCGTCGAGCTGGTCCCTGTTCACCACGTCGTAGGCCCCGCTCCCGATCGCCGCATCGCGCTGCAGCCGATCTTCCGCCCCGGTAACGACGACGATCGGCACCTCGCTTGCGTGCACTAGGCGCTGCAGCGTGCCGATGCCCTTCGAGTCCGGGAGGTTGGGGGCGGCGAACACCAGGTCGATGTCGCCTCGGGCCAGCCTCGAAACCGCATCGCATAGCGTTTGCACGCGCTCGAGCGACAGGTCGCACCAGGTGAGCGCATCGAGGTTTCGGCCGACGAGATCTGCAAAGCCGGCACCGTGTTCTACGAGCAGGATGCGGGCCCGGCAGCGCCGATCGGATTCGCGGAGTTCCGCCTTCGCGGTCATCGTCGAACAGCACCTTCGAAACCGGACAGCATAGACTTGAGAGGGCCGGGCGGGGGAACCGCTCGCGCCGGCATGACCGCTACCGGACGAAATCTGACAGAACCAAATTCAATCAATGGCTTGGCCTTCGAGGATCCGGCAGGCCTCCGGCGGAATTCTCACGAGAACCTGCGCTCCGGGGACGAGCTTGCGCGCGGGCTGGGTGCGCACGGAAAGCGGCCCC
>Ga0187892_10003407_pt1 | contig 29131 bp, 21 predicted proteins | sample MA1701073metaG_FD_139345 | JGI IMG/M metagenome (GOLD analysis project Ga0187892, IMG submission 139345) | Bio-ooze microbial communities from a basaltic lava cave in the Kipuka Kanohina Cave System on the Island of Hawaii, USA - MA170107-3 metaG ... | reverse complement strand
GTCGGGGCCCGGGCTCGACGTCGTGGACATCGGATCGATGCCGCTTTCCCGGGGGAACCGGGGCTGCGGCCGGGGCGCTGGAGGCTCGACCTGAAGACCGTGGAAGGGTGGGAGGTCGAGCGCAAGCTCCAGGTCGTGCCTTCGGACGTCGAAGTGAAGCTCCGCATCGAGGTAGGGCCGCCGGGCACGCTGACCGGCCGCATCCGCTGGGGGAGCCTCCCCCGGCCGGAGATGGTCCTGGTCATCAACGACGGGGAGGGCATCTGGATCGACGAGCGCGGCGAGCCGATTCCGAGATGGACCGGGCCGGCCGCGAGCATCGGCGCGAACGAGGCCTTCCGCTTCGGGAACCTGCGCCCCGGTCGCGTCCGGCTCTGGCTCAAGAGCGACGGAGCCCCGATGGTCTGGGGGGAGACCTTCACCGACATCGTTCCCGACCGGGACACGCAGGTCACAATCGTGGCCGTCCCCGCGGGTCGCGTGCGCTTCCGCTGTCCGGCGGGCACCACGGGGGGAAGCCTGGCGGTGTTGCGGGAGTTGACGGACGGCTCCTGGGCCTACATTGAGAACGTGGCTTTCGAGGTGACGTCGGGGAAGGAGACCGTGGTCGAGGGCGGCGCTCCCGCGGGCACGCTCCGGTGGCGGGCCACGTTCGCGCCCAAGGGCTACGCGGGCATCGACTCGGCGCTCCACCAGGAGGGCGAGGTCACGGTCGCGGCCCGCCGGACCGCGGAGGTGCTGCTGCGACCGGTCGAGTAGGCCCCCGCCCGCCGGCTGGACCCACCCACGTGGGTGGCTTATCGTTCGGCGCGGGAGGTCCCCGATGCCCTGGTGTCCGAAGTGCCGCGTGGAGTTCCGGCCCGGGTTCGCGCGCTGCACCGACTGCGACGTGGCGCTCGTCGCCTCGCTGGACGAGGCGCCGCCGTCGGCCGCCGAGGAGCCGGAGTCGGCCCCCGAGCACGGCGTCTGGTTCTGGGCCGACGGTCCCGAGGTCGCGCGCGTGATCGAGGGCGCCCTGAACGCCCACTCGATCCCCTGTCTGGAGCCGGCCCGCGCGCCCGACGGCCGCTGGCGCGTGCTCGTCGCCCTGGACTACCTGTCGGCCGCATCCCACGTCCTCACGGCGGCCCCCGGGATCGCCGCCGATCCGAGCGCCGACGAGATCGTCTACCGGCGCATCGACCCCGCCCGGGACGAGACCATCCGCGACCACCCGGTGCTCCGCGTGCCGCTCCCCGATCTCCGCGCGCGCGTCGCGCAGGTGATGCCCGACCTCCAGAAGTGCGCGCTCCGCGGGAACGGCGACGTCCGCGAGCGCGCCGTCCAGCTCCTCTTCCAGCTCGATACTCCGGGCCGGCAGGCCTGGCTCGATCTGCTGCTCCCGTTCATAGACGAGGGGTGGCTGCCGGGCGTCGGCGCGCTCCTCCACGAGCACCGCAAGCTCAAGCAGCCGGGCCCGGTCGAGCCGACGGCGGCCTGGCTCGACCGGCTGCGCGCCGCGTTCCGCTCCGAGAAGCCCGAGGCCCGCGCCGCAGCCACCCACGTGGGTGGGTCGCTGCGCCTCACGGCCCTCGTGCCCGACCTGATCGCTCTCCTCCGCGACGAGGAGAACGCCGCCGACGCCGACGAGGCGCTGCTCCAGATCACGGGCGAGGACCTCGGCTTCGACCCCGAGCTGCCCGAAGACGAACGCGAGCGGATCATCGCCGCGCGGGAGGTGTGGTGGCAGAAAAGGTGCCACTCTTCATTTCCGCCGCGGAAATGAAGAGTGGCACCTTTTCTCACGCCCTCGCGCCGCCGGTGACGGCCGCGGGGCCGCTCGCGCCCAGCTCGTCGAGGAGCTGGCGCTGCCGGTCAGTCAGCTCCTCCGGGAGCGCGTAGCGGACCACCACGTAGAAGTCGCCGCGGCCGCTGTGGCCGTCCGGAAGGCCCTTGCCCCTGAGGCGGAGCCGCAGACCCGAGCGCGTGCCGGGCGGGATCGTCACTGTCACCACCCCGTCCACCGTCCGCACGTCCACCTTCACGCCCTTCAGCGCCTCCCAGGGCGCCAGCGGCACGTCGGCCTCCACGTCGTTCCCATTCACCCGGTAGACGCGATCGGAGTCGAGCCGGATCACGAGGTAGAGGTCCCCCGCCTCCCCCCCGCCCTCACCCGGCTCGCCGAGCCCGCGCAGGCGGAGCCGTTTCCCGTCGCGCACGTCGGGCGGAAGCGTCAGCTCCACCTGCCGCACGCGTTCCGTCAGGCCCCTCCCCGTGCACGTCGGGCAGACGCGCTCGCCGATCATCCCGGCGCCCTCGCACGTCGGACACGGGCTCGTCCCGCCCACCTGGAAGCTCCGCCGCCCCCCCTGGAGCGCGTCGCCGACCCCCACGCGCAGCTCCGCCTCGACGTCCGCGCCCCGCATCCGCCCGCGCCGGCGCCCGCGCGCGGCGCCGCCGAAGCGCGAGCGCACCTCCTCGCCGAAGATGTTCCGGAAGAAGTCCGAGAAGCCGCTTCCCCCGAACATGCTCTCGAACTCCTCGGCCGACATGCGACGCGCGCCGCCGTCCGCGCCGGGCGGCGGGGTGAAGTCCTGGCCGTGCCGCCAGTGCTCCCCGAAGCGGTCGTACTTCGAGCGTTTCTCGGGGTCGGAGAGGACCTCGTAGGCCTCGTTGATCTCCTTGAACTTCGCCTCGGCCTCCTTCTTGTCCTCCGGCCGCACCCGGTCCGGGTGCCACTTCATGGCCAGCTTCCGGTAGGCCTTCTTGATCTCGTCCGGGGACGCGCCGCGGGGGACGCCGAGCGCCGCGTAGTAGTCCTGGAACTTCATGGCGCGGGGATCTTACTGCGCGGAAAAAGGGGTGCGGAAATGGTGCCACTCTTCTTTTCCGCTGCGGAAAAGAAGAGTGGCACCATTTCCTGTTCGCTCCGCCCGCATCGGTCGTTTGCTCCTTTGGAACGCATTCACAAGGAGGACGAGCCATGAAGACCCTGATGCTCCTCACGCTGATCGCGGCGGGCGCCCTTGCGCAGACGTGCCCCTTCGCGCCCGTCGGGCTCGACGTGCAGTACCTCGGTCACGCCCCCGGGACCATGAACGCTCGCTTCCGCGTCGAGGTGCCCGTGGACGGAAACGGGTTCCGCGTGCTGGCCCGCGACCCGCGGTCCGGGTCGACCGAGACCTGGTGGACCGGCGGATCCGAGGACAGCGCGGCCGGCCCGTCCCGGATCTTCGTCGGAGAAGCCTCCTCGCAGAGCTTCCCGAGCGGCTGCCTCGTGCTCGAGCTGTGGGCCGGCAACACCGACGGCAACTTCTCGTACATGAGCCTGTGCGCGTCCACCGGGCCGATCCCGATCCTGCAGTACGTGGACGGTGCCCTTCCCTACGGCCCGATCATGACCGGCGCCAACCGCGCCACGCTCGAGGCCGTGTCGGTGGACGGCACCCAGCAGGCCTCGAGCCTCCTGATCCGCGTGAGCGGCGCGGCCCCCGGCGACGAGGGGGTCCTGGTGGTCTCCCACCGGGCGGCGTTCGAGTCCTTCCTCGGCGGCACTCTCCTGGTGCACCCGGCGTTCATCTCGGGCATCCTGCAGCTCCGCGCGGACCAGTCGGGCGAGGCGAACCTGGTGATCCTCGGGCCCGCCACGACCGATCTCCCGCGGCTCTACCTGCAGGCCGCATTCGGCGCCGACCGGCTCAGCAACGGTCTGAGGTTGAACATCCAGTGAGCCCCGGGCAAGGAGGCGTTCCTTCTTCTTTCTCTCCTTCCGCCTCCCCGGCTCGACGACCCCCGGCCCCTCGGTCGGGGGTCGTATTCCGTTCCCCCGGCTAGCTAGCGCGCGCCCAGCCGCCGCGCGAGCGCCTCGCGGGCCCGCTGGACCTGCATGCGGACCGCGTCCTTGGACTTCCCGTGCGCCTCCGCCAGCGCGTCCAGGTCGAGCCCGAGGATCTCGCGCTCGATCAGGATCTCGCGGTGCTCCGGCGCGAGGCCGTCGAGCGCGGCCATGAGCCGCTCCTGCTCCTCGTCCCGCGTCATGATCCCACTCGGCGTCGTGCCGTCGCCGGGCAGCTCGTCCAGCGGCACCGGATCGCCCGCCTCGTCGGGGTTCAGGCGCTTGAGGTCGGGGCGCTTCAACGCGTCGAGCGCGGCGTTCGCCGCGATGCGGGAGAGCCAGGCGAGGAAGGCGCCCTCGCCGCGGCACTCGAACCGGTCCAGGTGGGTGAGCGCCTGCACCAGCGTCTGCTGGACGAGATCGTCCTCGTCGAGACGATGACGCAGAGACCGGGGCACCCGGGCCCGCACGGCCCGCTGGAGGCTGGGGAGGTGGCGCTTGAACAGCTCGTTGGCGGCCTCCCGGTCGCCGGCCCGGAGCCGGTCGATCTGGATGCGGGTCGGGTGGTGCCGGGGCCGGTCGCTCATGCCCGCCATTGCACCGCCGCGGGCGGGGCGCGTCAACGAGCGCGTGGCCTACCGGGAGACCCGGAGGACCTCCTCCATCGTGGTGATCCCCTCGCGGACCTTGGCGAGCCCGCACATCCGGAGCGTGGTCATCCCCTGATCCGCCGCCGCGCGGTGGATGCGCGCCTCGGGCGAGCCGCGCAGCACGTGCCGGCGGATCCGCTCGCTGATCGGGAGGTACTCGAAGATGCCGGTGCGCCCCAGGTAGCCGGTGAACCGGCACGAGACGCAGCCGCGCCCCCGCTGGAGCTGCACACGCTCGCCGGGCGGAAGGCCCAGCTCGGGCACGTTCTCGGAGCGCTCGTCCACCGGTTCCTTGCAGTGCGAGCAGATCATGCGGATCAGCCGCTGCCCGAGCACGCCGAGCAGCGAGGAGGAGAGCATGTAGGGCTCGACCCCCATGTTGAAGAGCCGCGAGATCGCGCCCGCCGCGCTGCCGGTATGGAGCGTGGTGAGCACGAGGTGACCGGTGATGGCCGCCTGAGTGGAGATCGCCGCGGTCTCGCTGTCGCGGATCTCGCCCACCATGATGATGTCCGGGTCGTGCCGCAGGAACGAGCGCAGCGCGCCCGCGAACGTGAAGTCCACGATCGGGTTCACCTGCGCCTGCGATACGCCGTCGAAGAGGTACTCGCGCGGGTCCTCGACGGTCAGGATGTTCAGCTCGGGCGAGCGGATGTGGTTCAGCGCCGCGTAGAGCGTCGAGGTCTTCCCGCTCCCGGTCGGCCCCGTCACGATCACGACCCCGTGCGGCTCCGAGATCGCCCGGACGAAGCCGGCGAGATCGGACTCGGACATCCCGAGCTCCTTGAGGTTCCGCGTGGACGCGCCCTTCTCGAGGATGCGGATCGTGATCTTCTCGCCGAAGGTCACGGGCACGGTCGCCACCCGGAAGTCCGCCTCGCGCCCGCCCGCCTCCAAGCTGAACCGTCCGTCCTGCGGGCGCATCCGCTCGGTGATGTTGAGCCCGGCCATGATCTTCAGCCGCGGCACCAGCGGGCAGAAGATCTTGCGGGGGATCGTGCAGTAGTTGTGCAGCACGCCGTCGATCCGGAAGCGGATCAGCGTCGCCTGCTCCTGGGGCTCGATGTGGATGTCGGTGGCGCGCTCGCGGATCGCCTGCTGGATCACCTGGTTGACCAGCTTGATGACCGGCGCGCCCTCCGTCTCGGCCTTGAGCCGCGACGCCTCCATCTCCTCCTCGCGCGGCGTCGCGGTGGCGGGCCGCCGCGTGGTCAGCTCCCTGAGGATGTCGCGGACCGAGTCGTCGCTCCCGTAGTGGAGGTCGATGGCCTGGAGGATCTGGTTCTCGGAGCTGATCACGACCTGGACCTCGCCGCCCGCCCGCACCTTGAGGTCGTCGAGCGCCACGACGTCGGTCGGGTCGGCCATCGCGACCGTCAGCGTGTTCTTGATCTTGAACAGCGGGAAGAGCCGGTACTTCCGTGCCACCGTCTCGGGGACCAGACGCGTGACCTTCCCGTCGGCGGTGTAGCGGTCCAGGTCCACGTAGGGGACGTTGAGCAGGAGCCCGGTCGCGGCCAGGATGTCCTTCTCGCGCCCGAGCCCGGCCGAGATCAGCGCCTTCCAGAGCGGCTCGCGCGAGCCGCGCGTGCTCTCCTGGAACTCGGCGGCCTTCTGTTCGGTGAGCACTCCCTGGCGCACGAGGAAGGTGCAGAACCGGTCCGCGAACGAGCCCTCGCGACGCTCGCCGCCCGCCTTCTCCGGAGTCTCGATGGCACTGGGCACGGGCTACTCCTTTCGGGTCGTCGCGGTGGGCGTGGTCCCCGGGACGATGTTCACCTGGAGGAGGACGCGGATGTTCTTGACCAGCTCGCGCCCGTCGAAGGGCTTGGTCACGTAGAAGTCCGCGCCCGCGTCGCGCCCGGCGTTGCGGTCCCCTTCGCGGGAGAGCGCGGTGAGCATGATGATCGGGATCCGCGCGAAGCGCGGGTCGAACTTCAGGATGCGGCACACCTCGTAGCCTCGGAGCTTGGGGAGCATCAGGTCCAGCACGATCAGGTCGGGGCGCTGCTCGCGCGCGAGCGTGAGCCCGGTCATCCCGTCTTCCGCCGTGCGGATGTCGAACCCCTCCATCTCGAGGCGCTTCACCAGCGGGAAGACCGCCTCCGGCTCGTCGTCCACCACGAGGATCAGCTTCTTCTCCCTGCTTTCCATCTATCGACGACTCCCCGCTCGACGGGATCCGGCCCGCCCCCGACGGGATTCCCCCGCGCCTGCCGCCGGAGCGGCCGGTGCCAGCGCCTGCTCGGCCTGGCGGATCAGGGCGGCCGCCGCGGCCGCTCCTCCTTCGTCCACGACCTCGCGGCCGGCGATCCCCACCCGGAGGCTCGGGGGACCCGGCTTCTCCGCGATCTCGGCGAGCGCGCGGACCAGCCGGGCCCCGGCGATCTCCGCGCCCTCGCGCGCCGTCTCCATGAGCAGGACCGCGAAGGTCCCCTCTCCCGCGTGCGCCAGGAGGTCCGATTTCCGCACCAGCCCGCGCAAGAGCTCCGCGGCGCTCCGACGGAGCGTCGGGGGACCGACCGCGAGCAAGAGGAGCGACACCGGCTGGCCGTTCCGCCGCGCGCGCGACAGCTCCTTGGCGAGGTAGGCCTCGAGGAAGGACCGGGTGGCGACCCCCGTGTCCGGGTCCACGAGCCCCTGGCGCACCGCATCGCGCTGCCGGTCCCGCGTTCGCAGCAGGGCGCGGATGCGCGCGCAGAGCTCCAGCGCATGGAACGGCTTGGTCACGTAGTCCTCGGCGCCCGCGTCGAGGCCCGAGACCTTGTCGCCGAGCTGCGCGCTCGCGGTGAGCATCACCACCGGGATGGAGTCGAGGCCCGGGAGCCCCTTGAGGGTCCGGCAGACGTCCAGCCCGTCCATCCGCGGGAGCATCACGTCGAGGATGATCAGGTCGGGCGGCTCGGCGATGGCGCGCTCGAGCCCCTCGCGCCCGTCCATCGCGGTCGCGACCTCGTAGCCTTCCCTGAGGAGGCGGTCCCGGAGGATGCGGACGATGTCCGGATCGTCGTCGATGACGAGGATGCGGCCGCCCCGCATGTCAGGCCTCCACCTCGCCGGCGACCCGGGCCATCGGGATCGTGAACCGGAAGGTCGAGCCCTGCCCCGGCGCGCTCTCCACCCAGATGCGTCCGCGGTGCCGCTCCACGACCTCCTTGGCGATGGCCAGGCCGAGCCCCATGCCTTTCTCGCGCTTGCGATCCGGCGAGTCCACGCGGAAGAACCGGTCGAAGATGCGCGCCTGGTCCTTCACGTCGATGCCGACGCCGGTGTCCGCCACCGAGACGCGCACCTCGTCCGGGTCGAGCGCCTCGACCTGGAGCGTGACGCGCCCGCCGGCGCCCGTGTACTTGACCGCGTTCCCCACGAGGTTGGTGAAGACCTGTAGGAGCCGCTGCGCGTCGCCCTGGACCGCCGGGAGGTCGGGCGGACAGCGCATCTCGAACGCGACGCCCTTGCGCTCGGCGAGCACGCGGTAGCCCTCGCCCGCGGGACGCAGGAGCTCGGGGAGCGCGACCTCGCCGAGGTCCAGCGCGTCCCGACCCAGCTCGAGGCGCGCGAGGTCCAGCACGTTGTCCACGAGGTGCACGAGGTTGTCCACGCCCTGCTGCATCATCAGGAGGTAGTCGCGCTGCTCGGCCGAGACGGCCCCCGCCATCCCGTCGATGAGGTTCTCGATCGAGCCACGGAGCGTGGAGAGCGGTGTGCGGAACTCGTGCGAGACCATCGAGACGAAGTACGCCTGCATGGTCTCCAGCTCGCGAGCCTTGGCGTAGCGCGCCGAGCGCGCGAAGGCCGCCCGGGCGAGCCGGAGCAGGTCCCCGACCTCTCGCGTGGCGAACGCGCGTGGACCCGAGACGATCAGGAGGACCTCGGGCTGCTCCTTCCCTCCGCTCGCGTGGAGCACGCGCGGCGGCCGTGGTGCAGCCTGCGGGGTCTCGGAGAGGAGGACGAGGAGCCGCTCACGGAGCGGGCCCGCGTCACCGCAGAACAGGAGCGCTTCCGCCAGGAGGTCGGGCGGCACCGGCTCGGAAGAGCCATGGACGATCCCGAGCTCCGGGACGAGCAGGAGCCAGGGCCGGTCCCGGAGGCGCCCGGTCAGCGCCTCCGCAACGCTCCGGACGACTTCCTCGCCCTCGAGCTGCGGGAGCAGCCGCCCGAGCAGCTCGTTCCATCCGGTGACCTCGAGGCACCGCTCCTTGAGCCGTTCCGCGGCTCCGGCCAACGACTCGACCCGGCGCTCCAGCCGCCTGATCGCATTGTGCGACACTCCCTTGCGGGAGTGGGTCCGGCTCGTGCGTGCTTTCTTCAAGGTGCGTCCGCCTGGAAACCGCCCGTCCCAGGCCGGTCCTTCCCGGCCGCAGGATCTGAGGGATTTGTCGGCCGGGAGGCGGACGGGGCTTTACCCCAACTTCAAATGACTGCTGCCCTTGACGCCTCTTCGGGGCCCCCCCTATACTCCGTCCAGCCAAGAAAAAGGGAGCCTGGAGCATGGATCTCGTATCCTTGGCTCGGGCACGGGCCGGGTGGTGCCGGGGTGGCCTGAAGCAAACGCTTCGGGTCGCCGCGAGGACGGATGACATGGTCCGAAAACTGACCGGGTTGGTGGCAGGGAGGGGACTCGGGCTCTGGGCCGTCGCGTTGCTGGCATGCACGGTGGCGGTCGCGTCAGGCGCCCTATGGTTCCGGGGCGGGGACTTCGTGGCGCTCGCCGATCCGGAGAATCCCCTCGACGATGACGACCGGGACTCTCTTCCGAACGGCGTCGAGACCACGGTCACGCACACGGATCCGGCGCGGGCCGACACCGACTACGACGGCCTCTCGGACGGGATCGAGGTCGGTCTCGGCTCCGACCCGCTCGACCGGCGGGACCTGCTCCCGCTCCGGACGGCCACCAGGCTCCTGGTCTGGGTCGATTCCACGAACGTCCATTTCCTCTTCGTCTATGTCTCCCCATCACAGTTCCGGAGCTTCGAACGGTTCCGGCCGGTCCTGGTGATCAACGAACCCCTGCCGACGCCGCTCGAGCTCATCGATCTCTTCCCGCGCGTCGGCTACCGCTACCTGGACCCCGAGCTGACCACGCTGAGCTGGCTGGTCAGGTTCCCGCGGGCGGACGTGACCCGGTGGTCGGTGGCGAGCCTGTTCCGGGACTCGGGACACACGGCCTTCGACACTCAGGTGATCACCAAGCGGGAGAACGGACGGCACTTCTACCGCTCGTGGTTCTATCCGGTGCCCCCCCGGCACTTCCTCGGCCTCATGACCCGGATCGAGATGGACACCGGCGGAGGGCTGGGTCTCGGCGACGACAAGGACTGCGAGCAGGTCCTGCAGACGCTCGAGGGGCCCGTGAAGATCGTTCTGGACGAGGGGTGCGTGCCCCGGAGCGAGGCCGAGTGCGTCTCCGACTGCGGGGTACAGATCGGGCGGATCGTCATCCTCCTGGACGAAGCCTGGCTCGGCGGGGGCAACTAGGAAAAGGGGTCAGGCACCTTTTCCGCGGCGGAAAAGGTGCCTGACCCCTTTTCCTAGTGTCTCACCTTGCGGCGGCGGTCCGCGTAGTCCCGCTCGAAGGCCGGATCGTTCACGGCGTCGTGGCACGCCCGACATCCACGCTCGGGCAGCTCCCTCCGGATGAAGCCGCGGCCCCCGGCGTCGATGTGCCGCCCTCCCGGACCGTGGCAGGCCTCGCACCCGACCGAGGCCAGCTCCCCCCGATCGGGCGCCCCGATCCGGAACCCGGTCCGCTCGCCGTAGCCCGTGGTGTGGCAGGCGACGCACGCGGCGCGATAGTGCTGCTCCTCGCGCCGGAGCCGCTCCCAGGCCCGCGCGTGCGGGGTCTCGCGCCACTGGACGGCCTGGCGCGGGTGGCATGAGGAGCAGGCGGCGCTCCCCCGCCACGTGTTGCCGGCGAGGTTCTCGACCTCCCCTTCCGCGAAGAACGGCGTCGTCCGTGCCCGGAAGCGGGGCTCCTCGCCCACCCGCCGCAGGAAGTCGTCCACGAGCGCCCGCGTCGCCGGGTCCTCGGGCTCCGAGGCAGGCAGGTCGCGACGCCGGACCGAGAAGGCGGGCGCGCCGGACCCGCCCCATTCCACGTCGGCCACCTCCAGGGGATGGCCGGTCGGCGCCGTGTAGACGACCAGCGTGCGGCCCAGGAGTCCGCTGGAATCGCGACCGTAGCCGCCCCCGCCTCCCGGCGGCGGGACCAGGATGCCGTCGGAGGAGATCACCAGGTCGACCGCCGGCAGCTCGCGGGCGATCCGCCGGACGACCTTCGGCGACACGGCCCCGATCACGACGATCCGGTCCGCGGCGCCGCGGAGCGCCTCCACCGCGCGCTGTACGCCCGCGAACGGCTCCCCGATCCGGAGCTCGCGGAGCGCCGCCTCCATCCGCTCCTCGCGCACGCGGTCCGCGGGGGCGGCGGTGACACCCACGATCCCGTAGCGCACCCCGGCGCGCTCGATGATCGCGTGAGGAGGGAAGACCGGCCCGTCCTGCCGCGGGTCCTCCAGGTTGCACGAGATCACCGGGAAGCCCGCTCCCTCGGCCATCCTCCGCAGGAAAGCTCCTCCGAGCTGCAGCTCGCTCGCTCCGATGGCGAGCGCGTCGAGGCCCAGCGCGCGCATCGCGCGGAGCGTGGTGAGGATCACCTCCTCGGTGAGCGCATCGGCCCGGAGCGGGTCCTGGGCGGGGAAGAGCTCGCCCGCGTCCACGAAGAGCGTGGCGGCGCGGCCCGCCCGCTCGGCCAGGAGGGCCGCGGCCCGCCGCGGCAGCCCCCCCGAGTCCCCCTGCGCGCAGCCGCACCCGTCGAGGAGCCCGCGGGTCACGCCGCTCGCGAGCACCCGGAGCGCGCCGGGCCCGGGGGCGGCGGCGGACGGCCCGGGGACATCCCACGAGGTCTTCTCGCGCGGCAGCCATGGAACCCCGCCCGGCGCCACGAGGGCGTCGAGGAGCGCGCACGCCTCGGCTCCCGCGGTCTCCTCCACGAAGCGCCGCAGGCTTCCTTCGTCCTCAGCCTGCCCGCTCGCGCGGAGCACCGCGCGGCGCAGGTCCGGCAGCGCGGCCTCGAGCCGGCGGAAGCCGAGCGGCGCCTGGGTGCGCGCGAGGAGCCGGCGCTGGTCGGCGGGCGCGCGGGTCAGATCGGCGAGGCCGAGGCCGAGCTTCGCCGCCCAGACCCCGAAGAGCCGCTCGAGCCGCTCCCAGCCGGTCTCGCCTGCGACCGGAGGCTCGAAGCCGGGATGCCCGCGCAGGTCCTGGACCAGGGCGCCGACGAGGCCGGGCCCGAGCCAGGCGTCACGGGCGGGTCCGAAGCGGAGCCGGCCCGGTCCGGCGAGGAGCGCGCCGGTCAGGAGCCGCTCGGCGAAGCGCGCGCGCCGGTGCGGCGCGTCGGGGAGGAGGTCGGCCGCCACGCCGGCGCGCGCCACGCCCCCCTCGAGGTGACGCGCCGCCGGCGGCGCCGCCACGGCGATCACCTCCATCCCCCGGAGCGCCTTCTCCGGCAGCGATGGCGCGAGCAGGCGCGCGGTCTCCTCCACGATCCGCGCGGCGCCGGCCGCGCCGCGGCCCTCGTGGACGCGGAGCCCGGTCGAGGGGATCTCGATCGCGACGAAGTCGCCGAAGGCGAGCGGCGTGTCGAGCAGCTCCTCGAAGGGGACGCGCGGGGACGACAGGCCCGGCGCGAGGAAGACGTGGCCCGGGAGGGCCTGACCCTCCACGCGCGCCCGGACCGTGTCGCGGGGGGCGACGACCGGGAGCAGGAACACCTGCCGCCCCGTGAACACGCTGGCCTCGGGTCCCAGGAACCCGGCGGCGACCTCGCCCTCGCTCGGGCGCAGCCTCACCCGTCCCTCGAGCACCAGCCGCCCGTCGGGGCCGAGCGGGAGCGTCCACTCGCGGACCGCCGGGACGGGTCCACCGGGCTCGTCGGGGTCGCTGCACCATCCGGACGAGGGGACCCGCATCCGCCCGCCGCCCCGCTCGATCACGAGGTCCTCGAACTGCACGTGGGACTCCGCGCCCGGAGCGCGGAGGCGGACCGATTCCGTCACGGGACCATCGCGGCGCACCTCGAGCCGGAACGGGAGGCCGTTCCCGCCGGTCCCGGGATCCCGGAGCCGCCACACGACGTGGAAGACCGTCGGGCGCGGGGTCACGGCGCGGTGCGGACGCACCCAGCCCACGAAGAACCAGGTCCCCGCCGCGAGCAGGAGCGCGGTCCAGAGCGAGAGGAGCCCGACCATTCGAGCCCGGACGCGAGGATCGCCGCTCATGGGACGAGCCTACCATTCGAGACCGCTATACTGCCGCCCCGTGACGCAGCCTGTCTCGGTGTTCGACGTGCTGGTGCGGACTGCCCTGCGGCACCCCGACGCGGTCGCGTTCCCGCGCTACTCGACAGGGGACGAGCGGCCCACGACCTACGCGAGACTGCTCGAGCTGACGCGCGCCTTCGGAGCCGCCCTGCTCGCCTCCGGCGTGCAGCCGGGCGAGCGCGTCCTGCTCCTCTCCGAGAGCATGTTCCCGTGGATCCTCTCGGACCTGGGGACGCTGGCCATCGGCGCGGTGGACGTGCCCCAGGGGGAGGAGGTCTCGTCTCAGGACCTCGCCTACATCCTCCACCACTCCGACGCCCACGTGGTGCTCGTCGGGAGCGCGCGCGCCGCCCGCACGCTGGAGCGCGCGCTGGTGGGCGGACCCAAGGTGAGGCTTGTCGTCGGCCTGGGCGTCCCGCCCCCCGCGGTTCCCGGCGCGGAGGGGCTCACGCTCGACGCGCTCCTCGAGCGGGGCGTCCGGTTCCTGGCCGCGCGCCGCGCCGCCTTCGACGAGGCGGCGGCCGCCGTCCGGCCCGAGAGCCTCGCCACGATCGTCTACACCTCGGGGACCACGGGCATCCCCAAGGGCGTGATGCTCACCCACGGGAACCTCCTCCAGAACATCCGGGTGGTCCCGCACCTTCTGGAGCTCGGCCCCGCCGACGTGTTCCTGAGCTTCCTCCCGACGTGGCACACCTTCGAGCGGATGCTCGAGTACGTGGCGATCTCGGTGGGCGCGTCCACGGTCTACACCAGCAAGAAGGACCTCAAGGAGGACCTCCGCCGCGTCCGGCCCACGGTCATGGGGAGCGTGCCGCGCGTCTGGGAGGTGCTCTTCGAGACCATCCGGGACCGCGTGCGCGAGCGCCCGCCGGCGGCGCGCCGGCTGCTCGCGGCCGCGACCACGGTCGGCTGGTGGCGGCTCAAGGCCGGGCTCTTCGCGAGAGGTCTCACGGTGGAGTTCCGCGATGCGCCGCCTCCCCTCCGGGCGCTCCGCCGCGCCGCGGGGGCCCTGGGCCGGCTGGGTCTCGCGCTCCCCCACGCGCCGCTGGACGCGCTCTGCCTCCGCCCGATCCGGGAGCTGCTCGGGGGCCGGCTCCGGGCCGCGATCTCCGGCGGGAGCTCGCTCCCGTTCCACGTGGACCGCTTCTTCAACTCGGTCGGGGTCCCGCTCCTCAACGGCTACGGCCTCACCGAGACCGCGCCCGTGCTGGCGGTGCGCTTCCCGGGCCGGAACGTGCCGGGGACCATCGGGCCGCCCATCCCCGAGACCGAGATCAAGATCGCGCGCGAGGACGGCGCGGCGGTCCCCGAGGGGGAGATCGCGCTGGTCTGGGCCCGGGGCCCGCAGGTGATGCAGGGGTACTACAGGGCGCCCGAGCTGACCGCGAAGGTCCTCCTCCCCGACGGCTGGTTCAACACCGGCGACCTGGGCCGGCGGAGCGTGCACGGCGAAGTGATGATCACCGGCCGCGCCAAGGAGACGATCGTGCTCCGGGGCGGCGAGAACGTGGAGCCCCGGCCGCTCGAGGACCGGCTGCTGCTCAGCCCGTTCATCGACCAGGTCGTGGTCGTGGGCCAGGACCAGAAGGCGCTCGGCGCGCTGATCGTTCCTGCCTTCACCCGGGTGCGCGAGCACCTCGGGCTCCCGGCGGAGGTCGGCCCGGCGGAGCTGATCGCCCGTCCCGAGGTCCATGCGCTCTTCGCCCAGGAGGTGAACCTCCGGCTCACGGAGCCTCGCGGGTTCCGCCCGTTCGAGATCGTGCGCAAGTACCGGCTGCTCGCCTGCGAGTTCTCGATCGAGGACGAGACGCTCACGCGCACGCTCAAGGTCCGCCGGAGCGCCGTGACCCGGAAGTACCGGAGCGAGATCGAGGCGATGTTCGACGGCACCTGCTGGGACGCGCCGGAGGGCGCCGGATGAGAAGGCGGCAGGAAGCTTGAAACTGGAAGCTTGAAGCCGGATGGCTGCCGGTGCGTGGGAGAAGCTTGCGGGGGCGGGAGCGCTTGCGGGGCTCTTGGCGGTGGCGTTTCCCGACGTGGTGCTGGGCCCGCGGACCTTCTCGGCCGCCGCGGTGGTCCCCTCCATCCATCCCCGCGGGCTGACGCCGGAGCCGGAGGGGGGCCGCACGTTCATCGACCCCGGCGCCTCCGCGTGGTGCGACGAGCCGTACGCGCTGATGATCCGCCGGGCCTTCGCCGCAGGCGAGGTCCCGCTCTGGAACCCGGCCTCGGCGTGCGGCGCGCCGCTCCTCGCCGACTTCCTCTCCGCGCCCTTCTACCCGACCGCGCTCCTGGCCCAGGCCCTTCCGCGCACCTGGCGCCGGGACGGCTTCGTGCTGCTCCGGCTCCTCACCGCCGGGTGGTTCACGTTCCTGCTGCTCCGCCAGCTCGGGCTCGGGCGCGCCGCGGCGCTCCTGGGCGGGAGCGCCTTCATGCTCGGCGGGCACCCGGTCCTCTACGCCAACATCAACAACGCGAGCGTCGACGTGATGCACCCGGCCGTGCTCTACGGAGTCGAGCGGCTGGCGCGCACGGGCCGCTGGCGCCTCCTGGCCCTCCTCACCGCCTGGACGGTGCTGGGCGGGATGCCCGAGCCGATCGTGTTCGTGCTGATCGGCGGCGGCCTCTGGTTCGTGTTCCGCTCGCTGATCGCCCGCCCCGACGGCGCGCCGCCCTTCCGCGCGCTCGCGGCCCGCTACGCGCTGGGCTCGGCGGTCGGGCTCCTCATCGCGAGCCCCGCCGTCCTTCCGTTCCTCGAGTTCGTGCGGAACGGCGCCCACTGGCACACCGAGCCCTCGGGGACCGCGGCCTGGGAGCCGCGGACGGCGATGACGATCCTGGAGCCGGGATGCTTCCGCTTCAGCGGCGGGGGTCCGGTCGCGCTCCAGCTCGGCGCTTCGATGGTGGCGCCCTACGTCGGCTTCCTCGCCGCGTTCCTCGCGCTCGTCGGTCTCGGGGCCTCGCGCCTCGGGCGCGTCCGCTGGTTCCTCGCCGGCGTCGCGGCCTTCTACCTGCTCAAGGCGTACGGCGCCCCCGTGGTGAACGAGGTGGGCCGCCTCCCGATCCTCGTGGACTGCATCTTCCCGAAGTACCTCTTCCCGGCGTTCGCGCTGGCGGTCGCGTGCCTCGCCGCCGCGGGCGCGGAGCGGCTCGCCGCGGGGAGAGCGGGAACGCTGCTCGCGTGGAGCGCCCTCGCGGGGGCCTGGGTCGTCTTCCATGCGATGCATCCCCCGGGCCGCCCGGCGCTCGTCTACGGCATCTCGGGGAGCGGCGGGCCGCTCACGGGCGGGCTCCCGCTGGTCGTGGCGCTCGCCGTCGCCCGGCTCGCGCGCGGGCGCGCGGCGCTGCCCCTCTCAGCGGCCGCCGTGCTCGGCGAGCTCCTCGTCCACGTCCCGCGGGAGCGCGCGCGGCGCGTGGAGCGGATCGAGGAGCCGGCCTTTCTGGCGAACGCGCGCGGCGACGGGCGCGTGCTCGCCACGGGCGGCTGGCTCACGCCCAACTGGGCGGCCGCGCTCGGTCGCGACGACGTGCGCGTGGTCGATGCGATGACCGTCCGCCGCTACGCGGAGTTCATCCGCGCCACCGTCGAGCCCGCGATGGGAAACGACCGCTGGATGGGGGACGAACGCCGCTGCTACGACCCATCCGACCGGTGGCTCCGCTTCCTCGACGTGCGCTGGCTGGTCTTCCCGGAGCCCCTGCCCCGGCAGTTGCCGCGCCGGCTCCTCGCCGACGGGGAGCGCTGGACCCGCGGGCGCGACGCGGTCGAGGGGCTGGGCCCGGGCGAGTTCCCCTCGGGGATCGCGCTGGCGCGCCCGGGCGAGGTCCGCCTCGCGCTCCGCCTGCCCGAGGGGCGCCCGGCGCTGGCCTTCGAGCACGCGGGCGGACCGCTCGAGGTCGCGCTCCGCGAGCCGGTCGCCTTCGCGCCCGTGTTCGTCGAGCACGTCGATCCCAAGCACGTGCCCGCGCACCGGGGCTGGCTCCCACGCCGCGTGGACCTCTCGGCCTGGCGCGGGCGCGAGGCCACGATCCTCCTCTTCACCACACCCGGGCCGCGCGGGAACGCCGCCTACGACTGGGCCGGCTTCGCCGAGCTCGGCCTGGGCGGGACGCCGCTCGACCCCGCCGCGCTGCTCCGGACGGCGGCGTGCGGCGTGGAGGAGCCGCACTACGCCGAGGCCGCCGTCGCGGAGACCCCCGAGGGGCCGCGCCCGCTCCTCTTCCTCCATCCGCCGGGGGTCCTGGAGCTCACGGCGCGCATCCCCGAGGAGAGGCCCGAGCTGACGTTCCGGATCGGGCTCCGCCCGGAGGTCCACGACCCCGCGCGCGGCGACGGCGTGGACTTCGGCGTCGCGCTGGCGCCGCGCGGGACCGAGGAGGTGGTCTGGAGCGGCGGTCCCGGGGCTGCGCGCGCGGAGCTGGATTCGCGCGCCGGGCGCGACGCCCTGCTCGTGCTGCGCGCGCGCGGCCCCTCGCGGACGGAGCTTCGCGGGCTCGCGCTCGAGCCCTCGCCGGTCCGGCTGGTCCACGGAGGAGGACCGTGGGTCTACCGGAGCGACGAAGCGCTGCCGCGCGCCTTCGTGGTCCACCGCGCCGAGGTCGAGACCGACGAGGCGCGCGCGCTCCGCCGTCTCGCGGAGCCGGACTTCGACCCGTCCCGGACCGTGCTCCTCCACGATCCGGTCCCGGTCCCGCAAGGGCCCGGGCCCGGCGGCGGCGCGGGGACCGCCCGGATCGCGCGCGCCGGACGGCACGAGGTGCTCGTCGAGGCGACGCTGGCCTCGCCGGGATTCCTCGTGACGAGCGAGGTCTTCTATCCCGGATGGAGCGTGGAGGTGGACGGCGCGCCGCGCGCGCTCCACCGGGCCAACCACGCGTTCCGCGCCGTGGCGCTGGACGCGGGGCGCCACGAGGTCCGGTTCCGCTATGCGTGCCTGCCCTGGCGCATCGGCCTCGCTCTCGCGGCCGCCGGGCTCACGCTCCTGGTCCTTCCGATCGCGCGAGCGCGGCCTCCCAGGCCTCCCGGTACTTGAGGCCGCTGGCGGTGTGGAACACGACCACGTCGTCGAGCGGGCCCAGCTTCCCGCGGCGCGCGAGCGCAGGCACCGCGGCGAGCGCCGCGGCGCCCTCGGGGCAGAGGAGCACCCCCGTGCGCGACGAGAGCGCCCCCATGGTCTCGAGGAGCGTCGCATCGGAGACCGCCTCCGCGTCGCCGCCGCTCTCGCGCACGGCGCGCAACATGAGGAAATCCCCGAGCGCCGCGGGCACCCGGAGGCCCGAGGCGATCGTGCGCGGGTCGGCGACCGGGGGCGACGCCGCGAGCCCCTCGCGGAAGGCCCGGACGACGGGCGCGCAGCCCTCGGCCTGCACCACGAAGAGCCGCGGCGGCGCCGCCTCGAGCCACCCCAGCTCGCGCAGCTCCGCGAAGACCTTCCAGAGCGCGATCAGCCCGGTGCCGCCTCCCGCCGGATAGACGATCGCGGTCGGGAGGCCGGCCTCGAACAGTTCGAGGCCCATGGTCCTCTTGCCCTCCAGCCGGTAGGGCTCGCGGAGCGTCGAGAGGTCGAAGAGCCCGTCCCGGCCCGCCTCCTCGCGCGCGCGCCGCCCCGCGTCGCCGATGTGGCCGGGGACGCGCGCGACGCGCGCGCCCAGCGCCTCGGTCTCCATCCGGTTGGCCGCGGGCGTCTCCTCGGGGAGCCAGACCCGCACCTCGAGGCCCGCGCGCCGGCCATAGGCGGCCGCGGCGCCGCCCGCGTTCCCCGCCGAGGGCAGGAAGACGCCGCGCACGCCCAGCTCGCGCGCGCGCGAGATCGCCACGGCCATGCCGCGCGCTTTGAAGCTGCCGGTCGGCAGTGTCCCCTCCTCCTTGAGGCGGAGCCGTCCGACCCCGAGCTCCGCCGCCAGCTCGGGGAGCTCGATGAGCGGCGTCGTCGATTCGCCGAGGTCCGCCACGGCGCGCGCGTCGCGCACCGGCAGGAGCTCGCGCCAGCGCCAGAGGGAGGAGCCCCGGGCCGCGAAGGTCGCGGGCGTCAGCGACGCACGGGCGCGGGCGAGGTCATAGCGGCAGAAGAGCGGCTTGCCGCAGGCGGCGCACACGCCCTGGACGCGGTCGGCGTCGTGGCCCCGGCCGCAGGCCGCGCACTCGAGCGATCGCAGCAGCGAGCCCGTCGTCACCGGAAGCCGAGCCCCTCGAGGAAGCGCCGCGCGTCGGTCACGTCGTCGGCCGAGAAGCGCGGGTCGGGATCGACCGTGAAGACGGCCGAGGGCGGGAGCATCTCGCGGATCATGCGGAAGTCCGTGACGCCCGCGCCCGGCGGAAGCCCGACCTCCGCGCCCGCCGTGTCGTGAAGGCTCGCGCCCGCCGCGCGGCGGCCGAACCGGTCGAGCCAGCTCTCGGGCCCGGGGAGGCCCAGGCGCGCGGCCAGGGTCGCGCGGCCGGCGTCGTGCCAGTAGAGGAGGTTCGCGGCGCGGAGCTCGCCGAAGATCACCTCGGCCTCCTCGAGGTCGGGGACTCCGACGATGCGTTCCGACGGCTTGAGGCAGAGCCGGACCTCGCGCTCGCGCCGCGTGAGGTCGAAGAGATCGCGGAGCAGCGCCTCGAGCCAGGGCTGTCGGTCCCGCCGCGCGGCGGCGGCGGCGGAGCGGAGCTTCGCCGGGTCCACGGGGCTCCCCTCCACGCGGAGCGCCCGAAGCGCCTCCTTCAGGAACGTAGGCGTGTCCGGCTCGTCGGCGGAGAGGACCACGTGGTTCGCGCCGAGGCGGCGCGTGAGCTCGGCCGCGCGGAGCCCGGCCCCGACAAGGCCGCCGGGTCCCGAAGCGTCCCCGCCCGACGCATTCTGGAAGCGGTGGTGGACCGAGACGAAGCGCAGCCGCTCGCGCTGGCAGTGGCGGAGCGCCGCCTCGGGCTCGAGGGCCTTCTTCCCCGGACCGAGCTCGAAGGCGGTGAACCCGAGCGCCTGTCCCCGCCGGAGCATGGCCTCCACGGTGGACAGGTCGTCACCGCACCATCGGGTGGAGAGGCTCAGCATCGGGAGGGTCCGGCCAGTCGGTCGGTCGGTCGGTCGAAGCGCCGCATACTATAGCCGGAAGCGGTTGCGTCGTGCGCTTTCGCACGCTCTCGCGCTCACCCGGCGGCGCGAATGCCCCGCGGGCCACCGCGCCGGGCCCGAATCGGAGCCTCCTCCCTGGCTGCTGGAGGGTTGGACGCCGGGGAAAGAGGTGGTATGCCACTTGCGTGATCCTCCTCCGCGCCCGGACTCTTCCCACTGGAAAGGTCGATCGGCATCCCTATAATCGGGCCCCACTTTTCCGAGACCCGGAAGAGAGTCCGGCAAAGCAAAAAGGGAACAGCGACCATCCACTAGCTCCGGCACCATCCGGACCAGCGATCAGGGAGGAAACCTTGAAGACGACCGTCACGAGAGGAGCAGTCAGAGCCCTGGCGGGGACCGGCCTCGCGCTCCTGCTCTCCGCCTGCAGCAAGGGCGGCGGCAGCGGAAGCGGCGAAGGGAGCTTCCGGCTCCTCGACTTCAACCTGCACAACACGCCGGGCGTCTTCCTGAACGAGCCGCTGAAGTTCCGCTTCTCCGAGAACGTCGATCCGGCGACGGTGAACGACTCGACGATCCAGATCCGGATCGCGACGCCCGGGCAGAACATCGCCGCGCTCGGCGAGTTCGAGACGAGCGGCAAGACGGTCACCTTCCGGCCGAAGTTCCCGAGCCGCCCGATCCCGGTCCTGTCCATGATCCCGAACCCGGTCCCGGTTCCGCCGCCCGTGCACTTCGACAACACGGACCAGGGGTTCAACTCGGCGGTGAACGCCGGCGTGTCCTACAGCGTGACGATCCCCGGGTTCCCCAGCCAGAACACGTTGAAGACCCCCGGCGGCCGTACGCTTGCCCAGGGGTTCCTCTCCTCCTTCCAGACGGTCATCGGCCCGAACCAGGTCGTGCCGCCGGCCTCCCCCACTCCGGTGCTGGCGCTCTTCAACGACACGCTCCCCGGGTTCCCGGGCCGGCCGCGGGTGGCCTCGAGCAGCCCGCTCAACGGCGCGCAGGGGGTTCCGCGGAACACGAGCCCGATCATCGTGGAGTTCACCGAGCCGATCCTTCCTCAGACGATCACGACCACGAGCGTGTTCCTGCTGGCCGACTCCAGCCCGCCGAATCCGCCCACGCCGATCCCGGTCTTCCTGAACTTCCTGAACGACTCGCGGCGCGGGCGCGTGTTCATCACGCCCGGGCAGGAGCTGCCGGGCGCCACCGAGATCATCGTGCGGCTCTCGACCCGGAACGGGACCAATCCCACGACGGTGGCGATCACCGACTTCTCCGCGAACCCGAGGAATGCGCTCCTCCCGGACGGCGACCCGCAGGCGGCCTTCCACGAGATCCGGTTCGTAACGTCCTCGACGGCGCAGTTCGGGCAGATCGTCGAGCCGTTCGACAACAACACGGGTGAGGACGCGCTCCTGACCGGAGCGCGCTGGAACTCGACCTTCGGCCGCAGCTTCCTGATGCCGGGCATCGGCGGCGACGGCTCGATGGGCGAGCTGGCCCCGACCTCGGACGTGACGCTGAACACCGACTCGGGGAGCTTCTCCTACACGCGCGTGGAGATTCCGCCGAGCGTGACCGTGTGGGTCAACGGGGGGCAGCCCCTGGTCCTCCAGAGCGTGGGTCCCGTGAACGTCCTGGGCCGCATCCGCGTGGACGGCGGCAAGGGCGGGCTGGGCGATTCCGACTTCCAGAACCCGGGTCAGTTCCGTGCCGGCGCGGGAGGCTCCCCGCTGGCCGGCGGCTTCGGCGGCGGCTCCGGCGGGGACGCGCCCGGCCGCGCGGGCCAGCCGGGCCAGGCGCCCATGGGCGCGCCGGGCGGGCCCGGTTTCGGCGGCGGCGGGATGGGCTCCGTGGACCTCGGGGGCGCGGGGGGCGGCGGAGCCTACGGCACGCCGGGCGGCGCGGGCGGGGACGGATACCCGACGGGCGCGCCCGGTGGCGCCGCCGGGCTTCCGTACGGCGACGGCTCCCTGAACCCGCTGATGAACCTGCTCTTGGGCGGCGCCGGCGGCGGGGGCGGCGGATTCGGCGCCTGGCTCGGGCTGAACAACCCGGGCGCGGGCGGCGGAGCGGGCGGCGGGATCATCTTCCTCCGTTCCGGCGGCTCCGTGACGCTGGCTTCGGGCTCGCTCCTCTCCGCCAACGGCGGTGAGGGGGGCGACTCGGACGGCTGGAGCGTGACCGGCGGCGGCGGGAGCGGCGGGGCGGTCTTCGTCCAGTCCCGGCGCGATATCGACCTCCTCGGCGAGGTCAAGGCAGTGGGCGGGCAACCGGGCACGCGCCGCGACCTGCAGCCGCCTCCTGGTTTCCCCAACGTCGGGTTGGGCGGATCGGGCGGGAAGGGCCGCGTCCGTCTCGAATCGGACGGGAACATCAACATCGCGATGCCGTCCACGATCGACCCCACGCCCGCCATGGGCAGTCTGTCGGTGATGACGGGGGTCTCGATCGGGACCTCGATCTTCTACGACACGCGGGTGACCGATCCCGACTACCTCACGCCTCAGGTGGTGGTGACGCCGCCGGGCGTGCCGCCCGGCTCGGTGCAGGTCCTCTACCAGGGGACGGTGGCCCAGTCCGGCAACCCGAGCCAGCCGGATCCGCAGCGGGCGGGCCCGTGGGGCGACACGCCGAACGCGGCGGACCACATGCGGTTCATCCGCTTCCGCGTGGTGTTCACCCTGACGCCCGGCCAGCCCGTGCCGCAGGTCGAGAGCGTCACGATGCCGTACCAGTACCAGTAGGTCGAAAGAGCGATCCGAGGCCCGGCGCGCTCTGGCGCGTGGGGCCTCGGCGTTTTGGAGGAGGCTCTAGGCTGGAAGCCGGAAGGGAACGGATGCGTATCCGGCTTCGAGTTTCAAGTTCGAGAAAAGGGGTCAGGCACCTTTTCCGCCGCGGAAAAGGTGCCTGACCCCTTTTCTCAGACCACCGGTTGCTCGAGCGGGGCGGCGAGCGCGCGGTCGGCTTCGAGCGCGGGCTCGACCCGACCGGCGAGGAAGGCGTCCACCTGCTCCGGGCAGAGTCCGACGAAGCGGACGAGCCCCGCGTCGTCCTTCGGAATGAGGCGTCCCAGCAGGTCCTTCACCGGCGCGAACGCCGCGTCGCCGGTCAGGCGCTCGAAGAGGTCGTTCGCCGCGCCCCGCTCGAGCACGGCCCGCCGCGCGTCCAGCGAGTGGACGCGGAGCCGCTCGTGCATCGCCTGGCGGTCCCCGCCGCGCGACACCGCCTCCATCAGCACCTCCTCGACCGCGAGGAACGGCAGCTCGTCCCGGAGGCGGCGCAGGACGACCGCCTCGTGGACCCGCATCCCCGAGGCGAGGTGCGCGGAGAGGCGGAGGAGCGCGTCGGCGGTGAGGAAGGCCTCGGGGAGATAGAGGCGCTTCCCGGCCGAGTCGTCGAGGGACCGCTCGAGCCACTGCACCGAGGCGGTGAGCCCCGCCTGCGTCGAGGCGCCGAGCAGGTTCCGCGCCAGCGAGACCATCCGCTCGGCGAGCACCGGGTTCTTCTTGTAGGGCATCGCCGAGGAGCCGACCTGCGCCTCCGTGGAGGGCTCCTCCATCTCGCGGAACCCCATCAGGAGCCGCACGTCGTTGCCCAGCTTCGCGACCGACGCGGCGAGGCCCGAGAGCGCCGAGAGCGCGCGCTGGTCCACGCGCCGCGGATAGGTCTGGCCGGTCACGAGGAAGCTCCCCTCGAAGCCGAACTGCGCCGCCACGCGGCGGTCCAGCTCGCGGACCTTCTCGCGGTCCCCCTGGAAGAGCTTCAGGAACGAGTCCTGCGTGCCGGTCGCGCCCTTGACCCCGAGGAAACGGAGGTCCGCCTCGGCGCGCGCGAGGTCCTCCCGGTCGAAGAGCAGGTCCTGGAGCCAGAGGCAGGCGCGCTTCCCGTAGGTCGTCGGCTGCGCCGCCTGGAGGTGCGTGTAGGCGAGCGCCGGCAGCGCGCGGTGCGCACGCGCGAACCGCGCCAGCGCCTCGAGCACCGCGCGGAGCTTCCCGCGGAGGAGCCGGAGCCCCTCGCGCATCAGGATCAGGTCGGCGTTGTCCACCACGTAGGCGCTGGTGGCGCCGAGATGGATCAGGCCCTTCGCGGCGGGGCACTGGTCGCCGTAGGCGCGGATGTGCGCCATCACGTCGTGGCGCAGGTCCTTCTCGTAGGCGGCGACCGCGGCGTAGGGGATCTCGTCGCGGCGCGCGCGCAGCTCGGCGATGGCCGCCTCGGGGATCGCGAGCCCCAGCTCGCGCTCGGTCTCGGCGAGCGCGATCCAGAGGTCGCGCCAGGTCCGGAACTTCCGGTCCGGCGAGAAGAGCCGGACCATCTCGCGCCCCGCGTAGCGCGAGACCAGCGGGTTCTCGAACTCGTCGTGCGCGCCCACGTCAGCCGGACCGCTTCTTGGGGTGGTGCGGCGCGACCCGGATCGTGTCCCCGTCGATGACCGCCCGCGCGCCGCAGAGCGAGCAGACGAGCGTCAGCGCGTCGAGGACCTTGATCGACGGGGAGCGCACGGTGAGCGCGCAGTCCACGGGCGTCCCGACCTCGATCAGGAGGTTGAGCCCTGAGTCCTTCGAGAGCCGCTCGAGCGCCTCGTCGAGCCGCGTCCCTTTCAGGTCGAGGTCGAGCACCCGGTCCGCGCCGCCCTCGGCGCGCGGAGGTGCCGGTGGCGGCGGCCGATCGTCCGGCATGGTGAAGACGAACGGCTGCGCGGGCGACCGCAGACCAAGGACGGCCAGGGCACCCATGAGCAGGAGGGCCGAGGCCTGGTTCCCCCACGGACCCACCTGCACTTGCATCCAGGCGTCCTCCTCGCGGCGGAAGACCGAGAGCATGGGCGTCAGAGGGCGGGTGAACGCCTCAGCAGTCGGGAAGAGGGAGAAGTCGATCGGAACGGGCAGGTCCTCGGTCGGGATCATCGGGAGGAAGTTCGAGACCACGTTGTGGAGCCAGCCGCAGAGCCGCGCCGTGTCCACCCAGGTGAGGAACGGCACCTCCTCGCGCCTTGCGCCAGCGGCGCTCAGCGCCTTCCGGAACGCCGGCTCGTCGGCGAGCGAGGGCCCTCGGGTCGGGAGGCGCCTCACCATCTTCTTCACCGAGTTCACGAAGAGGCCGGCCACCAGGTGGCGCTCGGTCACCGCCACCGCGGGCATCAAGGCGATGGCCGCCTCGCCTTTCATCTGGAAGCTCCAGAGCGTGGCCGTCTCGAACTCGCTCCGGGACGTCTCCCTGAGCTCCTTCGCCTCCTCGGCGGCGGTGGCGAGGACGCGGTTCGCGGCTTCCGGGTCCCGGAGCTCGACCAGGAGCGCGAGATCGGGGACGAGCCCTCCGCCCTCCGGGGCCCGCAGCAGGAACGCGACCTCCCTGCCGAGCGCGGGGAGCAGGTCGCCCCGGAACTTGAAGGTCTCCTCCATCTTCCGCACGCCTTGCTCGAGCTCGGCAAAGCCCGCGTCCGGGTCGAGCTGGTTCATCGAACGGAGCAGCTTCCCCATCTCGTCCCAGAAGACCGGCAGATCCACGCGCCCGCCCGCGTAGAGCAGCGTGTCCGCGGGCGCCGCGTCCAGGAGCGCGAGCCGGCCCCGCCCCTCCAGCGACCGCCAGACGCCGCCCAGGTCGGCGGGCGCATAGGAAGCCATCTCCTTGGTTCCCGCCGGGACCGACTGCGAGATCAGGAGGACCCGCTCCATGCGGGCGTAGCCTGAGAGCCGCAGCATCTCCCCCACCTCCTTGGGAAACTCCTCCAGGACGGCCAACCCTTTCAGCGCCTCCTTGGGGAGGAGCTGCACGACGACCTGCTGGTCCGCGACGTCCCCCAGCGAGGTGACCGCGTCGCGACCGGTCCCCGAGGTGGCCACGGTCTGCTCCGGCTTCTCGCGCGCGTTCCGGAGGACCGTCCGGACCGCTTCCAGAGACGTCGCGACGACCAGGGTCTCGCCCTGCCAGAAGAACCGGAGCGCCTGGTTGCCCTGGACCTTCAGGGCCAGCACGGACACCCCTTCGATCTCCTCCTCCTGGTTCAACGCGTAACGGGCCAGGAGCTTCTCGACCTCGCCCTTTCCGGCTCCGACGTGGAGAGACGCCACGAGGTCCACCGGACGGCGATGGCCTGCCTGGCGCACACCGAGGAGGCCCACCGCGAACCGCCCGTGGAGGAGCTTCAGCGCCTGGTCGAAACCGAGCCCGGTGGCCATTCGCAGCTCCTCCTCGACCCGGCCCAGCCCCTGCTTGCCGAGGAGAGGCTTCAGGAACGTCTGGACCTCTTCCTCCTCCCAGATCTTCCGGATCGGGCTCCCGGGCACCGGAAGCAGGGCGGCCGCGAGATCGGGCGCGGAGGCGAAGGCCCAGGTCCGTTGCGGAAGCACGCGCTCGAGGCGGAACTCCTCGGCGCGCGCGCCGAGGACCAGGAGGAGCAGGGCGGCGGACGCCCGACACAGGGGATTCATCATCGGGACTCCACGAACGCACGAAGGGCGCGGGTCATTCACGGGAGAGGAGGCGGTCCTCCAGCGCGGGCGGGAGCCGGCGGGGGCGCATGTCGTCGCCGAGGCAGGCCAGCACCGTGCTGCCCTCGACCAGGACCTCGGTCTCCCCCTCGCGGCGGATCCGGTATTCGAACGTCACGCGGACCGCGGTCACCTGGACCGGGCGCGTCTCGATCACGAGCACGTCGTCGTAGCGGGCCGGCGCCCGGAACCGGGCCGACGTCTCGACGACCACCATGTGGGCGCCGGCCGCCTCCATGTCGCGGTAGGGGAGGCCGATCTGACGCATGTAGTCGGTGCGCCCGACTTCGAAGTAGAGGAAGTAGTTGGAGTGGTAGACCACCCCCATCTGGTCCGTCTCCGCGTAGCGGACCCGGACGGTCGTCGGGCTCGGGGCCATCGCAGCGCGTCGGTCCTCCTCTTCCCCGCGGACGGGCCGGATCATAGCACGGAGCCGGCGGACCGCCGAAAAGGGTGAAAATGGTGTCACTCTTCATTTCCGCCGCGGAAATGAAGAGTGACACCATTTTCACCCTGACCCCTTTTCGGCTCCGTCCCTTTCCATTAGCTTCCGGCACCTCCATGAAGAACCCCGTCCTCGCCGTGCTCCTGACGTGGGCCGTTCCCGGAGCCGGGCATTTCTACCTCTCGAAGCGGGGGAAGGCGGTCTTCTACCTGGTGATCCTGACCGTGACCTACGTGGTCGGGGTCGCGCTCGCCGGGTTCCGGAACGTCTCGCTGGACCGGCACCCGTTCTGGTTCATCGCCTTCGCCTTCAACGGCGGGACCACGATGGTCTTCCAGGCGCTGACCGGGAAGCTCGCCGTGGAGAGCGACGCCCCGATCGAGCTGGGGAGCCTCTACACCGCGTGCGCCGGCCTCCTGAACATCCTCGTCATGGTGGACGCCTGGACCTACGCGCGGAGGATCCGGCATGGGTGAGCTCCTTCGCGACCTGGCCACGTTCGTGCCGATCTGCCTCGTGATCAGCCTCGTCTACGCCTCGCTCCGGAAGGACGGAGCGCGCGAGATCCTCCGGGGCGGGCTCAAGAACTTCGCCTACTTCACGGTGCTCGTGATCGGCTTCGAGGTCGGGAAGAAGCTCCTCCTCGCCCTCACGTGAGCGCCTGAGCCGCCGCATGCTTCGATCCCCGGGCGCCGTCCTCCAGGCGCTCGCCGAGCTCGCGAACGCCGCGCTCCTGACCGGGCTGGGACCGGGGCTCCGGCCCTACCGCCTCCTCCTTCTCTGCGTGGCCGCCTGGTTCGTCTACACGCCGATCCACGAGCTGCTCCACGTCGCCGGCTGCGTGCTCACGGGCGGGACCGTCCGCGAGCTGCAGCTCTCCGCGCGCTACGGCGGCCACCTCCTCGCCCGCGTCTTCGACTTCGTGCGCGTGGAGGGGGACTACGCCGGCCGCCTCACCGGCTTCGAAACCGGCGGGAACGACCTCTGCCACCTCGCCACCACCTTCGCGCCCTACCTCCTCACCCCGCTCCTCGGCTTCCCCCTGCTCCGGCTGGGGATCCGCCGGCGGGCGCTCCTGCCGACCGCGGCCGGCCTGATCGTCGGCGCGGCGCCCGTCGTGGGGCTCTTCGCGGACTTCTACGAGCTGGGCTCGGTCCTGGCCACCCGCGCCGCGAGCCCGCTCTGCGGCGGGTTCGACCCGACCGTGCTCCGCTCCGACGACCTGTTCCGCCTCATCGGCGAGCTCGCGCGGGACCCGGCCCGCCACGGCGCCGCCGGGCCCGCCGGCGCGCTCCGGGCCGCGACGCTCGTGCTCCTCTCCCAGGCGCTGGGCGCCCTGCTCGCGCTCTACACGATGGCGGCCGGCCTCTGGCTCATCGGAGGCGCTGCACCCAGTCTCCCGGCAGCCGCGCGATCCGCCCCTGGAGCTCGAGCGTGAGGATGCGTCCCGCGAGCCGTTCGGGCGGCTCGCCGAGTGCGTCCCCCAGCTCCTCAAGCGTGACCGGCTCCCATCCCATCCGCTCGAGCACGGGCTCCTCGCGGTCGTCTGCGGGAACCGTGGCAGCCGGTGCGGGGGATTCGATCCCCATACGTTCCAGCATGCCGGCCGGGTCCAGGACCGGCGTCGCGCCGTCCAGGATCAACCGGTTCGTCCCACGGGAGGCCGGGCTGTAGACGCTGCCGGGCACCGCGAACACGTCCTTCCCCTGGGCCAGAGCCGCGGTGGCCGTGACCAGCGATCCGCTGCGATCGGCCGCCTCCACGACGACCACCGCGTGGGCGAGCCCGCTGATCACGCGGTTCCGGCGCGGAAAGTGGGCCGCGAGCGGGGGCGACGCGAGGGGGAACTCGGTGACGAGCGCGCCTGCGCGGGTCACCGCTTCCGCGAGCTCCTCGTGCTCGGCCGGGTAGAGGAAGTTGAACCCGTTTCCGAGCACCGCGAGCGTACGGCCTCCCGCCTCCAGCGCGCCACGATGGGCCGCGCCGTCCACGCCGCGGGCGAGCCCGCTGACCACGACCGCTCCCGAACGGACCACGGCCTGGGCGAGGTCGGCCGCGACGCGCCGCCCGTAGGGCGTCGCCCGGCGCGCCCCCACGACCGCGACGCCCAGACAGCCGAGGACGTCCACCTGCCCCCGGACGTAGAGCACCGGCGGCGGATCCGGGATGGGCCGGAGCGACGACGGGTACTCCGCGTCCGCCCAGGTGACGATCCGTGCCTCCAGCTCCGCGGCCCGCGCCTCCTCGGCCTCGACGTCTCTGAGCGCCGCCCGGACCTCCTCCGTGCAGCCGATCCGTCCGAGCGTGTCCTCCCAGGCCCGCTCCGTCGCGGCGAGCGCCACTTCC
>Ga0187892_10003406_pt1 | contig 29148 bp, 18 predicted proteins | sample MA1701073metaG_FD_139345 | JGI IMG/M metagenome (GOLD analysis project Ga0187892, IMG submission 139345) | Bio-ooze microbial communities from a basaltic lava cave in the Kipuka Kanohina Cave System on the Island of Hawaii, USA - MA170107-3 metaG ... | reverse complement strand
TGGCCGCCGGCTTTGATAAGACCAAAGTCCGCCTCCCTTGGCTGGGCGGCAAACGCCTTCAGCTCATCCTGGGCTGACGCCCCTGGTGTTAAGTCGCTAAACTAACGTGGGAATCCAGGCTAGCCGAATCGGTCAGACATGTCGCGGAGCAGGCTCACGGGATGCCGTCAAGAGCGCGGTCAAGCACGTCCTGCTGTTCGAGTTTGTGGCTGCGGTGCGAGCCGCTGGCCGGGCTGGCCGCCGCGGGGCGGTAGATGCCGGCAAACGGGAAACGATCGAGCAGTTGATTGGGGAAGCGGACGCGCAGGTAGCGCCAGGCGCCGTTGTTTTCCGGCTCCTCCTGCACCCAGAACGCCGGCGTGCCGTCGCGATAGGCGTTCAGCGCAGCCGCCAGCGTCTCATCGGACAGCGGATAGAGCTGCTCGACGCGGACGAGGGCGATGTCGCGGCGTTTGCGCTTGTCGCGCTCAGCCAGCAGCTCGAAGTAGACCTTGCCGCTGCAGAGCAGAATACGTCGGACGTTTTTCGCGTCGAGGTGCGGATCGGCCAGCACGCGCTGGAATCGGCCGGTAGCCAGGTCAGAAAGCTTCGACACGGCGGCCGGGTGCCGCAGCAGGCTCTTGGGCGTCATCACGATCAGCGGCTTGCGGAGCGGGCGCCTGATCTGCCGCCGCAGCACGTGGAAGTACTGGGCAGGCGTCGTTGGATAGACAATCTGCATGTTGTCTTCGGCCGCCATCGTCAGGAATCGTTCGAGTCGAGCGCTGGAATGCTCGGGGCCCTGGCCTTCGAGCCCATGCGGGAGCAGCAGCACGATGCCGCTCAGCCGCTGCCACTTGGCCTCGGCGCTGGCGATGAACTGGTCAACGATGACCTGCGCACAATTCACGAAATCACCGAACTGGGCCTCCCACAGCACCAGCCCGTCGGGCCACTCCAGGCTGTAGCCATATTCGAAGCCCAGCACGCCAATCTCGGACAGCGGACTGTTGGCAATCTCGACCGGCGCCTGGTCGGGCGACAGACTCTGCAACGGCACGTAGGTCCGCCCATTGCGGACATCGTGCAGCACGGCGTGGCGCTGGCTGAACGTGCCGCGCTCGCAGTCCTGGCCGGTCATGCGGATGCGGGCGCCCTCGGTGGCCAGACTCGCCAGGGCGAGCGCCTCGGCGTGGGTCCAATCGAGCGGGCGCTTGCCGGCGGCCATCTCGCGACGGGCGGCGAGGATACGCTCAATCTTGGGATTAGCCTGGAAACCGTCGGGCAGGCGCGTCTGCCGAACGAGCAGATCGGCGAGACGGGCCGACTCGACGGCAGTGTCCGGTTCGGGTACGTCAGCATCTGGCCCACCCCAGTAACCCTGCCAGAGTTGGCCCTGGCCAACCGTGTGCAGTTGATACTCGTAGCTCCGCGCGGCCGAGAGCTCACGCTCGAGGTTCTCGCGGCTGCGGGCGGCGATCTGGTCGGCCTGTTCGCGGGTCACGCCACCCAGTGCGAGCAGGTGCTCGAGATAGCCCTCACGCACCGGCTTGCGCCGCTCGATGGCCCGGTACAAGAGCGGCTGCGTGAACGACGGTTCGTCGGTCTCGTTGTGGCCCTGCCGGCGGTAGGCGTACATATCGATGACCACGTCGCGGCGGAACTCGGCCCGGAAATCGAGCGCCAGCGCGACGACCTGCGCGACGGCTTCCGGGTCTTCGCCGTTCACGTGGAAGATCGGAATTTGCAGCATCTTGGCCACGTCGGTGCAGTAGGGGCTGGAGCGGGACTGCTCGGGCGGCGTGGTGAAACCGACCTGGTTGTTGACGATCACGTGCAGCGTTCCGCCGGTGGCGTACGCGTCGAGCTGGCTCAGGTTGAGCGTCTCCTGGACCACACCCTCACCAATGAACGCGGCGTCACCGTGAATCAAAAGCACCATGCCGCGCTGTGCCGCCACGTCCGCGCCCTCGGTCAACCGGTCCTGCTTGGCTCTCATGCGGCCCAAGGCCACCGGGTTGACGTATTCCAGGTGACTGGGGTTGAAGCACAGCGAGATGTGCACCTTCTTGCCGCGGGCGGTCTCCCAATCGCTGCCGTAACCGAGGTGATACTTGACGTCACCACCAGCGGTGTAGAGCCGCGGGTCCCTGTCCTCGAACTCGCGGAAGATCTGCTCGGGGCTCTTGCCCATGATGTTGGCCAGCACGTTGAGCCGCCCGCGGTGGGCCATACCGACCACGATCTCGCGCACGCCCTGCTCGCCGGCCTTCTCGAACGCCAGGTCGAGCAGCGGGATGAGGCTCTCGGAACCCTCGAGCGAGAAACTCTTGGCCCCGAGGAACTTCTTCTGGATGAACTCCTCGAACACTACCGCGTCGGTCAGGCGCGAGAGGATGCGGAGCTGCTCGGTGCGGCTCAGCGTCAGGCGGTTTTCGGTGCGCTCCATGCGGTCCTGCAGCCACTCGCGCACCGCCAGGTCATCGATGTGCATGAACTGCACACCAATCGAGCGGCAATACGTGTTGCGCAGCCGCGTGATGATCTCGCGCAGCGTGAGCGTCTGCGGACCCGCGACGGTGCGGGTCGAGAAGCGCGCGTCGAGATCGGTCTGGCCAAAACCGTAATACTGCGGCTCGAGCTCGGGCATGGGCACGCGCGGCAGCCCGAGCGGATCGATCAGGGCCACGTTGTGACCGCGCACGCGATAGGCGCGGATGAGTTGATCGACGCGGTCCTGCCGCTCGGCCACCTGTACGTCGCGGCGCGCGGCGGCTCCGTTGACCGGCCGGGCCGCGGACGGCGGATTGAAGATGCTGGCCGGCTTGAACGATGGAGCGTCCAGCGCGTCGCTTTGCGTCATCGATCGCGGTTCGCCTCGGCCGTTGCCGCGGGGCTCGTTCGCCTCGAAGAACCTCCGCCAACCCGGGTCGACCGACTCGGGATCGCGCAAATAGTCGGCATACAAACGCTCGACGAAGGCGAGACTAGCACTATTGATGCCGTCGCGTTTCTGGGCAGAGGTGTCTCCGACCGTTGGGTCGGATGACGTGGGGTTCATCAGGTTCGTCTCCATGCTGGCTGGCTGCGCCACGGCCGCCGAATACTGCCCGCCGGGACGTCCTCGCTGGCTGCCCCGCGTGCTGGGAAATCGTAGCCCAGCCGAGCGCCGGCGGCGAATGGCGACCGCTCGTCGCCAGGATGTACGGCCTCAGTACACTCATGACCGTTCCTGAATCGGGAAACCGGAGCGGCAAGTTGCTATACTGCCGGCGTGGAGAGTGCGTAGTCGTCGGCTCGTGGGGGCTTCTGTGTGCGTGGTCCATGGTTAAGACTGGCAGCCGTCGGAATCGCGGCCGGGATGGCGACTGCGGCGTCGGGGCAGGTGCAGGTGCGCGTGGCCACGTGGAACATCGAGAACTTCGACGGCGCCGACATGGCCCAGTTCAACGCCGCCCGCGATGTCCTGCTGCGGATCAACGCCGACGTCGTGTGCGTGCAGGAGATGGACAGCCTCACCGCGTTCAATAACCTCGCAGCGGCGGCCGGATACCCGTTCCGCGTGCTGGCGTCCGCCGCTGGCGACATCGACACCAACCCGGATTGGTCGGGCGTCATGAGCAAGTACGCACTGATCGATCCGGTCACGCTCACGTCGGTCGGCCTGTCCGGCGATCCGGAGGCCAACGACCTGACGCGCAACTTCATCCGTGCCAGCGTGCTTGTGCCGGGCGCGGCCAACCCGCTGACGATCGCCGGCAACCATTGGAAGGCGTCAAACGAGAACACCGACGAGTTCCGCCGTTCGATCGAGTCGATGCGGGCCATGCAGACGGTCGCGGCCTTCAACTCGCTGCTGTCGCCGTTCTTTGTGGTCGGCGACATGAACGACGACATCACCGAGCCGCCCGATTCGCCGGCCATCTTCTCGGCGCCACCTTCGGGACTGCCGGGCAGCTTTGCGCTGGGCAGCGACATCGCGCTGCCGATTCTCAACAGCGCGTTCTTCCCTCTGCAAAACGCCAGTGGGACGGCCAACTTGAATGTCATCAATGCCCTGCAGAAAGATGGGTCCGACGTGACGTTTCCCGCTTCGATGCGCCGGCTGGACTACATCTGGCGCAGCGACGCTAACACGCTGATGGGCTCACAGGTCTACGACTCGGCTGACGAAGGCCTGCCCGGAGGATTGCCACTGTTTGGCGCGCCGCTCCCGGCCGGCACGAGCGCGATCGCTTCGGATCATCTGCCCGTTTTCGCCGACCTGCGGATCACGGCTAGCGGGCTGCCGGCCGACTTCAACGGAAACGGGCTGGTGAGTCTGGCCGAGTATACGGCGTTCCGGCCGTGCCTGGCTGGCCCGCAGAGCGCCCCCGAGCTCGCTTGCGAGCCGGCTGATCTCGAGGGCGACGGCGACGTGGACCTGCGCGACGCGGGCATCCTGTTCGACACGTACACAGGTCCCTGACCCTGTGGCAGTCTCAGATTCCCGGGTGGATTGCCAGCGTGCCGCCTCTTCACCATTCGGTTGGCAAGCTGCGCCGCGCGCGATAGAGTCTCCTGGGCCGCGCTGAGCCGCGCGGCTGACGCGGTCTAGTCGTCTCTTCGAACGGAGCGCCTGAGATGTCAAGCGATTCAAGCGGGCAGCCGCCCTTCATGACGCCGCCAACGTATCCCCAGCCGTTTGTGCGCGAGGCGGCCCCGTCGAGTTGGCCGAAGGTGATCGGCATTATCGCCATCGTGCTCGGGTCGGTGGCCGCCTTGTTCGGCTTGCTCGGCATGTTCGCGCCGGCGCTCACCGAGGCGCTGTCCAAGAACATGCCGCCCGAGCAACAGCGTCTCATGGAAGTCACCAAGCAATACTCGACCGCGCTCACGCTCGTCAGCCTGATCAGCGCTGTCATTGGCACGGTTTTGCTCGTGGCGGGGATCGGTCTGCTGAAGCGGCTGCGGCGGGGCGTGAAGCTGGCAATCGTCTGGTCGATCGCGAAGATAGCTTACGAGCTGGCCTACGCCGGCCTGAACTACCGGATTCAAATCCAGACCTGGGACGCGATGAAGGACGATCCGAACTTGTCGACCGTCGGCGGCGGGATGGCCGGGGGGCTGGCTTGGGTGACGGCTGTTGCCACGCTGCTCTTCGGCTGCGCGTTCCCGATCTTCATGCTGATTTGGTTCTCGCGCCGCAAGATCAAGGAAGAAACCGCGAGCTGGTCCTGATTCGATGCGCTGCCGCCAGTGCGAATATCGGCTGTGGAATCTGACCACGCGGCAATGCCCGGAGTGCGGCACGCCGTTTCGGCCGAGCGATTACGAGTTCGCGCCAAACAGCGTGCAGTTCTGCTGTCCGCACTGCCAGCAGACGTACTTCGGCACGGGGCCCAAGGGCCACCTGGTTCCAGCCGCGTTCAACTGCGTCCGCTGCCTGCGGCCTATCAACATCGATGAGATGGTCCTGCTGCCCACGGCCGGCGTCGAAGAGGAGCAGACGCAGGCCGAGCGGATGCCGTGGCTCGATCGGCGCAAGCGCGGCACGATCCGTGCTTGGCTGGCCACGGTCGGGGCGGCATTGATCCGGCCCGGACAACTCATCCGCAGCGTGCCGATGGATGGCGGGGCCGGTGCGGCGTGGTGGTTCGCCATCCTCACGAATGCCTTAGTGGCTCTGATTGGCATCGCGCCGATCATCCTTGTGGGCGCCAGCTTCGGATTCCTGGCGGCGGCGGGTGGTCGCGGCGGGGCCGGAACGGGCCCCGGCGGCGGTGCGGCCATCGCCGGATTCACCGCCGGAATGGGGTTCCTGTTCATCATCTCGATTGTCGGCGTGGCCGTGCTGGTGCTTGTCTGGGCGCTGCTCGCGCATGCCCTGCTGCGGCTGACCGGTCACACCGCGGGTGGCCTGAACCGCACCGTTCAGGCGATCGGCTACAGCGCGGGGGCCAACGCGCTGTCCGGCATACCGTGCATCGGAGCGTACTTCGGCTGGATCTGGTGGATCGTCAGTGCCGTGCTCATGGTGCGCGAGGGCCAGCGCGTCCACGGCGGGCGGGCGGCGTTTGCGGTCATCACGCTGCCGGCGCTGGTGCTGGCTGGCGTCATCGGCTTTTATGTGTGGGTGTTCACCAGCGCCATGCCGGCGGCGATGCGGACCGCCCGCTCGCAGACCTCCGCGGCGGTCACCCGGCTGAACGCGCAAACGGTCATGTCGGCGATCCAGGCCTACCAGAGTCAGAACGGGCGCTTGCCGCGGCATGCGCTTGAGCTGGTGATGCTGGATACCGTGTCGCACACGGCGTTCGGTCTGCCCAACACGAGCACCAGTTCGCAGGACGTGCCGGTGGGCGACATCACGCTGAACGACTTCGCCGGATTGGATCAGTACGAAGCGCAGGAGCTTGTCGAGGTGATTGCCGGTCGCCTGCCGGAGGGCATCTGCGCGCATCGTCTGGGCGACTTCGTTTTCACCTGGCATGGCGTCGACGCGTCGGCCGCGGACCCGAAGCTGTGGCTGGTCATCGTATCGCCCGATCCAGTGATCAACGGCCAGCCAGCGCCGGACGACCACCTGGCCGTCGGCATGGTCGATGGCACGGTAAGCGAATGGCCGCTCGATCAGCTGCCGGCTGAATTGGCCGCCCAGAACACTTTGCGAGCGCAATTCGGACTTGGCCCGCTGCCCGATCCGGCCACAGTCACACATGCCCGGCCGGCCGCCTGTCGATAACCGTAGGAGCGGTCTCTGACCGACCTGCGGCCAAACGAGGGCCAGGGTTCGTGTGGTGAACAGAAGCAAGTCGCGGGCCGAAATCGCCGTGGGATACCGCTCCTGCATGGAATATCGGGTTGAATCTTGCGAAATGATTTCTGCGCGTTAGCCTGTGGCGATTCAGACGATGTTGCGTTTGAGTTTGGCGCGAGCAGGCGATCACGCCTGCGGCTTACGAAAGGAGCTTTGCCGATGAAATCGACGACGTTTGTCTCCCGTTGGGCGCCGATGTGTGCCTGCCTGGCCGTGGCTGGCTGGTGCGGCGTAGCGCCCGTATCCGCACAGGAAGGGGAAACGCTCACTGAGGACGGTGTCATCTCTGGTACGATGAACATCGACTTCAAGACCCGCACCACGCCGGACACGTCGGGCGACCTGGCCGAGGGCTCGCCGGCCAAAGGCGCCCAGGACGAATACAACTTCGCACTGCAGGTCGCCAAGACGACCGAGTTTGCCGGCAGCATCACGCGGCTGCCGAACCTCTACTCCAAGACGCTTCGCAAGCTCCAGCAGAGCGCGATGCTCGGCTTCCACATCAAGCTGGCGGTGATGAGCTCGAGGAACCCCAGTGAGAAGAAGACCATTGGCAACTGGGTCGGTAGCGTGCCGATCAACACCCAAACCGGAGCCTACGACCTAGCCGGCGGAAAGGCGGCCAACGATAGCCCGCTTCGAATCGCGGTCGAGTCGGCCGGCAAAGTCGCCGCGTTTACCGATCACTTCAGCGGGCGTCTGATCGGCAAGGCCGAAAAGAAAGAGAACTTGGCCGGTTACACCTACAAGCGCCTGATTGGCAAGAAGACCGTCGAGGTCAAGGTTGCCAGAAGCGACCCCATGAGATTCGAGAACATCGAGCTGGCCAAGGGCCCGGTCGATGCCTACCCGCGCACCACTGTGAATGGGCGCTTGGATTACGACTACGAGACCGGCAACTGGCTGACCGACGGTATCCGATTCCGCTATAGCGCAAACGGCAAGGACTTTGAGGATATCGTTACCGGCTCGATCCGCTGGATCGAAGACCCCAACCGCGCCACCAACGGCAAGGGCTATTACGAGTTCAACCTCCGTTTCAACGAGGAAAAGAACAAGTCCGCCGGCGGTGAAAGCGCCGCGTTCGAAGAGATGAATGACGAGGAGGCGTTCTTCGCCATCGACAACGCGGTCCCAGCGCTCACGGGCCGGATCAACTATGAAGATGTGATGGTCTCGGGCAAGGACGTGCCGGCCTCCAGCAAGGTGACGTTTGCGCTAAACGCCAACAAGCTGACCAAGCAGCAGGTCATGAACTTCTTCAAACTGTGGATGATCTGCGCCGGCCCGACAAACGACGAGTAGCGCGTTTTCGAATCCGTGTGGCTTTTCAGAGCCGCGACCGTAAGGGAGCGTGCTCAGACGTTCGACCGCTGGAGCGCGGCCAGGGTTGCGACTACCTGCGACCACGTGCGGCAATAATGTCGAGGCTTGGTCGTCGTTCGTTGTCGGCACACGCGTCGCGGCCCGAAAAGCGCTCCCTGAACTTCGCGGCTCTGAAAACGTTGCGGCTCTGACCGTGACCTTGATTGGAGGAGGTTCGCCGATGTCTCGCTCACTGTACGCTCGTTTGGCCCGTCGCTACGGTCCGCCGGTCGATGCGATCACGCGCCGCCAGATGCTTAAGCTGACGCTGGCCGGCGCCGGCGGCTTGCTGCTGAGCAATTCGCCGATCGCTTGGGCATTGCAGACGACCAAGCCCAGAGGCAAACGCATCGTTGTCATCGGCGGCGGGTTCAGCGGCCTGGCGTGCGCGCACGAGCTGCTGAGCGCCGGCTACGACGTGACCGTAATTGAGGCCCGTACGCGCGTGGGTGGGCGCGTCTTCAGCGTCGGCAACTTCGTCGAGGGCAAGAACGTCGAGGCCGGTGGTGAATTGATCGGCTCCAACCACCCCACCTGGGTAGCCTACGCGCAGAAGTTCGGGCTCGAGTTCCTCGACGTGACCGAGGACGAGAGCCTGTCGTCGCCTATCATCCTTAACGGCAAGCGTTTGGATGACACAGAAGCGGAAGCGTTGTACGAGGAGATGGACGCGTCGCTCAGCAAGATGAACACCGACGCCGAGAAGGTCGTGGCGGACGAGCCGTGGAAGACGCCGGACGCCGAGGCGCTCGACCGCCGGCCGCTGGTCGACTGGATCAAGAAGCTCGAGGTGTCCGACACGTGCAAGGCCGGCGTCACGATCATGCTGACGGCCGACAACGGTCAAGCCGTGGACAAGCAGAGCTATCTGGGCAATCTGGCCGCGGTGAAGGGCGGTGGCCTCGAAAAATACTGGACCGATAGCGAGGTCTACCGCTGCCAAGGCGGCAACCAGCAGCTCGCCAAGAAGCTGGCGGAAGCGATCGGCAACGATCGGCTGCGCATCGGGCTGCCGGTCAAGGAAGTCCATGTGAAGGACACCGGCGTGGTCATTACCTGCGCCGACGGCCGCACGATCGAGTGCGACGAGGTCGTGCTGGCCACACCGCCCAGCACGTGGGGCAAGATCAAGTTCACGCCCGAGCTACCGGCCGCACTCAAGCCGCAGATGGGCAGCAACGTCAAGTACCTGGCGTCGCTCAAGAAGCGCTTCTGGAAAGAGGCCGGTCTGTCGCCCGATTCGTTCGGCGACGGCAACGTGCACATGACCTGGGAGTGCACCGACAACCAAGCTGGCGACGAGAACGTGTGCATGGTGGCCTTTTCCGGAGGGCCGGCCTCGGAGGCGTGCCGGGCATTTCCCAAGGATCAGCGCGACAAGTCGTATGCGGCCGAATTGACCAAGTTCTACCCGAGCATGGGTGACTACTTCGTCAAGTCGATGTTCATGGACTGGCCCGGCGACCCGTGGACGATGGCCAGCTACTCGTTCCCGGCGCCGGGGCAGGTCACGACGGTCGGCCCGCTGTTGTACAAGGGCGTGAAGGGCATCCAGTTTGCCGGCGAGCACACGTGCTACAAGTTCGTCGGCTACATGGAGGGCGCGCTCAACTCGGGCGTGTCGCTCGCCAGACGGATGGCCGCGCGCGACGGCATCGCGCCGGCCCGGGAGTGACGGTGGCCCGTGGGCGACTCACACGCGAGCACGACGACGGCCGCGTGAGCGGGCGCTTGGCCCAGGACTTCCGTTCGGCTTGGCATAGTCGGGCAGCGTGGCCGCCTCGGCCGGCGACAGCGCAGCGATCGGACCCACGCGCCGCAGCTCCGACGGCGCGAGTCCCTCTTCCAGCACACTCCAGAGCCGATCCATGCGCGCTTCGTCGTCGAGTCTGGCGAAGTCGCGGCTGACGACGATGCCAATAAGGCGCCCACCTCGCTGCCGCGCATGGAACCGTTCCGTCAAGCCGGTGAACCGCTCTCGCAGGAGTGTCCTTACCTTTCTCGTCAGCGCGTCCAATGTGCAACTCCGATTGCATGCACGCTTGCGGCTGCGGCCACCAGAACTGCCGCAGCCCGCTTCATTATAGCCTGTCGACCGCCGCGAATACCCTGTTTCAATGGCGTCCGTCGCACATAGCCGAGGAATCCGGCCTGCGACTGGTACCGCAGGTCGTTGCGCCAAATGCGGACCAGCAGGTTCCACTGCGCCTGGGCCTTCATTGTGATGGCGTTCTGAAGGCTGCCAGGACATCGGTCAGCCACTTGGTCAGGTCATGGCGGGCATCGTGGGTCGGGACGTCCCGTAGCGCGAACGCCTGAAGCAGGCATTCGATCGACAGCCCGGCAAGATAGACGGCCATGACCCAGTCGCCGTGTGCCGCCGCAAACTTGGCGGCTTCGAGCCGCTCGGCCGACGCCGAATACAGGACGATCGGATGGTGGACCAGATCGGAAGTCATGACGGGATCATAGTGGCGGCGCGCGGTCCGCGGAACCCCGAGCTGATCGGGCTGCGGTGCGCGGCAACGTCACAGCACCCGAAGCCATAGCGCCTTGAGATAGCTGGTCTCGGGGCAATCGAGCGCGATCGGGTGGTCGCCGCCGGAGCCGGTCGAATTGAACAACACGGCTCGCCGATTCGTGATTCGGGCCGCTTGGCGGACGACATCGACGAAGTCCTCGCGCGACAAGAGTCCGCTGCACGAGCAGGTCAGCAAGACGCCGCCGGGCCGCATGATCTGCAGCGCGAGCTTGTTCAGGTCGAGGTACTTCTGCCGTCCGTCGGCAAACTCGTCGCGGCTGCCGATCAGCTTGGGCGGGTCGAGCACGATCACGTCGAACGGACGCTGATTGGCCGCCATTTGCCGCAAGTACGGGAAAGCGTCTGCGTGCACGTGTCGGATGCGCACCTGGTTCAGGTTGGCGTTATCGCGGGCCAGCGCCAGGGCCTGCTCGTCGAGGTCAACCGAGGTCACCTCGCGCGCGCCGCCGAGCACCTTGGCGTAGAGGCCGAACCCGCCTGAATAGCAGCACATGTCCAGCACGTCCGCGTCGCGGCAGAGTGTCGCCAGCAGGCGGCGATTGTCGCGCTGGTCGCAGAAGAAGCCGGTCTTGTGACCGCGGGCCATGTCAACGCGGAAGCGCACGCCGTGCTCGCGGACCGTGACCGATGTCCGGCCGGTCGAGAGCTCATCGGTGACTGAGAAGCCTTCGACCTGCTCGATGGACGCGTCGGCTCGAACGACGCGCTTCCATCGCTGGTGCGAGAGTCCTTTCTCGCACCCACCTTCGCGGGAATCCCTTCCCGCGTCGCGGCCCTTACGATCACCGTCGCCTTCTGAAACCGATCTTAGGCTCAGTTCCTCCGCCACGAGCCCGGCCAGCAGATCCACTCGCTGAAACATGCCCAGCGAAAACAGCTCAAACACCAGGTGATCCGCGTAGCGCTCCACGATCAATCCGGAAAGCCCATCGCCCTCGGCGTGGATCAGGCGGTAGGCGTCGGTCACGTCGTCCAGCCGCAGCGTCTCGCGCCGCAGGCGGACGGTCGCCCCAATGCGCTCGCGCCAGAAGGCTTCGTCGATGGGCGACGGAGCATAGGAGAGCATCCGCACTGCGATCCGCGAGCGCGGGTTGTACAGCCCGTGTCCGAAGATCTGGCCGTGCTTGTCGTACACGGCCACGATGTCGCCTGGCGCCGCCTGGGGATCGGCGTGGCTGACCATGCGGTCGTAGACAAACGGATGAAAGCTGACCGAGCGAAGCTGTACCCACGGATGTGGTGAATCAGGCAGCAGTCCGGCCGGGCGCTCCGGCTCCGCCGCTCCCGAGCGGATGCGTCGCGCCATCAGAATCGGCGCCTCGTCCGGAACCATCCGACGGTTGCTCGGCTCATGCCAGCAGCGTATCATACGTGTACATGCATGTACACGGAGAATGCCGATGGCTACCAAGACCATTACGATCGACATGGAAGCGTACCAGCGGCTGAAAGAGGCCAAGAAGAAAGAGGAGTCGTTCAGCCAGGCCATCAAGCGGATCGTGCCGAGACGCTTCGACTGGGAAGCGTGGCTGGCGGACATCGCGCGCAACCCGCTGAGCGACGAGGCGCTCGAGGCCATCGAAGCTCAGGTTCAGAATCGCCGTCGTCGAACTCGACGAGTGCGCTGATGGCGTGTCTTGATACGACCATGTTGGTTGATCTGCTGGGTCGCAACGGCCGCACGATTCAGGTCCGTGCACAAGGGAAATTCCGCGAGCTGGTCACGCGCGAAGGGCCTCGAACCACCACGAGGTTGAATCTGGCCGAGTTATGGGTCGGCGTTGAGCGATCGAGAGATCGCGAGCTCGAGCGGGAACGGATGCGCCGACTGATCCGGCCACTGACGATCTTGGAGTTTGATGAGGAGTCCGCCGAGCTGTTCGGCCGAATCACGGCCCACCAGCAACGTTTGGGTCGCCCGGTCGGCGACATGGACGCGCTCATCGCCGCGGTGGTGGTCGCCCACGGCGAGCGGCTGGTCACGCGGAATCCGAGAGACTTCGAGAATGTCCCGGGCCTGCGCGTCGAGACGTATTGAGAGATGCTCGGCTGGCGATTCGCGATCGATGTAGGCGGGACGTTCACCGACGTGCTCGCGCATGATCCGAACGGCCAGGAACACGTCGTCAAGATTCTCAGCTCGGGGCGCATCCGCGGAACGGTCGGCATCGGCAGCACGCGACGAAGCGTTCACGATCCAGCCCGCGCGGCATCCCGCGCCGATCTATGGGCTGGGTTCACGCTTCATCTAAGCGGCTCGTCGCAAGCGTTCTCGACGGTCATCGCCAGCGATCCGGACGGGACGCTGCATCTTGGCCAGCCGCTGCACGGGGTCGCGCCCGGCGTCGACTATGAGCTATGGAGCGGGCAGCCCGCGCCCATTGTCGCCATCCGGCAGATCATGGGCCTGCGAGTCGACGAGCCGATCGGAGCGGTTGATGTGCGGCTCGGCTCGACTTGGGGCACCAACGCGCTGCTCGAACGGCGCGGCGCCTCGACCGCGTTCGTTACGACCGAAGGCTTCGGCGACCTCCTGCTCATCGGCTACCAGGACCGGCCGAGACTATTCGACCTGAACATCCGCAAGCCGCAGCCGCTGTTCGAGCACGTGGTCGAGGTTGCGGAGCGCCTTTCGGCCGACGGGTCGGTGCTGCGGCCGATCGATCCGGCCGCGGTCGAGGCGCAGCTTCGAGCAGTGCGATTGGCTGGCACGCGAACGCTGGCGATCTGCCTGCTGCATGCCTGCGTCAACGATGCGCACGAACGGGCTGTCGCCGAGATTGCACACCGCGTCGGCTTCGAGCACGTGTCGGTCTCGTCCAGTGTCGCGCCGGTGCGGCGGATCGTGCCGCGCGGCGACACCACCGTGGTCGACGCCTACCTCGCGCCGACGATCCAGGCCTACGTGCGCGAGTTACGGCGGCACCTGCCGGAGGCGCGGCTGCGTTTGATGACCAGCGCCGGCGGGCTGGTGACGGCCGACGCGTTTTCGGCCAAGGACAGCGTGCTCAGCGGGCCGGCGGGCGGCGTGGTCGGCTGCGCAGCCATCGCGAAGGACGCCGGCCTGCGGCGCGTGATCGGCTTCGACATGGGCGGCACCAGCACCGACGTCAGCCGCTGCGACGGACCGTTCGAGTATCAATATGAAGCCGAGAAGGCCGGCGTGCGGATCGTCGCGCCGATGTTGGCCATCGAGACGGTCGCAGCCGGCGGCGGAAGCATTTGCCGATTCGACGGGCAGAAGTTGACCGTGGGTCCCGACAGCGCCGGGGCCGACCCCGGACCGGCCTGTTACGGGCGCGGCGGGCCGCTGGCGCTGACTGACGTCAACCTGTTTCTTGGCCGCATTCACGCAGCGCATTTCCCGTTTCCGCTCGACGGCTCGATCGTTGAGCGCCAACTCGACGAGCTGGCCCGGCTCGTGACGCGCGAGACGGGTCGGCCGCTCTCGGCCATCGGGCTGGCGGAAGGCTTCGTGGCCATCGCCAACGCGCACATGGCGGCCGCCATCCGCAAGATTTCAATCGCTCGCGGCTATGACGTGCGCGACTACGCTTTGGTGAGCTTCGGTGGTGCCGGCGGTCAACACGCTTGTGCGGTGGCCAGCCTCTTGGGCATCTCGCGCGTGCTCATCGGCCCACATGCCGGCATCCTCAGCGCCGTGGGCATCGGCCATGCCCATGTCACCCGCCAGGCCGAACGCCCATTGAGCAGCACAGCCGCACGCGAGGGTGGCATGGCCAAGCGCCAGCGCGGCCATGAACGGGCGGGCTCGATCCGTCATGCCCGCGCTGCGCTTGGGCATGCCACCCATGCGCTTGGGTATGCCACCCTTGGGCTTGGCCATGCCACCCGTCTGCATGATGAATTGGAATCGCAGCTCCGTCGTGATCTGGCGGCCGAAGGTTTCACCGACGAAACCACTGAATGCATCCGCTCGTTCGATATCCGCTACGTCGGCCAAGACACCACGATCAACATCCGCCTCGACGCTACCGACGACTATGTTGCCGCCTTTCACGCCGCACACGAGCGCGCCTATGGCTATCGGCCGGCCGCACTCGACGTCGAGATCGTCACTGCCCGTGTCGAAGCCATCGGCCGCACGGAATCGCCCGCTCGTCAAACCGTTGCCTGTGCCCCGCGCCGCCCCGAATCGGCTCAGCATCATCCGGTCGTGATCGACGGCGTTCGTCGGCCAACGCCGCTCTTCATGCGCGGACAGCTTACAGGCGGCGATGAACTTGACGGTCCGGCCATCGTCGTGGATTCGTTCGGCACGATCGTGATCGAGCCGGGCTGGACTGCCCGCGTTACCGAGCGGCTCGACGTGCTGCTCGAGTGCGGCCGCCGCGCGGTGCCAAGCACGGTCGCGGCGGCCGATACGGCCCCGGACCCGATCCGCCTCGAGCTGTTCCACCAGCGGTTTGCGTCGATTGCTGAGCAGATGGGCGCGACGCTGCGCCGCACAGCTCTGTCGACCAATGTGAAGGAGAGGCTCGACTTCTCCTGCGCCGTCTTCGACGCGAATGGCAGCCTGGTCGCCAACGCGCCGCACATCCCGGTTCACTTGGGCGGCATGGGCGCGTGCGTGCGGCGGATGATCGAGCGATTCGGCCCGCTCTCACCGGGCGACGTCGTGATCACCAACGACCCATTCGAAGGCGGTTCGCACCTGCCCGACGTGACGGTCGTAACGCCGGTGCACGTGAGCCATGATCCTGTGCCGCGGTTCTACACGGCCAGTCGAGCACACCACGCCGAGATCGGCGGCAAGCGGCCCGGCTCGATGGCGGCCGACGCGACGTCGCTGGCCGAAGAGGGCGTGTTGATCCGCCCATTCAAGCTGATCGAGGCGGGCGTGGCCCACATGGATGAACTCGAAGACTTGCTCACGCAGGCCGCGTACCCATCGCGTCAGCCGCGCGAGAACCTGGCTGACGTTACGGCGCAGGTGGCCGCCAATCGCCGCGGCGGGCTGCTGGTCGAAGATCTGGCGGCCGAGCACGGAGTCGACGTTGTCGCCGCGTACATGCGCCACATCCGCGACGCGTCCGCCCAGCGCGTGCGCCATGCGTTGAAGCGGTTCGCGCCTGGCACGTACCGCCGCCGCGAGACGCTCGACGACGGCACAGCCATCGCCGTGACGATCGAAATGAACCCAGACGGCGCCGTGTTCGACTTCTCCGGCAGCGGGCCAGTGCACGCCGGCAACCTCAACGCCAATCCGTCGATCGTGACCAGCGCCGTGATGTACTGCCTGCGCTGCCTGCTGGCCGAGGACATCCCGCTCAACGACGGCGTGCTCGAGCCCATTCGCCAGGTCATTCCGCCGGGGATTCTCAACCCGGTCGCGGATGCGGCGCATGCAGCCGACCTGAAGTGCTTGCCCGCTGTCGGTGGCGGCAACGTCGAGACATCGCAGCGCATCGTCGATGCGATTTTCGGCGCGTTGGGCGTCGTGGCTGCCAGCCAGGGCACGATGAACAACCTGCTGATCGGCACGCCGCAGTTTGGCTACTACGAGACCATCGCCGGCGGCGCCGGGGCGGGCCCGGACTTCGACGGCGCCGACGCCGTGCACACGCACATGACCAACACGCGCCTGACCGATCCGGAAGTGTTCGAATCGCGCTACCCGCTGCGGCTGCACCGCTTCGCCATCCACCGCGGCTCGGGCGGCGTCGGCCGCCAACGCGGGGGTGACGGCGTGATCCGCCACATCGAGTTCCTCGCACCGGCCGAGGTCTCGATCCTGTCGCAGCGCCGCACCACGCAGCCGTACGGCCTGGCCGGAGGTTCACCCGGCGCGAGCGGCCGCAATGCTTTGATCCGCGCCGACGGCATCGACATCGCGTTGCCTCCGATCGCGCACTTCCACGCCGCGCGCGGCGACCAGCTCATCATCGAAACACCCGGCGGCGGCGGCTTCGGCCGCAGCGATGCTCGGCCAAGCCACGCAGACACGCAGGGTACGTGACCGGTCTGACAGGGTGGAAAGGGACTCTGAGATTCTGAGGAATTGAGACGGCGAGTCACGTCCAGGAAACCGATCCAGGGACGCCGCTGGCCGACCAATCGTCACCGGCCCAGTTCTCGCATGATCTCTCGACCCCATCCCTCGGTCTCTCAGGCTCTGAGAGTCCTTTTCAGCCGCCCAAGACTCGGCCTGCATCCACGCACGCGGACGGGGAACGCCTCAGACCGCCACGGCAGGCTCGGCCCCGAGGGCAGATTGAAAGATGTGCAGGTTTAGCATCGCCGCCAGCTTGCGGCAGACCTGCTGGCCGCGGACGCTCGAACCGCTCGAGTCGATGCGGGGCGAGTAGATGCCGATGCCCATCCGGCCGGGCACAACAGCCATCAGCCCGCCCGAAACGCCGCTCTTGGCGGGGATGCCGACCGAGTGCACCCATTGGCCGGACGATTCGTTCAGGCCGCAGGTGTACATGATGGTGAGCACATCGCGTAAGCTGCGGGCCGAGATGGCCCGCTCTCCGGTGCGAGGATTGACGCCGCCGTTGGCCAGCGTGGCCGCCATGAGGGCCAGCTCCGGCGTCGAGACGGACACCGAACACTGCTGGATGTAGAGGTCCAGCGTCTCGTCAATGTCATTCCTCAACACATCGAAGTGACGCATTAGATAGGCGATGGAGCGGTTGCGGTCGCTGGTGGTCTTCTCTGAGACGAATGCCTCCATATTCACGGTCGGCTGCGTGCCGGTGTACTTGCCGAGCGCCGCCAGCAGATGGTTCAAGCGCGAGGTTGGGTCCGCACCGTCGACCAGGCCCGTGACGGCGATCGCGCCGGCGTTGACCATGGGATTCATGGGACGATTCGTTGCCCGATCCAGAACGATGGCGTTGAACGGGTTTCCCGTCGGCTCGACGCCCACTGTATCGAGCACCCGCTCGGCCCCGAGATCGTCGAGTACCATTCCGAACACAAACGGATTAGCCAGCGACTGAAGCGTGAAGCGGTAGTCTACGTCGCCGACGCTGTAGGCCTCGCCGTTGATCGTGAAGACGCTGATGGCAAACAGGTCGGGCGGCGTCTTGGCCAATTCCGGTATATACCGGGCCACGTCGCCATCACGAACGTCCTGATATGCCATGTGCAGCTCGTTCAGCACCGCCAGGATGCGAAGACTTCGGCCGCCGCTTTGAAGTTGAATCACTCGATCGCTCATGATAGTTGCTAGTTCCTAGTTGTTAGTTGCTATTTCTTTAGTTCCTAGAATAGTTCTAGCGAGGCGCCTCCTCAGACCAACAAGGCATGGCTCCGGTCTGCCGACCCCGAAGGGGCTTAGGGTTATCGCCACGGGCGCAGACCCCGGCGGAGTCAAGCCCGTGGATGGCGACGCCCGCCAACCCCACAGCCCCGAAGGGGCGGAGGAAGGCCAGAGACGCCTCCCTGATCTGATCTGACGCGGATTCGCCATTCTTCCTTCGCCCCTGCCGGAGCTCCTTCCGTTTCGACTCCAGGGTTCCACGGGTTTGACCCCTCCGGGGTCTGCACCCGTGGCTACATGCCGTTGCCCCTACGGGGCTGTAGACGCGACTCGAAAACTTGATTCATCCACAACAAGTCTGACGACCGAAGGAGTGTGTTCCTAGCTGCTAGTATCTGGTCCTGGTTGCCATGGCTGTTCGTGCTGTTGCTAGCAACTAGAAACTAACACCTAGCAACTAACAACTAGCAACTGTTCACACGGCGTATGCGATTTCACCGTGTTGCGACAAGTCGAGGCCGGCTTCCTCGTCGCGTGCTGTGACGCGGATCGGTAACACGAGCCGCATGGCCAGGAGGATGACAAAGGTGGCGGCGCCGGCGAAGCAGGCCACGGCCAAGGCCGCTTTACACTGAATCAGGAGCTGATGCCCGTTGCCGTAGAGCAGTCCGCCGCCCGGGGTGAGGTCCGGCGAGGCGAAGACGCCCGTCAACAACGCGCCGACGATGCCGCCAACGCCGTGGACGCCGAAGACGTCGAGCGAGTCGTCGACGCGCCCACGGACCACGTACTCAGTGAAAAAGAAGCAAACGCTGCTCGTGATGAGGCCGATGCCGATTGCGCTGAGGGGCTCGACGTAACCGGCAGCCGGCGTCACACCGACCAGTCCGGCCACGGCCCCGATGGCCGCGCCGAGCACGCTCAGCCGCTTGTGGAAGATCCAGCCCAGGATGACCCAGGCCATCGCCGCGGCCGCGGCGGCCAGGTGCGTGGTAATCATGGCGTTGATGGCCACGCGACTGACGCCCAGCGCGCTGCCGGCGTTGAAACCGAACCAGCCGAACCACAGCAGCGCTGCGCCAAGGATGGTCATGGTAGCGTTGTGCGGCTCCATCCGTTCCGAGCCGAAGCCCTTGCGGCGGCCGATGAAGAGCGCACACACCAGGGCCGAAATGCCCGAGGTAATGTGGACGACCGTCCCACCGGCGAAATCCAGTGCGCCGAGGTTGGCCAGCCAACCCCCCTTACCCCACACCCAGTGTGCAACCGGATCATAGACGAACGTCGCCCACAGGAGCGTGAAGACGACGAACGCGCCGAAGCGCTTTCGCTCGACAAATGACCCGGAGATGAGCGCGGGCGTGATGATGGCGAAGCTCATCTGGAAGGCCATGAACAGCAACGACGGAATCTCGCCGTCGTTCGCGGCATCCAGGCTCAGGCCGGCCAGCCCGATGTGCTCCAGTCCACCGATCCAGCCGCCGCGCGTCGCGCCGAAGCTCAGCGAGTAGCCGATCATCGACCATTGCACGCTGATCAATGCGACGGTGAAGAAGCTGTACATGAGTGTAGAAAGCACATTCTTCTTCCGCACCAATCCACCGTAGAACAGGCCGAGGGCGGGCGTCATGAGAATGACGAGCGCCGTTGCGATCAGGACCCAGGTTGAATTCACTGCCGATGCCGAGTTCATGCCTACCTTCTCCTGTGGATTGAGCACTGAGTAACAGAGGAACTGAGAGAGCAGTAGCAATGACTTGTCTCACTCTCCTCAGTCTCTCAGTTCCTCAGTGCCACCTGGCCGTTCGACCGCAGCGCGTCAACGGGTGCGGTTCTTGATTCGCGCCACGGTTCGGTTCCTGGTTCGAGCTGCCGCGCCTGTGGCATCGAGCGGGGCGGGGCGTTCTCTTCCGGCAGATCGGGGAGGAACGTATCGAACAGGTGCATGCCGAAGTGGCGCGACAGGTCTTCGCACACGCGGATTCCGCGGACACTGTTGCCGCGCGAGTCCAGTGGCGGTGAGTAGACGGCGATCCCCAGCCGGCCGGGCAGGACCGCGACGATTCCGCCGGCCACACCGCTCTTGGCGGGCAATCCGACCGAGTAGGCCCACTGGCCGGCGTAATCGTACATGCCGCATGTGTACATGATCGTGAGAATGTCGCGGATGTACTGCGAGTCGACAGCCCGCTGGCCCGTGACCGGATTGACGCCACCGTTGGCCAGCGTCGCGCCCATCATGGCCAGGTCGCGGCAGTTGGCCAGGATCGAGCACTGTTGAAAATACAGATCGAGTATCTGCTCGACGTTGGAGCCGATCATCCCGAAATTCAGCATCAGGTGCGCGATGGCACGGTTGCGGTGGCCGGTGGTGCGCTCTGACATGAAAACCGACATATCGACGTCGACCGTGTGCCCGACATAACGCTGGAACATGTCGAGCACGCGGTTGAGCCGGGCCGTCGGGTCGGAACCGTGGACCAGGCTGGTGGTCGCGATAGCCCCGGCGTTCACACACGGGTTGTGCGGCCGATTGACGGCATCGAGCTTGATGATCGAGTTGAAGGCGTCGCCGGTCGGCTCTACGCCCACGCGCTGCATCACGGCTTCCCGCCCATGATCCTCGAGCGCCAGACCATAGACAAACGGCTTGGAAATCGACTGTATCGTGAAGCGCCGATCGAAGTCACCCACTTCATAGATCTGGCCATCGGTGGTGACGGCGCAGATTCCGAACCAGTCTGGGTTGGCTTTGGCCAGTTCGGGGATGTAGTTGGCCACCGCCCCCTCGCCCAGCGCACGATACCGAAGGTGCAGCTCGTTCAGCCCGGCCAGGAGTCGAAACCGTTCGGTGCTCTGCCGTACAGAGATGGATTCAGCATGTCGATCGACCGTGTTCACCTGATGCTCCTCACTGGGGAGTGACTGTATGGCTGTCAAGACTGGGCACTGAGGAACTGAGGAACTGAGCGAGCCATGCGAATAAACACTCCTCAGTCTCTCAGTTCCTCAGTGCCGATTCGGCCCGGCCTACCGCACGAACAGCAACTCGCGATAGGTCGGCAGCGGCCACGCGCTCGAATCGACGATCCCCTCCAGCCGGTCGCCGAATTCTCGCAGCTCGGCCATCACGGGCTTCAGTCGGTTGGCGGCGAAGCCGGCATCTTCGAGCGGGTCATCCGAGCCCTGCGCACCGATCAGCGCCTGGAGCTGGTCCGCCGCCCGCAGGAACTCGTTGATGAGCACGTCCAGATCGTGCAGGCTCTTTTCCTGGCGAGAGGCCTGCACGCCGGCCCGCTTGCTGGCCGTGACAGCCTCGGCCAGCTTGCCTTGATACAGGACGCAAGCCGGAGCAAGGGTCGTCCGAGCAACGGATGCCATGGCCTCGGCCTCGATCCGCACTTCGGTGGCATACTTGGCGGACAGCGTACGGGCGCGGGCACTCAACTCGGCCGGCGACAGCACGCCGTAGCGGGCGAACAGCTCGGACGCATCGGCGCCTGCGAAGGCCTGCAGCGCCTCAGCCGAGCAGTTGACGTTCGGCAAGCCGCGGCGCGAGGCCTCGGCCTGCCAGGCTTCGCTGTAGTTGTCGCCGTCGAACAGCACGCGCTTGTGCTTGCGGATGACGGCCTGCAGGACCTTGCCGACCGCAGCCTCCACGGCCTCGCGCGAACGGTTGCCCTGGACGCGACGCCCGGCCGCGCAGCGGTCGCCATCGCTGGGCGATGGGCGGGCTTCGCCCGCGGCGGCGAGTCCAGGGTTGCCGGCCAGCTCCGCCTCGATGGCGCTGGCGATCTGGTCCAGGCTCTCGGCCACCATCGTGTTGATGATCGTGTTCGGCCAGGCACAGGTCGTCGATGCGCCGACGGCGCGGAACTCGAACTTGTTGCCGGTGAACGCGAAGGGCGACGTGCGGTTGCGATCGCCCGCGTGGCGCGGAAGCTGCGGCAGCGTGCGGGCGCCAAGGTTCAGTGCCTGGCGAGAGAGCGTGCGGTTGGGCGTGCCGTTCTCGAGCTGCGCGACGATGTCGGACAGCATCTCGCCCAGGAAGATCGACATGATCGCCGGCGGGGCTTCGTGTCCACCCAGACGGTAGTCGTTTCCGGACGACGCCACCGACGCCCTCAGCAGGTCGGCCCGCTGGTCGACCGCGGCGATGACGGCGCACAGGAACAGCAGGAACTGGGCGTTGGTGTGGGCATCGTCGGTCGGGTTCAGCAGGTTCACGCCCGTGTCGGTGCACATCGACCAGTTGTTGTGCTTGCCCGAGCCGTTGATGCCGGCGAACGGCTTCTCGTGCAGCAGGGCCCGCAGCCCGTGCCGCGGTGCGATGCGCGACAGCGTCTCCATGACGATCATTTGATGGTCGCAGCCGACGTTGGCCTCTTCGAACAGCGGGGCGATTTCGTATTGCCCCGGCGCGACCTCGTTGTGGCGGGTCTTCACCGGCACGCCCAGCCGATACAACGCGTCTTCGACCTCCGCCATGAAGCCCCGGACGCGCTCGGGGATGCAGCCGAAGTAATGGTCGGAGAGCTGCTGATGCTTGGCGGCCGGCGCGCCGAACAGCGTCCGGTTGCACAGCAGCAGGTCCGGGCGGCGCTGATACAGGGCCTCATCGACCAGGAAATACTCCTGCTCGGGGCCGATCGTGGTCATGACGCGCGACACGCCGGCATCGGTGCCGAACAAGCGCAGGACGCGCATGGCCTGCTTCGACAGCGCATCGATCGAGCGCAGCAGCGGTGTCTTCTTGTCGAGCGCTTCGCCGGTCCACGAGACGAACGCGGTCGGGATGGTCAGCGTCACCGCCCCGCCGCTGCGCGTCAGGAACGCCGGACTGGTCGGGTCCCAAGCCGTGTAGCCGCGGGCCTCGAACGTGGCCCGCAGCCCGCCGGACGGAAAGCTCGACGCGTCGGGCTCGCCCTGTACGAGGTCGGAGTCCGAGAAGCTCAGAATGTCACCGCCGTTCCCGTCGGGAATCAGCAGGGCTTCATGCTTCTCAGCCGTCGAACCGGTCAGCGGCTGAAACCAGTGCGAAAAGTGCGTCGCGCCGCGCTCGATGGCCCAATCGCGCATCGCCTTGGCCACGGCCTTGACCGCTGCCGGTTCCAACGGCTCGCCGCGCCGAATCGTGTTCATCATCGCTTGAAAGTCGCCGTCCGAAAGAACACGGCGCATCACGTGCTCGGAGAACGCGTCTTCACCATACGACTTTCGCACGTCCCGGACGGCCGACAGCTCATCTAGGCCATTGTTTCCAAGCGTGCGCCGATGAGAGCCGTTCTGGCCGAGTCGGGAAGCCGGCAGCGTGTGTGCGGTCCCGGCCAGCGAGGAACCATTCGATAAAGCGACGGGCATAGTCATGTCTCCTGTTCGGTGTCTCGTAAGCAAGCAAGCGACCCGGGCAACGCCGGCCGCGGGGCGACTGGTGGGTAAAACACGGTTAGCCGATGGAACGCGCAAATCTTTGCAAGCGGCATTAGACTATGCTCGTTGCTCGGATGGTCCAATAATCAGTTGATCCTACGGCGCGGAGACGCGGTGAATGCGCAGCACTCCGCCGCATTACAAGTCCTGCGAGGACCGCGGACGTGATGACCTTGCGTAACTTCGCCGCGCGCCAGCCGACAGTTCCAATGGCTGCCACCTGGTACCTCGCTGACCTGGGCGAAGCCCGCGGCAAGCAGGAGCTCTTTACGAACCAGTCCCCCCAGCGCCTCAAGGTGCTTCGTGCGCACGCCATGATCGAAAGCGCCGTTTCGTCCAACCGCATTGAGGGCGTTGAAATCGACCCGGCCCGCGCGAAGGCGGTCATCCTCGGCAAACCACGCCTGCGCGACCGGAACGAAGAAGAGGTTGCGGGCTACCGGGATGCACTGCGGCTGATTCACGAATCCGGCGACGAGCTTGCCGTGTCAGAGAAGACCGTGCTCCGACTGCATGGCCTTTCGCGGGGCGACGTCTGGGACGCCGGCAAGTATAAGCGAAAGGACATCGACATCATCGAGACGTATCCCGACGGGAGATCTCGCGTTCGCTTCAAGTCGCTCCCGGCGAAGGCCACGCCCAAGGCGATGGCGGAATTGGTCTCGCTCTGGGAGAATGCGCTCGATCAGCGCGACCTGCATCCTCTGATTGCCCTCGCGGCGTTCAACCTCGACTTTCTGTGCATTCACCCCTTCCGCGACGGCAACGGACGCGTATCGCGATTGCTATTGCTGCTCCAGTGCTACCACCTTGGGTTGGAAGTCGGCCGCTACATCAGCCTCGAGCGCATCGTCGAGCAGCACAAGGACCGCTACTACGAAACGTTGGAACGCGCTTCGGCTGGCTGGCACGAGGGCAAGCACGATCCTTGGCCGTACATCAACTACCTGTTCTTCATTCTGAAGACCGCGTACCGCGAATTCGAGGAGCGCCTCGGCCAAGTCAAGGCGCCGCGTGGCGAGAAAACTCGAGTGGTCGTGGCCGCGATCAGCCGGTCGCACGGCACCTTTAGCGTTGCAGATCTCCAACGTGCCTGTCCAGGCGTCAGCGTCGACATGATCCGGCATGTCTTGAAGGTCCTCAAGAAATCCGGCGACGTCGAGCCGATCGGGCGCGGCCGCCATGCCTCATGGCGTCAGGTCAAAACGGAATTGGGTAAGAACTCGCCAATTAGGTAACAAACTAGGTAATGGCCTGCCGCCGTCCCGAACGGCCGCCGCAACGCAGCGCGGTCGCGGTGGGAGCGGTGCAACCGTTGTGGCGGCGGGGTAGCCTTTGTTAGACTATCCTCGTGGCTGAAGAATCAAGTAATCAAGTCACGATGATCCTGCGGCGCGTCGGACACGGCGATGCGAAGGCGGCCGATGAGCTGCTGCCGCTGGTCTATGCCGAGCTGCGGATGGCGGCGGAGCGTCTGTTTCGTTCGCAGCCCCGCGCTCACACGCTTCAGCCGACGGCCCTCGTGCATGAAGCCTACGTGCGCATGGTGAAGGCAGAATCGGGCCCGGACTCGTGGCAGGACCGGGCACACTTCTGCCGGGTCGCCGCCAAGGCCATGCGGCAAATCCTGATCAACCATGCGCGCGACAAGCGGGCGGAGAAACGCGGCGGGAATGCTGAGCGCGAGCGCTTGACTTGGTGCGAGGCCGATTCGTCGGCGACGACAAAGGAAGCCGACGTGCTCAGCGTCCACGAGGCGCTCGAGCGGCTGGCTGCGCTCGATGAGCGGCAGGCGTCGATCTGCGAGCTGCGCTTTTTCGGCGGCCTGACGGTCGAGGAGATCGCCAAGGTGCTCGACGTCTCAAAGCGAACGGTCGAACTCGATTGGAAAATGGCGAAAAGCTGGCTGGCGACGCAGCTTGCCTGATCGCCGGTCAGCGTGGATGCGAAGGCATGACCCCCGAACGATATCAGCGCATCAAGTCCATCTTCTTTGAGGCCGCTGGAACGCGGGGACGGGCACGGCTGGCCGTGCTGGATCGCGCGTGCGGACCGGATACAGACCTGCGGCATGAAGTCGAGAAGCTGCTGGCCGGCCAGGAATCCGCCACGTCGGAGATGGACGGTCTGGTTACGCCCGAAGACTTCAACTCGGTGCGGCGCGAGATCGAGCATCTGGCGGCCGGCTCTTCGGCCGCGGCGCCGATTCCGTCCAGCCTGGCCGGCGTCGGGGAACTCCCGCAAGTCGCCGGCTATACGATCGAGCGGCTGATCGGGTCCGGCGGCATGGGCACGGTCTACGCAGCCACGCAGAAGAACCCGCGTCGCACCGTAGCGCTGAAGGTGATGCGGGCCGGGGTCGCCTCGAAGGCGGCGTTGCGGCGGTTCGAGTTCGAGGCCCAGGTCCTGGCACACCTGCGCCATCCTGGCATCGCCCAGATCTACGAGGCGGGGACGTTCCGCGCCAACGGCGCCGAGCTTCCGTTCTTCGCGATGGAGTACATTCCCGACGCGGTGCCGCTGACGGACTACGCCGTTCAGCACAGGTTCACGACCCGCGCGAGACTCAGCCTGTTCGCCGCGATCTGCGATGCTGTCCATTACGGCCACCAGAAGGGCGTGATCCATCGCGACATCAAGCCCAGCAACGTGCTGGTCGACGCCGGCGGCGCTATCAAGGTGATCGACTTCGGCGTGGCCCGGGCGGTCGATTCGGACCTGGCCGTCACCACGCTTCATACCGACACCGGGCAGTTGATCGGCACGCTTCAGTACATGTCGCCGGAACAGGTGGCCTGGGACACGGGCGACATCGACACGCGCAGCGACGTCTATGCCCTGGGCGTGGTTCTCTACGAATTGCTCTGCGGAAATCTGCCCTATGACTTGCATGGCGTTTCCATCGTGGAAGCAGGCAGGCTCATTCGGGAACACGTCCCTGCCAAACTGAGCACGCTCGATCGCAGGCTTCGTGGCGACGTCGAGACGATCGTCCTGAAAGCGCTGGAGAAGGAGCGCGAGCGGCGCTACCCGTCGGCCGCGGAGTTCGCACAGGACGTGCGCCGCTACCTGTCGGGCGAGGCCATCCAGGCCCGGCCGGCCAGCGCCCTCTATCACCTGCGCGTCTTTGCCCGCCGGAACAAGCTGGCGTTCGGCTCGATCGCCGCCGCCTTCGTGGGGCTGCTGGCGGCGTCGATCGTCAGCACGTCGCTATATCTGCGGGCCGACGCAGACCGCCAGCGCGCCGAGCAGGCCGAGGGCCAGGCGGACCTGGCTCGCCTGGACGAGAAAGCGGCCAAGGAAGCCGCCATCGCCAGCGGCAACGTGACCCGGAAAGTCGCCGACTTTCAGGCCGACATGCTGGCGGACATCAATTCGGCCGAGGCCGGCATCAGCCTGATGGATGACATCGAGGCACGCTTCGAGACCGCCCTGGACGATCAGGGCCTGACCGACGAGGAGCGCTCGGAGAAGCTGCACACCTTCCGCGAACTTCTTGGCCAGGTGAATGCCACGGACACCGCCGCGGCCATGATCGACCGCGTTATCCTGGAGCGCGCCGTTCGCGCAATCGACGCCGAGTTCGCCGAGCAGCCCGAAGTCCACGCGGCGCTGCGCCAGACGCTTGCCGGCGTGTACCGCTCGCTCGGGCTGTTCGACGTGGCGCTGCCCCTCCAGGAGCAGGCCCTTACCGCACGGCGAGAACTACTCGGATCTGATCACGAGGCAACGCTCGATTCGATCCGGCAGATGGGCGTGCTTCTGCAGGGGCAGGGCAGGGCCAGTGAGGCGGAAGACTACTTTCGCGAGGGGCTTGAGCATAGCCAGCGACTGGCGAGCGAGGATGAAGCTGCGACGGTGCAATGGATCGGCGCGCTCGGCGGGGCGCTCTACACCCAGGGTCGGCTCAATGAGGCGGAGCCATATTTGCGCAGGTCACTCGATATCCGACGCGAGCGCTTCGGCGACGAGCATCCGGACACGGCCCTGGCCATCAACGACCTTGGCGTGCTGCTGCGCGCCCAAGGAAAGTTGGCCGAAGCCGAGCCATTGCTGCGCGAGTCGCTCGAGCTGAACCGCCGCCTGAAGGGCGACCATCACGGGAACACGCTGCATACGATCAACAATCTGGGTTCCGTGCTGTTTGCTCAGGGCCGACTTGACGAGGCCGAGCCGCTGTGGCGCGAGGTGCTTGAACGTACCCGGCGCGTCTTCGGCGAGCAGCACCCGGAAACGCTGACCGCACTGAACAACCTGGGGATGCTGCTGAGTTCGCAAGGCAAGCCGGCCGAGGCCGAGCCGCTCCTACACGAGGCGCTCGACAAAACGCGCCGCATGCTCGGCGATGACCACCCCAACACGCTCTCCGCCATCGGCAACATGGGCATCGTACTGCACGACCTCGGGCGGCTCGACGAGGCGGAAGCGTACTATCGCGAGGCGTTGGAGAAGAAACGCGCGCTGCTGGGCCCGCACCATCCGGAGTTCCTGATCTCGGTGCATAACCTGGGCGTATTCCTGCAAAAGCGCGGAAGGCTGGCCGAGGCCGAGACCCAGCTCCGCGAGGCGCTCGACGGACTGCGCGAGGTGCAGGGCGATGATCACGCCAGCACGCAGACCACGATCTCCTGCCTCGGCTGGGTGTTGCGCTCAGCGGGACGTCCGGCCGAGGGCGAGCCCTACATCCGCGAGGCGCTGGAATGGCGTCGGCGCTCGCTGGGCGCCGCTCATCCCGATACGGTGACGTCCGTAGACAACCTGGCCTTCACCTTGCAGGACCTGGGAAGGCTTGCCGAGGCCGAACCGTTGTTTCGTGAGCTGGTGACGGCCTTCCGCGCGAACGCCGCGCGGCAGCCGGCCCCGCTGGCGTCGCGTCTGCTGGATCTGGGCATGAACCTCGCCCGGCAGCAGAAGTTCGAGGAAGCCGAGCCGCTGATCCGCGAGTGCCTGAAGATTCGCGATCGCCTCGCGCCGTCGGGCGACTGGCGGCGCCATTACATCCGCAGCGTGCTCGGCGAGGTGCTGTGTGGGGTTGGCAAGTTCGAGGAAGCCGAAGCGACGCTGCTCGACGCCTGGGAGCACTTGAAAGACGACCCCGCCGTTCCGCGACCGACGCCCACGCACGATCTCAAGCGCGACGCTCAGATGCGCATCGCCCGTCTTTACGAGGTCTGGCACCAGGCCGATCCAGAGGACGGTCACGAGGCCAGCGCAGCGAAATGGCAAGCAGCGTTAACCGCCGGCCCGTAGGAGCGTTCTCGATCCGCGGAGTAGGAGCGGTCTCCGACCGCGACCGAAGTAGACCGTAGTTTCGTACGAGCGGTCTCCGACCGCGATCGAGCGCCGGCCCTACCGCAGTCGATTTGACACAACCCCCGTTGGGGTTGGGTTTGGATGACGCAATTCTTCCCAGGCTAGCCGCTGCGCGACAACCCTGGGCTGCAAGACGAAACGCCTTCGGCGTAGTGGAGCGATCCCGCGTATCGGCAACGCGGCAATGGCTGGCCGGCGAGACCGGAGGATGAAACCCGATGGCGCACGAACTGCAGTTTTGGCCGTTCATCCAGTTGGGGGGCTGCGATGGGAAACTTGCCCCAACGGGGCTACGTCCTCCAGCCCAGGGTTGCGCCGCCAGGCGCTACCCTGGGGATGGAGAGCGTAAGAACGGGCAACGCCGAAGGCGTTGTCTGGAGTTTGGCACTTTCGATGGGCAATGCCGGCCGGCCGCCTGGTCGGCGGGGTCTGGTCCGGGTGATACCCTCGCGGGCCTTTTCTGTGCAGGTTCTTGCGGCGGCCAGATCT
>Ga0187892_10003405_pt1 | contig 29149 bp, 27 predicted proteins | sample MA1701073metaG_FD_139345 | JGI IMG/M metagenome (GOLD analysis project Ga0187892, IMG submission 139345) | Bio-ooze microbial communities from a basaltic lava cave in the Kipuka Kanohina Cave System on the Island of Hawaii, USA - MA170107-3 metaG ... | reverse complement strand
GCGAGGTCTTCCGGCGAGATGACGGGAACGCCGTTCATCAAGGTGCCCTGCAAGGCGCGCTTCTCGTCCACGTAGGCGAGCAGCACGAACTGGCGTCCCGAGGCGAGGGCCATCGAGAGCTGCGCGCCCGCGTCTCCGGCGCCGTAGATCACGACGCGCGTCCCATTGATCTCGAGCGGCGTCAAGAGCCAGCGTGCGATCAGGCGCGTCGCCGTAACCCAGACGAGCGCCAGCAGCCAGAAGATCGCTGCGACTGAGAACGGGATGGGACGGATGAACGGGATTGCCGCGCTCAGGATCCAGAGCACGATGGCGGAGCCGGTGACGCCCGCCAGGATCGAAAGCAGCACTCGCACGCCGATGAAGCGGACGACCGCGCGATAGAGTCCGCTGCCGGCGAAGATCAGCGTGCTCGCGGCCGCAACGCCCACATAGAAGAGCAGGTTGCGCTCGAAGCCCTCGGACAGCGAATCGAACTTGAGCGCAAACGCGGCCCAGAGCGCCGAGGGCACGACGACGAGGTCGGCCAGCACCATCAGGATGCGCTTGGTCTGCCTCGGCCAGCCCAGCATGAGGCTGACGAGGCGGTTACGCGGGGACGAGAGGAGTGCGGGCTCGAGCTTTGGTCGATCCATTCTTTTTGCCTCGGCTACCCCTGCGCAGCGAAGTCTACGCTACTCGGGAAATCAACGCATGCGCGTCACGCCGGTTGACTGAGGTTCGCGGGCCAAGTTCCATCAATCGCGCCTCTGCGCGCTTCACAGCAGCTGTCGCACAGCGGCGACAACTTTTTCCGAAGTGGGATAGTAGTTCGCTTCCAGCGCCCGGCTGGCGGGTGCAGGAGCAAACGGCAGCGTGATCCGCAAGGGAGCACGCTTCAGAAGCCCGGGAGCTGTGTTTTCCACAATCGAGGAGATCACCTCGGCGGCGAATCCCGCCGGGCCCCAGCCTCCATCGACGACACAAAGCGCTCTCGTCCGCTGGACGGATTCCAGGATCCGAGCGGGATCGAACGGATTGAGCACACGGATGTCGACGACTTCGGCGTCGATGCCGTCCATCGCCAGGTCTCGCGAAGCTTCCTCGCAGAGATACGCCGAGTGGCCGGCCCCAACCAGCGTCACGTGGGTGCCTACCCGACGAATCACCGGACCTTCACCTGCGAGCGGACGTTCTTCGACAGGATTCAACGCCGATTCGCGCGCGTACAGCCAGCGATCATCGATGTACATCACCGGATCGTCGCAGAGCACGCTCGCGATCAGAAGATCCCTGGCATCTTCGACGGTCGATGGCATCACGACACGAATCCCCGGAATGTGGGCAAACCAGGCGTGCAGCGCTTGCGAGTGCTGCGCTCCCTGTTCGCCTCCGCGATTGATGATCGCGCGGATCGTAACCGCCGGAGCGGTTTGGCCGCCGAACATGTGCGACCACTTGGCGGCCTGGTTCACGATCTGGTCCACCGCAAGCAGCATGAAATCCATGCGCGGATGGATGACGATCGGGCGATAGCCGCACAATGCGGCGCCGATCGCCGCGCCGGTGCAGGCGAGTTCGGAAACCGGCGTGTCGATGATCCGGTTCCTGCCGAACTTCTCGTCGAGACCCGTCATCGAATTGCCGACGTACCAGGGACTCCAGACGCCCTGGCCGATCGCAAACACTTCGTCGTGATTCGCAAGCAGGTGCTCGAATCCGCGACAAATGGCTTCGCCGTAGCTCGTCCTGTCAGGCACGCTCATTACGGCTCCGATAGACGAGGCCGAGGAGCGCGGAAGATTCCGGGTAGGGAGCCGCTTCCGCCCTGGCCCTGGCATCCGCGACCTTTTGACGAATGCTATCGCGCAAAGCATCAACTCCGCGCTCGTCGATGAGGCCGCACGCCATCATCCCCTGGATCAGGCGCGTGATCGGATCGCGCAGCTTCCATTTGTTCAGTTCGGTCATGGTCCGTCTGACGCCGACATCAATGTCGTCTTTGGGCCCGACGTGCCCGCGATGCCGGTACGTCACCGCCTCGAGAAATGCGGGGCCATGGCCGCCTCGGGCGTGCGCCACAAGTAACCGGGCCGCCTCCGTGACCGCGAGGACGTCATTTCCATCGACCGTAAGCGACCGAATCGCGTGTGCGTCCGCAAAACGCGAGATACGGTCACTCGGCTGGCGCAGCAGGATGTCGAGGTGGCTGGAAAACAGGTTGTTCTCGCAAACGAAGAGAATCGGCAGGCGTTGGGTCGCCGCCAGATTCAGCGATTCGTGGAAAACGCCTTCTTCCGCCGCGCCGTCGCCGAAGTAGCTGACCGCGATCGTGCCGTTGCCGTCCATGCGGGCCGCGAGCGCCGCGCCGACCGCGATCGGGATCGTCGCGCCGACGAGCGGCACGCAGCCATGAAAGCCGATGGACGGCGCGTAGAGATGCATGGATCCGCCCATGCCGCGCGAAACGCCGGCATCCTTGCCGAGTATCTCGGCGATCAGCCCGAAAATGTCGCCGCCCATTGCGAGGATGTGGGAATGCGACCGATGGCCGCCGAACACGCGATCACTGATCCGAAGTCCGGCCGATACGCCGACCGCGATCGCTTCCTGGCCGATCGCGAGGTGACAGGGAGTCCTGGCGAGGCCCTCCTCGACGAGCAGGCCGATGGTTTCTTCCGTGAGCCGGATCGTCAGCATGTCCGCCAGAAATTTCTGCAGCATGGCGGGATCGGTGCCCACGACATCGAGCGGGGCCTGGTGCAATGCCGGATCCGCGAGGCCTCCGAGTTCCGACTTGAATTCAGTCATCGAATGCCTGCGAGTCGATTTCCCACCCGACGCTCCCGGCCACTTCTTCCAGTTGCTTCACGCTCTTGACGCCGACGACCGCCGACGTCACCGCGTCGCGCGAAAGCACCCAATTTACCGCAATCTGCACCGTCGACTTCGAATGATTGGCCGCGACCCGTTTTACGCGGTCCACCACCTCGAGGTTTCTCTTGAGCGCGTCACCGTGAAAATGCGGCAGACGGCTGCGGCGGTCGCCGGGTTCGAATTGGCTCGCCGCGGAATATTTTCCCGCAAGCAAGCCTTCCGCGAGCGATCCGTAAACGAACACGCCGATGTCCCGCTCCCTGCACCACGGAAACAAATCCGCTTCAGGGCCGCGTTCGAGCAGGTTGTAGCGAAGCTCGACTGCAGCGATCTCGGCCAGTTTTTCGGCGCGCCGGATGTCGTCGAACGAAAAGTTCGAAAGACCGATGGCGCGTATCCTGCCGGCCTTCTTCAGCTCCGTGACCGCCTCGAGTGACTGCTCCAGCGACACCGTGCGATCAGGGGCATGCAGCAGATAGAGCGGTATCGAGTCGATCGACAGCCGGCGCAGCGAATCTTCGACTGCGTTGCGGAGATACGCCGGGCTGAGATCGAAGGAGGTCCGAGCGCGTTTCTGCCCGGGCAGCAACTCCCATCGCACGCCACCCTTCGTCACGATGAACATCTCGTGACGACGCGGCCCCAGCGCCTTCGCAAGGGCCCGTTCCGACTCCCCGAGGCTGTAGACATCCGCCGTATCGAAGACGTTGATGCCGAGATCCGCCGCGCGGGCGACCGCCCGAGTGGTCTCGCGCAGGTCGTATTCGCCCCAGTCCGTGCCTCCGAGCTGCTCGCAGCCGACGGCGATACGCGAGACGGAGGCGCCCGCCCGCGGGAGTAATGCAAATTTCACGTCGACCTGCTCATGCTTGCGCGGGCTCGCTCGTCACGTACAGCTATGCGCGCTCCTGCACGAAATAGGCGCTGTATGTCATCAGGTCGAGGGGGTCGTAACGCCGGAAAGCGGCTGCGAGCGGAACGCGGATCTCGTTCATGCGCCACGGCCGGGTCTCGATGGTCGTGAGTGGTTGCTCGGCAAACAGTCGTTCGTAGTCCGAATGACGCAGGCGGTTCTGGAAATGGTTGGGGGGATTCAACCACCGCCACGTCTTTTCGCTGTATCGGTAGAAGTTGAACGGCGAGAGGGTTTTGTCCGCGTAACTGTAATGATCCTGATAATCCACAACATGACTGAGTACGGCACCCCGACGGGCGACGCGCGCGCATTCACCCAGGATGCGCCGGATGTCGTCCGGCGGAATGTGTTCCAGCGTGCTGGTTGAACAAATAAAATCTACGCTCGCGTCCGGGAGCCCGGTATTCCTGGCGTCCGCCGGCGCTAGGTAGCGAATTCGATAATTGAGGGCCAGGTCGTCGAAGTCTGTGACTTCCGGCCAGCTGCCAGACAAGCGCCCGCGAAGCTGGCGGATCGTGTGATTGACTAGTGCGGGACTACTGAGTCGCTCGAGGTCATACACCAGGACTTCGGTGGCCCCAGCATGCGAAAGCAGCAGAGGGCTCAGAAAATGCCGTCCGCCTCCGAATTCTAGCGCGCGGCCGGGATGTACGCGCCGGTAGAGCGTTGCGTGCCTTTGGTGAAGCTTGAAGTATGTGTCTGTCACGGCAAGGAATGCAGAACCTGTTGCGCGCTGAACGGCCTGATACAACCATGGAGCGCTGCCGAGCGCGTACAGTGCAGCACACTTCAACCGCCAATCCATCAGGCAATTCGAATCCGCAACTAGCGGTAGTTTCCGAACAGCTTGAGCAAGGTCTTGCCGATAATTCTCATGTCGGTCCAGAAGCTCCATTGCCTGACGTACTGGACGCGCAGCTGGTTCTTGACCGGCAGGATGCGGCTTTCGAAGGTGGCATCGACGTTTTCCGCGCCGATATGCTCGGCGAGATCGATGAACTGCAGGGACGATAGGTCGGTGATGCCCGGCCTGACGCTGAGGATAAGCGTTTCTTCGCCCTCGTAAAGGCTCGTGTATTGCGGGACCTCAGGACGCGGACCCACGATGCTCATCTGGCCGCGCAGGACACAGACCAGGTTCGGCAATTCGTCCAACTTGAAGCGGCGCAGGAAGGCGCCGAATCGCGTGACGCGGGGATCGTCCTTGCCGGTCGAAGGCCCACCGATTTTCGACGCGTCGATCACCATCGTGCGGAATTTCAGGATCCGGAACGGCTTGCCGTAGCGGCCGGTCCGAATGCCGCGATAGAAGATCGGGCCCGGCGAAGTGAGCTTCACGCCGACAGCGATGAGCAGCAATACGGGCAGCAGCATCACCAGCGCGATCACGGACGACGCGACGTCGAACAGCCGCTTGGCGGCGACGTCAATGCGTCCGGGTGCGCGCGATGCATTCGACATGACGGACGTAGTCAGGGTAAATGTTCGCCGCCAGGAACTCCTGGTCGAACATCGCAGTCGATCTTTGCGCCATCATCCGGCGCAAGTCTAGACCCGCCGCCAGCGTCTTCACATGTGAAACAAAGGTCTGCAGATCGCCAGGCGCGTAAGAGAGGCCCGCCCCGTGCTTCGCCAGTTTCTCCGCCATTTCTCCTTCGAGCGAAGAAAGGATCGGCAAGCCTGCCGCGGAATAGTCGAACACCTTGTTGGGCACGGCTCCCGCCATTTGCCGATAGGGAGCAAGGCCCACATCCGACATTGCAAGCAGATGATTCGCATCGGACGCATTGAGCCAGCCCGGCACCGTGACATTGCCAAGCGTTTTCACCCGGGCGCGGATCTGTTCGAACTGCTGTCCGTCTCCGGCAAGGATGAATTGGATCTGCCGGTTGCCCTGCCGCTCGAGCGATGCCGCAGCCTCGCATACCAGTCCAAGCTCGTAAACGTGACCAAACGATCCGACAAAACAGAACACGACCTTGCCGCTTAGCTCGCGTCCCAGTTCCCCAATCGCCGCCGATTCTCCGGGTGTTTTCGCAGCCGGCCGTATTTTGCCCAGATAGAAAACCCGGTCGGCAGGCCGGCGCGCCAGCTTGGCCTTTCGAAGTCCCCAGTTCAAGAAGCCATGCGAGCACGCAACGAGACTATCGGAGCCCTGGAAGCTCGCTCGCGCCTTGCGCTCCAGGGGGCGGAGGGCGATTCGCAACGCTGCCCTGAGAACCGGCGGCGCGAGGTCGAGAAAGATGTCGGGCCAAGGGTCACGGATATCGACTATGACCGGAATGCCGCGCGGCTTCGCAAATGTGACCGCTTCGAATGCGAGCTCGATCGTCGGGAAAGCGCTGACAATGACGTCCGGCTGGAGCAACGCGCGCGCTTGCCGGCGAAATTTCACGGCGAGACGCGAATGATGCACGAGCCGGCTTAGCGACCTGTTGCTCCCGTAGGCGCCGGCGAACATGAGCTTCAGGCGGAATCCCCGCTCCACGTCGATTTCCCGGTCCCCGTCGAACAGCAGCTGTTTGCGTTGATGCGAATGCGTGCTCGCCCACCAGGTCACCTGGTGTCCCTGCCTGAGGAGCTCTTCGGCGAGCATCCAGGTTCGCATCCTTCGGGCATCGGGCTGAATGGGCAGGGTTTCGCCGTCCTTGATCAGCCAGACATTCATCTGGGGTGCGAATAGACCATGTACATTTGCCAGGCCATCAGGCGGATTCCCGGAATCTTCAGCACGACCCGGTCGATTGCCTGTAACGCAGTTAGCAGCCCTTCAAACACGCGTGAATTGCGAAAGGGAATCGCGAGGATCGTGAACAGGTGGAAGAACCGGATGTCGGCCTCCGAAAAGTGCCTCAGGCCCTTACGGACCTCCTTCATCGTCAGGATGTGGTCGACTTCCCATGCGGTCCGCAAGTGCGGAGTGCGGCGGCGGTACAGGGCGATGACCGGGTTGTAGCCGAGAGCCTCCGCACAGATAATCTCGCCGGTCGGCTTGAGAACGCGCGCCAGCTCCGGAAATGCTTTGTCCACGTCCAAATGGTGCAGGACACCCGAACAGACGATCACGTCGAAGTGATTGTCGGGGAAAGACATCGCCTCCGCGTCCATGACCGCGAAATGCGCGCGAGAAGCCACGCCCGCCGCAGCGGCGTTTTTCTTCGCCGTCTCGATCTCTTCGGCGGAGATGTCGATGCCATGCGCTTCGGCGCCCAGTTGCGCGAGGCGGAGCGCGATCTGCCCATTGCCGCAGCAATAGTCGAGCGCGCGCCTGCCCGGGCAGCGCGCGGCCAGCCAGTCATACATGAATTCCTTGCTCTCGCGGTCGATCGCATAGAAGTTCTTGTTCGGGTACTTGCGAAGGAACTCTTCCGGCGTCAGGCGATTGCGGTCGAGTTCTCGCTGGTCGTGAAATCTGGCTTCTTCGCGCTTGCGTTCTTCGACGGTCGTCACGGCGGCATTGTAAGGAATCGGCATCACGCGGCCAATCTTGCGAGCCCTTCGCAGATCTCTTCGAACAGGCGTGACCAGCGCGTGTGATCGAACATCTCCGCCTTCGCGCGCGCGCCGTCCTTGAGTCGTCGCCAGAGCGCCGGATCACTGTGCAGCGCCTTCACCGAGTGAACGAATGCCCGCGTGTCTTGCGGTTCGATCAGTAGTCCGCAAGTCTCGTCCACGATCTCGGGGATCGCGAGCCATCGCGTCGTGATGACCGGCAGCCCGTGTGCGAATGCCTCGGCGAGCACGCCGGGATAGCCTTCGCTCGGATGGAAAGTCGGCAGGACGAGGCAATCATAATCCCAGAGCTTCGCGTCGACCTCCTCGTGGGTGAGAAAGCCGCGATACCGCACGCGGCCCAGGCCGCGGGCATCGATCTCCCGGGCCGTGTACTCTTCGGTAGGTCCGTAGATGTCGATGCTGCATTCCGCCGGAAGTTGCACAGCGGCCTCCAGCATTGTCTCGAGTCCCTTGGCCCGCCACAGATGGCCCAGGAAAACGAAACGCGTGCATCGCGTGTGGCTTGAATCGCCGGTGCCCGCCGCCGGCGGGCGTGCGGTCTGCTTGATGTAGGTCGAGAACCAGACCAGCTTGCCTGTCGCATGGTCTTGCAGTTGGGCGATCGAGCGTCGGGTCTGGAGCAACACGACGTCAGCCGCGAGTATCAGCCGACGAATGATTGAGCGCTTCAGCCGGCTCTGAGCGAGATAGAAGTCGCCGAACCCGCCGCCGAACACTCGAAGCACCACAGGTTTCCCCGCAAGCCTGCACAGGGCGACGACGAGCGGGCCGAAAGCGAACATTCCCCGGTTGCTCGCGTGGTAGGACACCACGTCGGCGCGCCAGAGATGGGCCAGGACCGACCAAGTCGCCTTCAAGCCGACAAGCAGGCTGCGCGAGCGCCGCGCGTGCTCATCGCCCCGTGACGTGTCGATCACGCGCAGACTGAAGTCGGTGTGGGACTCGATATCCTCGGCGAGCATCTGGAAATGTCGCGTGCTTCCTCCCATCGGCGGAGGCAGCGGACCGATCAGCAGGACCCGGATTTTCAACGAGGTGTCGCGACGATGTAGGCGCCGCTCGTGCTCAGATCATCCTCGGCCAAATCGCGAAAGCGTGGCGCAAGTTGCGATTTTCGCAGGACGGAACCGGACCGGATTGTCCTGCTGCTCACGATGTCGAAGCCGCACTCTCTCAGGAGCGATAAATGGCGGGAATGGGGCGCCCGGTTCAGCAGGTAGGAGCGCCTCCCGATCACGACCCTCCAGGCGATATCGGAATAGGTCCAGTGGCCGTTCCAGGTATCTGCCTTCCGATGGCATTTGTAGTCGATCTGGTGGGACATCACGCCTCCCGGCTTCAACCAGCGGCGCATCGCGGCATAGGCGCCTTCGAGATCGTTCACGTGCTCGAGCACGGCCTGCGAATAGATCATGTCGACCGAGCCGGGCGGGACGACGGCCGGGTCGTTCCATGGCGCCTGATACTGAATCATCGAAGGAGCATCGCCTGCGTGCTCAATCGCCGACTCGATCGCCGCGACCCGCTGCGGGGACAGGGCAGCACGCATCGAATCGTCGCAGAGCAGATCGTGTGGGAACTCGTAGCTGTCGAGCCCGGGATTGAGCGCCGGAAACTCTTTCTCACCCGGAATGGGCTCGCGGTTTGCGAACATCCGCGCGAGCTCTCCCAGGATCTCTCTCGTGCGCGACAGGTCGGAGTATTTTACAACGTCGAATGCGTAATATTTCTCCGCGCCGCACAAGAGTGCCGCCACTCCGATCCCAATCGAATCGCCGGGTCCTAACTCGGCCACTATGCGCGGAACGCCCGGCCGCATCCGACCGCTCGCATTCACGAGGACCAGGTGACGAAGCCAAACGGCGTAACAGTAGCGGGCGGAATCGGTTCCGCCGGTCTTACGCATGATCCGGTAACCAGGCAAGTAGGTTGCCAGGCCGGAGAGCAACGCCTTCGCCTTCTGGATCATCGTTCAGGCCAAGCCCATGCGGGGAATATCACGCACGAATTCCCTCGGGAAGCAAGACATCGAGAAACCGCTGCGCGATCCGCTCGTGCGAGAAATCGGCCGCGCGCAGGCGCGCGTCCGGGTTCGCTCCCGCATCGAGACTGTCGCCGATCGCCGCCGCCATGGCGCCTGGAAAACCGACGGGCACGATCGTTCCCCATCGGCCATGCTCCAGCAATTCGGCCGTGCCACCGACGCAATCGGTGCCGACGACCCGTGTTCCCAACGAAAGCGCCTGCATCAGTGCGTTAGGGCAACCTTCCGTGAGCGACGAACTCACGAAAACGCTTGCCTGGCGCATCCACGCAAACGGATTGGGTTCGAAACCCGGCATCAATGCATCGTCTGCGATGCCGGCCTGGCGCACGAGCGACTCGAGCTTTGACCGCTCCGGTCCCTCTCCAAGAATCACCAGGCGGCATGCACGGCGGGACCGGACGATCGCAAACGCGCGGATCAGAGTAGCAAAATCCTTGAGTGGGTCGAGGCGCCCGACGCCAAGGACGATGGGCGGAGCCCCATTCGCGAACCATTCGTGAGGGATCGGCGCACGACTCTGCTGTTCTATACGAGGGAGATTGAGCGGGTTATGAATCACGTGCACATCATCGATAGGAATTCGTAGAAGCTTTGACATGTCCAGAGCCACTGCACTCGAGTTCGCGATGATCGCGTCGGCAAAGCGGTAGGCGACCTTCATGAACCTCAGCAGCATCCGGCTTCCGCCCGAGCCGTCAAGTCGATAGATCGCCGACGGCACCGCGCGCATCGAAATGACACAGCGTGTATCGCTGCGAGCAATTTGGCGCGCCAGCACGGCTACAACATTCGCATGGTCGAGGCCGGAAAGTAGCGCCGCGGGACGCTCCAAACGCAGGTAGCGCACGAGCTTCGGCAGCGCGCCGAGGACACGTGCAGACTTGAAATCGATGATCCGCACGCGCGGTGAAACGTCGCCGGTATACGGCCCTCTTGCGAAAGCCAGCACAAGATCGACGCGCAAATCCCGCGCGGCGAACTCATTCGCCAGCTCGACGAAGACCCCTTCCGCACCACCGCCGTCAAGCGACGGGAGGAACAATGCCACCTCCCTTAAGGCGCTCACGCGCGCTGAGCCGCCGCGAGCCAGGCCTGGAACACCAGGATTCTCCAGATTCCTTCCCCCGAACGCGTCTCGCCGTTCAGGTGTTGCGACCATCGCTCACGTACGCGACGCCAGTCGAGAAAGTTTTGCTGCTGGAGGGTTTCCGCAAGGAGCAGGGATTCGGCCCACTCTCGCAAGCCTCCGCGCACCCATTGGCCAATCGGCACCGCGAATCCTTTCTTGGGTCGGTCGTGCAACGACGCGGGCACGTATTTGCCGAGGAGCCGCTTCAGCAACCATTTGCTTTCGCCATTACGCACTTTCATTTGGAACGGCATTCGCCAGGCCAGCTCGACGACTCGGTGGTCCAGCATCGGCACCCGGGATTCGAGACTCACTCCCATCGTCGCGCGATCGACCTTGACTAGGATGTCATCGGGCAGGTAGGTCGTACTGTCCGCGAGCATCATCGACTGGTAGAAAGATGATTTTGCAAGGTCGGCATCCAGCCCGATGGATGCGCCCTGTGGTTCGCTCGTGATGCCGAGCACCAACCCCGCTGCAGCTCCGTCCAGCATCACCGCGTCGTACAGTTGCTGCGCCGAGTCGGCTGCGATCATGTGCGAATGGTGATTGCCAAAGCACGGGGCGAGTGCCGCGCGCACCCACGGCGGAATTCGTTTCAGCACGCGCCAGAGATTGTCGCTCCGCCAATAGCGCGTGTATCCACCGAACAGTTCGTCACCGCCATCCCCCGACAGTGAGACCGTCACGTGCCGGCGCGCGAGTCGTGCGACGAGGAAAGTCGGAACCGCAGAACTGTCGCCGAAGGGCTCGTCATAAAGCCCGGGCAGACGCGGTATCACCTCCATCGCGTCGCGCGGCGTCGCGATTATCTCCGTGTGATCGGTTCCGAGATGTTGCGCCACCGCCCTGGCGTGGGGCGCCTCATCGAAACCCGATTCGCGAAAACCGATGGCGAAGGTTTTGACCGGACGGGACGACTGCGCCTGCATGAGCGCGACAACGGTGGACGAATCGATGCCGCCGGAAAGGAAGGCTCCGAGCGGCACGTCGGCAATGCTCTGTGATGCCACTGCGCGACCAAGCTGGGTCTCGAGGCAATCGATCGCTTCCGCATCGCTGCCGGCGAAGGCGTTTTTCATGGCGCTCGCCGCGACGTCGCTCATGGACCAGTACGGCCGCGGATCCGCGACAACTCCGGCCGATTGCTGCCGCTCGAACTGGACGAAGCTGCCGGGCGGTAGCTTGAAGATCCGTTGATAGATTGAACGTGGCGCCGGCACGTAGCCGCGGCGCAGGTAGATCGCGAGTTGCTCGCGATCGACTTCGGCGTGAAATGCCGGATGGGCGCGGAGCGACTTCAGTTCCGAGCCAAAGAGCAGAGTGTCCCCCTGCCAGCCGTAGTAAATCGGCTTCTCGCCCATGCGATCGCGGGCTAGCGTCAAAACGCGCTCCTGCCGGTCCCAGAGCGCGAGTGCAAACATTCCGACGGACTGCTTGAGGGCGGCTTCCCTATCCCAGCGATCGAACGCGGCCAAAAGTGATTCCGTATCCGAATGTCCGCGCCAGGCCGGACAAGATCCTTCGCGGGCCAAGGCTTCGCGGATCTCCAGGTGATTGTAGATCTCGCCATTGATGATGAGCACATAGCGACCGGAAGCCGACGTCATCGGTTGGCTACCTGCGGCCGACAGCTCGAGAATCGAAAGACGCCGATGGCCGAGCGCAATGCCCGCTTCAGGGTCTAGCCACGCTCCCGCGGCGTCCGGCCCGCGATGTTCGAGGCATTGGGTCATTGCCGACAGATTCTGCCGCGATTCCGGCTCTAGTCCGCCGACCGGCCGGAAGATGCCCGTCAGCCCGCACATCGGATCCGCTCAGCGACCAGTTCGTTGCATCCATGGCTACGAGCGCGACTGACTTTCACGATCGAGAAGCCGCGCGCTTCCAGATAGGAAGAAAGCGTCTCGAGGGAAGCGAATTCGTAGGGAAACCCGCCGATCCAGTCCACCGCGTCGCGCTTCGCACTCATACCCCGCTTGCGGCGGTCGCCTGATAGCGGGGCGAATGCGGTCATCGGTCTGAGCTTAATCGTGTACTTGATGATCATCAGGAGGCGCGTCAGCACGCTTGCCATCATCACGTAGAGCGGTCTGAAAATGCGCGGCATCCGGTTGTAGAGGAGCTTCACGAACCACCAGGCACGTGACTTCCATCCCTGATCCGCATAAATCGCGATGAAGAGCCGGCCGCCCGCTGCGACCCGCTCGATCGCATGCTCGAGTGCCAGCCACATGGCACCTGTGTGATGCAGCACGCCCCAGCTGTAGACGACGTCGAAGTCACCCAGATCTTTCATGTAGGCGGCATCAAGCACCGACCCGCTTTCGATCCTCCAGCGCGCATCGTCCGGAACGCGGCGCCGCTTCAGCTCGCGGGCGCAGGCGACAGATTGCGGGTCGAAATCGAAGGAGTACACGGTCGCACCCAGCCGGCGGGCCGCGAGGCTGAACAGGCCCGAACCGCAACCGATATCCAGGAATCTCTGATCCCGCAAATGCTGGACGGCAAGCATGTCCTTTAGCGACGCTTCCGCCTCGGCAATGCGGCTGTCATCGAGGACCTTGAGAAAACGAGCCCAGTTCTCGCCGAACTCGTATCTCGCGCCGGAAGCCATATCCTGTTCGGCGCTCATTGCGGCAGGAGCACAGCCTTCCATTGCGCCATGATCAATTCCTGCCGGAAGCGATCTCGCACCTTCAGCGCCTCACTGCCGAGCCGCGAACGCAGTGACGGCTGCGACATCAACTCGGCCATCGCACGTGCGAGAATCGGCACATCCTCGACGGGCACCAGCCGGCCATTGACGCCGTCCTCGATCAGTTCCGAGGGACCAGCAGGACAGTCTGAGCTGACGACTGCCGCTCCCATCCCCATGCTCTCCAGCACGGCGTTGGGAAAGCCCTCGAATCTGGACGGCTGCACTACGAGACCTGCACGGGCCATCCACGTCTCGACGTCCTGCACATGACCGACGAAATCCACGCGATCAGCAAGCATCAGTTCGTCCCGCAGGCGCTGGAGATTTGTGCGTTCGGGGCCCTCGCCCATGATCAGGACACGCCAGTCCGGAAACCTCGCAGCAATCGACGCGAATGCCTGCAACAACAGGTCGAAGCCTTTCTGAGGCACGAGCCTGCCGACAGCTACGATCAGCGGCTGTCTTTCGTCCGGCTTCGGCGGCAATAGCCGAAGGGCATTCGGTATCACGAGCGCCTGCTTGCACCAGTTTTTGCGGATCCATTCCGCCGTCGTGTCCGTCTGGCTCACGATTTCGTCGGCCCGGCCATAGACAAGTCGTCTCAGGAAACGCCACTCGAGCGGCAAGCCCGTCTCGAGCGCCGGTTGCACCCGTTCCGAAACCACGATGCGCAGCTTCAATCCGATGCCGGCAAGGATCGTCGAAACATTGCTGCGCGTGAGGAAACTCAGCACGGCGTCTGGACGCGTGCTTGCAAGGATCTTCCGCAACTTCAGCACGCGACCAATGTTGCCCCGGACTTTGCCGGTCGCCTCGACGGCCAGGTGAACGCGCTGGATCCTGCGATCGAGATCATAAAAGTCCGCAGTCTGCGACCCGCTCCAGGTTGCGAGCGTCACGTGCAGGCCTTCCGCGGCCCAGTAATTGGCCATGTCCGCCAACTGCCGCTCGGACCCGCCGCATTCAAGCGTACCCGTCACCAGCAGAACGTGAGGCGGCTTACTGCGAGGCGCCTGTTCCACGCTTGCGCCGCGCAATCACCATGAACGAGTGTCCGCAGATTCCACTCAGCGCGCCAGTCAGCGCACGCCTGAGAACACGCTTCGGCAATGATCCTCGAGAACCGAGCAGCCAGCGCACGGGCCGCCGCAGGAATTCCATGTCTTCCTGCATTGAGATTTCCGGCGCGAGACCGCGCCAGTGCAGCAATTCGAATCCGTGGCGAGAAAGCTCTGCAGACACTTCGCGTCTCCCCAAGGCGAACTGGTAGAACGCTGTCGGCTCGGAGGCAAAGTCGCAGCGTGGATAGCCTCCGCTCAGCGCCTTGTAGCTGCGGTATGGCGAAAACCATGGCGCTGTGAGGAACAGCAGGCGGCCAGGCCGCAATACTCGATGGGCTTCCGCGAGGATCGAGTTATAGCCCGTCCAGAAATGCTCGATGACGCCGATTGACCAGTAGCCGTCGAAGTACGCTGCCGGAAATGGCAGCGAGCGCACGTCTCCCTCGCGAATGTCAAGGCCCGGATAGTTGAGCCGGGCCTGGCGAACAGCATCCTCGGCGAAGTCGATCCCGATTGCCGTAAAGCCGGCGTCAACCAACGCCTTGACCTTGTTTGCGCGTCCGCATCCTCCTTCGAGCACGCGGGCACCAGCGGGAAGATGCCGAGCCGTTACTTTCACCACTTCATCGTCCTGGCGCGACGCGCCGGGTCTGCCCTCGGTCCGCCAGTGTGCATCCCAGAACTCCGGGGTCGCCTTTTCGTCGAGGTAGACCAGCCGATTCGCATGCGGAGAATAGACGACGCGTCTCATCGATCGGCGCGCTTCAATATCCCGATGCCTAGCGCGAAAAAGGCCGCGAGAAAAGCGCTGTAATGAATGGTGCCGGCAAACGATATGAAGAGGTAGCAGACCAACGCTCCGAGAATGATCAACCTGGCGTTGCGGAAATCGCCTTTGCGGGCGCTGTAGAGTCGCCACATCATCGACGCGAAGGCGCCATAGAAAAGGGCCAGGCCGATGAGCCCGGAGTTGTAAAGAATGTCCACGTGGCTTGCATGCGAGGTGAGCCCGAAGCGCGAACGAAATGCTTCTACGCCGTGCCCGAACACGGGATTGCCGGACCATTCTTTTAGTCCTTGACGCTGCCAGCCCGCCCGCCGCTCGAACGAAGAGTAACCCGGCACGTCCTCACGAGACTGGAGAATTCGCATCCCGAGCACCACGCGATCCGTGCCGCGTCGGATTGTCTCGACGGCCGCTTCGTTAGATGCAACGGCGAACGCGAGAATCCCGGCGATCGCGAGGACGACGAGCGCATTCCGCCACAACATGCGCGAGACGTAGCTGAAGTGGATGACGGCCGCCGCTGTCGCACCCAGCAGGATTCCCAAGTTGGTCTTTATTGACGTGGTCCCCACGATGTGTACCGCAATCAACGCGGCCACGACCAGTAGCAGTCGTTTCCATCGCCCGAAGGATGCCAGCAACAGGGTCGCGATCAGGCCGAAGAGATACATTCCGGCGATCGCGTTGTAGGAAAATTCGGCAGGATATCGGAATGGAAATCCGGCGACACTCGTGTAGATGGCGGCGCCGAATAGAAAACCGCACACAGTGCCGGCAAGGACGGCCTTGAGATCGTGGAATGCCACCAGCGATCCAAACAGGATCAGCAGGATCGCGAAATTCGCGGCTGGGACGAGGGTATTCATTGCCAGCAGGAGATCGGCGGTCCAGAGCAGTTCGAGCAACATGTAGGCGAGGAAGCTCGAATAAATCAGCGTCTCGCGCACGAACGCGACACGCGGGAATCGGATGAGGTGCAGCAGGAGTACGCCGGCCAGAACGACGCCGAGCCGGGCCGCATGAAACGACTCCACATGTGCATTGACGGTGAGCGCGAACGCGGCGATAGCCGCCAGCCCGAACGAACCGAGGCTGCCCGACCTGTTCACCTGCGCTTCCAGTTCGTTCACTTTTGCTTGATGACACGCGCAGGAACGCCTGCGACGGTCGCATTCCTCGGCACGGGTTTCGTGACGACGCTGCCCGCGCCGACCACGGCATTTTCGCCGATGCGCACGCCGTCGAGAATCCGTGAGCCGGCGCCTAGCCAGACATTCTCTTCGATTTCGATGCCGCGGCTCGAGATCGGCGCGAGATGCAGGGACTCGCCGTCGGTTGCGGACGTATGGTTGGCCGGAATGATCACTGAATGAGCGGCGATACGAACGCCATTACCGATTCGAACGCCGCCGTGGCCGTAAACGATCGCAAACGGATTGACGCTGCAGTTGTCACCGAGGCGAATGTCTCCGCCATACGTCATGAGCATCGCGAGTGGATGTATCTCGCAATTCCGGCCGATCGTGATCGATCCGCCGCCACAGACGCGAATGACGCAACGCGAAGAAATCCAGGAGCTGGGATGGATCCGGACGGGCTGGCCGTAAAACCGGATCGCGAACCGGAGCCGGCGGATCAGCTGGAGCAACCTGCCGCGCATGTTCACTTGGCTGCTCTCGCGGACGTATCGGGCCGACCTGCCAGGTATGCCCGAAGTGAATCGAAGAGCTTCACGAAGCCTTCGACTTCGGCGGAACTCTTTCGGGTTCTCCAGTCGTTGTGGCTCGCCGGCAGGAACGGCGCGAGATAAGTGGCATAGGCTTCGACAATCTCGTCTCGCCGCGACGGTGGCTCGGCAAGTTTCTTGCGCACGAGACCCGGGAGTTCCGGCAGCGCGCCGACCCGGGTGGCATTCGGAAAAACAGCAACGGGCGAATCTCCCAACATGATGACGGGTCGCCCGAGCAGGGCTGCTTCGAGCCCCATTGTGCCCTGGATCGCGACGACGAGATTCGCCCGCTCGATGAAACTTCTCGTATCTGCGGACGGCCGAACCAGCTCGACGCCGGGGAATGACAGCATGTGGGCGAGATTTTCGCCAGAGTAATTCGACACGTCGCTCTTGTGAATCTTGACCAAGAGCTTGTGCGAAGGCGGAAGTGAGCGAGAAAGCAATTCGATTACCCACACCTGGTTGCTGAAGAACGGCGCCCAGACGTCGACGGAGGATTCCGGCTGCATGTGCAGCCCGAACAGCACGAAAGGAGTGGAAGGTGGCGTTGCCACGGTGTCAGCTCCCATGAGTGCCCTGTGCGCCCGGTATGAGCGCCAGACCTGGTGCAGCGCGGCGGTGACGTCATAGCGCGTCTCCACTTCCGCAAACTGCGCGAATTCACGTTCCCGACGCCTCTGAAGGATCCGTGACAGGGCGGCGAGTCGCGCCGGCAGATTCGACAGCGCGCGCGCCAGCGAGCGCTGTGGCGGAGCGTACGCATACGCCTGCAGTTTCCGCGTTTCAAATTGCCGCAATGAGGATTCCGCCAAAGCGCGGAGTTCCACGCGCGACCGCGGGGCCAACTGAATGCGGGCAGCCGGTGACATGCGATCGCAGAAGCAGGCGAGCCCCGGGGGGATCACGCTGAAATTCAGCGCGAACCAGGGAAGACCCATGCGCTTGGCGACGGCGAGCGCGAGGCCACCGTGAAGCGAGTCGAACCCACCGATCACGACGGAGGGCCGCATCTCACCGAGTAACGCGAAGAGTCTACTCGCGATGAACGTGGCATATTGCAGCGCCTCATCGTAGTCGAGTCGGCAAACGACGCGGTCGCCGAGAATCATGTTGTGAGTGGTCGGAACGCCTTCCGTTTCCAGTGACGCGAGGAATCGCGGATCCGCCGCCGGCAGCCTCTGGCGCGGTGTGTCGCGAAAGAACCGAATGGCGTGCGACGCCGCATTGCCCGGCCAGTTGTCCGCGGTGTGGCGCGGGTGGGCGATGTGGGAAAAGCACGCGTCGCTTTGCGCCGCGATGTCGGCGCAGAGCTCGTCGATGAGGACCTGTGGCCAGCCCACCGTGACGATGCGGAATGCGGATTCCTCGGTCATTGACGGTTGCCGGAAAGGTCGACCATTTCGCCACGCCAACCCAAGCTTCGAACGCGAGGAAGAATCTCGCGGAGAAACGACGACGCGATCACCAGGATCGGCTCTGAACCGGCATCCGAAGCTGCCGCTCGCAGCGCATTCTCTGGGCTCATGATTGGGCACTCGAATCCGACGAATTTTTTGCCGATCTTTGCCGGGTTTCCATCGGTCCAGAAATCCGGCGCCCGGTCGATCAGGCTCGCCAGGCGCACCGCAGCGCTGCCCGCGCCCCAGAAGACGAGTCGGCGATGGCTTAACAGGCTCCGCATGCGGGTGCGATGTAGTTCCATCCTGTTCTGCAGCCCGTCTAGCGCGGGCGGAGCCGGTCCCTGGCCTGCCCCATCCTCGCCACAAGCCTCAATCCGCATGAACGACGCGATGACGTTCCCATCGCGCGTCATGACGTTTCGCAACAGGCGCCAGCCGTGCGCGAGGGCGAGTTTTGCGAGTGAGCGCAGCGAAAACACGTGCACATGCTCGATATGAAACGGGTTCAACGCAGCACTCTCGGCGTGATAGTCGAGACCGGGAGTTTCGAGGACCAGGTCCGCGGTCGGCGCGGCGACGGCATCGAGCCCCCCGAAGAAACCATCGAAATCGAAGACATGTTCGATGACGTGCCGGGCGTACACGAGATCGGCAGACGGCGCGCAATCCCCGACGGTTGTGACACTGAAAAACTGCTCGCGAACCTCGAGGCCGCGCTGCCTCGCCAGCGCCGCGTTCTTTTCGTCCGGCTCGAATGCCAAGCCGCGTTCCGCGCCGGTTCGCGTCCTGATCTCTGCGAGGACGTCGCCGTTCGACGCACCGACTTCGAGCAACGTATGCCTCGGAGTCATCAGGCCGAAGTCGTCGAGCGTCGCAAGAAAATCGTCCCGGAACTGCACGGCCATACCATCGGGCGCCGGTGTGTAATAGTGCTGGCGATAAATGTGTTCGAGCAGGCCTACATCGAATTCGGGCTGCCACGCGTGCGCGCAATCGGTGCAGGCGACCCAGGTCAGGTCGATCGTGTGCGGCGGCGGCACGACCGCGTCGGCGGCCACCGGATGCTGGTAGATGGGCTGCGCGGGCAGCGAGAGCAAGGGTCGCGACGCGCCTCCGCACACCGGACAGCGATGCCTGCGAGTCGGCGTAGCACGGCTGCTCACTCAATGTCGTCCCAGCGAAGCGGCTCGCCTCGCGCCAGGTCCCGCCGTGCGCGCCGCCCGATGACTTTCGGCAAGCTCCGCGGCGGCAAGCCGAGGCCGGGCCGGATGGCGCGGACGTGCTGAGCCGTGAGCGGTTCTCCGGCTGCGACATCCCGCACGACGAAGAGCGACCGACCGTGCTCGGCGCCTGGCCGCCTTGCGCGCGAGAAGACTTCACCGTCGCCCAGCGCCTCCCAGGCTTCGCGCACGTCGCGAACCAGACTGGCGAATTGCTTCGGTTCCAGCGAAAACGAGGCGTCGGGCCCCCCGTCTGCGCGCGACAGCGTGAAATGCTTCTCGATCAGTGAGGCGCCTCGCGCGATCGCGACGATGGCGGCCAGATTGCCGAGCGTATGATCGGAAAGACCGGCCGGACAGCCGAGCGAGGACAACCAGTCGAGCGCCCTCAGATTCATTTCGGCAGCCGCTGCCGGATACTCCGACACGCAATGCATCAAGGCGACGTCGCGGGCGCCATGCGCGCGCAGAACGCGAAGGCTCTCCTTGATGTCGGCCTTGCTGGCGATCCCGGTCGATACGATGACAGGGCGGCCCGTCTGAGCGACCGCTTGCAGCAAGAGATCGTCGCAGATCTCGAACGAGGCAATTTTGTACGCCGGGCAATCAAGTTGCCGAAGCAACTCGACGGCGCGCTCGTCGAACGGCGAACTGAACAGCGTGATACCGCTGTCCCGCGCCGCGCGAAACAGGCGGGCCGTGTGTTCTTCGGGCAGCGCGATTTGACGATAGAGCTGATAATAATTCATCCCTTTCCACGGAGGCGTTTGAACGATGAACTCTGGGCGATCGCTATCGATCGTCAATGCGTCCGCGTCATAGGTCTGGATCTTCACGGCGTCCGCGCCGGTTCCGGCGGCCGATTCGATCAGCCGGCAAGCCCGATCGAGATCCCCCAGATGATTGTTCGAAATCTCGGCGATCACGTAAGGATGCTGGTCACGACCGATGCTGCGCCCGTCAATCTCCATACGACGGACTCCTGAACTTGAATGGCACGAAACGAACTGCGCCAGCGGCGGCAAACTCGGCATCGACCGGATCGTCGCCGACATAGACCGCCGGCTGCGCGCCTCGCCACTTTGCAAGCTGCGTCCAGGCCCATGGCGATGGCTTGAGGCGCTCCGGCAGCTTCGGGTCGCAAAAAATGCGGATGTCGAAAATGTCGGCCATGCCGAGGCGCGTGAGCTTTCTTTGCTGCAGCTCCGGATTGCCGTTGCTGACCAGGCCGAGCCGGCGATCACCGGTGTGCAAGGTCGCAAGCCGAGCTTTCAAACTGCCGGCAGTTTCCAGTTCCGTGCCCGGATGCGCATGGAAGCGCCGCTGGCATTCGGCGCCCCAGGTGACCGGCAATCTTTGTTCCCTCAGCCAATCATCGAACAGTCCCGGCCGGTGCCGATCTCGCTCGCGGCGGAACCACAGGCTCTTCGTCATGCATTCGAGTGGACGCCCGCTTTTCTTACGCAGCCAGGCGACCACGGCTTCGAGCGCCGGCCTCTCGAAATCCCTCGTGTCGTAAAGCGTGCCGTCAAGGTCGAAAACGATCCTCGATTCGCGGCCGAGCTCCTGCATCAGCGCGTCAGGCTGCGTGATGTATGAAATGGCCGTAGTCGTGTCTGCCACGACACTCATCCGCTGGTGTGCTCCTGCCAATACCGCCAGACTTGAATCCTGCGCGGCGCTCCTTGCCACGGCTCCCCTTTCCACAAGGCAATCGTTGCGGCAAACGGATCGCAACCGGCCAGCGTGGAGAAGATCGCACTGCCCGCCAGTCTCGGGTTCAGCTCGATGATCCAGTCCTGGCCTTCCTCGTCGCGAATGACCTGGAAATTTATCGCGAACCTGAAGCGCCATCGCCGGCCCAGCCGGCTCGCGAGTTCGTGGAGTCTCTCATCCGGCGCCACCACGCCGGCGGTCGACACTCCTGCGGCGCGCAGGCGGCGGCGCGGCGACGTTGCGACGAGGCCGCCATCGCGACCGAATATCGCGTCGATCGTGAATTCCTGGCCCTTGATCGCTTGCTGAAAAACGCCATCCCAGCCGCGCAGGGCTTCGAACACCCGATCGTCGCGAACTTCGATCACGCCCTTCCCGCCTCGCCCATACCGTGGCTTGAAGAATGCCGGCGCGGCATTTGCTTCGGGCGCAATGGGCAGACCAGCGTCGCGGCATGCGGCCTGGAAGCGGCATTTGTCGACACACTCCTGCACCACGCCGGGGTCGGACATAGCGATCCGGCCGGCAAGATCGGCTGGCAACTTTTTCCAGTTTCCGGCGATCGCGATCAATTCCTCGTCGATGAATGGCAGAAAGATTTCGGCGTCCGCAAGACGCGCGCAGAGAAAGTCCAGGTATGCCGGCGAGTCGGCCATCGGAGCGCGGTGAAACTCATCGCAGAAGGCCCGCCCGAGCGGTTCCGTCGCGGGGTTTGCGTCGATGCCGATCAGCGTGTGGCCCAGCAAACGGAGGTGGCACAGGATCGAGATCGAGGCGGGCGAGCCTGCGGCGCTCATCAGCACGCGCATTTCAGGCTTCCCGCCGGCGCGCGGTCGCGTCCAGCCGGAAAACCCGGATACCACTGCCGGCGGTCGAGCTGGATTCGGAAAAACCCAGCTTTCTGAAGACGGCGCACGAAACGGGATTGGACTCCTTCACGTCCGCCCGGAAAATCGTCGCACCCTCGCGCCGCATCTCCTGAAGGCCGAGCGCGAGCGCTGATTTTGCCCACCCGCGTCCGCGAAATAACGGATCGATCGAATAATCGATCCTCGTCTCGGCACCTTCGCGATCGAAGCGGATCTGTCCCACTGGAAGTTCCCCGGCCTCCATGACGAAGAGGCGGGTCTGCCGCGCTGCAACTTTTTTCGCGAACCAGCTCTGGTGTTCGGCGAAATCGATCGGCTCCGACCGGAGCGATTGCCGGCGAACCACCGGGTCATTGACCCAGTGGAAATAGTGACCGGCATCGCCTGCATTCGCGGGCCTCAGGCGAAGCGATTGAGCGGGCGTCGGATCCAGGAACTCGGCAATCCGGCCCGCGCCGAGGCCGTCGACCATCAACTGGCCACGGGCTGAAATCTCCGCGAGGCTCGCGGGTTCCGCGAGGCATTTCCGAAGTTCATCACGGATGACCCGAGTGCCGACGTGGGAATCAGGACCAAGGTAGCGAATCAAGCCGCTCTCAGATAAGGCCTTGCAGGCGGGCTCCTGGTTCTCGGCAATACTCACGACCACGCTTGGCACGCCGACGCACATGCGCTCCCAGGTCGTGCCCCCGCCGGCTCCGATGGCAAGGTCCGCTTCGGCCATCAACTCCGCCAAACGCGGCATCCGCCCATACAGCCTCGTGCGCTGGCGAGTCGAGATCTTTTTCTCAAGCGTCTGGCGCCGGGCATTGTTCGCGCCGACGACGACGTCGACTTCCAGCGCGGCGAACTCCGGATCGCATAGCGCGTCCAGCGCGAGCCCAGTGACATCGCCCTGGTCGGTGCCGCCGAAGAAGACAAACACACGCCGCACGCGGCCGTCGCGTTTCTCCTTTGTCCTGCGGCGTTGCTCGAACTCAGGCCGCAGCAGCGCATAGCGTGGCCCCAGCATCAGGCGGCATCCGTCAGGCACCAGACCCGCGTACTGCTCCAGAACCTCGTTGTAGTAGTTCTGGTTCAGCAGCACATCGCAGTCGTGCGGACGATTCGCCAGGTCGCTGATGACCATGAGCCTGTGCGCGTGCGGACGCATTAATCGTTCCCACACGGCATCGAGCCCGTAGTGATCGACAATGAGCCAGTCGGGTCTCGAATCTTCCAATACCGCAATTGTCTGTTCTGCGTCCTCACCCTGCGCGACGCCGAGCCACGTCGCGTAATCCCCGTCGATCGCGGAAATGGTTGCCGACCGGGGTGATGGCAGGGCGGAGACGGGGAATTTCCGCTCATGCAGCAGTTCGTTCAGGTTGCCGCCGTGAGCGCGGCAAACGAAGCGCGCATCCGCTCCGCGACCTTGCAACAGCTCCGCGAGCGTCAGGCAGCGCATGAGATGGCCGACTCCGATGCGAGTCGAGGCATCGACGCGGAAGACGGCCGTTACGATATTCGCCGCCCCAGCATGAATGCCTCGGCCGCGTTCACACCGATGGTCGCGCCGCGCCAGTGCGCGAGGTGCAGAACGCCCTCGCGCGAGCGCGGGTGGGGCCAGGCGCGCAATTCGCCCCCGTAGGCTTCCAGCGCAGCGAGCTTGCGTGACAATGAGTCCGAGATGTCGACGAACCAGTTCGGAGCAAAAACAGGGGCCGATCCGGGCGGCTGCCACTCGGTACTCGACGGCACTTCGAATGAAAGCAGTGTCCTGACGCAATGCCCTGGCTGCGGGCGACAGGCCGTGACGGCGGCCTGGTGAACCAGGCGGTGATCAACGTTCACATCCCCCGCGTGATGCGTGAACATCGTGTCGGGACGGTATTTTGCGATCAGCTCCTCGATGGCTTGCACCAGCGAGAGCAAGGCCACGGTATCCAGCCGATTGTCGGGAAAATCGCCGAAGTACAACGAGCTGACACCCACTTTCGCGGATGCTTTCTCCGCCGCCGCGCGCCGGGCGCGGATTGCTTTCTTCAGGTCCGCTGCCTCGCCCCCTCTGGATGAAACGCCGTCTGCCAGAAAGGCGACGTGAACGGCGGCTCCTTCCTGCGAAACCCTCGCCATGGTGCCGCCGCAGCCGAGCACCTCATCGTCGGGATGCGCTGCGACCACCAGAATCGATTTGTGCATCAGCCCAACCTCTCCCGTTGCAGACGAAAGAGCGCCTCCGCCCGGCTCCAGTCTTCCGGCGTGTCGATGTCCTGCGCGCGCTCGTCAGGCATTACGATTGGCGCCGATTCGCTGGAGAACAGCGGATCGCCCGCGAGCCAGGCCGCTGCAGTGCCCCAATAGAACTGCCCGGCATCGTGATAGGCGGGCTCGAGATCCTGGGAGCGGGTATTCGCCTGTTCAGGGTGAAACATCTCGACTCGCCCGTGCCTCGTGATGCGAAGCGCGCGCTGGATCGGAGAGCTGAAGCGGCTGACCGTAAAGGCGTAGCGGACACCATGGTCCCTGAGCACGGCGAGACCGCGCTGCAGATCGGCGCCGGTGACGAAAACGGCGGTGGCGTAAATGCAGCAGACGTGCTCGAGAATCTGGTCGTGACCGACGCACCATTCGACGGCGTGACGCACGACGGGAACAGTGCCCGTGTGGTCGTCGGCGAGTGCTTTCGGCCGCATGAATGGCACTGCGGCTCCTGCGCTCCGCGCGACTTCGGCAATCTCCTCGTCATCGGTGGAAACGATCACTTTATCGAAGCAACCGCTCTCCCGTGCGGCCTCGATCGACCAGGCGATGATCGGCTTGCCGCAGAACGAACGGATGTTCTTCCGCGGAATGCGCTTGCTGCCGCCGCGCGCCGGAATCACCGCAAGCATCACAGTGTTTTTCCCAGTGCGGCGATCACGGCATCCTGCTGCTCTTCCGTCAGGCGCGGATAGAGCGGCAGGGTGATTGCCGACTCCGCGTAGGCTTCCGCCTCCGGGCACAGCCCCTCGTGGAATCCCAGCGCGCGGTAATACGGTTGCAGATGAACCGGCAGGTAGTGGAGATTGACGCCGATGCCCTGCCGGCGCAGCTCCTCGAAAACGCGGCGATGTCTCGCGGCGGTCGCGTCCTTCAACCGGATCACATACAGATGAAACGCCGAACGATTTTCGGCCCTCACGCCGGGCAGCCGCAGCGGCAGCGCCGCAAGAGCTTCGTCGTACCGCCGGGCCAGGACATTCCGCCGTTCCACATAGGCGCCGAGCCTTTCGAGCTGGCTGATGCCGAGCGCGGCGTGGATGTCGGTCATGCGGTAATTGAAACCGAGCAGCTGTTGCTCGTAATACCAGGCCCCTTGACCTGGGAAGCGCAGGCGGACTGGATCGCGCGTGACGCCGTGCGTGCGGAGCATCCGCATCCTCGCAGCCAGTTCCCCGTCATTCGTGAGCGCCACGCCGCCTTCCGCGGTCGTGACGATTTTCACCGGATGGAAACTGAACACGGCGATATCCGACCAGCGGCAACTCCCTGCCGGCTCGCCGTTGCGTGAGGCGCCGACGGAGTGTGAAGCGTCTTCGACCACCCTGAATCCGTATTGCTGCGCAAGATCCCAGATCTCCTCCTGGTCCGTGGGCTGCCCGCCGAAATGGACCGGCACCACAACGGTCGGCAGGCGTTCCACGCGCCGCGCCTCGATGAGCTTTTGCTTCAGTGCCGGCACACTCAAGTTCCAGGTGAACGGATCGATGTCGACGAAATCGACGTCCGCGCCGCAATACCGCCCGCAGTTCGCGGAGGCGACGAAAGTGTTCGGCACGGTCCATAGGATGTCTCCGGGACCGAGTTCGAGCGCCGCGCAGGCGACATGCAATGCCGACGTGGCGCTGTTGACTGCGACGGCATGCGTCGCGCCGACCCGGGACGCCACTGCCCGCTCGAAGCGGGGAATCGTGGGTCCTTGGGTGATGAAGTCCGAGCGCAGGACCTCGCTGACGGCGTCGACGTCGGCCTGCGTGATGTCCTGCCGGCCGTAAGGAATCACGATCCGTCCGCCGAACGGTTCAGCGCGACGATCTCATCGATTGCAAGAAAACGTGGATTCTTGCCGGATTGATACTCAAAGCCCTGTTCGACGGGTCTGCCCTTCTCATCGCAGCGATTGACCGAGAAATCGACGACGCCGGAAAACTGGATCGAGGGCTTGATAACATAGTGGTCGTCGAATTCCAGCGTCAGGTGCGAGTCGTCGCCGGGGCACATGACCTCGTGCAATTTCTCACCCGGACGGATGCCGATGATTTTCTGAGGCAGCCCCGGCGCCAGCGCGGACGCAAGGTCCACGACGCGCACCGACGGAATTTTCGGCACGAAAATCTCGCCGCCCCGCATGCGCTCAAAATTTTTCAGCACGAAGTCCACACCCTGCTGGAGCGTGATCCAGAAGCGGGTCATCTTCGCATCCGTGATCGGAAGATGATCACAACCGCCGGCGATCTGGCGCCTGAAGAAGGGAATGACGGAGCCGCGCGATCCGACGACGTTTCCATACCGCACGGCCGAGAATCGCGTCTTGTGCCCGCCAGCGAGATTGTTTGCAGCGACGAACAGCTTGTCCGACACGAGCTTCGTGGCACCATAGAGATTAATCGGGTTGGCCGCCTTGTCGGTGGAGAGCGCGATTACCTTTTCCACGTCGTTCGCGAGCGCTGCGTGGATCACGTTTTCGGCGCCGTGGATATTCGTCTTGATGCACTCCATCGGGTTGTATTCCGCCGCCGGTACCTGCTTGAGGGCCGCAGCATGAATTGCGTAGTCGACCCCGTTCATGGCCTGCACGAGCCGGTCGCGGTCCCGGACGTCACCGATGAAATAACGCATGCATTCCAGGTCGAAGTCCTGCTTCATCTCGAACTGCTTGAGTTCATCGCGCGAATAGACGATGACTTTTCTGGGCCGGAAGCGCTCGAGTATCGTCCTGACGCACTGCTGGCCGAATGAGCCGGTGCCGCCCGTGATCAGAATGGATTTGCCGTCGAACATTGTCGGAGTTCCGTTGTTCAGTTGACTCGTGTGGCCTCGACCATTTGCCGGAAGCTCTGGCTGGATCCCATCAACTCGTCGTAGGAACCCTGCGCCACGACCGCGCCGCGCTCGAGTTCCACGATCGTGTCGCAGCGGCGCACCGTCGTGAGCCGGTGGGCGATGAGCAGGACCGTCAGCTCGCGATCCAGCCCCTCGATTGCATCCAGCACCGACTGCTCGGTCACGTTGTCGAGCGCGCTCGTGGCCTCGTCCAGCACCAGTACGCTTGCCTGCTTGTAGAGCGCGCGCGCGATCCCGATGCGTTGGCGCTGGCCACCAGACAGCCGGATGCCGCGTTCTCCAACGAATGCGTCGTAGCCTGCCGGCCGGCTCTCGATGAATTCGGCGATCTGTGCCTGGCGCGCCGCCTGTTGAACGCGCAGCCGGTCGATCGAGTCTTTCGGCACGCCGAAAGCGATGTTTTCGGCAAGCGTCGAATCCGCCAGATAGATGCTTTGTGGCACATGCGCGATGGTCCGCTGCCAGGCGCGGACGCGAGCGCCGCGAACCGGCTCGCCGTCGACGAGCAACTCGCCCTCGGTCGGCGTCAGCAGTCCCATCAGCAGGTCGAGGGTCGTGGTCTTGCCGCTGCCCGTGCTTCCCACGAATCCGACGCGCGCGCCCTTCGGAATGTTCAGATTGAAGTCTCTCAACACCCAAGGTCCGTCATCGGCATAGCGGAATCGCACGCGGTCAAAGCGGATCGAATTCCGGACCGGCAGCGGCGCCGGCGCCGGTTGCGCGAGATCGCGTGAAACGGGCTGGTCGAGCAGTTCTATCGTGTCCCGGAGCGAGCCCTGGTTGCCTGCGATGCTCGCCCAAGCGGCGTAGCTCTGCTGCAGCGCGGGCAACAGTCGCTGCGCGCCGATCGCGAGCGCGCCGAGCACGGGAAGCGCGGTCGCGAGCCCGCCCGCCTCGCGGCTGAGGCCATAGGCCAGGGCGGCGATGAGGACCATCCCAAGCGCCTCGATGCTGTATCGCGGACTCTGGGCGATAAATACGTTGGCGCCCTGCGCGCGCCGCAATTGCCGGTCCGCGCGGCCATAAGCCTCGCAATAGACGGCCTGCGTCCCGTCGAGCAGGACGTCGCGAATGCCGCCGAGGCCCTCCTGCAGGGCTTTGACCAGCTCGGTCTGCTCGCGCGCGATCGAGAGGCTGTTGCCGCGCAGGCGCAGGCGGGATCGCCACGTGATCAACCCGTAGCTCGCGCCGAAGCAAGCGGTCGCGACGAGCGCGACGACCGGATCGATGACGATGAGCGCCAGCATGATCGCGAGGATCGCAGCGCCCGAGCTGATCAGGGTCAGCGCCGGCAGCAACACGCCGAGCATTGTTCCGCCCACCTTGGTCGTGATGCCGCTGATCACCTGGCTGCTGCTGCGTGCAACGTGCACGCTGTAAGGCTGGTACAGCGTACGCCGGTATACCTCGATGCTGAGCTCCGATCCGGTGCCGAAGGCGAATCGCGTGCTGGCACGCAGCAACAGCAGGCGGATCGCTCCCGAGATGATCGCCGCCGCGGCGAAGGCGATCGTGAGCGGCAGCACGAGCCCGTCCGCCGAGCGGACGCCCATCGACCGGGCGATGCCTGCGACCACCGGCTGCTCGAACGCGACTTGCGGCGCCGCCAGCACCGTGAGAAACGGTAGTACCGCCCCGATGCTCACGACTTCCGCGAATGCGCTCACCACCACGAGCGCCATCAGGAAGACGAATTGCCGCCGCCGGCGCGGACCCAGGTGGTCCCAGAGGCGGGCCAGCAATGAAGGCAACCCCGTGGTCCGGGGCATGACAGGCACCGCGGACGCGGTCACAGCCTTGCGTCTGCTCCCGCCGCTGCACGCGCGCGGTAACGCCGAAGGGTGTCGTGCCCGAACGTCACGAGCGCTCCCAGAATGAGTCCGAGCGCGACGCCCGTCACGACCATGAGCTTCCGCTTGGGCCGCACGCGCACTTCCGGCGCAACGGCCGGATCGACCACGGTGAACGCGTAATCCGCGCGCGCATTGGCGAGCATCAGCGTCTTGGTTTCGCTCTCGATCAGGTTGTACATCACGCGCTGGATTTCCACGACATTGGTCGCGGCGATCTGCTGGTTCAGATACGCGATATTGCGGTTCGAATCCGCCTGCGCT
>Ga0187892_10003404_pt1 | contig 29158 bp, 33 predicted proteins | sample MA1701073metaG_FD_139345 | JGI IMG/M metagenome (GOLD analysis project Ga0187892, IMG submission 139345) | Bio-ooze microbial communities from a basaltic lava cave in the Kipuka Kanohina Cave System on the Island of Hawaii, USA - MA170107-3 metaG ... | reverse complement strand
CGTCGCGCCGGAGGACGGCTCCCGCGAGGGCCATGGCGGCCGCCGCGACTCCGAAGTAGAACCAGAGCTCGGCGTGTGCGGTGGGGTCCGCCGGGGCCCAGACCTTGCCGAGGACGATCCCGGCGGCGTGCCAGGGGGCGAACGGCGCCTCGACGGAGCCGCGCACGCCGTGCTCGATCGCCGAGATCATGGGGAGGATCGCCGCCGCGCCGACCGCGGCGGAGAGGGGGGCGAACGGCAGGGCGAACTTCCAGCCGCGGCGCGCGAGCGCCCACGCCGAGAGGAGCGCGAGGAACTGCGCGGCGTGCTGCGGATGCGTGCCGAGGATCGCCAACCCCATCGCCCCGGCCGACCACGCGAGGCGCCCGCGCTCGATCGCCAGCAGCGCCAGCGGCGCGAAGACGCTTGCGCCCAGAAGCGTCGACGTCCCGAACCACTTGGCGCCGTACCCCCCGATCATCCAGACGACGGCGCCGACGACGGCGGCCGGATCGCTCACGCGGAGGCTGCGCAGCGCCCAGAACATCGCCGCGCCCGCGAAGAAGAGGTGGAGCATGAGCACGAGGTCGTGCGCGATGCGCGGGGGCAGCGCCGCGTGGAGGAGCAGGTTCGGCGGGTAGAACGGATGGACGACCGCGCTGGAGTAGAGCGGATAGCCGCAGAAGAGGTGCGGGTTCCACAGCCGCAGCTCGCCCGCCTTGAGCCCGTCGTTGTAGACGCGCAGGGCGTGCGGCTGGAGGAGGACGTTGTCGAGAATGCGCGGGTGCGGGTTCGCGCGCCGCATCCACACGCCCGGGTCGTCCCCGAGGACCCAGATCGTGTCGCCGGAGAAGACGAAGCGCCAGAAGACGGCGAGCGTGATCGCGGCGAAGACGAGATGCGGCGCGGCCCGCTTCACGGCGCCTTCACGCCGTCCTGCATGGCGGGCGTCTCGGCGACCAGCGCGTTCGCGCGCAGGAGCGAGTCGAACGTCCCCGCGTCGGTCCACCACCCGTCGAGCACCTCGAACGTCAGCGAGCCGCGGCGGATGTACGCGTTGTTCACGTCGGTGATCTCGAGCTCGCCGCGCCCCGACGGCTTGAGGGTCCTCACGATCGAGTAGACGTCGTTGTCGTACATGTAGACGCCCGTCACCGCGTACTGCGACTTCGGCTTGCGCGGCTTCTCCTCGATGCCGACGACCTTGGCCCCCTTGAGCTGCGGCACGCCGAAGCGCTGCGGGTCGGGCACCTCCTGGAGGAAGATCTTCGCGCCGCTCCTCTGCTTCAGGAAGCGCGCGAGCCCCCCTCCGATCTCTCCGCTGAAGATGTTGTCGCCGAGGATGACGCACACGCGGTCGTCCTCGACGAAGTGCGCGGTCAGCCCGAGCGCCTCCGCGATGCCGCCCTCGCCCTCCTGGTACGTGTAGTGCAGGTCGCGCAGGCCGAAGTCCCTGCCGTTGCCGAGCAGCTTGAGGAAGTCGCCCGCGAACGGCCCGCCCGTGACGACCATGATGTCGGTGATCCCCGCCCGTACGAGCTTCTCGATCGGGTAGTAGATCATCGGCTTGCGGTAGACGGGGAGCAGGTGCTTGTTGGTGACGCGCGTGAGCGGCGAGAGCCGCGTGCCGAGCCCGCCCGCGAGGACGACCCCCTTGACGCCTTTCATGGCCTACTCTATACCAAACGCGATGGACCGCGTGAAGCTCGTGTGCCCGCGGTGCGGGATCGCGAGCGCCCCGGTCGCGGAGCGCTGCTCCTGCGGCCGCGCCCTGCAGGACGCCGCGTCTGCCGGGGCGCGGCGGCGCGAATGGGAGGCGCTGGAGCCCGCGCTCCGCGCCGACCTCGACCGGACCTTCGCGGAGTCGGCGCGCCGCTACGCGGAATACGCCGCGTCGCTGCGCCGGTACCGGTGGCTTCACGCGCTCATCGGCGCCGTCGTGCTGACGGCGGCGAGCGCGAACGCGGGGGCCCGCGAGTGGATCCTCGGGGCCGCGCTCGGAGGGGCCGCGGGGCTCGTCCTCAACCTCACGGGGGGCGGGCGACTGCTGGGCGGGCTGGTCTTCTTCGCGTCGTTCGCGGCGGTCATCCTCGCGTCCTGGGGGCTGCGCTTCGAGGGCTACGCCACCCAGCAGGCCGTCCTCTTGAGCGTGGCGATCCTCATGTTCGTGACGGTGATCGGCGCGTACTTCGGCATGCGCCTCGACTGGCGCCATTCAGGGCAGGCGCTCGAGGACGACTCCCTGCGCTAGATGCGCCCCTCGGTCGGGCTGGACGGCGACGCGTACTCCTTCTTCGAAATCCGTCCCGCCAGGAAGGCGAGCCGCCCGGCCTCGCACGCGTGGCGCATGGCGGAGGCCATCGCGACCGGGTCGCGCGCGCCGGCGACCGCCGTGTTGAGCAGCACGCCGTCCGCGCCGAGCTCCATCGCGACCGCCACGTCACTCGCGGTGCCGACGCCGGCGTCGACGATCACCGGCACCTTCACGCGCGAGAGGATGATGCGGATGTTCGTCGGGTTCAGGATGCCGAGGCCGCTGCCGATCGGCGCCCCGAGCGGCATCACGCAGGCGGCGCCCGCGTCGGCGAGCTTGAGCGCGGTCACGACGTCGTCCGACGTGTACGGCATGACGACGAAGCCCTCGTTCGCGAGGCGCTTCGTGGCGGCGACCAGCTCGGCGAGGTCCGGGTAGAGCGTCTTCTCGTCGCCGATGACCTCGAGCTTGACGAGCTCCGTGCCGAGGGCCTCGCGCCCGAGGTGCGCCGTCCGCACCGCGTCGTCCGCGGTGAAGCAGCCGGCGGTGTTGGGGAGGATCCTGTACTTCGCGCGGTCGATCCAGCTGAGGAACGACGCCTTCGACTTGTCGTTGAGGTCGACGCGCCGCACGGCGACGGTCACCATGCCGGTGCCGCTCGCCTCGTGGCACTTCACCATGATCTCCGGCGAGGGGTACTTGCCCGTGCCGAGGATGAGCCGGGACGCCAACTCGACGTTCCCGATGCGCAGCGCGTCCACTATCCGCCCCCCACCAGGGAAACGATCTCCAGGCGGTCGCCCTCGCGCAGGGCGGTCTCGCGGAAGCGCGCCTTCGGGACGACCTCGCGGTTGAGCTCCACCGCGACGGGCCTGCCGTCGAGCTGGAGGTCGCGGACGAGATCCTCGACGGTGCGCGCGCCGACCGCCTGCTCCCTGCCGTTGATCACGACCCTCATGAGCCGGCGGATTATAGCCGCAGAGGGGATCCGCTTCTACCCCTCGCCCTCGGGCGGACCCTTGAGGTACTTCGTCAGCGTGATCTGGTTGCCCTGCGCGTTGTACTCCAGCCGGTCGCAGCAGCGCAGCATGAGCAGGATGCCGAGGCCGCCCATGCGCCCCTGGGCGTGGCGCTCGCGCGCGGCGGAGATGGCGTCGCGGGACGAGCCGCTCTTCACGTACTTCTCGTGGTCGAAGCCCTGCCCCTGGTCCTTCACGACCGCGGTGATCTTCTGGTTGTCGAGCAGGTACTGGACCTCGATCTTCTTCTCGCGCTTGTACTTGTTGCCGTGCTGGGCGGCGTTGACGACCGCCTCGCGGAACGCGGCGGAGAGCGCGACCTGCCCCTCCTCCGTGATGCCGCTCGCCTCCACCAGCTTGTGGACGTTGTCGATGACGCGCTCGATCGACTGCTCGTCGGTCGGCAGGTGGACGTTGATCTGCTGGAGGAAGATCAGCTCCTCCTCGGCCGCGCGGATGATCTCGCTGTCCGCGTAGTCGAGGAGCTGGCGGAACTCGAACGGCTGCGGGAGGTTCTCGTCGCCGACGATCGAGACCTCCTTGAGGATCTTCCACGCCTGCTCGCTCGGCCAGAGGGTGATGAGCGGCACGTTGGCCGTCTCGCGGCGGAACTTGAGCGTCTGGCTGAACTTCTGGTGCTCCGGCATGACGGCGTCGAGGATCGCGAGGTACGCCTTGCCGGTCTCGATGCGCTTGATGGCGTCGGCCATCGTGGTCATCGTCTCGATGTCCCAGCCGGCGTTCTCGAAGTAGTACTCGAGCGTCTTGGTGAAGAAGTCGCGCTCGGGCACCACGAGCATGATGGTCGATTCCTTGTACTGCTCGATGCGCTTCTTGAAGTTGTCGGACGGGGCGAAGACGGGCTGCCCCTCGCCGGCGGAGGTCGAGAGCGGCTTGGCCGCCATGAAGCTGAGGGCGGTCATGGCCGGCTTGATGAGGCGGTGTCCCTTGGCCTGCTTCTCGATCTTGGGCTTCTCGAACTTGACCTCGAGCGCGCCGATGTCGTCGAGCTCGATGGAGCGCCCGTTGAGGATCTCGGTCTTGATGACCTCGAGCATCTGCCCGAGGCCGTTCTCCACGCGGGTGGAGTTCGATTCGGAGAGCTTCGCGGCCATGTCGCCGGCGAGGTTGGCCTTGGACATGGCGGGGAGGGGCTGGCCGTCCTTGGTGGCGAGCGAGAAGCTGCCGAAGCCGGGGAGCGTGATGTCCTTGCCGGAGACGAGCGCGCCCTTGATGGCGGACACGAAGGCCTCGATGAATCGTCCGGTGCGCTCCTCGCTCTCCTTGAGCTGGGCGCTGATGACCTTGTTCAGTTCGTCGAGCTTGACGCGTGCCATGGCCTACGCCTTCTCCTTCTCCAGCGCGGCGCCGCCGAGCTGCCTCGCCTTCCGGATCAGCTCGTCCTCGGTGAAGACGCCCTTCTCGATGAGCAGCGGGATGAGCGCCTCGTGAAGCAGCGACCGCGAGACCTTCTCCAGGTGGGGCTTGTCCCCCTCCAGCTCCTTGAGCAGCTCCTCCTTCGACTTCTCGACGGCCGGGTGCTTCCCGGTCTCCTCCGCGTAGAACAGCTGGTTGATCCACTTCAGGATCTGCGAGCGGGGCGCGAGCTGGATCTCGATCCGCGCGTCCTGCGCGAGCTGCAGGGCCTCGATCGCCTCGTAGTCGTACGGATCGCTCGTGGCGATCGACAGCATGCCGTCCTTGTAGCCGACCGGCAGGACGTGGTGGTCCTCGATCAGCTTGCGGGGGACGCGCTTGACGAGATTCTCCGGCAGCACGATGTCGTCCAGGTTGACGACGCGGAGGCCCTGCTTCTTGGCGATGAAGTTGGTGAGCGTCATGTCCTCGATGAAGCCGAGCTTCACGATGATGGCGCCGAGCTTGCCCCCGACGGCCTTCTGGAAGTCCATGGCCATCTTGAGCTGCTCTTCGGTGATCTTTTTGGCGTCGACGAGCATCCGGCCCAGACGATCACCGCGTTGTTCGACCATAGATTCTCCGCGACGAAAAAATGATACCCGCGGCGCGAGAAGACTGTCAAGCAACGCGGACCTCGGTCAGAGATTCCCCGGACCCCACGAAACAACACCAGAGGACACAGCGCGGCAGAGCCGCAAGCAGACGGTGCCTCCTTCCAGCACCAGAGGACGCAGAGGACCCAGAGACGAGCTGCCTGGAGTCTGCTCTGGTACCTCAGGGTCCTCTGGTGTTCATTTTCCGAAGCCATGGCCGGGAAGATCTTCGCGCCACAACACGATCCTGCTCGTTAGAAGCCTCCCCTATGCGATCTCTGCGTCCTCTGGTGCTCCTGTCGGAGGCGTCCCGGTTTGCTTGCGGCTCTGCCGCGCTGCGCGCTCTGGTGTCAGTCCGGGGGCTTCCGGGGAGTCTCTGGACTGCGGTCAGCGCCGCACGGCGCTGAACGCCGACGCGAGGGCCGACGCCACCCTTTCGACCGCCGCGTCGACCTCCGCGCCGGTCAGCGTGCGGTCGGGCGCCAGGAACCGCAGCCGGACGGCGATGCTGCGCTTCTCCCCCATCACGTGGTGATTCAGGTAGCCGACCTCGTGCAGGATCGGGATCGCCAGCGCCCGGACCGCCTGCTCGATGGGCGGCCAGGCCATGTCCTTCGAGAACACCATCGCCAGGTCGCGCTGCACGGCCGGGTGCTGCGAATACGGCTGCGCCTTCCGCACGAGCCGCGCGTCCTGCGCGAGCTTCTCGAAGTCGAGCTCCGCGACCCCTCCCTCCGCGACTCCGTACTTCGCGACGTCGAACGGGATCTGCAGGCGCTCGAAGAGCGCGCGGAGCATCGACCGCAGCTCCGCCGGACCGTCCGGGTGCGCCACGCCGAGCACCGCCTTCTCGCCCGGATGCTCGACGTCGGCCTGCTCGAAGTAGACGCGCGCGATCTCGAAGACCGGGTGCAGCGGCTCGCCGCACCCCGCGTTCGCCTGGAGGACCCGCTTCAGCGCCGGGCCGAGCGCGCTGCGCAGCGTGCGGTCGACGTGCCCCTTCGGGTTGCGCAGCGGCAGCAGCTTCCCCTTCGACCAGGCCGTGGACTCCGGCTGCGCGTTCGCCGCCTCGAAGCTCCACGTCAGCACCTCGAACGCGCCCATCGCGACGAGGCTCGAGCGTACCGCCTCGCGCACCCTCTCGTCCGGGGGGTCGGCCGCCACCGAGAGGCCGAGCTGGACGTCGGTCGGGATGCGGTCGTACCCCTCGATGCGCGCGACCTCCTCGATGAAGTCGACTTCGACGTTGAGGTCGCGGCGGTGCGGGGGCGGCGCGGCCGTCAGCTGCTTCGCGTCGGCCTTCTCGACCTTCGCGCCGAGCCCCTCGACGATCGCGCGCACGCGCCCGGCGGGCACCTCCATGCCGAGGAGGCGGTGGACACGCGCGGTGCGCACCGTGACGGAGGGCTTCGCCGGCCGCGGCGCGCTGGCGTCGACGACCCCGGGCGCGACCGTCCCGCCCGCCAGCTCGGCCATCAGCTGCGCCGCGCGGCGAGACGCGAGGTCGACCGCGTCCCAGTCGACGCCCCGCTCGAAGCGGTAGCTCGACTCGCTCGCGAGGCCGAGGCGCCGCGACGTGCGGCGGATCGACGCGGGGTCGAACATCGCGGCCTCGATGAGCACGTCGCGCGTGTCCGCGACGATCTCGCTCTCCTTGCCGCCCATGACGCCGGCGATCGCGACGGGGCGTTCGGCGTCGGCGATGACGATGTCGCTCTCCTCGAGCGCGTACTCCTTCGCGTTGATCGCCTGCATCCTCTCGCCGGGGCGCGCGGGGCGGACGACGATCCGGTTGCCCCGCACGAAGCGGAGGTCGAACGCGTGGAGCGGCTCGCCGGTCTCCAGCATCACGTAGTTCGTGATGTCGGCCACGCTGTTGATCGGCGCGTAGTCGGGGCCGAGCGCGGCCGCGAGCTTCTGCCGCACCCATGCGGGCGCCGGGCCGACCTTCAGGCCGCGAACGATGCGGGCCGTGTACCGCGGGCAGAGGGCGAAGTCGGCCACCTCGACCTTCGTGTCGGGCGCAGGGCCGGCCTCCTGGAGCGCCGGGGCGGGCGGCCTGAACGGGAGTCCGCGCAGCAGGGCCAGCTCGCGCGCCACGCCCGCGATCGAGAGCAGGTCCGCGCGGTTTGACGTGATCTCGAGGACGAGGACGTCGCCCTCGATGCCTTCGACGCCGACGCCGGCCATGACGAGGGTCTTCGAGATCGACTCGGCGGAGTCTCTCACGTCAACGAATTCGCGCAACCACGAGAGCGGGACGCGCATGTCAGGACCGAATCTCCAATCTCGAATCTCGAATCTCAGCGGCCATCAGAACTGCTTCAGGAAGCGGAAGTTGTTCTCCACGAACCAGCGGATGTCCTTCACGCCGTGGCGCAGCATGCAGATCCGCTCGACGCCCATGCCGAACGCGAAGCCGGTCGTCGCCTCGGGGTCGTAGCCGACCGCCTCGAACACCTTCGGGTGGACCATGCCGCTGCCGAGGATCTCCATCCATCCGGAGCCCTTGCACGCAGGGCAGCCCTTCGCGGCGCAGAGGAAGCACGAGACGTCGACTTCGGCGCTCGGCTCGGTGAACGGGAAGTAGCTGGGGCGGAAGCGGACCTTCGAGTCGCGCCCGAACATCTCGCGGGCGAAGAGGAGGAGCACGCCCTTGAGCTGCGCGAAGGACACGTCGGGGCCGACCATGAGGCCCTCGACCTGGTGGAAGCTCGGGAGGTGCGACGCGTCGGCGTCGTCGGGCCGGAAGACCTTGCCCGGCGCGATGATGCGGAAGGGGGGCGTGCGCTTGCGCATGGCGCGCACCTGGACGGGGGACGTGTGCGAGCGCAGCAGGTACGGCGCGCGGATGTAGAACGTGTCGAACGCGTCGGCCGCCGGATGGTCGAGCGGGATGTTGAGGGAGGTGAAGTTGTTCTCCTCGGTGTCGATTTCCGGGCCGACCTCGACCTCGAAGCCGAGCTTCAGGAAGATGCGCGCGATCTCGTCCCACGTCTGGTAGATGGGGTGGCGCCGGCCGAGGACGCGCGGCGTGCCGGGGAGGGTGTCCTCGAAGGGGATGATTTTGTTTTCAAATGAGCTCAGTCTGGTGTGAAGCGCAGTCTCCAGACTCTGCTTCAGCTCGTTCAGCAGCATGCCTCCGGCCGCCTTCTCTATGGACCCAAGCTGCGACAGATACGCAAAGAAGTTCCGCACATGTGACGTCTTCCCCGACAAGTAGCGATTCCCGGTGCGACGAACCTCATCGATGATTCGAGCGTCGCGTAACTCCCGCTCAAATGCCGAGCGGAGCATTTGTAACATCGCGGGCCATGAAACCAGGCTGGGTGCCTTGGACGTGACAGGATCCAGCAACGCGCCAGCTAGTCGTTCAAACGTTCCCACTTTCGGCCGGGGCGTCCCTGCGGACGCGGTCACCTGGGAGCGTCCTTCAATCCCCGAACCGTCGCTCACGCTCACCACTCACGGCTACGCATATCGCGCCTCAAGTGTCCATGAGGCAATCACGCTCTTATTCACAATCATGTGAAAGGCATATTTGCCGGGTCCTGGAAACACTAACTGGACTTCAACTACAACACTGATGCATCCGCCACCCTTCGGCAACTCAAAGGGAGCCTCAAAGGGTACTAGTACTTCCTCTCCCTCAGTCGACTTGCATGTTACCGCACAGCTGTGCCGACCCGCCTCTGCGGCTTCCCCTTGAATCATGCCAACAACGTGACCATGGAAGAAGAGCGGGCTGGGCTTCATGTGCGCGATTACACCTACGCCGCCTTTCAGCACGGAGAAGGTGTTGTCGCTATTGAGATGAGCGGATTGGGCAACGAACGCAAATCCCTTCAAGACGTACCTCCAGAGGCATTAGCTGATATGGCGACCGCAACGCCCGCAGACCATCTACTTGGCCGGCGCGGCGGCGAGGGCTTTCTTCGCGGACTCCGCGATGTCGGCGAACGCCTTGGGCTCCGAGAGCGCGAGCTCCGAGAGGGCCTTGCGGTTGAGCTGGATGTTCGCCTTCTTCAGGCCGTTGATGAAGCGGCTGTAGCTGATGCCGAGCGGCTCGAGGGCGGCGTTGATGCGGATGATCCACATGCCGCGCATGTCGCGCTTCTTGAGGCGGCGGCCGGTGAAGCCGTACTGGCCCGAGCGGGCGACGGCCTCCTTGGCGGTGCGGTGGAGGCGGCTGCGGCCGGCGCGGAATCCCTTCGCGCGCTTCATGATCCGCTTGATGTGGCGGCGCCGGGCGGCGCCGTGTCGGGCTCTAGGCATGGGGCTTCTCCTGCTTCTCCGGTTTCGCCTGCCCCGCAGGGGGCGGGTTGGGGTTGCGGTTAGGGTACTTGCCGAGCATGCGCCAGACGTCCTTCGCGTCGTGCTTGCTTTCGAACTCGCGCCACTTGCGGGAGTGGCGGCGCCTCTTGGCGCTCTTGCTGGACATGAGGTGCTTGTGGCCGGCCGGCCGGAACAGCACCTTGCCGGTGGCGGTCACCTTGAACCGCTTCTTGGCGGCCTTATTTGTTTTGAGCTTCGGCATTCGTGTTCTCCTTCGGTTCCGGGGCGGGCGCCGCGGGAGCGGGGGCCGCGGGAGCGCTTCCGTCCGCCGGGGCCGCGGGCGCGGGAGCGGCCCCCGCCGGCTTCGGCGGCGGTGGCGCCTTGGGCTTCGCGCCCGGCCTCGGCATCAGGGTCAGGTGCATCCTCGGTCCCAGCATCGACAGCTCGTGCTCGATCTTTCCGACGTCGTCGAGATCCCTCTTGATCTGCTCCATGCGCGCCTTGCCGAGCTCCTTGTGCGCCATCTCGCGGCCGCGGAAGAAGATCGTGAAGAGGACCTTGTGGCCCTCCTCCAGGAACCGGCGGGCATGGTTGAGCTTCGTGTGGAAGTCGTGGTCGTCCGTGCGCGGACGCATCCGGACCTCCTTGAGCTCCGAGGCGTGATGCTTGGCCTTTCTCTTCTTGCTCTTGTTCTCCTCGTACTTGAATTTCCCGTAGTCCAGGATCTTGCACACCGGCGGCTTCACATCCGGTGCCACCTCGACGAGGTCCAGCCCGGCCTCGCGCGCCATGCGCTTGGCCTGCTCGGTCGGCACCTCGCCCTGCATCTGCCCCTTCTCGTCCACGAGGCGGACGACGGGAACCCGGATGAAGTCGTTGATGCGGTGTTCGTCCTTGCGCGGGTCAGGCTTGCCCGGGAAGCGCGGTCTTGGCGGCAATATCCCTCCTAAGATTAGCGATCAGTTCCTCGACCTTCACAGCTCCGACGTCGCCTTTGCTGCGCTCGCGAACGGCGACGGAGCCCGCGTCGGCTTCCCGCTGCCCGCATACCAGCATGTACGGCACTTTCTGGAGCTCGAAGCTCCGGATTTTAGCGGACAACCGCTCGTTGCTCAAGTCGATTTCGACACGCAGACCGGCCTCGCGCAGCTTCGCGTGGACCTGCTTCGCATACGCGTCGAACTTGTCGCCGACCGGCACGACGGCCGCCTGCAGGGGGGCGAGCCACAGCGGGAAGTTCCCCGCGTAGTGCTCCGTCAGCACGCCGATGAAGCGCTCCAGCGAGCCGAGGATCGCGCGGTGGATCATGACCGGGCGGTGGCGCTTCCCGTCGGCGCCCTCGTACTCGATGTCGAAGCGCTGCGGCAGGTTGAAGTCGAGCTGGATGGTCGAGAGCTGCCACGGCCGTCCGATCGCGTCGCGCATGTCGAAGTCGATCTTCGGCCCGTAGAACGTGCCGTCGCCCGCGTCGACGCGGTACGTCACCTGGTGGTCCTTGAGCGCCTTCTCGAGCGCCGCCTCGGCGCGGTCCCAGGTCGGGATCTCGCCGAGGAACTTCGGCGGACGCGTCGAGAGGCGGGCCTGGAACGGCATCTTGAAGACGTCGCGGTAGACGTGGTTCACGAAGTCGATCTGGCCGGCGATCTCCTGCTCGATCTGGTCCTCGGTGCAGAAGATGTGCGCGTCGTCCTGCTCGAACTTGCGCACGCGCGTCATGCCGGCAAGCACGCCCTTCACCTCGTTGCGGTGGAGCGGGCAGAAATCGGCGATGCGCAGCGGCAGCTCGCGGTAGCTGCGGCGGCGGTGCTTGAAGATGAGCACGTGGCTCGGGCAGTTCATCGGCTTCATCGAGAAGTCCTCCTCGTCGATCTTGAGGAGGAACATGTTCTCGCGGTAGTTCTCCCAGTGGCCCGACGCCTCCCACAGCGCCTTGTTGTAGAGCTGCGGGGTGTGGACCTCGTGGAAGCCGCGCTTCAGGTACTCGCCGCGGATGAACGCGAGCAGCTCGTTGTAGATGACCGCGCCCTTCGGGAGGAAGAAGACCGCGCCCGGGCTCCACTCGTGGAACATGAAGAGCTCGAGGTCCTGGCCGATGCGCCGGTGGTCGCGCTTCTTCGCCTCCTCGATCCGCCGGACGTGCTCGTCGAGCGCCTTCTGCGAATGCCACGCGGTGCCGTAGAGGCGGGTGAGCATGCGGTTGGCCTGGTCGCCCTTCCAGTAGGCGCCGGTCACCTTCGTGAGCTTGATGGCGCGCACGCGGCCGGTGGCCGGCACGTGCGGGCCCTCGCAGAGGTCGGTGAAGTCGCCGTCCGTGTAGATCGAGGCGGTCGGGTCCCTGATGTCCTTCTCGAGCGTCTCGACCTTGTAGGGCTGGCCGAGTTCGCGCATCTTCGCGACGACCTGCTCCTTGGGAAGGTCCTGGCGGACGAACGGGACGTTCGACTCGATGATCTTCCGGCACTCGGCCTCGACCTTCGGGAGGTCGGCCTCGGCGAACTTCACGCCGTCCGGGAACTCCATGTCGTAGTAGAAGCCGTCCTCGACCGGCGGGCCGTAGCCGAACTTGACGGCCGCGCCGTACACGCGGCGGACGGCGCCCGCCATGATGTGGGCGGCGGAGTGGCGGATGATGTCGAGCCCCTCCGGCTCGTCCTCCTTGATCAGGCGCACCGAGCACTCCTTCGGCAGCGCGCGGTGGAAGTCCCAGATCTCGCTGTTCACCTTGGCGCCGACGACGACTTTCGCGAGACCCTTCGAGATGGACTCCGCGACCTGGAGGGCGTTGGCGCCGTCCGGGTATTCGCGGACGGATCCGTCGGGCAGGGTGACTTTCGTGACCATGATGGGGGGCGCGATACTACTTCAACCGGAGGGGTGATTCAAGGTTGGGCGGGAGACGGCATCCTTTGCATACCGCGTCCCCGTGTTTTCCGTGCTTCCGTGGTGAACCCACCGGGCATGCCACACGTCAACGATTCTGTTTTCCGAGCGCCATCAGAATCTGCTTCGCGTACGGATTGAGGTCGCGGTGGATGACGCCCTGCGCGTGTGCGTAGGCGACCGCGCGGGCGGCGTCGCGGAGGAGGCGCGCGACGAGCCGGCGGTCGCGGCGGGCGAACTGCGCGAGCGTGCGGCCGTCAACGTACTGCAGGGCGATGTAGTGGCGGCCCTCGTCGACGCCGACCTCGTGGACCGCCGCGATGTTGGGGTGGGAGAGGCGGCCCGCCATCTGGGCCTCGCGCCGGAAGCGGGCGAGCTCGTGCTCGTCGGTGCCCTTCAGGAACTTGATGGCGACCCAGCGGTCGAAGGCGCGGTCCCACGCCTTCCAGACCTCGCCCATGCCGCCGTCGCCGAGCTTCTCATGGCAGACGAACTTGCCGGCAATGACGGACTCCATGCCGCTCTATAGAGACGTTTCACGCCGAGCGCCGCGGAATCCCGCCGGGCGGGTCACTTCCCGACGTGCATGCCGCGGCCGGACCTCTCGCAGGTCTTCTTGACAGTCCGCTTCAGCGACTCGTCCTTGTGCTTCTCGTTGTCATGCTTGAGCTCGTCCTTGATGGTCGACTTCGCCTCGCAGCCCTCGCAGACGTAGATCACGCGCGCCCGGTCCGACTTGTCGGCGAGCGCCACCCCGCACCGGCACCTGCCGGGCTTCTCGCTCTCGACCTTTCATCAGTCGCCGCCGCCGCACGCGCACTCGAAGAAGGGGCGGACGCAGATCTCGATCTTCTTCACCTTCACGTCGCAGGCCTTGCACTTCCCTTCCTTGATCGCCTCCTTCTCGAGCGTCTTGTCGCACTTCTCGCACCACTGCGCCGACTCGAGCTTCTTGAGGTCGCAGGGGGCGGCGCAGCCGCGGCATCGTGGGTGTGCGGCATCCCCGGTGGGTTCACCACGGAAACACGGAATCACGGAATGACACGGAAAGGACCTGAAGAGTTGGCGGGCAGGCTCGACACCCAAGGCGACAAGCAGCAGGACCGCGACGAGACGCATGCCTATGCAACGCTCCGAAGGCGAATCTCGAATCTCGAATCTCGAAGCGCGGACCGCCCCTCGCGAGACGTCATTTCTTTTCCCCCGTCGCGACGCGGACGGTCGCGCGCTTGAGAAAGAGCACGGCGAAGCAGGTCTCGTGGATGTTCTGCGAGCCGCCGGCGTACGAGTAGGGCGTCCACGCCCCGTCGCCGGTCATGTTGGCGACGAGCCAGCAGGCGCCTTCCCAGTACCAGTCGCGGCCGTTGATCGTGCCGACGCCGCCGAGCATGGCGGCGCGCTCGAGGGCGTAGAGCGTGTAGAAGTGCCACTCGCGCCCGTCGTTCCAGTTGACCTTCACCGACCAGTCGTGCGCCATCCACGCCCAGCCGGAGCGGATCGCCGCCTGAACCTTCTGCCGCAGGTCGGGCTTGTAGCGCGTCGACGACATGCGGACGAGCATGTGGTCGAGGATCGTGAGCGACCCGAGGCAGCCGAGCGTCATGCTCGCGCGCGGGCCGCCGTGCTGCTCCGGGCGGTCGCGGTACGCCCAGCCGGTCGCGGGCGCGTTCGCCTCGGCGGTGGTGCCGGCCCCCGGCGTGAGGTCGTCGACGATCGTGAGCTTCACCGTCGGGCCCTTGCGCTCCTGGCTCTGCAGGATGCGGTTGACGGCGGCCACGAGCGGCTGGTCGTCGACCGCGATGCCGCAGCGCTGGGCGGCGAGCAGGCCGAGGATCGCGTACTGCGTGTTCGACCAGTCCTGCACGGCGTTGTGGGCGGCGCGCGGGTAGGCCCAGTAGCCGTCCGCCTCGCCGGCGAGCAGCCACTTCGCCGCCTCTTCCATCCACTTCCTGTGCTCCGGCGAGATCTTCGACGCGATGTCCTTGTCGGCCGCCTCGCCGGGCCTGAAGCGCTTCGCGGGATCGAGCGGCGAGTACCACGCCTCGACCGCCATCATCGCGATGCCGACGGAGTAGGTCCACGTCAGCGGCTGCTCGAGGAGCCACGCGAGCGCCTTCTCGAGACGCGCGTCCTTGCGGTCGAGCGAGCCCTTGAGGACGGTGAGGAGCGCGAGCGCGCTCGGGCCCTCGAGGTAGTTGTTCCACTTGGCCCAGTGCGACTCCTTCGCGTCGTGCCAGCCCCACATGCGCTCGACGCCGCGGTCGATCGCCGCGTTGACCTCCGACTCGAACGTCGCGTGCCGGCGCGTGAGCACGTCGCAGAGCCGCATCTCGCGGATCCACTCGGTCGGCTTGCCGTTTTCGTACGTGATGACGAACTTGAAGCGGACGCGCGTGACGAGGCCGCGGTCGGCGTCGACGTCGACCTCCGCCTCGACGGCGCCCTCCTTGACGCGGTTCTGGCGCCCCTCGACTTTCGCTCGCAGGCCGGCGAGCTTCGCGTGGAGCGAGTACGTGACGGTCGCAGGCGCGGACGACTTGAGGCGCTCGACCTTCGCGTTCGCGTGCGTCGGCTCGTAGTCCCAGCCGCGGTCGAGAATGATGTCGTGGTCGACGTCGCGGCCGGCGCGGAGGGGGCGCTCCGGGAGGGTGAGCGCGAGGATGAGCGGGATCTCCGCGGCGGTCTGGAGGCGCGGGTGGTAGGCGCGCTCGTCGTCGATCTCGTATCCGAAGAGCCCGCAGTTGTAGTAAGCGTCCTGCGAGAGGGCGTCGCCGCCGCCCTCGGCCTTGGCGATCGAGTACACGCGGTAGCGCGCGAACTGGTCGGGCTTGAGCTTCCATCGGAGCTTCGCTTCGACGGGCGCGGGCGGCCGGTCAAGGTCGTCGGCGCGATGGAAAAGGACGTCCGCCGGGACCGGCTCCTTCGCGCGGTCGGGGCCGCTCCAGGAGAGGACGCAGCCGGCGGCGCCCCCCTGGTCGGCGTACTCGACGGCGATCGGGTGGTCGCCCGCGGTGAGCTTGATCGTGCCGACCTTCTCGCGCATGCCGTGCGGGCCGCCGTTGTCGATGAGCTGCGTGCCGTCGATCCAGAGGCGCGATCCGTCGTCGGAGTTGAGGAAAAACGTCCACACCGCCTCGGCCGGCACGCGCAGGAGGCCGGTCCAGCGGACGGCGAAGTGGTCGGCGATCTTCGAGTCGGCGAACGTGCCCGTCGTGGAGGGGTGGTTGAGCGCGGGCTCGATGCGGCGGAGGAAGAGGAAGCGGAGGTCGCCGGGCTGCGGGAAGTCGGCGATGCCGCGGCCGGTGTCGCAGTACTCGGCGACGAGGCCGGGGCGCGGGTCCTGCGCGAGTGCGGCGAGCGCGAGGGCGATCAGCATGGCGCTTGTTGATAGTACACGGGCGCTCTCACTTCGGGCGCATCGGGTTTCCGAACTGCCAGAGTTTGCCGTCGCGCGTCGCCTCGTAACGGACGAAACCGTCCATGATTCCCACGAGCTCGACGCCCGCATCGCGCCCATGCCCCGCCTCGCCGGTCGCCTCCAGGATCCGCTCGGGCACGGCCCACCGCGGGTCCGCCGGTGCCACAAACTCGAACGCCACATACACCCGCCCCGCCTTGAGCGCCGCGAGCACCGACTCCTCCGTCAGCTCCTCCGCCAGCACATGCGTCGTCACGAAGCCGAGCGACACGTCGTACGGATCGATCTGCAGCCCCAGCACGTTCACGTTCTGGTGCGCGTCGTTCCCCGCGATGCCGACCACGAGCCGCTTCGCGTTCAGCTCGTCCCACTTCGCGAGGTTCGCGTCGGGCCGCTTGAGGATCGAGAGCCACGCCTGCTCGAGATCCTTCTTCGCGGCGTTCAGCAGCGCGCCCATCTGCTTCAGGTCCTTCTGGATCTCCTTCACCCGCGCGTGCGTGTTCCAGATCTCCATCCCGTCGAAGCGGTCGAAGTCCCACTCCTTGACCTCTTCCGGATGGCAGACGAACGCGAGCCCGCCCTGCGCATGGATCGCGTCGATCTTCTCCTGCCGCGTGCCGTGCACCGTCTCGCGGATGCCGACCCCGAGCAGCTGGTCGGAGTACTCGTGCCCCTGGATGAAAAGCACGCCGTCATGCAGCCCCCGCCACCCCTCGCGCAGGCTGCGGTCCGGGTCGCCCTTCGGCGGATGATCGGTCATGCAGACGAAGTCGATCTTCCGCTTCCGGCACGCCGCGAGGATCTCCTCGAACGTCCCCTTCGAGTCGTGCGAGTGGAACGAGTGGACGTGGAGGACGCCGCGGAAGTCGCGCAGCGGCTTGACGGGAGCCGGGGGCGCGCCCGCGCACGACGGGAGCAGGAGCGCGAGCCACGCGATGCGGCGCACGGGGCGCATTATACATTGACGCGTTCAAAATCCGGGTGATACCGTAGCGCCCGCATGCCCAGCGTCCTCAAGGGCGTCTACCGCGAAGGCTCGATGATCGCCTCCGTCATCCAGGAGGAGGCCTCCGCGCGCATCATGCTCAAGGGCGCCGAGCCCGGCGTGCCGCGCGACCCGGCGTTCCTGGCGCAGCTCAAGCAGTGCGTGCAGGGCTGCTGGCAGCACATCGAGAAGTTCGAGAAGCGCGAGCTGCATGCGGTTTTCGTCCAGCGCCCCGCGCAGGCCGAGCACGTCGACCTGTCGACGGACGATCTGAAAGGCATGGGGCTCCAGCGCGTCGCCGTGATGGACGGCGACTGCGGCATCGTCATCCGCTCGTGCGACGTCGATCCGCCGGCGACCTCGCTGGCGTACGGCAGCCTGCGGGCCGGGGCCGGCGGCGTGCTCGTGCAGCCCGGGCGCGTCGACATCCCGCCGGCGCTCATCCGTCGTACGCACAAGGACCTCACCCCTCCGCAGAAGCAGGTCTACGAGGCGGCGGTCCAGATGGCCGGACAGGCGCTCATGAAGTGCGTCTGCCTCGAGGACGAGGGGCTGAAGATGGCCATCACGGTGAAAGACCTTCCGCCCGCGCGGGCGCGCTCGGTCCTCTTCCCGCTCGGCGCCTACGCGGACGACGTCGCGAAGGGCGCGCCGCTCGAGGAGATCGCGAAGAGACTGAACGTCGTCCGGGCCGGCTGACGCGGATCCCGGATTCCAGATCCCGGATCCCGACACGAGGTCACGCGGGAGCGGGCTCGAAGAAGAGCTCGAACGTGTTGCCCTCGGGGTCCCTCACGTAGACCGTCGAGTACTGCTCGTCCCCCTCGATCGCGCCGACGTCCACGCCGCGCGAGCGCAGCGCCTCCGCCCACGCGCGCAGCTCGTCGAGGCTCTCCACCCGGAAGCCGAAGTGGGTGACCGCGTCGCCCGCCGGCTCCCCCTTGACGAAGACGAGCAGCGTGCCGGCGCTCCAGAGGAACCGCCCGCGCGCCTGGAAGCCGAGCTTCTCGACGTACCATCGCCCGAGCGCGTCGGGGTCGCGCGCCGGCAGGTTGAGATGGTTGAGCGCGAGCGGCCTCACGCCTTCTTCTCGTCGTCCACGATCCGGATGTGCAGCTCCTTGAGCTGCTTCTCCGTCACCGTCCCCGGCGCCCCCATCATCAGGTCCACCGTGCTCTGCGTCTTCGGAAACGTGATCACGTCGCGGATGTTGTCGAGGCCGAGGATCAGCATCGCCAGGCGGTCGATGCCGAGCGCGATCCCGCCGTGCGGCGGCGCGCCGTACTCGAACGCCGACAGCAGGAACCCGAAGCGGTCCTTGAGGTACTCCTCCGACAGCCCGAGCAGCCGGAAGATCCGCTGCTGGAGGTCCTTGCGGTGGATCCGGATCGAGCCGCCGCCGATCTCGAGCCCGTTGAGCACGAGGTCGTACGCCTTCGCCTGCGCCTTGAGCGGCTCCTTCTCGAGCACGTCGAGGTACTCGTCCTTCGGGCTCGTGAACGGGTGGTGCCGCGCGCCGATCCCGTCGTCCGTCTTCTCGAACATCGGGAAGTCGACGACCCAGCAGAAGCGGAACCGCTCGGCCCCGCTCGCGGCAGGCTCCCCCTTCGGGATGAGCCCGAGCTTCGCGCCGAGGTGGTTGCGCAGCGCGCCGAGCCAGCCCGCGGCCGACTCCGCCTCGTCCGCGACGAGGAAGAGCGTGTCGCCCGGCTTCGCGCCCGCCTTCGCGGCGATCGCCGCCGCCTCCTTCTCCGACAGGAACTTCGCCGTCCCGCCCGCGAGCTTCCCGCCCTCCTCGACCTTGAGCGAGACGAGCCCCTTCGCGCCCATGCCCTTCAGCATCGTCTCGAGCGTGTCGGTCTCCTTGCGCGAGAAGCCGGCGCTCGCGGTCAGGCCGCGCACGCACGGCGCCTGCGCGAAGACCTTGAAGCCCGAGCCGCGCACGTCGGCCGTCACGTCCCACAGCTTCATGCCGAAGCGCAGGTCCGGCTTGTCGACGCCGTAGTCGCGCATCGCCTCCTCGTACGTGAGGCGGACGAACGGCCGCGGCACGTCGGCGCCCGCGACCGCCTTCCAGACGTCGACGATGACCTGCTCGACGGCGTCCATGACGTCGTCGCGCTGGACGAAGGACATCTCGATGTCGAGCTGCGTGAACTCGAGCTGGCGGTCGGCGCGCAGGTCCTCGTCGCGGAAGCAGCGGGCGATCTGGTAGTAGCGGTCGTAGCCGGCGACCATGGAGAGCTGCTTGAAGATCTGCGGCGACTCCGCCAGCGCGAAGAACTTCCCGGCGAAGTGGCGGCTCGCGCAGAGGAAGTTGCGCGCGCCGCCGGGCGTGAACTTCACGAGGTACGGCGTCTCGATGTCGATGAACCCCTGGCGTTCCATCGACGCGCGGATCGCATAGGTGATGCGGCTGCGCGTGATGATGTGCTTCTGCATCGTCGGGCGCCGCAGGTCGAGGTAGCGGTACTGGAGGCGCGTCTCCTCGCCCACCGACAGGAAGTCGTTGATGGGGAACGGCGGGGTCTTCGCCTCGTTGAGCACCTCGAGCTCGGTCGCGTCGACCTCGACTTCGCCGGTCGGGATCTTCGCGTTGATCGTAGCGCCCTCGCGCTTGCGCACCACGCCCTTCACGGCGACGACCCATTCGCCCTTGAGGCTGTCCGCCGTCGCGACCAGCTCCTTCGCGCGGTCCGGGCTGAAGAGGACCTGCGTGCGGCCATAGCGGTCGCGCAGGTCGACGAAGATAAGGTTGCCGAAGTTGCGGCGGCTGTCGACCCATCCGTTGAGGACGACGGTCTGGCCGGCGTGCGCGGCGCGCAGCTCGCCGCACGTGTGGGTGCGCTTCAGTTTCCACATAGTTGGGGGAGTCTACCTGACTGAGGACCAGGGACTAAGGACTAAGGACTATCACTCCCGGGTATCCAACCGCCCGATCGGCGCCCGGTTCGCCGTCCGCGCTCGTCGCGTACGCGACCACCTCTGCCGACGACGCCCCGCGCGCGCGCGCGTACTCGATCATCGCCGCGGTCGGCGCGATGCCGCACATCGTGACGTCCCGCTCCTCGACGACGCGCCAGAAGCCGTCGGCGTCGAGCGCGCGGACGCGGTCGAGGACGAGCGCGTCCTGCTCGCGCGCCCACTCGCCCGGGGACTTCCCTGCGGGCGGCATGACGCCGTACCCCTCGCCGCAGTGGGTGAGGTCCGTCGTCGCCGCGACGAGGCAGTCCCCCGCCGCCTGCGCCAGCGCGCGGCCGAAGTCGCGCAGCACGGCCCGGTCGTGCGTGTTGAGCGAGACCGGCGCGATGCGGACGTCCGCCCGCGCGGCCTGCAGGAACGGCACCTGCACCTCGCCCGAGTGCTCGCGGTGGAACGCCGCTTCGTCCAGGTCCGCGCGCGGGAACGCGGCGCGGATGCGGTCGACGAGATCGGTCGCGATCGGCGCGGTGCCGAGCGGCGTCCGCCAGCCTCCCTCCGTCCAGAGCGCGACCGGACGGCCGACCGATCGATGGTTGAAGCAGAGGAGGACGACCTCGGGCGTGACCTCGACCCGCGCGTAGGCGGCCCCGGCGGTCGGCCCCGAGTAGTCGTACCCCGCGTGGGGGGCGAGCAGCGCGAGCGCGCGGCCGCGCTGCGCCTGGGGCGTGCACGACGCGAGCTTGCGGCGCAGCGACGGCTCGTCGCCCGGGTAGAAGACGCCCGCAACGGCCGGGAGCCGGACGGACACGGCTACTTCTTCGCCTTCGAGCGGCCCTTGCCGCCGTTCGCGCTCGCGTCCTTCGCGCGCCGCTTCGTCTCGGCGGCCGTCTCCTTGGCGTGCACGTACCCCATGATGCGGTACGCGAGCTTGGCCGCCGCGAACTCGCTGATCACCTGCCCCTCGAGCGGGCAGAGCTCGACGATGTCGCACGCGACGACGTTCTTCTCGCGAACGATCGCGCGCAGGAGGTCGAGCAGCTCGTACCAGCCGAGGCCGCCCGGCTGCGGCGTGCCGACGCCGGGGATGACGGCCGGGTCGAGCCCGTCGAGGTCGATCGAAACGTAGACGGTGTCGCCGAGCTCGGCGAGCACGCGCGGGACGAGCGCGGCGATGTCGCGCGTCTCGTGCATTCGGAAGGTCGCGACCTTCTTCGTGTTCGTGTGGTGCTTCTCGTCCTCGGAGATGGACCGGATGCCGACCTGCACGATCCTGTCGCAGTATTCCATCATGCGCCGCGCGGCGCACGCGTGGTTGTAGATCGAGCCCTCGTACGTGTCCCGGAGGTCGCAGTGCGCGTCGACGTGGAAGACGCTGAGCTTCGAGTGGACGCGCCGCACGCCGGAGAGCGGCCCCTCGGTGATGGCGTGCTCGCCGCCGATCGACATGAGGAACTGGCCGCGGCGGGCGACCGGCTCCGCGATGGCCGCGACCGCGCGGAAGTAGGCGGCCGGCTCGCGCTCGGCGGGGGGCGGCGGGAGGGTCGCGACGCCCGCCTTCCACGTCTCGAGGCCGGTCTCCTCGTCGTAGAGCTCGACCTGCTGGGAGGCGCGCACGAGGGCCTGCGGGCCGAGGCGCGTGCCCTTCATATAGGAGGTCGTCCGCTCGTACGGGAGCGGAAGCACGACGAAGCGCGAGCGCTCGGGATGGGTGAACTCGGGCGGGATGCCGAGGAAGTTGGGCTTGTCGAGGACGAACTCTGTGGACATCGGGGCGATCTCAGGGGATCAGCACGCCGGCCGCAACGACCGTCGTCCAGTAGCCCGCAAGGCCCTGGGCCGACTGGGTCTCATTGCGCGTGGTCACAATCTTGCCGCTGATCTTCCACTTTTTCTCGCGCTCCAGCCAGGTGACGTTCGTGTCGTAGTCGAGGCCCAGCGTGGTGGCGAGCATGGAGGCGGCGAGGTCCTCGGCGTACTCGCCCGCCTGCTCCTCGGTCTCTCCGTACGCGGCGTGCTCCGAGAGGTAGCCGTACTGCGTGGGATCCTTCGGGATGGCGACGCCGATCGAGGCGGCGACGAGGCGGCGGTGCTCGTTCGTGTCGGAACGCGCGTCGACCACGGCGATGACCTGACCGCTCTTGAGCATCTTGAGGCCCTTCTCGCGCGGGATGATCTTGCAGCCCGGCGGGAAGATGCTGGAGACGTGGACGAGGTTGAACCGCTCGATGTGCGCGTCGCGCAGCGAGTCCTCGAAGCTCGCGAGGCGTTCCTTGTGGACGCCCTTGCCGTGCGTGAAGAAGATCGCGCGCGGTACGTACGGGAGCATGGAGGGAGGAAACTAGCACCGTCGGCGGGGGGTGTCAATGAACCGGGGGGGCTCAGAGCCGCCGGCGGATCCACTCGACGATGACGAGCACGCACAGGACCGCCATGCCAATGATGACGACCGCCTTGTCAATCCGCTCGTCGTTCGTGATGTTCGTACCCGAGGTGCAGGCGGCCGCTCCTGCCGCCAAGGCGAAAGGCGCGCGAGCCTCGCGATGCGAATGCGCGGAACGCGCCGACCCCGGCGGCGTCGGAGAGACATGCGCTTTCTCGTGCCCCTCGTGCTCCTCCTTCCCGCCTGCGCGCAGGAGGAACGCCCGGCCTGGCCGCCGAAGGTCGGCGAGAAGTTCCCGGACCTGAAGCTCGTCGACCAGACCGGCGAGCGCGTCTCGATGTCGTCGCTCAAGGGAAAGACGATCATCGTGGAGGCGGTCGGCATGCCCTGAAGGGCGTGCCACGCGTTTTCCGGCGGGAACCGGAAGGAGATCGGCGGCGGGCTGAACGGCGTCGCGCCCCAGGCGGACCTCAAGTCGATGGAGGAGTACGTCGCGGACTGCAGCGGCGGCATCAAGCCGGACGACTCGCGGCTGGCGTACGTGAAGATCCTGCTCTACGACATGCAGATGAAGGTGCCGACGGGCGGGGACGCGAAGGCGTGGGCGAACCACTTCAAGCTCGACCGGAAGAAGAACCGGGTCGTGCTCGCGGGGGACGAGTGGCTCCAGCAGAAGGTCGGGCAGGCGTTCATCCCCGGCTTCTGGCTCATCGACAAGGACGGCAGGCTCGCGGTGGAGTGCCCGAAGTCGGCGGGCGCCGAGCTCTACACGAAGCTGCTCCCGAAGGTCGGCGGGCTGCTCGGGGCGAAGAAGTGATCCCGGCTACTTCCCCAGCTCCTTGAGCACGTCCGCCCCTTCGCGCCCGTAGTCGCTCTTCGGGTACTCCGCGACCAGAGTCCGGCCAGCGCCGCGTTCCTCGCGCGCCTCATGACCATCGAGCGACGCGGCGGCCGCCCTGTTCGCGGTTCCGCGCATCACGGCTGAGGGGACTCGAACGGCTCCTCCGCGCGGTAGCTCGACCGCACGAGCGGGCCGCTCTGCACGTACCGGATGCCGCGCTTCTGCGCCTCCATCTTCAGGAGGTCGAATTCCTCCGGAGTGTAGAAGCGCCGCACCGGCAGATGCTCCCGCGTCGGCTGCAGGTACTGACCCACGGTCAGGATGTCGAGGATCGGCGCGACGTCGTCGAAGAGTGCCAGGACCTCGTCCCACGACTCGCCGTGCCCGACCTGCAGGCCGGTCTTCACGAGCATCGTCCCCTGCTTCCTCGTCTCTTCCAGCAGCCAGCGCGACCGCTCGTACGTCGCGGCGCTCCGCACGACGCGCTGCAGCCGCGGCACGACCTCGACGTTGTGGCCGTAGACGTCGGGCCGCGCGTCCCACATCTTCTCCGCCGCCTCGCGCTTCCCCAGCCAGTCGGGCGTCAGCACCTCGACGCGCGTGCCCGGCGAGACCCGCCGGATCGCGCGCACCGTCTCGGCGAAGACCCCCGCCCCGCCGTCCTCGAGCTCATCGCGGTTCACGCTCGTGATCACCGCGTGGCGGATGCCGAGCCGGCGGATCGCCTCCGCCGTCCGGCGCGGCTCGTCGAGGTCGAGCTCCGTCGGCCGCCCGTGCCGGACCGCGCAGAAGCCGCACGACCGCGTGCAGACGTCGCCGAGGATCATGAACGTCGCGGTCCTGCGCCCCCAGCACTCGGCGATGTTCGGGCACATCGCCTCCTCGCACACCGTGTGGAGCTTCTCCGCGCGCGCCGTGCGCAGCGTCTCGTTGTACGCCGCGCCCGTCGGATACTTCACCTTCAGCCAGGGCGGCTTCCTGACCGCTACCTGATCGGCAGATTCCATTCCTGCAGGACCTGCTTGACCTTCGCCAGGAACTGATCGGCGACCGCGCCGTCGATGATGCGGTGGTCGAACGACAGGACGATATGGCACATCGGCCGGATCGCGATCGCGTCGTTCACCACGACCGGCCGCTTCTCGATGCCGCCGATGCCCATGATCGCGACCTGCGGCTGGTTGATGATCGGCGTGCCGAACATGCCGCCGTAGATGCCGGGGTTCGTGATGGTGAACGTGCCCCCCTGCACCTCGTGCACCGCGAGCTTCTTCGTCCGCGCGCGCTCGGCCACGTCGTTGATCCCGCGGCACAGGCCGACGAAGCTCTTCTCCTCCGCGTTGTGCACGACCGGCACGATCAGGCCGTCGGGCAGCGCGACCGCGATGCCGAGGTTGACGTCGCGCTTGTAGACGATGTTCGTGCCGTCGACCGACGCGTTGACGACCGGAAAGTCCTTGATCGCCTGCACCGCGGCCATCGCGAAGAACGGCGTGAACGTGAGCTTCGTGCCGTGGACGGTCTCGAAGTCGTCCTTCTCGCGCTCGCGCAGCGCCCAGACCTTCGACAGATCCGCCTCGAAGACGGTCGTGACGTGCGCGGACGTGCGCCGCGAGTTCACCATGTGGTCGGCGATCTTCACGCGCATCGGCGACATCGCCTCGACGACCTGGCGGGCGCCGGGCGGGATGACCGGCGCGGGGGGCGCAGCGGGAGCGGGCCGCAGAGCCGGAGCGGCCGGACGCGCGCCGGAACGGGAGGCGACGTGCGCGAGGATGTCCTCCTTCGTGATGCGTCCGCCGGGGCCGGTGCCGCGCACCTGCGCGAGGTCGACGTTCTCGTCCCTGGCGATCTTGCGCACGAGCGGGGACGCGAACAGGCGCTCATCGCCCGCCGAAGCCTGTGGAACCGGTTCCGGCCGGGATGGGCCGGCGGAGGCGGGAGCGGGCACCGATCGGGGTGCGGGCACGGGCGACGGGACCTTCGTCGTCGCGCGCGTCTCATCCACGTGCCGGGCGGCCGGCGCGGCGGCTGCGGCGCCGCCCTCCTCGACCTGCGCGACCACCGTGTGGATCGGCACCTTCTTCCCGGTCGCCACGACGATCTTGAGGATCTTCCCGCTGACGGGCGACGGGATCTCGCTGTCCACCTTGTCGGTCGACAGCTCGTAGAGCGGCTCGTCCTTCTTGACGAAGTCCCCCTCGCTCTTCAGCCACTTCGTGATCGTGCCCTCATAGATGGACTCGCCCATCTGCGGGAGCTTGACGTCGGTTGGCATCAGTGCCCTCTCGCATTACGCATTACGCTTCACGCATCACGGCTCGATGCGTCAGTATTTAACCAGCTTGCGGCATGCCTTGACAACGTCCGCGACCTTGGGCAGGAAGTAATCCTCAAGCGGCGGGCTGTACGGCACCGGCGTGTCCGGCGCGGTGACCCGCAGCACCGGCGCGTCGAGATGGTCGAACGCCTCCTCGAAGACCGTCATGGCGACCTCGCCCGCGATGCCGCCGGTGCGCGTATCCTCGTGCACGACGAGGCACCGGTTCGTCTTCTTCACCGACTCGACGACGGCCGCGCGGTCCATCGGGTAGAGCGTACGGAGGTCGATCACCTCGATCGAGATCCCCTCCTTCTCGAGCTCGCGGGCGGCGTCGAGGCACACGTGGCGCATCCAGCCGTAGGTCACGACCGTGACGTGCTCCCCCGCGCGGGCGACGTCCGCCTTGCCGATCGGCGTCAGGATCTCGCCGTCGGGCAGGTCCTCCTTCACGCGGCGGTAGAGGTGCTTGTGCTCGAGATAGAGAACGGGATCGGGGTCGCGGATGGCCGACTTGAGGAGGCCGAGCGCGTCGCGCGCGGTGCCCGCGGCGACGACCTTGAGGCCCGGCGAGTGCACGAACCACATCTCGACGTTGCGCGAGTGGTACATGTTGCCGCGAACGCCCCCGCCCCACGGCCCGCGCAGCACGAGCGGGCACGCGTGGCCCCAGCGGTACCGGCTCGTCGCGGCGAAGTTGACGATCTGGTCGAACCCGCACGCGATGAAGTCGATGAACTGGAACTCGACGACCGGCCGGAAGCCCATGTACGACATGCCGATCGCGGCGCCGACGAGGCCGAGTTCCGCGAGCGGCGTGTCCATGACGCGCGCCTCGCCGAACTTCTTCTGCAGTCCGTCCGTCGCCTTGAACGCGCCGCCGTACGCGCCGATGTCCTCGCCCATGAGGACGACATTTTCGTCCCTCTGCATCTCTTCGTGCAGAGCACGCGTGATCGCGCCAATGTAAGTCGTTTCAGTCATTCGTCGTTAGTCCTTAGTTGTCAGTTCATCTGACCAAGGACTAATGACGAACGACTCACTACTCCTCCTCCCACCACTTCCGGAACGGGACATCGTCCGCGAAGACCCCCCGCAGCGCCTCGGGCCCCTCCGGCATCGGCGCCGCCAGCGCCGCCTTTTCCGCCTCCTCGACCTCGCGCCCGATCGCCGCGTTCGCCGCGTCGAGCTCCGCCTTCGTCATGACGCGCTCCTTGAGCAGCCGCTTCTCGAAGCGCTCGATCGGGTCCTTCCTCTCCCACTCCGCGAGCTGCTTCTTCGGCACGTACCACGCGTCGTCGTGCTGCGCGTGCCCGCGCATGCGCATCGTCCGGAGCTCCAGCACGCGCGGACCGCCGCCGGCGCGCGCCTCGTCGGCGAAGCGCCTCGTCAGGCGCCAGACCTCCTCGACGTCGTTGCCGTCGCCGGACGCCCACGGGATGCCGTACGACTCCGCCTTCCTCCCGAGGTCGCGGATCGGCGTCTGCTTCTCGACCGGCGTCGAGTAGGCCCACCCGTTGTTCTCGATGATCAGGACGAACGGCGCCTTGAAGACGGCGGCGAAGTTGAGCCCCTCGTGGAACTCGCCCGTCGACGTCGCGCCGTCGCCGACGTAGGTGAGCGTGACGAGCGGGACGCCGCGGAGCTTGCCGGCGAGCGCCATCCCGGCCATCACGGGCACGAGCGTGCCGAGCATGCTGATGCACGAGACGACGCCCTTCCCCTCGACGTCGCCGAAATGGCTGGAGTTGTCCTTCCCGCCGCTCGGGCTCGTCGCCTTCGCGAGGTAATTGAGGAGCACCTCCTCCGCGGTGTACCCGCGGACGAGCACGGTGCCGAGGTTGCGCACCATCGGGGCGACCTTGTCCTGCGGCTCGAGGGCGAGGGCGGTACCGACGGAGATCGCCTCCTGGCCTCGCCCCGAGAAGTTGCCGCCGTGGATGTGGCCCGCCCGGTAGAGCGAGTACGCGCGGTCCTCGACCGCCCGCGTCAGGCGCAGGAACCGGTGCATCCGGAGCCGCAGCTCACGCGGGGGCGAGGTCGCGTTCGAAGACTTCGCCGAACGCGCGGCAGACTTCGCTTTGGATTTCATCGAAATCGACTGGACGGCCGAGAAGTGCGGCGACGGATGTTACCCGCTTGCCCCGGATCCCGCAAGGAACGATCCGGTCGAAGTGCGAGAGGTCGGTGTTCGCGTTGAGCGCGAAGCCGTGCGAGGCGACCCACTTCTCGACGCGCACGCCGATCGCGCCGATCTTCGCGCCTGCGACCCACGCGCCGGTCATGCCGGCCTCGCGTCCCGCGGCGATCCCGTAGCGGGCGACCGCGCGGATCATGACCTCCTCGAGCCGCTCGACGTAGCGCTTCACGTCGCGCCGGTCGAGGCGGACGATGGGATAGCCGACGATCTGCCCGGGGCCGTGGTAGGTGACATCGCCGCCCCGGTCGGTCTCGACGACCTCGATGTCGCTCCCGAGCACGTGCTCGGCGCGCGACATCCTCCCCATCGTGATCACGGGCGGATGCTCGAGGAGCAGGAGAGTGTCGGGAACGGCGTCCTCGATCCGCCGGCGCACCAGGTCCCTCTGAAGCGCGAGCGCCTCGCGGTAGCCGACGCGGCCGAGGCGGCGGACGATGCAGGTCTGCACGCCTCCATACTGGCGGAAGGGGGCCCGCGCCGCAAGAGGTCACGGCGTGGTGCCGGTGCCCAGCCGGATGAGCCAGTAGACGACCAGCGCGACGAAGAAGCCGACGACCGACCAGGTCCACACGGGCCGGTTGAGGTCGGGGAGGTAGTCCTTGCCGGCGACGAGGCCGGCGCCGATGAGGACCCACGCCGCCAGCGTCGCCACCAGCAGCACCGGCCCGAGCGCGTGCCACCGCAAGGCCGCGACGATGTCGCCGTGCGCGGCGGCGGTGACGGAGCGGGTCATGCCGCAGCCGGGGCAGGAGAGGCCCAGCAGGTTCTTCGACATGCAGGGGGACGGCCCGTCGGCGCGCGGACGCCAGGCCGCCGCCGCGGTGAGCAGCGCCGTCAGCACGACGAACGCGATCGCCCGCCCCTTTGACATTGATACCAGTCTCACGTATCACGGGCGACGAATCACGAATTACGAATCTCGAATCACGGGAGCCCAGCGTCGACGGTGCGCCTCCGTGATTCGCAATTCGTGATTCGTGATTCGCCCTACGCGGCCGCGAGGCGGCGCTCGGCGTGGCGGTTGAGCTCACTCTGCATGATGAGCGTGCCGACGAACCCGAGCTGGAAGAAGTGCAGGAGGAGGCACGGCAGCACGAGGTCGCTCTCCGCCTCCCCCTCGTCGCGCTGCAGCTCCGCGAGCGCCGTCGGGTAGCGGTACATGATGTAGTAGCCCCAGAGCGTGCACGTCAGGACGAAGAGCACGATGTCGAGGAGCGGGTTGAGCTCGCGCCGGCCGCGGCGCGCGTTGATGTCGTCCGCGAGCTGCCAGAGCGACACGAATCCCCAGAGCCCGCACGTCACGATGCAGAGGACGATGCCGAGCACGATGTTGCGGTGCGGGGTCGCCGGGCGGGGGCTCGCGACGGGCGGCGGCGGGGCCGGGGGCTTCGGGGCGGGAGCGGACGCGTGTCCGCAAGCGCCGCACTCGTGCGCGAGCGCGCCCATCTCCGCGCCGCACGAGCGGCAGTTGACGTAGAGCGACGAGCGGCACGACGGGCACGACCGTGTCCCCTCGACGAGGGCGCTGGCGCAATACGGGCACTGCATGCACGCCATTACGCAAACCGCGTGCCCGCGATTGCGCGCCGTTTCGCGGGGTGGGGTTAAAGGTCCTTTCGAGGGAGTTGAAGGGTCCTCTCGAGTCCCGCCGGTGTACAATCTCATGGACGATG
>Ga0187892_10003403_pt1 | contig 29159 bp, 23 predicted proteins | sample MA1701073metaG_FD_139345 | JGI IMG/M metagenome (GOLD analysis project Ga0187892, IMG submission 139345) | Bio-ooze microbial communities from a basaltic lava cave in the Kipuka Kanohina Cave System on the Island of Hawaii, USA - MA170107-3 metaG ... | reverse complement strand
CCGAGGCGATCGCCATCTCCTCGACCACGTTCATGAGCCGCCGGCGCAGCGGGTCCGAGGTATCGGCCGTCACGCGCGTCCCGCCGAGCGACTGCGCGACGGCCCCGCCGCCCACGGAAAGCGAGGCGGTGCGCACCAGGCTCGAGATGAAGATCGTGCCGAGCACGACGAGGGTCGTCACCGTGATGACGAGCGGATAGTCGTCGAAGCGCACCGATTGGGCCGCCAGCATGCCGCCGTCCTGGCTGCTCAGGATGCTGACCGCGACCACCACCACCGCGTCGATCGCGAGCACGATCGCGCACACCGCGAGAACGAACAGGAGCACCATCCAGCGCGACAGGCGCCGGGTCTCGGCCTGCCGCCCGAAGAAGTCCATCGGCTCAGCCCGTGGCGCTGGTCAGGCGAAGCTGACCTTCGGGACTTCGCGCTTCTGCGGCGACTCGATCTCGAGCAGCTGGGCCGGCAGGAAGCCGAACGAGCCGGCGATCAGGTTGCCCGGGAAGGTCTCGCGCTTGTTGTTGTAGCCCATCACCGAGTCGTTGAAGGCCTGGCGCGCGAAGGCGACCTTGTTCTCGGTGGTGGTCAGCTCCTCGGAGAGCTGCATCATGTTGCGGTTCGCCTTCAGGTCGGGATAGGCCTCGGCGAGCGCGAACAGCTTGCCGAGCGCGCTGGTCAGCATGTTCTCGGCGCCGGCCAGCTGCTGCACCGCGGCGGCGTCCCCGGGATTCGCGGCGGCGGCCTTGAGGCCAGCGACCGCGGCGTTGCGCGCCGTGATCACCGCCTCGAGCGTGCCGCGCTCGTGGGCGAGATAGCCTTTCGCGGTCTCGACCAGGTTCGGAATCAGGTCGTGACGCCGCGTGAGCTGCACGTCGATCTGCGCGAAGGCGTTCTTGTAGCCGTTCTTCGCCGTGACCAGGCCGTTGTAGATGCCGATCACGAACAGGAGCAGCAGGACGACGATGCCGAGGATGATCCAACCCATGACGAACTCCCTGGTGCCGGGTCGTAGATTCGTAGTTTAGCCGGTGCCGGGTCGTAGATTCGTAGTTTCTGGGCCAGCGCGCCGGATATTCGAGAAGCCCGGTCCTCGCCGCCTGCCTACGCTCGCCAACCATCCAGGACGGGGGCCTGCAAATCATGGCGCGCGCGCCGAGACTGCACGTACCGGGCGGCTTCTATCATGTGACGCTGCGGGGCAATCACCGCCAGGTGATATTTCGCGATGACGGCGACCGATTCCTCCTGAACTCCATCTTCGCGGACGTCATCCCTGCACAGGGCGCGCGCGTGCATGCCTACTGCTGGATGTCCAATCACATCCATGCGCTGATACAGGTGTCGGACGTGCCGCTGGGGCGCATCATTCTGCGCATCGCCAGTCGCTACGCCCGCACATTCCAAGCGTCCCTGTCGACGACGGGCCATCTGTTCGAGCGGCGATATCACGGCACCTTGATCGATGCGGATCGGCACCTGCTAGCGGTCATTCGCTACATTCACCTGAATCCGGTACAGGCCTTTCTCGTATCCGAACCCGGTGAATACCCATGGTCAAGCCATCGCGCGTATCTCGGACTCTCGGACTGCGAGTGGCTGACGACGCGCTTTACCCTCGGCCTGCTCGCCGGCAGTCCCGAGCGGGCGCGCATCGCCTATCAGGAACTGATGAGCAGCCACGAACCTTGTATCTGGGGCGAAGGAAAGCTCAAGTCAAACCCTGGACATGCGGGCATCCTGGGAGACGACGAGTTTGCGCGCCGCGCGGTCGGCTGTGTCTGGCGACGGCGGTCCGGACATTCCATCGAAAGCTTGATACACGAATGTTGCCGACGCTTCGGCATCGCTCCGGAAGTCCTGACTTCACCGGCGAAAAGTCGGGAGCTGGCGCGGGCCCGCGCCTGGCTGGCACATCAGGTACTCCTGCACCGGGCGGGGAGCATCAATGCTCTGGCGCTGCGTTTGCGCCGTACGGAGGGGTCATTGCGGCAGTTGCTGTCGCGCTACCCCGGCGACGAAAAAGAGCCACTCCAGCCGGAACTACGAATCTACGACCCGGCACCATGAAGACGCGCGGACAGCCAGGCGGCGATGTCCCGGATCTCCGGCTCGCAGACCTGGTGCTGCATCGGGTACTCGTGCCAGGCCACGGCGTAGCCCTGTCCGCGCAGCCAGTCGCGGGTCATCAGGCCGAGCGCATGCGGCAGCACGGGATCGAACAGTCCATGGCACATCAGGATCCGCGTCGCGCGGTTGGCGGCCGAGAGCTCGGCCGCCAGCACCGCCTGCAGCGGCAGATAGCTCGAGAGGCCGATGATGCCCGCGAGCGGCTCGGCATGGCGCAGCCCGGCATGCAGCGCAACCGCGCCGCCCTGCGAGAAGCCCGCGAGCGTGATCCGCTCCGCCGCGACGCCCGCCGCGCGCTCGGCGGCGATGTAGCGCTCCGCGAGCGCGACCGAGGCGCGCAGGCCCTCCGCGTCCGCCCGCCCTTCCTTCGTCAGCGTGCGGATGTCATACCAGGCGCGCATGCGCATGCCCATGTTGAGCGTCACCGGCCGCACCGGCGCATGCGGAAACACGAAGCGGACGGCCGGCAGCCCGAGTTCCGGCACGATCGGCAGGAAATCGTTGCCGTCGGCGCCCAGGCCATGCAGCCAGATCACGGAGGCCGCGGCCGGCGCCGCGGGTGCCAGGACCACGGCGTCCGCTGTCTCCTCGAGGCGGTGGCTCATCGGCTCAACAGTTCTGGTACTTCCAGTGGCGCTGCTTGCCGGCGGCCATCCATTCGACCGCGGTGGCGAGGCGCCGTGTGCGCGTCGTCTCCTGCTTCGCCTCGGTGATCCACTCGACGTACTCGCGCTTGTGCGAGGGCGGGAACGCTTCGTAAGTCGCCATCGCTTTCGCGTTTCTCCTGAGCGCCGCGGCGAGGTCCGCGGGCAGCCGCGCCGGCGGCTTTTTTCTTCCGGCCCGCGTTCGGGAGCTTGAGTCCCTGTTCGTTGAGCGCGACCGCGGCCTTCACGTAGCGCACCAACACGGATTCCGCCGGCAGCTCGTCGACCGAACGGAATCTGCGTCCGCCCATGCTCGAGTCGCCGGGCGCCGGGAAAATCCCGGCCGGATCCTGCATCAGTTTCTGCTTCCAGAAGCCGAAGCTCGCGTGCTGCTTGAAGGCGGCCATGCTGCCGACCATGCCCCGGTATTCGAAGTGCGGCACGCCCCACTTGATCGTTTCCTCAATCCGCGGGCAGCCCTTGTGCATGGCCGCGCGCACGCGCGCGAGGATCGGGCACGCGAATGCGGCGGACTTCGCGATGTACGCGTCGACGTCGGGATTCTTCATCGATACCGGCCTCCACTGGGAGCCGGCATTCTAGCTCAACGCAACCGCAGGCCCGGCAGCCGGCGCAGAAGCGGCCACAGCCCGGCTGCGAGCGCCGCGAGCGTCGCTGCGCCGACCAGCGCCGGATCGGCGGCGCCGATTGCCAGGCGCTCGATCTCCGGCGCGAACCGCCAGGCGATCGCGGCCGCCGCAAGCCCGAGGCCCGCGACGGAGATGCCGTTCGCCCAGGCCTCGCGCCGCAGGCGACGCAGAGTCCGGCGCTGCCGCTCGAGTTCCGCGCCCGGCTCCAGGCGCGGTCCGGCCGCGGCGATGCGCGCGCGCAGCCGTGCGTCGAAACCCTCATGGACATCGAGCCCGGACATGGCCCGGCGCAGGCGGGCATCGAGTGCGGCCATGCGTGCTTCCTCGCTCATGCGACTTCCCGGTCGTCGGCGGTGAGCGCAGCCGCGAGGCTGGCGCGAGCGCGATGCAGATGCGTCTTCACGGTGTTGACCGGCAAGCCCATCATCTGCGCGACTTCTTCCACCGGCCGCTCGTCCTGATAATAAAGAATGACCGCCTGGCGCTGCTTCTCGGGCAGCGTCTCGACCTGGCGCCAGAGCGCGGGATCGTCCCCGGCCGCCGGCGCAGCGGCGATCGCCTCCACCTCCCCGAGCACCGCCGGGTCCGAGATCGAAACAGTCCGCCGGCGGGCGCGAAGCGCCGAGATCGCCGCATTCCTCGTGATCGCGTAGATCCAGGTCGAAAGCTGCGCGCGTCCGTCGTACTTCGGCAGCGCCTGCCACAGCTTCACGAATACCTCCTGGGCCAGGTCCTCTGCGGCCGCGCGCTCGCGCAGCAGGCTGTACGCGAGGCCGAACACGCGCCGGCGGTAGACCGGGACCAGCCGGTCGAAAGCCTCCCCCGCCCGTCCGGCCTGGATCAGACTGGTGATCGCGTCGTCGGCCGGCATGCGGGTCGGACCATCTCCCGTTGATACGCAGGGCGCGGCGTATCAATGGGCATGCACGGGTGGGGAGGTTCCGGTTTGACCGACAGTTGCGTCCTCGAGGGCGTGGCGGTCGCGCTCGCGGCCGGGCTCGCGGCGAGCGCGATCCGCGCCGACCTCGACTTCGTCTGGCAGACAATCTCGATCTTGTTCACGCTCTGAGACATTCCGGGAGTTCGCACATGGAAACCGATTCAATCGCCGTCCTGATTCCGATCGCGGGAATCGTCTTCGGCATCGGCATCGCGGCGGTCGCGATCGTCACCACGCATCGCGAAAAGGTCAAGCGCGCGGAACTGCGCCACAAGGAGCGGCTCGCCGCGATGGAGAAGGGCATCGAGCTGCCGCCGGAAATCGTCGACAAGGACAACGGCGACAAGCCGCGCTTTCTGCTGCAGGGCCTGATCTGGCTCGGCGTCGGCATCGGCAACTTCTTCGCGCTCGGTGCGCTCGCCGGCGAGCGCGTCGGCATGCTGGGACTGATCCCGGCGGCAGTCGGCGTGGCGACGCTCCTCTACTACGCGATCGAGGGCCGCAAGGAAAGGAAGGGCGAGGCTGCGCCTTCGGCCTAGAGCGGGCAGGCGAGCCGCACGCGCGTGCCCGCGGGCACGCGCGGTTCCAGCGTGAGCGCGCTGCCGCCGCCGTAGAAGAGACGCAGCCGCTCCGCGACGTTCGCGAGGCCGTGGCCCGGACGCAGCTCGATGCCGTCGGCGCCCAGCCCGCGCCCGTCGTCCTCCACTTCGATCAGGAGCTGGCGGCCATCGCGCCAGGCGCGGATTTCGACGGTCAGGGGCCGCGGCGGGTCCATGCCGTGGCGCAACGAGTTCTCGATCAGCGGCTGCACCACGAGCGCGGGGATGCGGAGCTCGCGCAGCGACTCCGGCACCGCGAGCCGATAGTGGAAGCCACCCTCGAAACGCAGCTCGCAGAGCCGCAGGTAGCGGTCGAGAAACTCCATCTCGTCGTCCAGCGTCATGTCCGGCGTGCGTCCGTTCCGGAGCGCCACCTGCAGCAGCTCGCCGATCTTGCCGATGGCGTCGAAGGCGCGATCGCGCTCGCCGGTCTGCACCAGCGCCGCCACGGAGTTGAGGCTGTTCAACAGGAAGTGCGGATTGATCTGGGCCTGCAGCGCCTGCAGGCGTGCTTCGGCCAGCTGCACCTCCAGGCGTGCGCCGTGCAGCTCCGCCTGCGCCGCCGCCCACAGCGCGTGGTCACGAAGGCGCAGCCCGCGCACCATCGCAAACGCCACCAGCGCGAGCGCCAGGATGCTGAGATTCATGGCATTGAACGCGGGGCCGGCCGGCGCCCGGAAGTAGATGCCGTAGAGCTGATCGAAGGTGATCGGCAGGTCGCGGCGGATCGCATAGCTCAGGAACGACATGCCGGTCGAGCCGAGCAGTGCGACCAGGCTCCAGCCCGCGAGCGCCGCGACCCACAGCGCGCGCCGGTGCCCTTCGATGGCCATGTGCAGCGCGCGGTACAGCGGCGGGCTCGCCAGCAGCCAGACGCTGTAATGCGGAATCATCGCCATCAGCGCTCCCATGAACGTGGCCTCGCGACCGACGTTCTGTAGGTTGACGAACAGGCCGAAACCGACCGAGAACGCGACTGCGAGCCAGCTTCCGGCGAGCGGCCACCAGCGAGTGGGCTGGTCGCCGATCAGGCGGTCGACGGCCGTTGCCTTCGTGGGCGCCGCCGGCATGCGGCGCGCGGGCATATCGCCGTTCCGCGTACCGATGCGGTCGAAAACAGTGGACTCGGCGCGCGCCACGGTCAGCTGCCCTTGCCCGCGATCCCGGTCAGCAGCTTCTCGAGGATCTCGCGCCGCGCGCGGCCCATCGGCAGCGCCTGGCCGCCGTGCAGATAGATGTTGTAGCGGCCATCGCCGGTCGAGCGCACCTCGCGCACGTGCGCCGCATTCACGATCGCCGAGCGGTGAATGCGGAAGAAGCGCCGCGGATCGAGCTCGCATTCGAGCGACGCGAGCGTGCGCGACAGCAGGTATTCGCCGCTCTTCGTGTGCACGCGGCTGTACTGGCTCGCGCCCTGGATCCACGCAATCTCGCTGGTCTCGAGCGCCAGCAGCCGCCGGCGCACGCGAATTGTCAGGTGGCTCGGATAGGCGTCCGCCGCGCGGGCCTTGCTCTCGCCTGAACCGTTCAGCGTGCCGGTCGCGCCGGCGATCTGCAGCGCGAGCCCGGCGACGCGCCGCTCGACGATGCGCTGCTTGGCGCGCAGCACGCTGCCGCTGAAGCGTGCGCGCTGCACGGGCTTCACCAGGTAGTCCACCGCCTCGAACTCGAACGCGGGCAGCGCGAACTCCGGGTGCGCGGTGACGAATATGACGTAGGGCAGCGGCGGGGGCGCGCGGCGCAGCACCTCGATGCCGCTGCCGCCCGGGATTTCGATGTCCATGAACACGAGGTCGGGCTGCAGCGCCGCGATCTGGTGCCCGGCTTCGGGCGCGGTGGCGGCTTCGCCGATGATTTCGATGTCGGGGTCGTGCGCGAGCAGCGTGCGCAGCAGCCGACGACCGAGGTCCTCGTCGTCCACGATCAGCGCCCGCACCTTGTTCGCGCCCTGGGCCGCCATGCTCCCTCGGTATGCCATGGCAGTTGTCGTTGCACAACATCAGATGCGACGACGCGCCAAAACGTTCACGCGGACTTGTCAACTGCCGGAAAGCTTTGCCAAACGCCGGTTTTTTCCAGGATTCCCGTCGTATCGTGCAGGCACGCAACCAGGCCCGAGTGGCCGGCGCCTGTTGCTCCCAAACAACACGCAGGCCTACTGCACTTGGAGGAGCCATGACCCATCGCACATTGGCGCACGCGGTACGCGTCGCCCTCATCAGCGCCGGCGCGACCGGCGCCAGCCTGTACGGCGCCGCGAGCGCCGCCCAGGATGAGCTGGGAGAGATCGTCGTGATCGGTTCGCGCATCGCGCGCACCGAGCTCGAGGCGTCCATTCCGACGGTGTCGATCGACGCCGAAGAGCTGTCGAGCAAGGGCTACGAGAATCTGGCGGACGTGTTCGTCGCCATGCCCCAGTTCACGCCCTCGTTCGGGACTTCGCGCACGCAATCGACCTTCTCGGGAGTCGCCGCCTCCGGGCTCAACCTGGCGAACCTGCGCAATCTCGGCGGCCTGCGGACACTGACCCTGATCAACGGCCGGCGCCTGCCCGGCGGCACCTCGACGACGACCAGCGTGGATTTCAATACGATTCCTTCCGCCAACATCGAGCGCGTCGAGGTGCAGACCGGCGGGGCATCGGCGGTTTACGGCGCCGACGCGGTGGCCGGCGTCGTCAATATCGTCACCAAGAAGAACTTCCAGGGAATCGAGATCGGCGCGTCCTACGGTGAGTCGACCGAGGGCGACAACCGCAATCCGAGCGGCTATGTCATGTTCGGCGGCGGTTTCGGCGATGGCGGGCACGCGCTGTTCACGGCGCAGTACGACGAACAGAGCCTGGTGAGCTGCGCCGACCGTGCCTTCTGCGCGGATGATTTCCTCTGGACCGCCCCGGCCACCCAGATCTTCGGGCCCAACGCCCGCTCGGGCGTGGGACTCGGCGGACGATTCTTCGCCGGTGGCGCCAGCTACACGATGCGCAACGGCAGCATCACCGACGCCAACGGCAACCTGATCCCGTTCGTCACCGCCGTCGACGGCTACAACCGCAATGCCAACCGTGACATCGCGATCCCGACGGAGCGCACGATGATCGCGGCGGAGGTCGAGTACCCGATCGCCGAGCGGGTCGCCGTGTTCGGGGAAGTGAATTACGGCAATGCCGAGATCGACTCGCGATTCGAGGCGCATCCGTTCCAGTCGCAGCAGCCGGGCAGCCTGTTCGGTGGTAGCCCGACCGTTCCGGGTCTCCAGGCGACCATCCCGATCGACAACCCGTTCGTGCCCCAGATCCTGAGGGACGCCGTCCTCGCCGCGAATCCGAATGCCACGGCGATCACGTGGTGGCAGCGTTTCGCGTGGTTCGACGACCGCGGGGCGCACAATTCCCGCAGTACGACGCGCGGCGTGCTCGGCCTCAAGGGCGACGTGGACCTGTTCGGCAATCCATGGAACTGGGAGGTCTCGCATGTCTACGGACGGACCCGCGTGGACCTGGGCACCGAAGGCCTGGTCAGCACCGAAATGCTGTACCACGGCCTGCGGGTCGAGCCGGACCCGGCCAACCAGGGGCAATTCCGCTGCATCGATGCCGGTGCGCGGTCGCGCGGCTGCATTCCGATCAATCCGTTCGGCTACACCGACCAGATGCTCACTGCCCTGAGGCGCAATTCGGACTCCGAGGGCTCCCAGGACCTGAACAACACGGTGGCCTGGCTGAGCGGCGCCGCGTTCGACCTGCCGGCCGGACCCGTGCGGTTCGCCGTCGGCGTGGAACACCGCGAGCTGCAGGGGTACCTGGACTACGACCCGCAGATCAACGGCGGTACCACGACGGGCAACCAGATCCAGGACGTCGAGCAGTCGAAGATCCAGACCAAGGAAGCATTCATCGAGGCGCTGGTCCCGGTCCTGAAGGACCTGCCATTCGCCAGTGCGCTGGATTTCGAGGCCGCTTACCGGACCACCGACCCCGACTTCACGGTCCCCACCCGGATGGTCCCTGACGATGCCTATGACACATGGAAGTACGGTCTGAGCTGGGCCCCGATCGACGACCTGCGGTTCCGCGTCATGCAGGCCCGGGCCGTTCGCTCGCCGACCCCGGGCGAGCTGTCGGGCATCGGCCAGACCTTCGGCGTGGTCAACGATCCCTGCACGGCCGCCCGGCGCAACACCGGGCCGAACCCGCAGGCGCGCGCCGCCAACTGCACGGCCGCGGGCGTACCGTCGGACTACACGCCGGGACAGATCATCGAGCAGAGCGTCGCCGGCCTGACCGGCGGCAATGCGAATCTGGCCCCGGAGGAGGCCGACACGTTGACCTACGGCCTGGTGTGGTCGCCCGCGTTCGTCGAGGGTCTGTCGCTGACCGTCGACCGTTTCGAAATCGAAGTCAATGGCGTGATCGACGTGGTGGCACGGCAGACCGCGGCGAATTACTGCTACGACTTCCAGCTGTTCTGCAATTCCCTCACCCGCGGGACCAGCCCGCTGTTGCCCGGCGCGAACTACGTACTGACCGCCGTCAACCAGCAGCTGCAGAACGTGGCGAAGTACAACATCCGGGGTATCGACGTCGGCGCCACCTACGGGTTCGGCATGGGACGCTTCGGCGACCTGCGCTTCAACCTGAGTGCGGTGTACTACGACCAGGCCGAGAAGCTGCCGCTGCTCGGTGCGGCCGTCATCGAGCTCAAGGGTTCCGCCGGCGGCGACACGGCCGACACCGGCTACATCGAAAAGCAGGCGACCCTGCTGGTGAGCTACAAGCTCGGCAACTTCAACGCGATGTGGGACTCGCGCTATCTGGGCAGCGCCGACATGGCGTGGTTCAGCGCCAGTGCGGGTTTCCCGGAGGTCGGCGGCAAGGACTACCACGCCCTGCGTTTCGGCTATGACTTCCACGAGGGCAGCGAGGTGTACGCCGGCGTCACCAACCTGTTCGACCGCGCTCCGCCCCTGTTCTGCTCGGGCTGCTCCGGAACCCAGGCGCTCGATACCATTCCCGGCTACTACGACGTCTTCGGGCGCTCGTGGTACGCGGGCGTGCGCCACAAGTTCTAGCCGAACGCGGCTTCACGGCTCAGGACGGCGCCCTCTGGGGCGCCGTCTTTTTTCCCGATGTTGTTTCTACACAACGCAAACGGCGGCGCCTCATCGCAACCCGCGCCAGTCCTTGCAAACGGTGGGAAACCTTTGCCAACAGCCGGATTTTAAAGGCGTTCCCATCGTATCGTTCGGCTACGCAACAGGGCCTTTGTGGCCGGCCAAGTTGCCCCCAAGCAACATTGGAGAATCATCATGTCCAGGAGAACCCTCGCGCGGGCCATCAAGCTCGCGCTGCTCACGGCGGGCGCTTCCGGCGCCGGCCTCGCGGGCGTCGCGAGCCAGGCGCAGGACGAGCTCTCGGAAATCACGGTGACCGGGTCGCGCATCGTGCGCCAGGACTACGAGGCGACGAGCCCGATCGTCAGCGTCTCGGCCGAGACCATCAAGCAGGCGGGCGTGCTGAACGCCGAGACCTTCCTCAACACGATGCCGCAGATCGTTCCTTCGATCTCGACCGGCAGCAACAATCCGGGCAACGGCCAGGCCTACATCGACCTGCGCGGCCTCGGATCCACCCGCAATCTCGTGCTGATGGACGGCAAGCGGCTGACGCCCGGCGACGAGAACGCGCGCATCGACGTCAACACGATCCCGACCGCCATGATCGAGCGCGTCGAGGTTCTGTCCGGTGGCGCATCGGCCGTATACGGCTCGGATGCGATCGCCGGTGCAACGAACTTCATCATGCGCAAGAACTTCACGGGCATCGAGGTCGAAGGCCAGTACGGCATGTCCGAGACCCAGGACACCGAGACCGGTGCCATTTCGGTGACGATGGGTTCCGACCTCGCAGACGGCCGCGGCAACGTCGTGATCTTCGGCACGCTCAACGACCGCGAGCGACTCGGCAAGGGCGATCGCCAGTTCTCGGCGCAGGCCGTTTCCGGCACTTCGTTCTTCCCGTCCGGTCACTTGCGCCGCGCCTCGGGTAACAGCTGGACGCAAGCCGCGCAGAACGCGATGTTCGCGAGCCTGGGTGCGACCGGCCCGGCCGGCCTGTCCTCGATGGCGTTCAACGACGACGGCACTCCCTTCTCGGTCACCGGCATGGCCAACTTCCGCACGGTGCTCGGCGAGGACATCAATGGGCTGTTCGTGGCGCAGAATTTCCGGCCGAACTACAGCTACAACTTCGAGCCCTGGAACCACCTGATCCTGCCGCAGACAAGGGTCAGCCTGGGTACCTTCGGCACTTTCACGGCGGGCGAGAGCGCCGAGGTCTATACCCGGCTGCTGTACACCAACTACAGCTCGGCCACGCAGCTGGCGCCGAGCCCGGCGCCGACCGGAGCCAACAACAGCATCGGCGGCGTGCCCGGCGAGTTCACGATCCCGGTGTCCAACCCGTTCGTGCAGTCCAATGCCGCAGTACTCCAGCTCATCAACTCCCGCAGCGGCGACAACCCGGCGCTGAACGGCACGGGCGCCGGCGAGGACCTGTTGTTCCGCTATCGCTTCGTCTCGAACGGCGCGCGCGAGGAGTCCTACGAGCGTGACGTGACGCAGTTCGTGCTCGGCACGCGCGGCGATATCGGCGACGCCTGGAAGTACGACGTCTACGCGGGCTACGGCAAGTTCAACGAGCAGCTGGATCAGGCCGGCAACGTCAACGTTCTGAAAGTCGAGCAGCTGCTCGATGCTCCGGACGGCGGCGCCAGCCTGTGCGCGGGCGGCTTCGATCCGTTCGGCTTCGGCGGCCTGTCCGATGCCTGCGCCCAGTTCGTCGGTGTGGTCGCGAAGAATACCGCGCAGATCGAGCACAACATGGCGGAGGCGACTCTGACCGGCGACCTGTTCAACCTGCCCGCCGGCAGGACCTCAGTCGCCGTCGGCGCGTTCTGGCAGGAGATGACCTTCCGTTCGCTCAAGGACGAGATCCTGCGGTCCGGCGATGTTTCCGGCTTCAATGCCGAGGACAACATCACCGGACGGGTCTCCAATAACGACCTGTTCGTCGAGTTCTACGCGCCGCTGCTATCGGAGCTCCCGCTGGTGCAGTCCCTCGGCCTGACCTTGGGTTACCGCTATTCGGATCACAGCAGCGCCGGGACCAACGATTCCTACAAGGGCGAGCTGGACTGGAAGCTGAATGACTCGTTCCGCATCCGCACGGGTTATCAGCGCGCGGTGCGGGCGCCGAATATCGCGGACCTGTTCTCGCCGCAGCAGGAAGACAATCCCGAAGTCGACGATCCCTGCAACTTCGACAGCCCGCAGCGGACCAATCCGGCCACCCAGGCCCAGGTCGAGGCGCTGTGCATCGCGCAGGGCATCCCGGCAGCGGTCATGCCGACGTACCAGCAGTCGAATGCCCAGATCGACGCGCTGGCCGGCGGCAATCCCAATCTGACGGAGGAGTCTGCGGACACGATGACGGTGGGATTCGTGTGGCAGCCGCAGTTCGCCGACCGGCTGAGCGTGTCGGTCGACTACTTCTCGATCAAAGTCGATGACGCGATTGCGGCCATCGACCCGTCGACAGTCGTCGCACGCTGCTTCAATGCCGACAACGCCAACCCGACCTACGATCCGAACAACTTCTTCTGCAGCCTGTTCGGGCGGTTTGCCGCAACCAGCGAGATCGAGGACCTGCTCGAGATCCAGAACAATATCGGCGGCATCCGGACATCCGGGGTGGACCTGCAGCTCGACTATGGCTTCGACATCGGCGCGGCAGGTTCCATCGACGTGAACGCCGTCGCGACCTGGATGGAGAAGTTCGAGCGGCAGGAACTGCCGGGCAGCATCTGGCTCGACTTCGCCGGTTCGATCGGCGACGATCCAGGCGAGGCTTACGCGGACCTGAAGGCCGCCCTGACGACGACCTGGTCGTTCCGCGACTTCAAGACCGCGTTGCGAGCCCGTTACCTCCCGAGCATGGTGCTGGAGGACACGATCATCTCCGGCAGCACGGACCCGGGCGTCGACTCGATCGTCTATCTGGACCTGTCGACTGCCTGGCAGGCCACCGAATCGCTGAGCCTGCGTTTCGGCATCGAGAACCTGACCGATGAGGCTCCGCAGCTGTATACGCCGGACGTGGATTCGGGTACGGACCCGTCCACTTACGACGTGATCGGACGGCGGTACTTCATGAGCGCCATCTACAAGTTCTGAACGACTTGAGTGGCAGGGAGGGCCGCCGGTCCGCCACAGGCCGGCGGCCCCTTCCGTCTCAGCGCCAGGGGCCCCAGATCGCGAGCGTGATGCCCGGGCGCTGGATGTTGACGAACAACACCTCGCCCGCCGGGTCGAAGCAGGCGCCGGCAAATTCCTCGGCGCGGTAATCCATCGGGAACACGCGCTTGCCCGCGCCGATGACCTGGTCGAGCGACAGCTGCACGCTGTTCTTAGCGAACACCCAGGAGTCTCCGCCCGCGGTCAGGCCCAGGAGCCGCGTGCCGATGCCGTACTCGTCCAGGACGCCGTCGCCGTCCTCGCACAGCAGGATGCCGCCCCGCGGGTGCACGGTGATGTTGTCGATGTTGTCCGCGACCTGCTGGCTGCCGGAGACGAAGATGGCGCGCAGGGTCTCCGCGCCCGGATCGTATTCCCAGACCGCGCCCTGGCCGCGACCGGGCCGGCCCTCGGCGTCAGTGCCGGCCGCGGTGTCGACGAAGAGGAAGCGCGCATCCTGACGGCAGATTCCCTCGCCACGGGCAAGGCGCAGCGCGCCGCGCGCCCAGGCCTGCAGGAACGGCCCGCTCTGGCGCATGGCCGATGACGACAGATCGGCGGGCGGCGGACCGGGATCGCGGTCCGGGTCCTCGATGTCTACCCATTCGATGCGATGCAGGTCGCCCATTGCGGGCTGGCGCAGGTCGGCGTGGGCGATGCCCTGGACCCGCGCGGCCTGCAAGCGCCCTCCCGCCTCGTAACTGCCCGGCCGGCCGCTGCCGTCCTTCGGCAGGAACCGGTAGAAACCTGAGTTGCGCGCTTTGTCGTCGTCTTCGGTCAGGTAGGCGATCCGCGTCCCTGGATCGATCGCGACCGCCTCGTGCAGCATCCGGCCCATCGCCACGATCGGGCGGCCGGTCGTCTGCTGCGGGCTGCGCCCCACCTCGAAGACGTAGCCGTGCTTGCGCCCGCCGTACGCGGAGAGGTCGACGACGGTCTCTTCGCAGCTGAGCCAGCTGCCCCATGGCGTGACGCCGCCGGCGCAGTTGTAGATGGTGCCGCCGAGCGAGGCTGCCGCGGAGATCCACCGCCGGCCACGAAAGCGCAGCGTGGTCGTGCCGCCGCCCGGCGCGAACGCCTGCCCCAGCGGCGCTTTGGTGTCGTAACATGCCGGCGCTGCGATCGGGCTCGAGAAAGCGCGCTCGTGGTTGCGCACCAGCGTCAGCTCGAGGCGGGGGCCGCGGCCCGCCGCATGGATCACGCCCATGCCGTCGTGCGCGTCCGGGACGAGCTGCCCGTTCGAGAGCGCATCGCCGGACCAGGAATAGCTGCGGTACTCGAAACCCTTGGGCAGCAGGATGAGCGGCAGGCCGGTCTCCAGGTCGGCGACCGGCGCGAGCGGGCCATAGGGCCCCGGCACCAGCGCCGATGCGCGCGGTGATGCCGAAGCGCGCCGCGTGGCCGCCGCCGCGAGCACCGCGGCGACCGAGCCGGAACCCAGAATGAAGCGGCGGCGGTCGAGTGTCCGCATGCCGCCATTTTAGGGGAGCTCTAGGTCGGCATCCTGTCGATCAGGCGCGCTCGACGCGGCAGGCGTAGCAGCCGCGCTTGGCGAAGTGCACGTGGAGGTAGCGCACCTCAGGCCGCGCGAGCAGCTGCTCGAAGACCGGCGCGGCGGCGGCACCCTCGACCACTTCCGCCGCGACCATCATGTCGGCCCCGTCATAGGCGCGCACCGAGAGCAGCCGCCGCGCCAGGTAGGGCGGCAGTTCGCCGCTGATCCGGCGCCGGACGGTGACGCCCCGGCGCACGAAGATCGGCCCCGATGCGCGGTACGGCGAGTTGGCGTCCAGGTGCGAGTAGTTCAGGAGCAGGAGTTCCGCGCCCGCCGGCGCGTCTTCGAGCGTCAGCCGGCAGGGATAACCGAAGGAGGCATCGGCCTGCACTCGCTGGATGGCGCGGGCGGCGAGCGCGGCCTCGTCGAGTCCGAACAATGTCTCGAATTCAGCGGGTTCGAGTCCCTGGATGGCGTAATTCACGGGCGCAGCATCGGCCAGGAAGGCGCCCGCGCCAACCCGATTCTTGCTGTCCGGCGACCGGAAGCCGGGAGCCGGGGATTTCATAAATCACTGCTAAATCAATAACTTGGAATACGCCTGGGGGCTCAGCTTGGCCTCCGCCCCGACCGGGCGTAGCATCGCGCAGCGGTACCGGCCGACCGGGCCGCGTCCATAACAAGCTCAGGGGGAATTGCAGTGAATCCATTCAAGATCATGGGCCTCGCGGGTCTTGCCATCTGCGTCATCAGCGCCTTCGTCCAGTGGGAGTACACCTCGCTGATCCTGCTGCTGCTCGGCCTCGTCATCGGCGTCTCGATCGCGGTCGAGGACAGCGTGCGGGTCATCGTGACCGCGCTCGCGCTGGCATCGCTTTCCGGCGTGTTCATGAGCGTGCCTTCGGTCGGCGAGTACCTGGCCAAGATCTTCGCCGCGGCCGGCACGCTGGCCGCCGGCGGCGCGCTGACGGTCATGACGCGCAACATGTGGAACCGTTTCAAGCCCTGAAGAAGAAAGCCGAAGGACGCGGCTCAGGAAAGGCCCGCCGCAAGGCGGGCCTTTCATTTGCGGGCGCGATTCAGCGCGGCGCGATGTTGAAATGCAGCCGCTGGTCCTGGTAGCGGTCGTCGCGCTTCGCGGCGCCCAGCGCCACCAGCACATAGAGCACGTTCAGGGCCTGCAGCGCATTGGTGAGTCCGGCGCCCCGCGAGCGTGCGGCAATTGCCTTGGCCGTGACGTCCTGCTTGCCGGCGTAGCTCCTGCGGATCCGCGCGACGGCGCCGCCGCTCACGAGGTTGAAATAGCCGCTGGCGCGCTTGGTGCGCGAGGCGGACATCACCACGTAGCCCTTGCCGCTCTCGAACACGTAATAGGTCTGGCGCTTGCCCGCGGCCTTGCCGCGGTACCTGAGGCCCTTCGCGAGATTCTGGATATTCATGCCGGTCCCCCCGCCTGCTGGCGCCAGTGTAGCCCCCAAACCGCGCGACGGGGCGGCTAAGATGAGAGGCTGAGATGCTGCTCCGCCTGCTGCTCTCCGCGCTGCCGCTCCTGTTCTTCGTCCTGCACGCCGCGCGTGTGCTGCCGCTCGAGCTGGTGCAGCGCCTGGAGAACTATCTCTACGACGTGCGCGTCGGCTGGATGATGCCGAACGTCGTGGACCCGCGCGTCGTGATCGTGGACATCGACGACGCGAGCCTCGCGGTCGAGGGACAGTGGCCCTGGCCGCGGCGCAAGATCGCGGCGCTCAACGATGCCCTCTTCGACCGGTACGGCATCCGTGCGCTCGGCTACGACGTCCTGTTCGGCGAGCCGGAACGCGGCGCCGAGCAGGCGCTCATCGACGCCCTCGCCGCGGGCCCGCTCGCGGGAGACGCGCGGCGGCTCGCGGAGCTCCAGGCGATCCGGAAGGAGCACCAGGGCGACCGCATACTGGCGGAGTCGCTGATCGCGCGCGACGTCGTGCTCGGCTTCGTGTTCAAGCAGCGCCCCGCGCCTTCGGAACCCGCGGCCACCGGCGAGCTGCCGCCGGCGATCACGATCGGCGACGCGCGCATCCACGGCCACGAGTGGCTGCGTCCCCGGGGCTACGCGGCCAACCTGCCGGTGCTGCAGCAGGCGGCGCCCGGGGGCGGATTCTTCGACACGCCCTTGACCGACGAGGACGGCGTGGTGCGGCGCGTGCCGCTGTTCCAGTACTACGGCGGGGCACTGTACGAGTCGCTCTCATTCGCCCTCGCGCGCCTCGGCCAGGACGCGCCGCCGGTCCAGTTCGCCTTCGACCCGGATCGCCCGGAGCGGCTCGCCTACGCGACGCTCGGCGGAACGCGCGTGCCGGTCGACGACCAGGGCGCCGCGCTCATCCCGTTCCGCGGCCCGCTCGGCAGCTTCCGCTACATCTCGGCGACCGACGTGCTGAACGGACGCGCGCCCGCTCCTGCGCTCGAGGGCGCGCTCGTGCTGGTGGGCGCCAGCGCACCGGGGCTCCAGGACGTGCGCGCCGTGCCGGTCGCCAAGGAATACATCGGCGTCGAGGCGCACGCCAACCTCGTCTCGGGACTGCTCGACGGCACCATTCCTTCGCGTCCGCGCCAGTCGGCGCTCTACGAGATCGTGGCGCTGGTCGTGATTGCGCTGGTGACCTCGCTGCTGCTGCCGAGGCTGGCGCCGCTCGCGGGCTTCGGGCTGTTCCTGTTCCTGATCGGTGCCGCGCTCGGGGTCAACCTGCTGCTCTGGTCGCGCTACGGCCTGGTGCTGCCGCTCGGCTCGCTGCTCGCCTATACGACGATCGCCGCGCTCCTGCAGCTCACCTGGGGCTACTTCACGGCGACCCGACGACGCCAGCGCCTGACGCGCATCTTCGGCCAGTACGTACCGTCCGAAATCGTGAGCGAGCTCGATGCCGGCGGCGCCGAGGTCTCGCTCGAGGGCGAGAGCCGCGAGATGTCGGTGCTGTTCTCCGACGTGCGCGGATTCACGACCATCTCCGAGGGGCTGAACGCGCGCGAGCTGACGCAGCTCATGAACGAGTTCCTGACCCCGATCACGGCCGCGATCCACCGCCACCGCGGCACCATCGACAAGTACATGGGCGATGCCGTGATGGCCTTCTGGGGCGCGCCGCTCGCCGACCGCAACCACGCCCGGAACGCGGTCCAGGGCGCCCAGGCCATGGTCGCCGAGATGCAGGCGCTGCGGCCGGTGTTCGCGGCGCGCGGCTGGCCCGCGCTCGAGATCGGCGTCGGTATCTCGAGCGGCGAGATGAACGTGGGCAACATGGGATCGCAGTTCCGTGCCGCCTACACGGTGCTCGGCGACACCGTCAACCTCGGCTCGCGGCTCGAAGGCCTGACCAAGACTTACGGCGTCAGCATCATTGCGAGCGAGCGCACCGTCCTGCTCGCGCGCGAGCTTGCGTTTCGCGAGCTCGACCGGGTGCGCGTCAAGGGCAAGAAGGAACCGGTCGGGATTTACGAGCCGATCGCGCCCGGCGCGGCCGGCACGGCCGCGCGCTGGGCCGCCGCACTCGCCTGCTACCGGGCCCGCGACTGGGACGGCGCGGAGACGATCGCCGCGGAGCTGGACGCCGCCGGTCCGCACGCGCTCTACAAGCTCTACCTGGGCCGAATCCGGCACTTCCGAGCACAGCCGCCGCCGCCGGATTGGGATGGCGTTTTCACCTTTGAAGCTAAATAATACCGCCCGGCCTCGCGCCGTTCCGGGGGGAATCGTGGGCAGACGAGTTCTCGGCCTCTTGGCTCTCGCGTGCCTGCTGGCGCCGCCCATCGCAAGCTCGCAGTCGAACAGCGTCCTCGCCGAAGCCGAGCGCCTGATCCGCGCGGGCCGTGGCGCCGAAGCCTGGCGGCTGCTCGGCACGCACGAATCCAGCCTCGCCGGCGAGCCGCTCTACGACTATTTATATGGCGTCGCCGCAATCGACGCCGGCCAGCCACGCCAGGCCATCACCGCGCTCGAGCGCGTGGTCGCGAATGACCCGGGGTCCGCGCCCGCCCGCCTCGAGCTCGGCCGGGCCTGGTACGAACTGGGCGATCGCGTGGCCGCGGCGCGCCAGTTCCGCGCGGCGCTCGCCGGGAACCCGCCGCCCGCGGCGCGCGCGATCGCGGAAGCCTACCTGCGCGAGATCGAGCCGCGGGCGCCCGCTGCTGCGGGCGGCTGGCGCAGCGGCTACGAGTTCGGCGCCGGCTACGACAGCAACGCCAACGCCTCGACCGACAATGCGGATTTCTTCGGCATCATCCTCGATCCCACGAACGTCGAGCAGTCCTCGTCCTTCTTCACGCTGGCCGGCTGGTTCGGCTACACGGGCAGCGCCGGCGGCGCGCGCGTCGAGACTTCCGGTCGCGTCGCCCACCGCTGGAATTCGGACGCAGGCTTCGTGGACCAGACCATCGGTTCGCTCGGCACCGCGCTGCAGTTCGGCGACGGCCCGACGGTGTTCGGCATCGGCCTGGGCGGCTGGTGCGGTCTGCTGGAAGGCGATCCGCATCACTGCGGCGCGAGCGTCGATCTTTCGCTCAGCCGCAGCTTTGGCGAAGGCTGGCGTACGACGGCCCAGTTGCGCGCCGGGCAGCTGCGCTACGAGGACGATCATTTCACGAACCTTTCGGCGCTCGACGTGGACCAGCTGACGCTGGCGCTCTCGCTGCAGCGCGCGGGCGAGCGCGGGTACTACGGCATCACCGTGCACGGCGGCACCGAAGCCGAGCAGGAATCCGGCGTCCCCTTCGGCAACACCCGCATGGGCGTGCAGCTCCACGGCGGCTCGCGCACCGCGGGCGGGCACGCGATCGGCGTGCAGCTCGGCTGGCAGGAGATCGACTACGACGAGCCGCCGCTGTTCTTCGGCTTGTTCGACCGCTCCGACAACGCCTGGTCCGCAGCGATCACCGGCGAGGTCCGCGATTGGCCTGGCGCCGGTTGGTCCCTGGTGCCGAGGATCGGCTGGAGCCGCAACGAATCCTCGATCTCGCTGTATGAATACGATCGCTACGAAGCGGGGCTGACGCTCAAGCGTTCGTTCCGCTAACGAGGGACGCCATGAAGCCCGACATCATGCCCCATCGCGCTTACGCCGTTGCGCTCGCGCTCGTCGCGGCGCTCAGCTTCGCCGCCGCCGCCGGCGCCAAGGAAGCCGGCAAGGCGCTGTTCGTCGCCGGTTCCGTGACGCTCGAGCGCGCGCCGCCGGTGGCGCTCAAGCAGGGCGATGCGGTGCTGGTCGGCGACACGGTTGCGACCGGCGACAAGTCGCGCGCGCAGATTCTGATGAACGACGGAGCGCGCGTGGCGCTGCGCGCCAATTCGCGCTATCGCGTGGACCAGTTCGCCCTGCCGGCCGCAATCGGCGCGCAGGCGACGGCCACCCAGGCCGAAGGCGTCACGGTCGCGACCCTGCTCAAGGGCGGGTTCAGGAGCTCCACCGGCGCAATCGGCAAAGACGGCAAGGGCAATTACGAGGTGCGCACGGCGATCGGCACGCTCGGCATCCGCGGCACCGACTACACCGCGGTCTGGTGCCAGGGCGATTGCGCCGACGTCCCCGCCGCGGCACCCGCACAGAGCGGCATGTACCTCGCGACGCACGAGGGCGCGATCGTGCTGCGTCACGGCGGACGCGAGACCGTGGTCGCAGCCGGCGAGTCGGTCTTCATTGCGACCGCCGCCGCGCTGCCCGTGCCGCTCGAGCAGATTCCGGAATGGCTGAGGACCGACGGTGCCGGTCCGCTCGTCACCGGCGCGCGCGACGCCGCCGCCAAGGGCCAGGTCGCGCTGCCGGATTTCGCGGACCGAAACGAGCCGCCCGCGGGCCAGCAGCCGCCGGATTCCTCCGCGCCGGATCCGCAGGACCCGGCCGGCGGGGCCGGCGTGAAACGGCCCATCACCGGCACGGTTGGCGGCCAGGGACAGATCGACCTGACGCGCGGGACGATCGATCAGCGCGGCCAGGGCGCTGCGCCGCCGCCCGGCACGCCCTCGCCGCCGCCGCCGTCGAACCAGCCGCCACCGACCACGCATGTACCGCCGCCGGCGCCGCCATCGAATAACCCGCCGCCGCCGCCCGGCGGCAACTAGCCGCCGAGGAGAATGAACCCCGGGCATCACCGGATCGCGATCGTCGGCGCCGGTCCGGGGGGCCTGAGTGCCGCGGCCCACGCGGCGCGCCTGCAGGTCGACCACATCCTGCTGGAAGCACAGGCGGCGCACGCGCACACGATCCAGCGCTACCAGAAGGGCAAGCACGTGATGGCGGAGCCGCCCGTGCTGCCCCTGCGCGCGGACCTGCCGTTCGAGGCCGGCACGCGCGAGACCGTGCTCGAGCGCTGGCAGGCCGGCCTGGAAGCCGCCGGCGTGAACATCCGCTTCGGCGCCGAGGTCGCGGCGATCGAGCGGGGCCCGCAGGGTTTTCGCCTCGCGCTCAGGGACGGCGCCGCGGTCATGGCCGACCACGTCGTGTTCGCGATCGGCATGCAGGGCAACCTGCGCAAGCTCGAGGTCCCGGGCGCCGACCTGCCCTGCGTGCAATACCAGCTCGACGACCCGGACGAGTACCGTGGCGAGGTCATCGTGGTCGTGGGCGCCGGCGACGCCGCGATCGAAAACGCCGTCGCCCTCGCCGCGCAAAACGAAGTCGTCATCATTAACCGGATCGACGAGTTCGCGCGCGTCAAGGACGGCAACCTCAAGCTGATCCTGAAGTCGATCGAGAGCGGCCGCATCGGCTGCTATTACCGGAGCAACGTCGCCGCGGTCGAATGCTCAGGCGGCAATGGTGGCGGGACGCGACCGTACGTCCTGGTCCTGAACACCGCGGACGGCGAGGCACGCATTGCCTGCGACCGCATCATCGCCCGGATCGGCGCGACGCCGCCGCGGCGCTTCGTCGAATCCTGCGGCATCCGCTTCCCGGGCCCCGACGCGATGGCCCTGCCCTCGCTGAACGCGCGCTACGAGTCGAGCGTGCCCGGGCTCTACGTGATCGGCGCGCTTGGCGGCTACCCGCTCATCAAGCAGGCGATGAACCAGGGCTGGGAGGTGATCGAGTACATCCTCGGTCGCGACGTGCGCCCCGCGGACCATCCGCTTTTCGAGCAGAAGTTTACAAAGCTCCCACGTGGCCGCGACGTCGACGAGATGCTCGCGCTGATCCAGGAGCGCATCCCGCTCTACCGCGAGATCAACCCATTGCAATTCCGGGAGTTCATGCTGGGAAGCGCGGTGCACCAGCCCGAGGCCGGCGCCGTCATCTTCCGGCGCAACGACTACACCGACACCTTCTATGCGATCGTGGACGGCACGGTCGAGATCGAGCTCGGCGAGGAGAATCCCTACCGGCTCAGGCTGGGCACGGGCCAGTTCTTCGGCGAGATGAGCCTGCTCTCGGGCCGTCGCCGCTCGGCCACGGCCTATGCCGGCAAAGGCTGCGTGCTGATCGAGTCGCCGCGGCGCGAGGTGCTCAAGCTCATCAACTCGCTCGAGCCCGTGCGCCAGCACATCGACCGGCATTTCGTGATCCGCGCGATCCAGACCGCTTTCGCGCCGGATGCCTCCGACGAGGAGCTCGAGGCCGTCGCCGCGCGCGCCCGGGTCAACGACTACAAGCCGGGGGCCGTGATCTTCGCCGAGGGCGACGAGGCCGACACCCTGCACCTGATCAGGAGTGGATCGGTAGCCGTATCCCGCAACATCGGCGGGCGCGAGATCGTCACCTCCTATGTCGCAGCCGGAAACTACGTCGGCGAGATGGGCCTGATGGGACGCACGCGCCGCGCGGCGACCGTGCGCGCCAACGTCGCGACCGAGACCGTGAGTCTCGGGGCGGCCGACTTCGATGCGCTCCTCGCGCGCAACCCCGCGCTGCGCCGGAAGGTGCAGGCGCTGGTGCGCAAGCGCCTCGCCGAGAACGCGCGCATCGCCGCGCAGCCGCAGACCGGCGACATCGTCTCGTTCCTGATGCAGCAGGGCATCGGCGAGGCGACCGACGTGCTCCTGATCGACGAGGGCCTCTGCATCGGCTGCGACAACTGCGAGCGCGCCTGCGCCGCCACCCACGGCGGCACCTCGCGTCTCGACCGCGAGGCCGGCCCGACCTATGCGCGGCTGCACGTGCCGACTTCCTGCCGGCATTGCGAGGATCCGCATTGCATGACCGACTGCCCGCCCGACGCGATCCGCCGCGCGCCGAATGGCGAGGTGTACATCCGCGACAACTGCATCGGCTGCGGCAACTGCGAGAAGAACTGCCCCTACGGCGTGATCCAGATGGCCGCGCGCGAGGAAAAGGGCCCGAAGAAGGCGGTCAAGTGCGACATGTGCAAGGACCTGTCCGGCGGACCTGCCTGCGTGCGCGCCTGCCCCACGGGCGCCGCGATCCGCGTCGGTCCCGAGAGCCTGATGGACCTGGTCGCGCGCGTGGACCGATAGGTAGTCCAGCTGGTGCAGGAATCGCTGCTCGTCTACCGGCGCATGCGCTACCTGTGGGTGGCAGGGGCCGTCGCCGCCATCGCGATCGTCGGCTATGCGCTGCACCGGCCGCCGGAGCCGCCGAACGGCGGCACCTGGCTGGGCTACACGCTCGGCGGCGTCGCGGCGGCGCTGGTGCTGCTGCTCGCGGCGTTCGGCATCCGCAAGCGCGCCTACGCCTCGACGCTCGGCACGGTGCGCGGCTGGCTGTCGGCCCACGTGTACCTCGGGCTCGCGCTGGTCGTCGTGATGACGCTGCATGCCGGCTTCCAGTTCGGCTGGAACGTCCACACGCTCGCCTACGTGCTGGTCTGCGTCGTCGTTGCGAGCGGCATCGCGGGCGTGTGGTTCTACCTGCGCTATCCCGAGCAGATGAGCCGCAACCGCGCGGCGCAGACCCGCGACCAGATGCTGTCCGAGCTCTCTGACCTAGACCGGCTCTGCGCGAAGCAGGCGGCGGCGCTCGGCGGCGACTACCCGGACGTGATCGGAAGCGCGCGCGACCGCGCCGCGCTCGGCGGCTCGGCCTGGTCGATGCTCGCCGGCCGCGACCATTCGCGCATCGTGCTGCCGGGCGCCCACGCCGGCGGCGCACATGCGCTGCCGAATCCCTCGCAGTCGCGCCTGCTCGACTGGCTGGGGCACGAGCTCGCCGAAAGCACCGACGGGGAGCGCACGCGCCTGATCCACGAGCTCATGACGCTCGTGAACACGCGCCGCGGGCTGCTCGATCGGCTGCGCCGCGATGCCCAGATCCGCGCCTGGCTGGACGCCTGGCTGTACCTGCACATTCCGGCGACCGCGGCGCTCCTCGCCGCGCTCGTCGCGCACGTGCTGGTCGTGTTCCTCTACTGGTAGCCGGCCATGCGCGTCCTGATCCGGTTCCTGAGACGCGGACAGGCCGGCGCGGTCGAGGCGAAAGAGCGCCTGTTCGAGGGCGAGGCCGTCACCCTCGGACGCAGCACCGACCAGACACTGCATCTCAAGGACAAGCGCGTGGCGCTCCGGCATGCGCGCATTGCGCTGCGCGGCTCCACGCCCGTCATATCGAGCCGGGCCGAGGGCGGCCTGGTCGTGAACGACATGTTCTGCCGCGAGGCCGCGCTGCAGCCGGGCGACGAAATCCGCATCGGCGCGAACGTGCTCCGGGTACTCGAGCCGGGCGCAGGCGTGGATCTCGCGTTCAGCTTCGAGCTGGAGGCCGGCGTCGCTGCGGAAGCCGGCGGTCTCGATCCGAAGCGCCTTGATTTCCAGGCGCATGCCTGGAAGCGCGGCCGCATCGGCTGGGCGCTCGCGGCCGCGACGCTCCTGCTCGCGCTCCTGATCCCCGCTTCCGGGCTGGTCAATGGCGGCTGGCAGGATCGGCTGCGTGCGGGCGCGGCCCCCGACGACGGTTATTGGCTGTCCGGGCCGCTGTCCTCGGCACATCATAATGTGGGCGCGCGCTGCGAGACCTGCCACGAGCAGCCGTTCCGGCGTGTCGCCAACAGTGCTTGCGTGGACTGTCATGCCGATGTCGCCCGGCATTTCGGGCCAGACGGCCCGCAGACGGGGCTCGACACCATGCGCTGCGCGGGCTGCCATGCGGAGCACAACGAGCCGGCGATGCTCGTGCGGCGGGACGATGCGCTCTGCACCGATTGCCACGCGGACATCGCCGCGGTCGCGGGCGCGCTCGCGAACACGCAGGACGTCTCCGACTTCCACGACGGCCACCCGGAGTTCCGGCTCGGCGACGTGAAGCCGCAGCGGCTCAAGTTCCCGCACGACGAGCACCTGGACCCGGCCGGCATCGACGGCCCGGAGGGCCGCAAGCTCAGGATGGCCTGCGGCGACTGCCACGAGAGCGAGGCCGACGGCGGGCGCATGCAGCCGGTCACGATGGAGGCGCATTGCGCCTCCTGCCATCGCCTCGACTTCGATCCCGCATTCCCGGACGCGACGGTGCCGCACACGGAGGCGAGCACGGTGCTGAAGCGCCTGGTCGAGTACTACAGCCGGAGCTTCCTCGAGCTCTATCCCGACCCGCGGGCCACCGCGCCGCCCGCGCGCCCCGTGCGGGTGCCGGGGCGCGTTACCGATGCGCGCGAGCGCGCGCGCCTCCTGCAGCTCGCGCGCGAGCGGGCGTTTTCGGTTGCGCGCGATCTGTTCGAGCGCCGCACCTGCCACGACTGTCACGAGATTTCGGCGACCGGTGATCCGGAGGATCCCTGGAAGGTCGAGCCCGCGGAGCTGGTTCAGGCCTGGATGCCGGGGGCGCGCTTCAACCACGCGCGTCATGCAACCGCGCTTTCCGAGTGCAAGTTGTGTCACGACGCGTTGCGCTCGGAATCCGCCGACGAGGTGCTCATGCCTGTAATCGCCGACTGCCGCGACTGCCACGGCAGCGGCGATCCGCACCGCAATCCGGAAGGCCTGGTGCAGAGCGGCTGCATCCTCTGCCACGGCTTTCACGACGCTCGCCACGGCGCGTGGGCCGGCAGCGCGCGATGAATCGGCTGCGTGCGCTCGCGGTCGCCGCCCTGGCCTCGGCCCTCGCCGCCTGCGGCGGCGGCGGCGGCGCCGCTTCCACGCCCGGCGCCGTGGACCCGCCGCCCGCCGGCTGCAACGGTTCCTGCGCCGGACCCGCGAGCTTCCTCGCGGTCGCCGAGGTTGAGACCGTGCTCGCGCGCGCGATCGCGGAGGCGCAGGCGCAGAACGCCGCGGCCACGATCGCGGTCGTCGACCGCGTCGGCAATGTGCTGGCGGTGTTCCGCATGAACGGGGCCGCGACCGCCGTCACCGTGCGATCGAACGGCGCCAGCGGCGGGCTCGAAGGCGTCTCGATCTTGCCGGATACGATGGCGGCGATCTCGAAGGCCGTCACGGCCGCGTACCTGTCGACCGAGGGCCACGCTTTCGGCACGCGCACCGCAAGCCAGATCGTGCAGCAGCATTTCAATCCGGGCGAGGCGCTCGCCCCCGCGGGACCGCTGTTCGGCGTGCAGTTCAGCCAGCTGCCCTGCTCGGATCTTTCCGCACGCTTTGCCGGCGGCGCCGCGGATGCCGGCCCGAAGCGCGCACCGCTCGGGCTCGCCGCCGATCCGGGCGGGCTGCCGCTTTATCGCGGCGGCACGCCGGTCGGCGGCATCGGCGTGATCGCGGACGGCAACTACGGCCTCGACCCGGAGGTGCAGGGCGTGGACCGGGATCTCGACGAGTCGATCGCGCTCGCCGGCAGCTTCGGGCTCTCGGCACCGGACGACCGCCGCGCCGAACGCATCACGGCCGACGGCAAGCAGCTGCGGCTGTCTGACGCGCAATTCTCCGATCTCGCCTCGAACACGGCGGCACCGCCCGCTTTCGCATCGCTGAATGGCGTCGCGGGCGCGCTGGTTGCGGTTTCCGGTTATGCCGCGGCCACCGTGATCGCGGGCACCGCGTTCGGGCAGCCGGCCTCCGGCATCCGCGCCGATGCGCTCGACTACGCGGGCCTCGATGCCTTCGTGCTCGTCGACACGGCGAATGTCGAGCGCTATCGCCCGATCGCGGGCAGCGACGGCGTGAATGCGCTCACTGCGGCCGAGGTCCGCACCCTCATCACCGAATCGCTTCGCATCGCGAACCGCGCGCGCGCCCAGATCCGCCGCCCGCTCGGCAGCTCCGCGCGCGTCACGATCTCGGTCGTGGACACGAACGGACTGATCCTCGGCATCGCGCGCGGCCGCGACGCGCCCGTGTTCGGCATCGATGTCTCGCTGCAGAAGGCGCGCAGCGCGATGCTGGCGTCTTCCGCGGCCGCCGCCGCGACTTTCGCGGGCGTGCCCGATGCGGTGTACCTGAACGGCGGCCTGGTGGTGCTGCGGAACGAATCGATCGGCCAGTACGTCACGGACTTGCGCGCTTTCACCGGGCTGCCGACGGCGCTGGCGGACGGCGCGATCGCCTGGTCGACCCGCGCCATCGGCAACCTCGCGCGGCCGTTCTATCCCGATGGCGTGGACGGCGCCCCGGCGGGCCCCTGGTCGAAGCCCGCGGGCGAGTGGACGCCGTTTTCGACCGGACTCCAGCTCGACCTCGCCTACAACGCCATCATCCAGCACGTAGCCTTCGTCGCCGGGCTTGCCGCCGACGTGCCGCAGAACTGCACCGGCGTGCGGGGCTTCGATCTCGGCTTCGGCACGAGCGGCTCGTTTACGCAGCTCGCCAACGGACTGCAGATCTTTCCCGGCGGCGTACCGATCTATCGCAGCGCGACGCTCGCGGGCGGCATCGGCATTTCGGGCGACGGCGTGGACCAGGACGACATGGTCGCCTTTCTCGGCTTGCACCAGGCCTCGCTCGCGCTCGCCGGGGCGATCGGCAATGCACCCGCGGCGACGAGGAGCGACACCCTCGTGCCCGCCGGCAACCGCCTGCGCTACGTGAACTGCCCGCAGGCACCCTTCCTCGACTCCACCGCGGAGGGCGTCTGTGCCGGTAAATAGGGACAGGTACACATTCGCTTTGGCCGCCGCGGCAATTGCCGCCGCCGCACTCGCAGACGCGCAGGAATCCGGGGGCGGCGAGCCAGCGGAGGCGGAAATGCGCTGCCCGCCGCAGCAGCCGGCTGAGCCAAATCGCAGGAGTCCCACGATCCCGGTGCTGCGCTTCGAGCCGACGCCCTGCGACCCGGCGCGGATGCCCGATGCAGACCCGAACGCGCTCAATGAGTTCGCCGAGCTGCCCGACCGCTGGCGGCTCGTGAACCTGCTCGACTATCGCGAAAACCTGTTCGATCCCTATCACGGCAACAACTGGCTGAAGGGCGACCGCCCGGCCTTCGGCGAGGACTGGTTCTTCAATCTCGGCCTGGTCAGCGACGGCGTGATCGAGCCGCGCCGCTTCCCGGTGCCGGTCGCCTTGCCCGATTCCGGCGATCCCGGAAGCCTGGACACCATCGGTGAGGGCGAGCAGCTGGTCTACGCTGGCAACCTGATCGCGGAGTTCGTGCTGTACCAGGGCAGCACCGTATTCAAGCCGCCGGACTGGGAGTTCCGCTTCACGCCCGTGTTCAATTTCAATCATGCCGAGGTCAACGAGCCCGGCATCCTGAAGGCCGACCCCAGGGAAGGCACCAGCCGTACCGAGGGCGTGATCGGCGTACAGGCGCTGTTCGTGGACAAGCACCTGCGAAACGTCTCCGAGCGCTACGACTTCGACAGTCTCCGTCTCGGCGTACAGCCCTTCACCGCGGACTTCCGCGGCTTCCTGTTCCAGGACAGTCCTTTCGGGCTGCGCCTGTTCGGCACGCGCGACAACAACCGCTGGCAGTACAACCTGGCCTGGTTCCGCCGACTAGAGAAGGACACCAACAGCGGCCTCAATAATCTCATCGAGCTCGGCGGCAACGCCTTCCGCGATGACGATGTGTTCGTCGCCAATCTCTACCGCCAGGACTGGCCCTGGCTCGGCTATACCTCACAAGCCGTGATCGCCTACAACCGCAATCGGGAAGGCGGCGACCAGCGGTACGATGACAACGGCTTCATCCAGCGCCCCTCCTCGCTCGGCCTCGAGCGCGCGCGCGACTACGATGTCGCCTACCTCGGCTACAACGGCGACGGCCACCTCGGCCGCTGGAATTTCTCCGTCTCCGCCTACGGCGCGATCGGCGAGGAGGACCTCGGGACGTTTTCGGCGCGGGCGGGCGATATCCGCGCCTACTTCGGCGCGGCCGAAGTCTCGCGCGACTTCGACTGGATTCGAGCGCGCGGCTCCCTGATCTACGCTTCGGGCGACGACGACCCTTTCGATGACGTCGGGCAGGGCTACGACGCGATTCTCGAGAATCCGCTGATCGCGGGCGCGGACACCAGCTTCTGGATCCGCCAGCCGGTGCCCCTGATCGGCGGCGGGCGCGTCGCGCTCTCCGGCCGGAACGGGCTCCTCAACTCGCTGCGCTCCTCGAAGGAATT
>Ga0187892_10003402_pt1 | contig 29161 bp, 26 predicted proteins | sample MA1701073metaG_FD_139345 | JGI IMG/M metagenome (GOLD analysis project Ga0187892, IMG submission 139345) | Bio-ooze microbial communities from a basaltic lava cave in the Kipuka Kanohina Cave System on the Island of Hawaii, USA - MA170107-3 metaG ... | reverse complement strand
GTGGCCGCGGCGAACAGCAGGGAGGCAACAATGGCGCTCACAACCACGAGAATGAACTGCGCAACGTTGCCGATGCCGATCATCAGGATCTGCGGGTTGAACACGAACACGAACGGCAGCAGCGCGGTGCGAAAGCTGTACCACGTCGCCTGCCAGCCGGTGGCGTTCGGGTCCTCGCCCGAGATCGCCGCGGCGGCATAGGAAGCGAGGCCGACCGGCGGCGTGACGTCGGCCATGATCCCGAAGTAGAAGACAAACAGGTGGACGGCGATGAGCGGGATCACGAGGCCGCTCCTTGCGCCCAGCTCGACGATGACCGGCGCCATGAGTGTGGCGACCAGGATGTAGTTCGCGGTGGTGGGCACGCCGGCGCCGATCAGCAGGCAGATGACCGCCGTGAGGCAAAGCATCAGGAACACATTGCCCGCCGAAATCGCCTCGACGAAGTCGGTCATCATCAGGCCCATCCCGGTGAGCGTGATCGCTCCGACGATAAGGCCGGCGCTCGCGCAAGCCACAGCGATACCGACCATGTTGCGGGCCGACAGCACGAGTCCGCGCCACAGGTCGTCCAGGCCTTTCTGCCAAGCCCGCTTCGCCGATCCGGTCTTGCGGAACATCGCCACGAGCCGCGGCTGGATGATCACCATGGCGATCGCTGTCACCGTGCCCCAGAACGCCGACGTGCCGGGCGAGAGTTCCTCGACCATCAGGCACCACAACAGCACGACGATCGGGATGAAGAAATGCATGCCGGCGCGAACCGTTGGCCAGGTGCGCGGCAGCGTCACCACCGGCGACTTCGGGTCGTCGATCGGAAGATCGGGATAGCGCGACGACCAGGCGAGCAGCGCGACGTAGACCACCAGCGTCGTGACCGCCAGCACCCAGTTTGCAGCGTTGCCGAAAAGCAGGCGAACGCTGGTGATGAGGTAGTAAACGGCGACCAACGCGACGAAGGTGCCGGCGAATCCCATCAGCCAGCCCAGGACGCGCAGGCGCCACAGCTTCGCCTCGCGCGCGATCGGCTGGATGTCGTACTTGAGCGCCTCCAGGTGCACGATGTAGAAGAGCGCGATGTACGAGATGATCGCCGGCAGCGCCGCGTGCTTGATGATCTCCGAGTAAGGGATGCCGACGTATTCCACCATCAGGAAGGCGGCGGCTCCCATCACCGGCGGGGTGATCTGGCCGTTGATCGACGAGGCCGCCTCGATCGCGCCGGCCTTTACGCCCGAGTAGCCGGTGCGCTTCATCAAGGGAATAGTGAAGATCCCACCCGAGACGACGTTCGACACCGACGAGCCGGAGACGAAGCTGTTCAGCGCGGAAGAGACCACCGCAACCTTCGCCGGACCGCCGCGCAGATGACCCAGCAGGGCGAGCGAGACTTGCAGCATGAAATTGCCGGCGCCAGCGATGTCGAGCATGGTCCCGAACATCACGAACAGGAACACGAACGCGACGGAAACGCCGAGCGCGACTCCATAGATGCCTTCCGTCGTCAGCCAGAAGTGAGACACGAATCGCGACAGCGACGCGCCCTTGTGCAGCAGCGCCTCGGGCATGAAAGGCCCGGCGAACACATATAACAGAAACAGACCCGTCGTGATGAGCATGCCGAAGCCCATCGCGCGGCGCGTGGCCTCGAGCATCACCAGCACACCGACGCTGCCGGCGACGAGGTCCAGCGTCGTCGGGGTACCGGGCCGCAGAGCAAGCTCCTTGTAGAAGAGGAACAGGTACGCCGCGCAGAAGGCGCCGATGAGCGCGAGGACCCAGTCGGCGACGGGCACGATCTTGCGCGACGAATTCTTGAACGCGGGAAACGCCACAAAAGCGAGGAACACGGCAAAGGCCAGGTGGATCGCCCGCGCTTCCGTGTCGTTGAAGATGCCGAAGCCGACGATGAACGGCAGGGGCGAGGCGTACCAGAGTTGGAACACCGACCACGCGGCCATGACGATCGCGAGAAAGATCCCTACCTTGCCTTCGGGATCGCGCCCGCCGAGGTCGGCGTCCTTCACGAACTGTTCGAGCTCCGGACTGGCGATCGCGGCACCCTTGACGGCTTCTTGCGTCACTTTCGTGCTCCCTCATGTGAAAAAGGGCGAAACGTGGTTTCGCCCTTTTTCCTATTCTTGCTGTTCTACCCGATTGGATCCCCGCCTTCGCGGGGATGACGCATCGGCGACCCAATCTCTGCGGGCCTGCGGCCCTTGCTCTTGGGCCGATGCGTCACTTGATCCAACCCTTCTCTCTGTAGTACCGGGCAGCCCCTTCGTGCAGCGGCGCCGAAAGGCCGTTCTTCACCATATCCTCGGGCTTCAGGTTGGCGAAGGCGGGGTGGAGCTTCTTGAACTCGTCGAAGTTGTCGAACACGCCCTTCACCACGGCGTACACGCTGTCCGCCGGAACCTTGGAGGACGACACCAGCGTGGCGAGCACGCCGTAGGTCTTCGTCTCCTGCGGGTTGCCCGGGTACAGGCCCGCGGGGATCGAGGCGTACGCGTAGTAGGGCTTTTCCTTCACCAGCTTGTCGATCGCGGGTCCGGTCACGTTGACCAGTTTCGCGCCGCACGTCGTGGTCGGATCTTGGATATTGGCCGACGGGTGCCCGACGGCGTAGAAGAAACCGTCGATCTTGCCGTCGCACAGGGCCGGGCCGTGCTCGTCGGCCTTGAGCTCGGAGGCGAGCGCGAAGTCGGAGAGCTTCCAGCCTATCGCGCCAATCAACTCATCGAGCGAGGAGCGCGTGCCCGAGCCGGGGTTGCCGACGTTGAACTTCTTGCCCTTCATGTCAGTGAAGTTCTTCGCGTTCGCTTCTTTGCGCGAGAGCACCGTGAACGGCTCCGGGTGCAGCGACATCACCGCACGCAGGTCGCCGTAGGCCTGGCCATTGAACTGGCCCAGGCCCTTGAAGGCGTTGAACTGGACGTCGGATTGCGCGACGCCGAGGTCGAGCTCTCCGGCCTTGATCGTATTGACGTTGAACACGGAGCCACCGGTCGATTCCACCGAGCAGCGGAGGCCGTGCTTGGCGCGGTCCTTGTTTACGAGGCGGCAGATGGCGCCGCCCGCGGCGTAGTACACGCCCGTGACGCCGCCGGTTCCGATGGTCATGTATTTCTGCTGCGCGAACGCTTCCGGTACCGCGAACGACGCGGCGATCGCCGCGCACATAGCCAGTGAACGAATGGGTTTCTTCATGCAGATCTCCTTGCGGTGGACAACTAAGCGGCGCGCTTGAGCGCGAGCGTGCCAGAGTCTATTGCGGCGGCGAAACGATCGGCGATTTCAGCGAGGTCGGCCTCTTGGGCGATGAACGGGGGGGCGAGAAGCACATGATCGCCGCGCTCGCCGTCGATCGTACCGCCCATGGGATAAACCATGAGTCCGTGCTCCATCGCGGCCGCCTTCACCCTGGCGTGGAGCTTTACCGCCGGATCGAAAGGACGCTTCGAGGCGCGGTCCGCGACCAGTTCCACGCCCCAGAAAAGACCGCGGCCGCGGATGTCGCCGGCGTGCGGATGGCCACCCAGTGTGGTGCGCAGCCTCTTCTCGAAATAGGCGCCGCGCGACTTCACCTGGTCGAGGAGCTTGTCGCGCTTGATGATCTTCTGGACGGCGAGCGCCGCGGCTGCGGCCACCGGATGGCCGATATAGGTATGGCCATGCTGGAACAGGCCGCTGCCCTTGCGGAACGCCTCTACGATCCTGGCGGCCACGAGCACCGCGCCCACCGGCTGGAAGCCTCCGCCCAGGCCCTTCGCGATGGTCATGATGTCAGGAGCGATGCCTTCCTGCTCCACCGCGTGCAACGTGCCGGTGCGTCCCATCCCGCACATCACCTCGTCGGCGATCAGCAGGATGCCCTGACGGTCGCAGATCTCACGGATTCGCCTGAAGTAGCCTGGCACCGGGGGTACGGCGCCCATCGTGGCGCCGACTACCGGCTCGGCCACGAACGCGATGACGCGCTTCGAGCCGATGCGCTCGACTTCGGTTTCCACTTCGGCGGCCAGGCGCTCGCCGTACTTCTCGGGTGTTTCGGTGTCGCGCCGGTCGCGGTATTCGTAGCACGGCGAGACGCGCCCCACGTCGATCAGCAGCGGTGCGAACTGCTTGCGGCGCCACTCATTGCCGCCGACTGCGAGCGCGCCCAGCGTATTGCCGTGATAACTCTGGCGGCGCGCGATGAAGACCGAACGTTCCGGTTCGCCCGTCTCGACGAAATACTGGCGCGCCATCTTGAGCGCCGCCTCGATCGCCTCCGAACCACCGCTCACCAGGTAGACGTGCCCGATGCCGGCCGGCGCATCCGCGACGAGCGTATCGGCCAGTTCCTCGGCGACCTCGGTCGTGAAAAAGCCCGTGTGGGCGTAGGCCACCTTGTCGATCTGCGCACGCATCGCGGCGAGCACCTCGTGGTGCTGGTGCCCGAGACAGGAAACCGCCGCTCCCCCGCACGCGTCGATGTAGACCTTGCCCTCGCGGTCGATGATGTGCACGCCCTCGGCCGAAACCGCTGCAGGCAGCTTCGCGCGCAAGCTTCGGTGGAGGATCTTCGTCACGGTTAGCTCGGCCCCCGTGCGGCACGCGTCGATTGTCGCTGGCGCGTATACGGGGCGCATCCGAGCGTCACTAGGACGTCCTTCCGGCCCATTTACGCAAGCCCCTGCGCCACCCCATGCCCATCACCTCTCAGGACCGCAACGTCGGAACGCAGCATACCGAGTGAATAGGAAAGGAACGCGGCCATCGAATGGAACTGGCGCGTCGCATGAGTGCGCACCCGCGCGGCGCGGGTCAGAAGCGCGGCCGCGTGCTCCACCTCTGCATCGCTCAGACCGGCGATCAATCGGCCGATGTTGCCGATTTCTTCCTCTGCGATCTGTGCTGACAATGAACCCTCACGGCCGCCGGGGGTCTTCCTTCATCTCGGCCAGGCGCTCGTACAAGGTGGCGCGCGAAATGCCGAGCAGCTTTGCCGCTGATACCTTGTTGCCGCCGGTGGCTTTGAGCGCGCGCACGATCGATTCACGTTCGAGCTGCGCGATCTGGCGCGGCAAGGGCGCGCGACCCGCCGTCTCGATCGACCGTGTGATCCCCAGCACGCCGGCAAAGTCATCAGCGCACAAACGCACGCTGTCCGTGAGCATCGCCACCTGCTCGAGTACGTTGTTCAGTTCGCGCACGTTGCCCGGCCAGTCGTAGCGCGCGAGCGCGGCAAGCGCGTCGGCGGTCAATTCGCGCTGAGCCATTCCGGTGCGCGCGGCTATTTGCTCGAGCAGCGTTTCGGTGAGCGCTTCCAGATCGTCGCTCCGCTCGCGCAGCGCCGGCAGGCGGATCGGCAGCACATTCAGGCGGTAGAAAAGGTCCGCGCGGAAGTGGCCTTCGTCAACGAGGCGCTGCAGGTCGCGGCCGGTGGCTGCGATCACACGCACGTCCACCTTGATCACCCGGTTGGAGCCGAGCGGCTCGATCTCCTGCTCCTGCAGAACGCGCAGGAGCTTCGCCTGCACGCCGATCGGCATGTCGCCGATCTCGTCGAGAAACAGAGTACCGCCGTCGGCCAGCTTGAATTTGCCGTCGCGCGGTTTGCGGTCGGCGCCTGTAAACGCGCCGGGCGCCACGCCGAAGAATTCCGCCTCGATCAGCGTGTCCGGCACCGCCGCGAGATTGACACCGATAAAAGACCGCGCGGCGCGCCCGGATGCCGCGTGGATCGCCTGCGCAAGCAATTCCTTCCCCGTGCCGGTCTCGCCGAGCAATAGAACCGTCGAATCGGCCTGCGCTGCACGCCGCGCGCGCCGTTTGACTTCAACCGCGACAGCACTCGCGCCAATGAAACTGGCGAACGTGTACTTCGCGCGCCGCTGCTGCGCCAGTTCGCGCCGCGCCTCGTCGAGATCGCGTTGCAACCCGGCGAACTTTGCGATCAGCGGTTGCAGCGTCGCTTCGGGATGACCGAACAGCACCATGCCGAGCGCGCCGATCAAGTTGCCGGCATCGTCGCGCAACGGCAGACGGCTGACGACGAATGTGCCCGCCTTGTTGGTCAGCAGATCGACGAGGATCGGCTTGCCGGTTTCAAGCACCTGGTGCATCAGTGTGTTGGGCACCACTTCCCTGACCGGACGGCCGACGAAATCTTCTTCGCGCTCAACGCCCAGCGCGGGAAGGAACCGCTTGTAGGCCTCGTTGATCCAGACGACGCGGCCCGTGCGGTCGACCAGCATCATTCCCTGGGCCGCGTCGGCAAACAGATCGAACATCGAACGCCCGGCGAGCTTCAGGATGCTCGCCGCGTCGCGCGGCAGCGATGTCCGATCGGTCACTGCGGGATTCTATCTGCGGGAAATCGCGGATCGTATGCACCCTCTCCCCCGGCCCCTCTCCCACAGGGGGAGAGGGGAGAAATTCTGCGCGGCGTCGGCCGCGAAGGTATAAATACCCCATGCGATGCGAACTCGATCATCTGGTAGTGGCCTGCGCCGACCTTCAACAGGGTGCGGCCTGGGCGCGCGACCGCCTGGGCGTTGACGTACAGGCCGGCGGCAAACACACGACGATGGGCACGCACAATCTTCTGCTGCGCATCGGCCCGCGTGTTTATCTCGAGTTGATTGCGATCGACCCGGACGCCGCGCCGCCCGAGCGGCCGCGCTGGTTCGAGCTCGACACGCGCGCGGTGCGCACCCGGGTAGCCGAACGACCGTTTCTCGCCACGTGGGTCGCGCGCTGCGAAAAGCTGATCGATGCGGTCACGCGCGTGCCGGAACTCGGCACCGTGCGCAATTTTTCGCGCGGCCAGTTTGTCTGGCGCTTCGCGTTGCCCGACAACGGTGCATTGCCGTTCGGCGGTGTGATGCCTGCCGTGATGCAATGGGACAGTCAAGCTCATCCGACTGATGTTCTGGAAAACCGCGGCTGTGAATTGATCGCGCTTGAACTCGCGCATCCGGCGGCAACCAGCATCGTGCCGCTGTTTCGTGAGTTGCGGATCGCGGGGCCGGTCGATGTGAAGCCGGGGCCCAAGTCGCTCGTCGCGCGACTGCATACGCCGCGCGGAGACGTGGCTTTGTCTTGAGCCGAAGATCAAACAAGGACGCCGGGCAACTCAAATATCGGCTCGATCCGCCCGACCGCAAGTCGTCGATGGTTGCGCACGACGGAATCGGCCATTGTCGCGAGCGGCGATGCTTCGATGTCGTCGATCAATCCAAGCTGCTTCAGCGCCGCAACGGTCGCCACATGCAACGCGCGCGGGTTGCCGTCCGCGATGCGAACGGCAATGCCGATTCCCTTCGACCGTACGCCGATCGCCTGCACGCCGTCCGCGCCGATCTTGCTGACCCAGTCGGCGCCGCCTGCCTGCATCAACGCGAGGTCCGAGCGCGCGGTGCCAGAGACCAGATCGGGATGGCGCGTCATTGCGAACGCCAGCGCGGCCAGCGACGACGTGGCACGCGTGGCAAGCCGGGCGAACGCATACGCGAGCCGCGTCAGCGGCAACGCGTAATTGGGCGCGCTGCAACCATCGGTGCCGACGGGTAGATCGACGCCGGGCGCGAAGCTCTGCACCGTATCGCGAATGCGCTGTTGCAGCGGTGAATCGCGCTCGAGGTACGTCGCAAGCGGTTGCCGGTGCAGCCGGCACCAGGCGAGAAAGCCGCTGTGCTTGCCGGAGCAGTTGTGATGCAGCCTGCTCCAGTGAAGATGCGCCGGCATGTACGTGCCGGTGGCGCTGTAGTAGCCGGGCGGATGGCTGCCGCACTGAAGATCGGTGGCACCGGCATCGATGCGCTTGAGCATGCGCTCTGCAGTCGCCACGTGAATCGACTCGCCGCCGTGGCTCGCGCACATCAACGCGAGTTCGTGCGACGTGAAACCGAAGCGCTCCATGCCGCCGTCTTCAACAAACGGCAGCGCTTGCAGGGGCTTCAGTGCCGAGCGGGTGAAATTCAGCGACTCGGGCTCGCCCGCGCCCGCGATCAAGTGGCCGGACGCATCGACGACCGCGATCGAGCCGTAGTGAATGCATTCGACGTGGCCGCCGCGCGTGGTTGCGACCAATGGAGCGTGCGCGGGAGTTCGCATCCGGGTTGAGCGTTCAGCGTTGGGCGTTGGGCGAAAGATAGCGCCACGCCGCGCTCAACGCTCAACGCCGAACTCCTATGGCCGGACCAGATTCGGCGTTCCTTTCTGCCCGGCGAACACGATCAGAAATCTGCACGGTTTGTCGCCGAGGTTGCGGCCGTTGTGCCAGCTATTGATTATTTCCGCCAGCCCTTCGCCGGCCTTGAAGGTGTGGACACCGTGCTGTTCCATATCGATGGTTAGCGTGCCTTCGAGTATGTACACGAACAGCGGCACCGGATGCAGGTGCCGGCCAACCTGCCCGCCGGGTGCGACTTCCGCCAGCACGGCCGTGATCTGGCCGTCGGTCTGCGGAAAGCGAATCGGCTGGCCGATCATGGTTGTCTCGGTCTGGATGATCGTCTTCAGCGTGAGTCCGACCGGACCCGTCGGCGCGGTTTGCGGGGTTTGCGCGAGTGCACTTGCGGTCGCGAACAACAAGCAGGCCGCCAGCGACAACCTTGAGATTGCACTTCTCATGTCAGTTCCCTTCGTGAATATGTACGGGTTGGCCTATCGCCTATGCCGAGCCGGCGCCAACCAGCATTTCGCACGGCCCGACGAAACCCTCCGCGGTTTGAAACTGCCGCAGTTCGCGTTCGATCTCGTCCCAGGTTTCAGCGCGCTCGGCGTCACTGAGCGAGGCCGTCATCTGATGCAGCGCGCCGAACGATTCGCGCTCGAAGCGCACACATTCAGCCGCGCTCGGCAGCCGCACCGGCGAATCGACCCTGCGCACTTCGATGTCGCGCAGGCCGGCGCGCTCGTACGCGGCCGCCAGCACGCCGTCGGCGCCGAGAGAGAACGGGCCCGGTTGACCCGGCAATGGCGGCGGCAGCCTTGCGCGCCGGCGAATGATGCCGACGGGGATCGAAAAGAACGGATTCTTCTCGGGCGTCGAATAGACGACCGCCGCGAAGCGTCCGCCCGGTTTGAGCGCGCGCCGGATGGCGGCCAGTGCGCGTTGCTGGTCCGGAAAGTAGATCAGTCCGACGCGCGAAATGGCGGCGTCGAAGCTCGCGGCGGGCAACTCGCCGAGCGCTTCGCCGTCGAGCTCGCGCGTCGCGAGATTGGCGAGGCCGGCGCGCCGCGCGTCCGCCTGCGCGAATGCGAGCAGCGCGGGCGAGATGTCGGTTGCCAGCACGTGCCCGCGCGCGCCCACGCGGCGCGCGGCCGTCAGGCTTTGCTCGCCCGCACCGGCGGCAACATCGAGCACACGACTGCCAGGGCCCACGGCGGCGAGATCGAGCATCACCTCGGTGCTCGGCCCGAGCCATTGGCCCAGGAATTCGCCCCATCGATGCCACGCCTGCGCGGCCGCTTCCCATTGCGCGCGGGTGGTGGTCTTGAACTTGATCGGATCGAAAGCGGGAACCGGGTTCGTGTCCATCATTTCCTCCGTGTCAGGGGCGTGCAGCATTGCTCCGGCGCGCGGCCGCGGCTAGTCAAAAATCTGGACTGGATGACCCGGCGCAAGCGGGAGTAGCGTCGCGTCATGCTCGACTACGGACAGTTCTGCACGGTGGCGCGTGGCGCAGAGGTCTTCGGCGAACGCTGGACGCCGCTCGTCGTACGTGAGCTGTTATGTGGCAGCACGCGCTTTAACGAAATCCGGCGCGGCGTGCCGCGCATGTCGCCCACACTGCTCGCGCAGCGCCTGCGGCGGCTGGAAGAGATCGGCATCGTGCGGCGCGTGCCCGACGGTGGATCGGCGCAATATCAGCTCACACCGGCGGGCGAAGAACTTCGACCCATCGTGCTGGCGCTGGGCCACTGGGGCGCACGCTGGATCGGCACCCGGTTGAAACCGCAACAACTGGACGCCGGTTTTCTGATGTGGGACATCCGCCGCTTCGCGCGACTGGACGAGTTTCCGTCCGGCCGGCGCATCGTCATCCAGTTCCAGTTCACCGATGCTCGCCGCGGCGAGCGATCCTGGTGGCTGGTCGTTGAAAACGGAGTGGCCGACCTTTGTCGAGATGATCCCGGTCACGAGCTAACGCTGATTATCGAATCGAGCGTGCGAGCGTTGACGGACGTATGGACTGGCGATCGCGAGCCGCAGGAAGTGCTGGCTGCGCGCGATTTGCGGGTTCAGGGTCTTGAGCGCGACCGCCGCAGTCTGTGGCGCTGGCTGGGTCGCAGCGTGTTTGCGGCAACGCGCGTCGCCGCCCGCAGCGGCTAAACCGCCGGCGCGACCGCGGTGCCCCCGCTCGCCAGCCGTGCGGTGACTTCCTTCCGATACCGGTTCAGTTCCTGCACCGTGTCGAATGTGCGCTCGAACAACAGGCTCATGTTGTGCAGGATGCGTTCGACGACCTTGTTCTCCCACACTTCGTCGAAACGGATCTGTTCGTCGAGCCAGCGCTCCAGCCATGACGGATCGGGCAGGCGCGATTGCACGGTGTCGTTGGGGAACATCGCCTGGTTGACGTGCAGATTGGTCGGATGCAGCGCCTTCGCTGTGCGGCGGGCGCTTGCCATCAACACGCCGATCTTCGCGAACGCGGCGCGCGCGGTATCGCCCAACTCGGCCAGGTGTTTTTTCATGTAGCGCAGGTACGCGCCGCCATGACGCGCCTCGTCCTGGGACAACAGCCGGTAGATGTGCTTGATCACCGGTTCGGTGTGCCACTCCGACGCGCGCCGGTACCAGTGGTTCAGGCGGATCTCGCCGCAGAAGTGCAGCGTGAGCGTCTCCAGCGCGGGCGCGGGGTCGAACTCGAAGCGCACGTTGTGCAACTCGTCCGCGGTCGGCTCCAGATCCGGCCGAAAGCGCCGCAAATACTCGATCAGCACCAGCGAGTGTTTCTGTTCCTCGAAAAACCATACCGACATGAACGCCGAAAAGTCGGAGTCGTGCCGGTTATCGCGCAGAAACATTTCGGTGGCGGGCAAGGCCGACCACTCGGTGATCGCGTTCATCTTGATCGTGCGCGCCTGCTCGTCGGACAGCAGCGCGGCGTCGAACTCGCGCCACGGGACATCCGATTCCATGTTCCAGCGCACGGATTCCAGCGATTTGAAGATTTCCGGATACAGCATGGCGGTCACCATCGGCGGTCAGCCCGCGGCGCGGCGCCTGAGAAAGCGCATGAAGCCGCCGAGCACTGGGAGTTTCTCATACAGTTCCTCGGCCACGTCCCAATAGTCGCGGTGCACGCACACCCGGCCGTCGGGCGCAAACCGCAGATGCGTTGCGCCGCAGATGCAACGCTCGGTTTGGCGCGAGCCATGAAGTCGAAAAAAGAACTCCCACGTCAAGAATGCCTGGCCGTCACCCGCGACCGCCTCGGCAATGACGAAACGCGGCGCGGCAACCTGCTCGAACATGCGCGTGAACACGCGCTCGACCGCGGCCAGCCCGTGCACGTCGTTAAACGGATCCTTGAACCTCACTTCGGGCGCATACACCTCGCCGATGCGCGCCACGCTCTCGCGCGACAGCGTCTCGAAGAATTGCTTCACGCGGATGACGGCATCCATGTCACAGTCCAGTAAAGCGACGCACCGCCGCCAGATGCAGTGGATACGGCAGCACGCGCAGCAGTTTCAGCCAGCGTGTAAAGCGCTTCGGATAGTGGATCTCAAAGCGGCCGGCGGCAATGCCGTCCAATGTGGCCGTGGCCGCGCTATCCGCTGAAATCAGCGCCGGCATCTTGAAATCATTGTTCTCGGTAAGCGGCGTGGCGACAAAACCCGGGCAAACCAGGTAAACGCCGAAGCCGTGCGGATGCAGGTCGCCATAAAGCGACTCCGCGAGGTTGATCAGCGCCGCTTTGCCCGGTCCGTAGACGAGCGCTTTCGGCAGCCCGACGTAACCGGCCACCGACGCGACGATCGCGATGCCGCCTGATTGCTGGCTCAACAATAGCGGAAGCAGCGCATCCAGGCAATTGAGAACGCCGTGCAGATTGACGTCGAGGAGGTTGCGCGCGCGCGGGAGATCGAAGCTTTGCGCGCGCATTTCGGCGTACGTGCCGGCAACGACCAGCGCGAGGTCGAAACCACCGAAACGCACGCGCACCGCGTTCATCGCCGCATGCACCGATGCAACGTCAGTCACATCCAGCGGCGCAACGAGCGATTGCGGCTTGTCGTGTGCAATTTCTCGCAACTTCTCTGTGCTGCGCGCCGACAGCGCGACCCGCGCACCGCTTGCGAGCAACCGGCGCGCGATCGCCGCGCCGATACCGGTAGATGCGCCGATCACCCAGACGCGCCGGCCGGTCCAGTTGTCGATTGTTGGATTCAGCGGCATCGCGTTTCCTTCAGAGAGCGATGCCGCCGGCCAGCGCCAGACACAACTTGTTGACGCCCAACGAAACTCCTCTTGGGGTCAGGCGAGCCTCCCCCTCATCGCGCCGCCAGCGTGAACTGGACAACATCGGTGTTGCCTTCGGCGAACGCGGCCTCGCAGTAGCCCAGATAGAACTCCCACAAGCGGATAAAGTGGTTATCGAAGCCGAGCACACGAACGGCGTCGAGCCGCGTGACAAAGCGTGCGCGCCACGCGGCTAGCGTAGTTGCATAGTCGCGGCCGAACGAAAGGCAGTTCTCGATGCGCAATCCCGCGGCGCTTGCCTGCCGTTCGAACGCATCGGGTGAAGGCAGCATGCCGCCGGGAAAGATGTACTGCTGGACGAAGTCGGTGCCGCTGCGATAGCGCTCGAACAAGTCGTTCCTGATCGTGATCGTTTGTACGCACGCGCGCGCGCCGCGTTTCAGCGTGCGCGCCAGGGTCGCAAAGAACGACTGCCAGTACGCCTCGCCCACGGCTTCGAACATCTCGATCGACGCGACACCGTCGTACTCGCCCGCCACGTCGCGATAGTCGCGCAGTTGCAGGTCGGCGCGCAGGTTCGCACGCTGCAGACGCTCGCCCGCGTACGCAAGCTGCGACGGCGACAATGTGATTCCGGTCAGGTCATGACCAGCACCTGCCGCAAGCTCCGCGAAGCCACCCCAGCCGCACCCGATTTCGAGCACTCGGCTGCGCGGCGGAAGTCGCAGCTCGTCAAGCACCCTGTGGTACTTGGCGCGCTGGCCGGCAGCGAGGCTCGCCTCGTCCGGCGTTGAGTCTGCGTGCACCGCAAATAGCGCGCTCGAGTACGTCATCGACGGATCAAGCCACAGCGCATAGAACGCATTGCCCAGGTCGTAGTGCGCGTGAACGTTTCGTTTCGCCCGCGCCCTGGTGTTTCGATGGAGGAGCTTGCGCGCCCTGCGCAGCAGGCAGCCCAAGAACGAGCCGTAGATCACCCGCTCGACAGCGGCGCGATTGCGAAGGAAGAACGCAAGCAGCTTCGCCGGATCGGACGTCGACCAGTCGCCGGCCAGATAGCTTTCGGCAAATCCGATATCGCCGCTCTTCAGCGTGGCGCCAAAGACGTTCCAGTTGGCGAGCTCGATGTCGGCATGCGGCGAGCCGTGTCCGTACCTTGCGCGCTGTCCGTCGGGAAACACGATGTCGAGGCGGCCATGCTCGATGCGCTCGAGCAGACGCAGCACCCAGCGCGCCTGCATCGGGAACCGAGAGGCGTCGAGCGTGGACGGTTCACGCCGCGTGCAATGCAGAGCGAGTTCGTTCATCAGGAAGACATGCCAACACGTGGCGCTTCGGGTTTCGAAAAAAGTGGCACGCGCTTGAAGACGAGACGCACCGCCTGCCAGTGAATGCGCGCGATGACACCCAACGTGAAGAGCGGCCGCCGCGCGAACGTGCGCAGCAAGGCTCCATCGGAAACTGGCGACAAGCGTCCCTCGATCGATGTCAGCAGCAGCGGGCCACCGGCGTCGTCGTAGTCGATACGCGCGACAAAATGTTCTCGCCCTTCGCGCTGCGTCAGCAGGAAGCGGAAGCGGTAACGCCCTTCGACCGCGCAGAACGGCGACACGTGAAAAACCTTGGCGGCGGTCAGCGGTTCACCCCACGCGAGCGGTGCGCCGTCGTCGCGCGCCAGAACGTAGCAATGGCGTTCGCCGAACGTGTTGCTGACTTCACAGACGATTGCGCGCACTGCGCCATCGGCGCGTTCGCACACCCAGAAGCTGACGGGATTGAAAACATAGCCGAGCAGACGCGGAAACGTGTGCAGCCAGACTTCACCGCTCGCGTCGCTGATGCCGGCGTCGTGCAACAGCGCATCGATCCACTCGACGAGCGGACGACCGTCGCCGTGATCCCGATCGAGGATGCCGAACAAACCGCGATTGCGCGCGAGCAGACGCCATGGCCAGTCGCCTTGTCCGAGCGTGCGCAATGGCAGGCGCAGGAAAAACGCCGGATAGACAAACCCGTTGCGCGCCGGTCGCAGTCGCCGGTGTCGAACGGAGCCGAACGCGATGCTTGCAACGTTCATCGGGTTTTTCTCATCTATGCCGCCAGCGGTTGCGGCACCCGGCGCTGCGCGAGCAGCGCATCGGCGACCGCGAGGCCGGACGTCAGTCCGTCTTCGTGAAAGCCATAGCCGGTCCACGCGCCCGCGAACCAGATTTGCCGCCCGCCTTGCACCGCCGGCAGCCTGCGTTGCGCGGCAACGGCGCGTGCATTGAAAACCGGATGCGCGTACTCGATTTGCGCGATCACGTGCTCTTTCGCCGGCGCGCGTTGCGGATTCAGGCTGAGGAACAACGGCGTTGTGAAAGGAAGCGGCTGCAATCGGTTCAAAAGGTACGTCACGGAGACCGATGGCGAAGCGTGCCCATCGCTGAGATAGTTCCACGACGACCATACCTTGCCGCTGCGCGGCATCAGTGCCTGATCGGTATGCAACCACGCGCGATTGGTCTGGTACGACACCGCGGCAAGCACTGCGCGCTCGTCGGCCGTGGCGTCGGTCAGCATTTTCAGCGATTGATTGCTGTGGCTGGCAAGCACTACGTGGTCGTACGCCTCGCGGCCGCCGGCGCTCTTCACGAACACCTTGCCGGTCGCAAGCCGCCGCACGTCGAACACTGGATCGCCGGCGCGTACGTCGTCAAGTTTTGCCGCGATTTTTTGAACGTACTGGCGCGCGCCGCCGCGTACCGTGAGCCACCGCGGCCGATGAGTGACCTGCAGCAGACCGTGGTTGTGGCAGAAGCGAATGAAGTTTGCGACCGGATAGTCAAGCATCATGGCGATGGGACACGACCAGATCGCCGCCGCCATCGGCAACAGGTAATGGTCGCGCAGCCGCCGGCTGTAGCCGTGGGCATCGAGAAACTCGCCCAGCGACATCGCGCCGGTCTCGGTGGCATCCTGGGCGATGCGGGTCGCGTGCCGGTTAAAGCGCAGCAGGTCGGCGAGCATCGCCAGAAAGTGCGGCGAAACGAGATTGCACCGCTGTGCAAATACAGTGTCGAGATTCGAGCCGGCCCATTCGAGGCGGCGCCCGCCCGCAAGCGGCACGCTGACCGAGAACGACATGTCGCTGGCGGCGAGGGGGACCGCAAGCTCGTCGAACAATCGCAACAGATTGGGATAGGTGCGCTCGTTGCACACGAGGAACCCGGTGTCGACGGGAAACCGAACCCCGTCCAAATCCACATCGACGGTGTGCGTGTGTCCACCCAGCCGCGGCGCCGCTTCGTACAGCGTGACGTGAACCGATGGGTCGCGCGCCAGCGCGTGCGCGCAGCCCAAACCGGAGATGCCGGCGCCGACGACGGCAATTCGCATGATGTGGAAGAACAATTACGCACAGCCGACGCGGCCGCGCTCTGGGCGATACGGCTGTTCAGCCCGCTCGGATGTTGCTTTGGTGAGCGCCGCGCCGAGTGCGCTCGATGACGGCGAATGCCGAATGGTTATGGATCGACTCGAAATTTTCGGCCGAGACCGTGAACGCGGCCACGCGCGGTTCGCGGTCGAGCGCAAGCGCTACGTCGCGCACGATGTCCTCGACAAACTTGGGGTTGTCGTATGCGCGTTCGGTCACGTACTTCTCGTCCTGCCGCTTCAGCAGACCCCATAGTTCGGCCGATGCGGCATCTTCGGCAAATCGCACCTGCTCTTCGATGCCCAGATCACCGTCCAGTTCGGCGGCGATGGTCACGTGCGAGCGCTGGTTGTGCGCACCGTAGTCGGCGACTTTCTTGCTGCACGGACACAGGCTCATCACCGGCACCACGACCTGTTGCACGACTTTCAAACGCCCGGCTTTCTGTTCCGCACGCAGCGTGACTTGATAGTCCATCAGGCTCTGCACGCCGGATACCGGCGCGGATTTCATAATGAAGCTGGTAAAGCGCGCCTCGATCGAGCCTTCGCGCGCGTCAAGCCGTTTGAGCATGGCTGCCATCAATTCGCGCAGCGATGCAGCGGACAGCGGCGCACGGTGGTTCTGGAGAACCTCGATAAAGCGCGACATGTGCGTGCCGCGTTGATCGGCCGGCAGCGCCACACCCATGTCGAACGTCGCCACCGACGGCTGGGGGCCGCTGCGGGTTGCGACCATCACCGGATGCACCAGCGCCTTGACGCCGACGGATTGAATGGGAAGCTGGCGGCTGTCGGCGCCCGCCTGTACGTCGGGGAGCAGCATTTTTTCGTTTGCATTCATGTACTGGATTGTCGCGCAGTTTGGGCGATGAGTCCGCTGAACCGGGTGAATCGCGGCCGAGCGGCTGAGCAGCGGCGTGGCAGGCTAGGCGCAAAGCGCAGTCGATACTGGGTGGTATCGCGAGCATTGCAACGACGCATGACGCGTCGAGGCGCAGACGAGCGGGTGCGTATTTCACCCGGTTCAGCGGACTAGACTGTCGCCCCCATGAAGCTGGCAGATCGGGTTGCCATCGTCACCGGAGCGGCGCAGGGCATCGGCGCCGCCTGCGCGCGCGCGTTCTGCGCCGAGGGCGCCAAGGTGATCGTCGCCGACATCAACGAAGTGGGAGTCGCCGCGCTCGCCAAGGACATCGCCGCCACGGGCGGCACTGCGCTTGCCTGCAAGACGGATGTGGGCGCCAGGGCCGACGCCGATCGGCTGCTCGCCTTCGCGGTCGATCGTTTCGGCCGCGTTGACGTGCTGCTCAACAACGCCGGCGTCGTTCACGCGGCGGAGTTCGTCGATCTGACCGAGGAAGACTTCGACCGCGTGTTGCGCGTCAATCTGAAAGGGCCGCTGTTGTGCGGGCAGGCGGCGGTGCGGCAGATGCTGGCGCAACCGCCGCGCGCGGGAGGTGCGCGTGGCGTCGTGATCAACATGTCGAGCGTCAACGCGGTGCTCGCTATTGGCAATCAGGTGCCCTATGCGGTCAGCAAGGGCGCGCTCAATCAATTGACCAAAGTGATGGCGGTGGCGCTCGCGCCCAAGGGAATTCGCGTGGTCGGTATCGGTCCCGGATCGATCGCTACCGATATGCTGCTCAAGGCTGTGCTCGGCGACGAGGGCGCGAAAGCGCGCGTGCTGTCGCGCACGCCGATGGGCCGGCTGGGTGAACCGGACGAGATTGCGCGGGTTGCGGTGTTTCTTGCGAGCGACGACGCGTCCTACCTGACCGGAACGACGCTATACCCCGACGGCGGCCGCCTCGGTCTCAACTACGTGATGTGAGTGACCCAGATGCTGGTGCTGTTTTTTGAAGTGACACCGCATGCAGACACGGCGCAGGAGTATCTCGAACTGGCGGCGAAACTGAAGCCGGAGCTCGATGCAAGTGGCGGCTGTCTTTTTCTCGACCGCTATCGCAACCTGTCGCGCGAAGGCTCGCTGTTGTCATATCAGTTGTGGCGTGACGAGGCTGCGCTCACTAAATGGCGCGTCAACTCGCAGCATCACAAGGTGCAGACGGTGGGCCGCACGCGCATTTTCGAGGACTATCGGCTGCGCGTCGCACAGGTCGTGCGCTCGGAAGAGCCGGGCCAGCCGCCGTGGCTGCCGCAGCGGCTGAATTTTTATAACGATCCGGCCGTGCGCGCCGCGCGTTACCTGGCGATCGTCGAATCACAACAGGCTAGTGTGGCGCCCACGGCCGCGACCAAAGTGGAAAGTTTCGCGAGCATCTACCACGCGGGCGAATACGCGCACCTGCTCGAACTGCCCAGCCTGGATGCCGGCGTCGACGTGTGCGCGGCCAATCGCGGCGCGCGCATCCGCGTGACCGAAATCGAACGCGACTACGGCAGATTCGATCGCGCCGAGGCGCCGCAGTTCTTCGCGTCCCTCGAACGCAAGTGACGGGCAGCGGGAGCGACCGCCCGCGTGAACGCTGGGTGCCCGGCACGCTGGCGGGCTTTCAGTTCACGCATATGATCGCTTTGAGCGCAAGAGCGCTGTGCTTTGTGCCAAGATAGAACGTCCGACACCGCGAGCGGCAAGGGCAGGACTCTCCGAAAACACCGCTGCCAAGGGAAGGCCGTGGAGAGGGTTTCGACCTCGAACGGGTCCTCGCAGTCTCCTGAACTTTCCGACGTTCCACGACTTTCTTTCGACGTCGCGCTATGGAAACGCGGCGTCCGCACGTGCCGCTGGGCCCCGCTACAGGCGACACAAACCGGCTTCCTCTACAGTTCCTCGGGCCTCGTTACTTGACCCGGTCGTCGCTCGCCTACAAATTTGCTCGAAACGCCGAGGTTTCATGCCTGATCACAAATACCCCGTCGAAGTTCAGTCGGACTTCCTTGAAAAGATCACTCGATCGAAACCGATCCAAGCGCTCGCCGAGCTGATTTGGAATGGCCTTGACGCGGACGCAACCTCACTCGACGCGCGCTTCGAGTACAACATCCTCGGGGCTATGTCCGCCGTCCTTGTCGCCGACGACGGTCTCGGCATGCTTTTTCACGACGCGCCCGAGTTGTTCAGAAAACTCGGCGGTTCCTGGAAGAAACCCGGGGCACACACCGCGAAAGAAGGGCGCTTCCTGCATGGGCAGGACGGCCGGGGGCGTTTTAAGGCTTTCGCTCTTGGGCGGATCGCAGAGTGGGATGTCACCTACCAGAAAGAAAACGAGCTTTGGACGTTCAAGATCACAATGAACGCCAGCAACAACCGCGAAGTTGTCATCTCGGATGAGACCAAGGCCCCGAGCGGTAAGCGCCGTGGTGTTGTTTTGACCGTCTCCGAGTTACACAAGGACTACAGGACATTCCTCTCGGAAGCTGGAATTCAGGAGTTAACGGAAATCTTTGCGCTGTACCTCGCGGATTACCGCAGCGTCTCCATCTCGCTCGATGGGAACCGCTTGGACCCCGACAAGGTCGTTGCCGCACGCCACACCGCCACTCTGACCGATATCGCGGAGGAAGCGGGTACCTATGGTGCGCGCCTTGAGATCATCGAATGGCGCTCGATGACGAACCGCGCTTTGTACCTCTGCAACGAGAACGGCTTCCCTCTCGTGCAGCTTGACAGGCGCTTTCACGTCGGCGCTTTCCAGTTTTCGGCCTACCTCAAGTCCTCGTTCATATCGAAGCTTCAGAAGGAGGGCACCGTCGAGTTGGCCGAGATGAATCCGTCACTTCCCAAAGTGATCGACGAAGCCCAACAGGCAATCAGGAACTACTTCCGCGAGCGAACTGCCCAGGAAGCCAGAACGATCGTCGCGGATTGGAAAGCGGAAAACGTTTACCCCTTCGAGGGAGAGGCGACCACCCATGTTGAGCAGGTTGAGCGGCAGGTGTTCGATATCGTAGCCGTCAACGTTGCACAGTACTTGCCAGACTTCTCCACCGCGCAGCCAAAAAGCAAAGCGTCTCACCTCCGACTACTTCGCCTAGCGATCGAGAAAAGCCCGGAGGCGCTTCAGCTCATTCTGAGCGAGGTTTTGAAGCTTCCGAAGCGGAAGCAAGATGAACTGGCGGACCTACTTCGCGACGTTTCCCTCTCGAACATCATCAGCTCGGCGGCGATCGTTGCCGATCGGCTGAAATTTCTCGCAGGCCTCGACGCGATACTTTTTGATGCGGAGCCAAAGAAGCGCCTGAAGGAACGCTCCCAGCTTCATAAAATCATCGCGCAAAACTGTTGGCTCTTCGGCGAGGAGTTCAACCTTTCGGTGGACGATCAATCCCTCACCGAAGTTCTCCGAAAGCATCGCAAACTCCTCGACGATGACATCGTGATCGACGATCCAGTAAAGCACATCTCGCAGGAGCGCGGGATAGTCGATTTGATGCTCTCGCGAACAATTCGGCGGCACAAGGCCGACGAATTGACTCATCTCGTTGTCGAACTCAAAGCCCCCAAGGTCAAGATCGATGACGAAGCGGTCACCCAAATCGAGAAGTACGCTTTCTCAGTGAAGAAGGATGAGCGCTTCCGGGGCGTGAACACGACGTGGGTCTTCTGGGCGATCAGTGACGACTATGGAGACTATGCCTCCCAGCGAATGACCGATAGCAGTGGCTTGATTTACAAAAAGGACAATGCCGCTATTTATGTCAAGACTTGGGCGCAGGTGATCGATCAGAACCGCGCCCGCTTGCAGTTCTTCCAGGAGCGACTCGAGTATCAGGCCGACAAGGGCACTTCCCTCAAACACCTGCAGGAGCGCTACGCGCAGTTTCTGCAAGGTGTCCTGACTGAGGAGAAGCTCGACGAGACAGAAACTACAGAAGAAGCGACGTAAGCGGTGTGAGAGGACCCAAGAGTGCCGACGACAACATGCTTCGACGTTTTCGAACGATGCGTCCTAGCCGTTCAAGCGGGCGAGCTGGTTGAGTCGGTGAGCGCGAAAGACAAGGAGTTTCACTTCCAGAACTGGTTTCGGAAGCAGCTCAAGCAGCTGGCCATTCATTTCGAAGGATCAGGTCGAAACACCTATCCCGATTTCTGTCTCGTCGAGTACACGGAAGGCTACGAGATCAAGGGTCTCGCTTGGCCTGGAAGGGAGCGGGACTATGACTCAAACAGTCAAGTCCCGACCGGCTACCACAATGGCCGCCAGATTTTCTACGTCTTCGGCCGATACCCTGCCGATCTCTCTCCCTATCCCGATCGGGCGAACGGCCGCCGCCAATACCCGGTCGTTGATCTTGTCCTCTGCCACGGCGACTTCCTGAACGCCAATCACGAATACGTTCATGAGAACAAGAGCGTGAAGGGCTTCGGGACCTATGGTGACATCATGATCCGGGACCGGAAGATGTATGTCGCGCCCACCCCGTTCGCGCTGACGGAGGGCACCACTGGCCTCATGACTCTCATCATCCCCGAGGGGGTGGAACCTGACCTACGGTTTCAGAAAGTCGGCCAACTCATTCGTGTTGAGGCAGAAAGCCTAGTTGTCGGCTATACGTTCGACCTTCGCACGAATGAGTTGAAGGCCAAGAAGGTCCCGAATCTTCGCGCCAGGACCGAGCACCGCTTCGTCGCGTACCGCCTCAAGTCACAGGCTGCGAAGCCGGTTTCCATGGCGGAGCGAACGCCGCCGTTTGACGACGCAAACGAAGCGGAAGCCGAATGAACGCGATTATCAGCAAGCACCGAAAAACGAACTGGGGCGCTTGCGAGCAAGGCACCGCCTTGGAAGGTGATTTCCCAATTGTTGAGGTGAGCCAGGTCGCGGAGCATGAGAGCTGGCGCAAAGAGATCAATCGGCCCATCTATCACATTCACAAATGGTGGGCGGTGCGGCTCGGGTCGGTGTTTCGCGCCATTACCTTGGCGGCGCTCAGTCCACGCCATGTTGATGTGTGGGAAGGCTTCTACAAAAAACACCACCTCGACGGGAAAGTTGTGCTCGACCCGTTCATGGGCAGTGGCACGACGCTTGGCGAGACGGCGAAACTCGGAGCGAAGGCGGTCGGCTGTGACATAAATCCGGTGAGTACGTTTCTGGTGCGCCAGTCGCTCACTCGCGTTCCCGAAGCGGAGCTGCGCAAAGCGTTCGAACACCTGGAACGCAACATTGCCCCGGAAATCCGCCGTTACTACGAGACCATTGACCCCACAAGCGGGCGGAAGATTCCGGTGCTGTATTTCTTCTGGGTGAAGACCGTCTCGACTCCAGAAGGTGAAACGATCCCGCTCTTTGATCGATACGTCTTCGCGCAGCATGCTTATCCGAAAAAGAAGCCTAAGGCGCAGATTGTTTGCCCCGCGTGCTGGGGTGTGATGGAGGGCAGGTGCGACGCAACGGACATCCAATGCCCGCACTGCGCCCGCCACTTCAATCCACAGGAGGGACCGGCCTCTGGCCAGCACGTCACAACGTCCACCGGACGCCGCCTCCGCGTCAAGGACCTTTTGCGACACGATGGGTCGCCGCCAGCCCATCGCCTCTACGCGATGCTCGCCCTCCGCCCCGATGGGGAAAAGGTCTACCTATCTGTCTGCGCCGAAGACCTAGCGCTCTATCGCGAAACGGAAGAGAGACTCGCGCGAGAAGTCCTGCCCTTGCCGACCCTCGCGGTTCGTCCTGGTCACAACACCGATCAGGCACGGGGCTACAACTACCTTTTCTGGCGCGATTTCTTTAACAATAGGCAGCTCCTGTGCCTCGGCCTTCTATTGCGCGCGATCATGAAGATCGAGCCCGAGCCGCTTCGGGAACAAATGCTCTGTCTTTTCTCGAGCACTCTCGAATTCAACAATCTTTTCTGTAGCTTCAAAGGCGAGGGAACTGGCGCAGTCCGGCATATGTTCTCGAACCACATCCTGAAGCCAGAGCGCACTCCCTTAGAAAACTCTGTTTGGGGAACAGAGAAAAGTAGTGGAACGTTCCGTTCGCTCTATGAAAACCGGCTACTTCGCGCAAAGCGTTACCTCGATAATCCCTTCGAAGTGGCCTTTGAAAGCGACCTTCTCGGTGAACGCTCCGGCGTACGCAAACTAACAGCGAGTCTGCCGATCGACGTCACTCTCGTCGGAACGTGGTCTGAGTTGAAGAATGCTAGTCGTGGCGTGCTGATACTGAACGGGGATAGTTCCCAGCTCCCGCTGCCTGATTCCTCCGTCGATGCGGTTATTACAGACCCGCCATATTTCGACTTTGTTCACTACAGCGAGTTGAGCGACTTCTTTTTTTCGTGGCTTTCCCCGGTATTGCAAAGTCGCTATCCGTGGTTTGCGCGCGAGGACTCCTCTCACCACGGCGAGGTTCAGCACAAAGATCCGCGCGTTTTTGCACGGCAGCTCGGCCGTGTTTTCGCCGAGAGTAGCCGTGTTCTCAAAGATGATGGCGTTCTGGCGTTCAGCTTTCACCACTCCCGCGCTGATGGCTGGGCCGCAATCTACGAAGCGATCGCCGAAGCTGGTCTCGTGGTTGTCGCTGCTCACCCTGTCCATGCGGAGCTTCGCGCCGCAAGCCCAAAAACTGCCGCCAAGGACCCAATTAGCTTCGATGCAGTCTTGGTTTGCAAAAAACGGCAGACTGCAAGACTGCACGCTGAGCAAGACCGTTCGTCGATCCATCGAACCAACGCTCTCGCCCGTCGCCTCAAGGACGGCGGGCTTACGGTTTCTAAGGCAGATCGTTTTGTGATCGCGGCATCGCAAATGCTTATTGACCTCGGGCCGCAGGCCCTCCGCTTCGATGAAATCAAGAAACGCCTGGAAGGTATGAAGCAATGCCTAAGGATGCGTGATCTAGCGAATGAGGTCGATGCGGTTGATTCCATCGAACACGTAAGCTAACCCGCACCTGAAGAAGTTGAAGGGATCGCAGTGGCTGGACTATGGGCGCAACCACGGCGTGCCAGAGTCAGCCCGGCGCGGGCGGTCTCTGATTCTCCCGGGCGATCAAAAATGCCGCCCCGGAGGGCGGGTCCGGTGCCCGGAAAAAACCGAGGCTCTCAATCGTGAAGAAGGCTTAGGCGGTATAGCTCAGCCGGATAGAGCGCCCTACGCGATGCGGCCTGCGAAAGGTCCGCTGTAGGACGACCGGTAGGAGTTATCGACATCCTACCAGCGTGGGAGACCGGGGTTCAACTCTCTGCACCGCTGCCCCTCGCTTCGGCCCTAGTAGAAGACCGTCAGCACGCCGGTAAAGCCGTACAGGTTCTGTCCGCCGATTTCGCCGTTCGCATACATGCCTACCAGCGGGACGTCGCCCAACTGATGCTGAATAAGACCCAGTTCTTCGCCCTGCTCGCCAAACATATGCGAGCCGCGTCCGAGACACGACACGTATACCGCGCCCTTCGGTTCGACTGCTTGCGCCGTCGCTTCCGCACGTTCGTGCAGATGGTCGCGAATTTCGGCGCAGATGCGGATCAGATCTTTCCTCGCGGCGGATTCGTCGCGCGTGCAAAATGAAAGCGTCTGTCCTTCGTCGGGCTGCGCCGCCACGGCGACGATGCCCTTGCCCGGGTCCAGCGCGACCACATGACGCACGAGGTAGTGCGAGCGCGGCGTGCGTTCGCGATAACCGTCGCTCGCGCCGGGATCGATGCCGACGAACAATCCCTGCCGTCCGAGCGACTGCAATTGCGCGCGGATCTTGCCGAAGTCTTCTGCCGCACCGTCATCACCATTGGAACTGACGGCGGCGCCGGCGCGGCTGCGAATGCCGGCGTCTTCCAGCAGCACGTCAAAGGCGCGCCGGCCATCGAGCTCAACGATCAGATTCGATGCGGCACGCGTGATCGTATGCCGCACGGCGGAAGGCAATGGGAAAACGCCTTGCGAAACGCGCGACACCAGCTCGACATCCGCCGCGAACACCACGCCTGAAATGCCGCCACCCAGTACGCGGTCGGCAACCTGCAGGCTTGCGCCGCGCCCGCTCGACAACCCGCCGAACAGGTATCCGCTGGAGACCTTGCGCGCCATGTCCACCAGCAACTCGGGCAGATCGGGTGTGGCTGGATCGGCATGAACCAGCGCGGTGAACGCAGCGTCCGCGCCGGCGTCATTGACGGTTCCCAGTGTCGGCGGCCTTTGCGCACCGGAAAACACATTGAAACTGCCCGGCGCAAAGGCCCCGAGCAACACCGCGAGCGCAGGCTCCTCGACAAACTCGACGCCGGTGGCGCACACGCCGACACCGCTCGCCCCGACCCAGTTCGGAATACCGGTGCGCGACTTCAGGGTGGCCAGAATGCGATCGGCGCTGCCGGCGAATTCGTCGGTCAGATAGACAAAACCCAGGTTCGCGTTGCGCGAGTAACTTTCATCGCCGGCAAACCGCGCGAGCTTCAGCAGACACTCGTCGAGCGCCACCGACCAGTCGGGATGCGTGCCCCAGGCGTGACGAAAGCGCATCGTCAGCTTGTTGAATCCGGCCGGCTAGCCGGCCTTAGCGACTTAGCGGTCCGCTTGCGCGCGGTCTTTTTCGCGGTGAGCGTGGTTGTCTTTCCGGCCGGCTTGTCGGTCGGCGGAGCGGCGGATGCAGCGATGCGCGCGAACTGATCCTGCAAGTTGCTCCACCACGCGGCCGGGTTAAACGGCATCGAAAGATCGGGCGGTGTTTGCATTTCGCCTTTGCGTTTCGCCTGCGGCTCCTGCGCGGTGTCGGTGGCGGGCGGCGGCGAAGGCGTGGGAGTTTGCTGCGGTTTTGGTGCAGCCGGTGTCAACATCGCGCTGCCGAAACTCTTGAGCGTGGCGATCGTGTTGCGCTGTACTTCGAGCGTCTGAATGGTCGCGCGCAGCATATTGGTGTTGAGATTGAGCCACTGCTCGACCGCGCGCAGGTCGGCGATGCGTTTGTCGAGTTCCGCGACATCGAAGGTTGGCGTGATCATGCTGGGCAGCGCCTGCGGCAGTCCCTGCGCAAACTGCGCGACGCCCGCTGCGCCCGGCATTCCCGCGGCGCCCCAGAACTTGCGCATCAGATCGAAGCTCTCGGCGAGGTTGGCGGCAAATGGGATGCGAGAGGCCGGAGCTGCGGTGGCATTCCTGGTCGGCATATTGGATCCTTTCAACCGCGACCGAGCCTACGCCGATTTGCTGCCGGCACGTTTCGCAATCGGCGCAACACGCTGGTCAATAGCGCCAAAAATGGATCGGCCACCGGTGTCGAACATTTCGATGCTCACAGTGTCGCCGTAACGCATGAACGGCGTTGCCGCCGGCCCGCCGGCAATGATCTCAAGACTCCGCTTTTCGGCGATACAGCAATAGCCTTTACTGCGATCGAGATTCGATACCGTTCCGGAGCCGACGATCGAACCGGCGCGCACATTGCGGGTCTTCGCGATATGCGCAATCAGCTGCGGAAATCCGAAAGTCATGTCGGCGCCCGCGTCCGGCGCGCCGACCTGCGCACCGTTCCACTGCACGATGAGCGGCCGGTGCAGCTTGCCATCGCGCCACGCGTCGCCGAGTTCATCGGGCGTGACCGCCACCGGCGAAAACGCCGTCGCAGGTTTGCTCTGGAAGAAACCGAAACCCTTGGCAAGCTCGGCAGGTATCAAGTTGCGCAAGGACACATCGTTGGCAAGCATGATCAGGCGCACGTGCTGCGCGCAGACAGCGGAGTCGCTCGCCATCGGCACATCACCGGTCACGACCGCGACCTCGGCCTCGAAGTCGATGCCGAATTCCTCGCTCGGGCAGACGATGTCGTCGCGCGGTCCGAGTAGATCGTCCGAACCACCCTGGTACATCAGCGGATCGGTCCAGAAAGAAGGCGGCATGTCGGCGCCGCGCGCTTTGCGCACCAGTTCTACATGATTGACGTACGCCGACCCGTCGGCCCATTGATAGGCACGCGGCAGCGGCGCCATGCATTGACGTGGGTCAAACGCAAATGCGTGGCGGGCCCGACCTTCGTTCAGCGTTTGATAGAGATCTTCGAGTTGAGGCGCGACGAAATCCCAGTCGTCCAGCGCCTGCTGCAAGCGCCCCGCGATCTGCCCGGCAAAGTGCGCGCGCATCAAGTCGCGCGATACGACGGCAAGCTGGCCGTCGCGCGATCCGTCTCGAAGCGATGCAAGTTTCATGGGTGGTCGAACCCTATTTTCCCGCGAAGTGTCCAAAATGGGGTCTGACCCCATTTTCTGCTGAACCCCATTTTCTGCTGATGGTAACGAGTGTTCATCAATGGCCTGGCGCGGGCCGTGCGGCAGTGTTGTTGTCGCTCTCGGTGCTGCTGCACGCAGCGCTGCTTTCGGCCATGCGAGCCGAATTGGACTGGCCCGGTCTCACGAAACCGCGTGCCGAAGCGACGATCGCCGTCCAGATGCTGAGCGAATTTGCGCCGGCGCCGGCGCTGGCTCCGCGCCCCGCACAACCGCGCCGACGCGCAGTTGCTCCGCCACGAGCTTCGGCCGCGCCGGCTCCACCAGCCGCGGCGATCGCGCCGTTACCGATCGTTGACATGATTCCAGACGAGACACCGATCGCGGGGCAACCAGTGGTCGAGCAGCTAGTGGCCACGCCGATCGATCCTGCACCCGTCGCTGCGACCCAGCCTGCGACGGCAGAAGCCGCGCATGCCATCGCCCCCGCGAAAGTGGTACGCGACCTTGTACTGGACCTGGGCGAAGTCGGTGTCGATCGCGACGGCCTGCCCGCGAGCGCGCGCTGGTTCTATCGGACAATCGACTCGCGTTACAGCGCGGTGTCCGGCACGACGACGATCGACTGGCGCTTCGACGCAGCTACGTCGGCATACGAGACGCAACTCGTGACGCGGGTTTTCGGCGTTCCGATCGCCGACCTCACGTCGGCCGGAGAGGTGAAGCGCTTCGGCCTTGCACCACTGCGCTACGTGCAAAAGACTGGCGCGCGCGCGCCGGTCGCTGCAAACTTCGACTGGATGGGCCGGCAGGTTACGTTCAGTTCGCGCAACTATCAGCGTCCGCTGCGCGAGGGCATCCAGGATCGGCTGTCGTTCCAGTTTCAGTTGATGGCGCTGGCGCAGCGTTTTCCTCAGGCATTTCGCAACGGCGCGGCGTTGGCGATGAGTGTCGCCGGAACCAACGACGTCGAACCGTACGAATTCGTCGTCGTGGGCCACGAGATCGTCACGACCGAGCTCGGTTCGATCGACGCCATCAAGCTCGAGCGGCCGAAAAGTGTCGGTGGCGCAGATACGCGCATCGAAGTCTGGCTTGCGCCCGATCGACGCTGGTTGCCCGTCAGGCTGCGTTTCACCGATCGCCGCAACGGCGTCACCGAAAGTACGCTGGAAGCGGTCGGCGATGCCGAATAGGTGCTGGCTCGCCGCACTCGCCCTGGTGTGGCTGCATAGCGCCGCAGCGCAGATCGAAGCCGCTCCTTTGATTTGCCCTCCATTGAACGCGTGGCCCCGTTACTTGCGGCTTGAATACGCCGTGACGGCAACGCGCAGCGTGTTGAGCGTCGACGGTATCAGTGTGTTGACCATGGAGCGCGACGGCGACGGCTATCGGCTGCAGTTGAGCCTCGATGCGACGGGCATCTATCACGCTGAGCAGCGTTCGCGTGGACGTTTGGAAAGCGACGCGCTTCGGCCGGAGAGGTTTGACGAGCAGCGAACGCGGCGACCGCCTCTGTCGGTTGCGATCGACTGGACGGCAAAACGTGTCAGTTTTGCGGCGAACAACTCGAGCGCGCCAACCCAGCCGCGGCTGCAGGATCGCTTGAGTCTGCTGATGCAACTGACCCGCGACCTGCGTGCGCAGCCCACCGCGGATTTTTTTGAAGTTCCGGTCGCCGGCCGGCGCGATATTTCCCTGTACCGGTTGACGCGCCGAGGCGCTGAGACGCTGGCCCTTCCCTACGGCCGAATCGAGGCGGTTCGACTGGAGCGGCCGGCCGATGAGGACAACGATCGCATCGAAGCCTGGTACGCGCAGGCCGCGTGCTGGATGCCGGTCCGGGTGCGCTACACCGATCGCAAGGGTGGCGTCATTGACAACCGCTTGCGCGCGGTGCAACTACAACAGTGACGCGTCGATCGACGGTCAGGTAGTCGTGCCCGGCGGCGCAAGGCGCGATTCGATCTCCGCTGCGAGCCGGTGTACACCGGCCAAAGCCCGCGTGACATCACGCGGATCACCCAGCACGATCACCAGCAAGCGGGACTTCAAGGTGCCAATGGGTCGCACGATCAGCACGCCGGAGGTCGCGTCCAGAATCAGGCAGCGTGGCTGCGCAAGTCCCAAGGCAGAAGCGGCAAACCGCGCGGCGGCGACAAAGCCGTTCAGTTGCGTGCTTTGAGGTGTCAG
>Ga0187892_10003401_pt1 | contig 29163 bp, 34 predicted proteins | sample MA1701073metaG_FD_139345 | JGI IMG/M metagenome (GOLD analysis project Ga0187892, IMG submission 139345) | Bio-ooze microbial communities from a basaltic lava cave in the Kipuka Kanohina Cave System on the Island of Hawaii, USA - MA170107-3 metaG ... | reverse complement strand
TGGATTGAACTTGGTTTATTTGTAGGGTAATTTTTCCAAAAATGTGCAAAAAAGTTACAAAGAATATCTCAAGCTGAATAGAAGTCTTATTTTATCAATAATTGCAGCAGTTTCACTTTCTGCAATAACTGCCCAATTTTTTGCTGATCAGGAAAGCCATCTTAACAGCAGCTATACAGTAGCAGTTGATATGATCACATTTTATTCTGTATTTAGTACATTATTTTATTTTGATAATAGAAAAAAATACAGACTTGAATCAGGCAAGCTAGATTCACCTAAACTAAAAAAAGATCTCATAAAAATAGTTACATCGCTTGGAGTGGGTGAGATAGTTTACATTATAACAAGATGGTCGCTGCAGTATTATCTCCTTACAATAAACTATGAAGCATATTTGGCTTCAATTACTGCACACATAGTCTCAGTTGTATTATATCTTATAGTTGTAAATGTAGGTGTGAGGATAACGAGGTTGTACAAAGATGGCACTTAGTGTCTTTGTGGATGGTTCGGGTGGAGACAACGCGGGCTATGGTTATTTTGTAAAGGAAACCGGCGAATCATTCTATGAGAAAAAACAAAACATCACAAACAACCAGGCAGAATATCTGGCAATTATTGCAGCCATACAAAAACTTGGTCAACCAAATGACCAAATTACAATTCATTCTGATTCAAAAAATACTGTGTCTCAACTGAATCATGAATTTGCAATAAATAACGAGCAGCTACGCGAGCTTGCACGTCAGGCATGGTCGCTTCTTGGCAAGCTTCCAAACATCAAAATTGTTTGGATTCCTAGATCTCAAAATCTTGCAGGAAAAATGCTCGGAAGCTAGAGATCAAATTTTTCATGAATAACTTTATTATGGAAAGTTGGCTGAGGCAAATCTGTAAAGATGACTGAATCACCATTTCTTTCTCCAAAATCAATTGCAATAATTGGCGCGTCTGACAAGGAGGGAAGTGTAGGCAGTGCGATCACATCAAATATCATGAAGGGTTTTACAGGAAAAATTTACCCAATTTCTCCAACACGTGACAAAGTCTTTGACATGCATGCATACAAGACGGTTTTGGACGCCAAAGAACAAATCGACTTGGCGGTAGTTATTACAAAAAATGACATTGTTCCAACAGTTCTAGAAGAATGCGGTAAAAAGGGCATCAAAGGAGTAATTGTGATCACTGCTGGCTTCAAAGAGGTAAATGAGGAGGGAAGAAAATTAGAACAACAGCTAAAGGATATCGTCAAAAAATATGGAATTAGACTAATTGGACCAAATTGTCTTGGAGTGATGAACCTTGATCCAAATACAATGATGAACTCTACTTTTCTCAAAGTTACACCAAAATCTGGGCAAATAGCACTAGTATCACAAAGCGGTGCAATCTGTGCAGCACTTGTAGAGGATGCGAGCGCGCAAGGAATTGGATTCTCAGCTGTTGTGAGCCTTGGCAACAAGGCAGACATGAGTGAAATCGACGTACTCAAAATGCTAGCTGAACACGAGCAAACCAAGGTAATTGTCATGTATCTGGAGGACATGGGTGATGGCCAAGAGTTTCTTAGAGTATGCAAGCAGGTAACAAAGAAACTCAAAAAACCAGTTCTAGTTTTAAAGTCAGGCCGAAGCCCAGAAGGCGCAAAGGCTGCAATGTCTCACACAGGCGCCCTGATGGGCTCTGATGAAATTTATGACGCAGTATTACACCAAGCAGGAGCAATTCGGGTAGATACCATGGAAGAGCTGTTTGATTATGCGACAGCGTTCTCAAAACAACCACTTCCAATGGAAGGTGACTTGGTTATTGTCTCAAATGCAGGTGGTCCTGCAATCATATCTACTGATGCGTGCTCAAAGTTTGGAATAAAGATGGCAAAAATTGAAGACATTAGACCAAAAATTGATGCAGTAATTCCCCCGTGGGGCAGCTCAAGAAATCCAGTTGACATTGTAGGCGATGCAGATTTTAATCGATTTAACAACGTGCTTGAAAATGTACTTGCCCACAAAAACGTAGGCTCTGTTATTGCAATGTGCACGCCTTCTGCAACACTTGACTACAACAAGCTTGCCGAAGTAATCGTGAGTATGTCAAAAAAATACAAAAAGACAATGCTTGCAAGTCTGATGGGTCTTGACGAGGGAATAAAAAACAGAGAGATTCTTGCTGCTGGAGATGTGCCATACTACACTTATGCAGAAGGTGCAATCAGGACACTTCGAGCAATGTTAAGATTTACCAATTGGCTCAAGACTACAGAAGGAACCATTACAGAATTCCAAGTTGACAAATCCAAAGTAAAAAACGTATTTGATACTGTCAAAAAAGAGGGCAGAACAAATCTCTTAGAAGAAGAAGGCCAAGAAGTACTTAGAGCGTATGGTTTTCCTCTACCACAAAGTATCCTGGCAAAGACAGAAGATGAGGCAGTTAATATCGCAAAAAAGATAGGATTTCCTGTGGTGATGAAGATTGCATCGCCACAAATCATACACAAGTCTGATGCTGGTGGTGTAAAGGTTGGTGTCAGCTCCGAGCAGGGTGTAAGGGATGCCTTTAATCAAATACTCACAAACGCCAAAAAATACAACAAAGACGCTACAATCAAGGGAATACTGGTACAGGAAATGGTAAAGGGTGGAAAGGAACTGATCATAGGTTCAAAACTAGAACCAGGATTTGGACCCGTGATAATGCTTGGTATGGGCGGGATCTACGTTGAAGTACTCAAAGATGTTACCTTTAGACTTGCACCTATTACAGATAAAGAAGCAGATGATATGATAAACTCGATTAAAACAAAGAAGCTCCTTGAAGGAGTACGTGGAGAAAAACTATCTGATCTGAAAAAACTTTCCGAGCTAATTCAAAGACTATCTACGCTTGTGACTGATTTTAAGGAAATAAAGGAACTTGATATGAATCCAGTCCTTGTGATGGAACAAGGAAATGGTTGCAAGATTCTGGATGTTAGAATAGGACTCTCCTAAAATTTTGATTTTAGATAATTGTGAGAATAGCTACTACTGGCACTATAACAATCAGGCGTATAAAACCCAATCTCGTGACTTGGTAGAGTTTGATGTTTTTTTCTATGAGGATTTGTAATTTTTGAATCATTTTAATTACTTGCAAAGATATTCTATTGAATTTTCAAATGAAGAGTTGCTTTCCATGTGTATGTGGTATTGTGGATCGGTTACTATGTTGCATCTTGCACAAGTAAATTGTGAAAATTCTTCTCCACACATATTGCATCTTTCTGCCTGATTGAATGTTCTTAATTCATTTCCACATTTTCTGCATAGATCGACTCGTATTTTCATCATAATTTTTTATCCAACAGTAGATATTAGATCAAATCAACAACTTAGCTGATTTCTCAACAAACTAGCTTACTATGACCTATCAATTTCTTTTATCAAGTTACCGTATCATGGTACAAGACCCTAAACCAAGTCATTGGAACTATGAGGTGCATGCCTCATTCAAAAAAGTCATTGCCTGGGATACCCTATTCTTCGTTTTGGGCATTGGCGTTGGGGCAGGCATCGGGGCATTCCTTACTACCTAGTAAGGAATGCTTATTTTTTTACAAAATGGGAATACAAACATGGAACAAAAAGACTTGCTGACAAAACTCTTTGATTTTTCAGTGTTGATTATGGCAACAACCTACTTTGTAGGCTTTATTTCATTTCATCCAGAGTCTGTGTTTTTAAAAGAAGCACCATACCACATTCCATACCAATATGAAGTCCATTTTGAGGTATTATTGTGGGTATTTTTTACAGCATTGGTATTAGATCTTTATCTTAAATACCTCAAACTAAAAGACTGGAGGCTATTTTTAAAAAAACACTGGTACGACATTACAATGTTTGCATTAATTCCGTTTCTTACTGTATTCAAAATTACAAAAATCTCCCTCAAACTGGTAAAGACACTCAAGGCATCTAAAAGTGGATTTAAGATGTTCTACAAAGCAAAAAAAGCTTCAAAACATCTCAAATCATAATATTTTTTTTAAATTTAGCAGCACACGTTGGATTCACAGCAAGATACGATCTTTTTTGACGTCTTTATGATGTCACTTATTAGCTTTGAGAGATCCTTGTTTGCAACCGAATACATCGTCATCTTTCCGTTCTCTCGGGTCTTGACGATGTTGCATTCTTTGAGCGCTCGCAGATGATGTGAGATTAATGGTTGGTCTTTTTTCAACTTTGAGACAAGGTCATTTACCGACATTTCACTATTTTTTTGTAAAAGCTCCAGTATGCTAAAGCGTGTCTCCTCACAAATACATTTGAGCAGGATTGTTCCATTCATATCAATCATAATTTATATAAACTAATATTTATATAAATCTTTAATGCCACAAAACAAGAAAATTCTATTTGTATGCGTTGAAAATGCGGGTCGAAGTCAGATGGCAGAGGGATTTTTTCGAAAATACTGCCCGTCTGGCTATGAACCACAAAGCGCAGGCACAAAGCCAACCAATACTGTAAATCCATTTGCCATTGACGCAATGAGGGAAATTGGAATTGATATTACCTCTCAAAAACCTAAAACAATTTCGGATTCTATGATACAAGAAGCTGTCAGGGTTGTTAATATGGGATGATGGACAAAGAATCCTGTCCAGCATTATTTGTTAACGATGTTGTGGAATGGGCCATTTCAGACCCAAAAGGAAAATCACTTGATGAAGTAAGAAAAATTCGCAATATGATTGAAAAAAAGGTTCAGGAGCTTTGCAAAACACTTCAATAAGAAAACTTTCTGCAAATCAGAAAATCTTTTTTGCAGAGCTAGTAGGCACATTTGTTTTAGTGGTTTGTGCTACCGGATCAGTTGTTTTGAATGTAAAATCCACTGGAACAATTGGACTCTGGTTTGAGGCTTTTGCGCCCTTTGTGGCAGTCGCAGTAATGGCCACCCTTTTTGCAAAAACATCGATGGCGCACTTTAATCCTGCAGTGACATTAATGTTTTTAATAACAAAACACATGCCAGCAAAACTTTTACCGCTTTATCTTGGGGCAGAAATAATTGGTGCATTCTTAGCAAGCTTGTTTGTAAAGTTTGTAATTGGTACGGAGGTAAATCTTGGTGCTAACTTTCCAAACTATGAATTTCCAATTTATACACTAATTGGGATTGAAGCTCTGGCAACAGCAATTTTGATTTCAGCTATTCTTGTAGCAGTTCATACAAAAGGCCTAAGGGGATTCGGCAATATTATGTTTGCAAGCACAATATTTTTTGACATTTATTTTCTGTCGTTTATCTCTGGTGCTTCAATGAATCCAGCACGTTCATTTGCGCCAGCAGTATTGTCAGGATACATCAGTGATCTGTGGCTTTATTGGACCGCGCCATTTGTAGGTGCAGCAATCATTGCAGTTGTATATAGAAAATTTTTCAACACTAAAACCAAAAACCTGATTAGCTCAGCCTAGTTTCGTGACTAAATTTTTAATATATTTTTAAAGGAAACAACATTGATCCTAGGATAAATATTGAATATTTATAATAGTTTGAACAAATTTTAATGTATGCCAATCAAAACGGGCCAGGAATACATCCAAAGCCTAAGGGGAAGAGATCTCAAAGTGTACCTTTTTGGCGAGCTCGTAAAAGAGCCAGTAGATCATCCAATGATCCGTCCCTCAATTAATGCAATTGCTGAGACATATGATTTGGCTGCTCGAGAAGAGGATCTGGCAGCACCCCTCTCTAAAATTTCCGGAAAACGTGTAAACAGATTTCTTCACATTGCAGAATCTGCAACAGATCTTGTTTTGCAAAACAAAATGCAAAGAAAACTTGGTCAGCTTACAGGAACATGTTTTCAGCGTTGTGTCGGAATGGATGCATTAAACTCACTTCATTCTGTTACTTTTGAAATTGATGAAAAACATCATACCGGCTATCACAAACGATTACTTGAATTCATCAAGAAAATGCAAGAAGAAAACCTTGTCATCGGTGGTGCAATGACGGATGTCAAAGGCGACAGAGGCAAGGCGCCATTTGAACAAGCGGATCCCGACATGTTTGTACACATTGTAAAGAGAACTGATGAGGGTGTATATGTAACAGGTGCCAAGGCACACCAGACTGGATGCATCAACTCACACTGGATAATCATAATGCCAACTATTCGCTTAACAGATAAAGACAAAGACTATGCAATCGTTGGTGCAATACCAGTTGACGCACCAGGAATCACATACATCTATGGCAGACAGTCTTGCGATACTCGAAGCATGGAAGGCGGTGACATTGATGCAGGAAACGCCCAATTCTCAGGGCAAGAAGCAATGATAATCTTAGACAACGTCTTTATTCCAAACGACAAAATCTTCATGAACGGCGAATCAGAATTTGCCGCAATGCTAATTGAACGATTCACCTGTTATCACAGACGCAGCTATGTTTGCAAAACAGGTCTTGGCGATGTGATGATTGGCGCAGCAGCAGCAATTGCTGATTACAACGGTGTGCCAGACGTGTCTCACATTAGAGAAAAACTCGTAGAGATGACTCATCTAAACGAATCCATTTTTGCTGCAGGAATTGCATCCTCATATCAGGCGCACGAAATGAAGTCAGGAGTGTGGCTAAATGACGATATGCTTGCAAACGTCTGCAAACACAACGTAACAAGATTCCCATACGAGATTTCAAGACTTGCACAAGACATTGCAGGTGGATTGGTAGTTACACTACCATCAGAAAAAGACTTTAAAAATCCAGTAACCGGCCCGCTGCTAAAAAAATACTTGGCAGGAAGAAAGGGCGTAGACGTTGAAAACAGAATGAGAATTCTCAGGCTGATTGAAAACATGACGCTCGGAAGAAATGCAGTGGGCTATCTTACAGAATCTATGCATGGGGCAGGATCTCCACAAGCCCAACGAATCCAAATAGCACGACAGATGCAGCTCGGCTACAAGAAAAACCTCGCAAAGAATCTTGCTGGGGTAAAAGACGACGTAGAAGAATTACGAGAAAACTCTGACTACTTCAAACGCGTCTTTAAGATTCCACAAAAATAACTTTAGTAAATCTACTAGCTTTTCTGATCGTCTGAGTCTTTTTTATCGGAACCTGTTGTCATGTTGGGCTCTGTGTTTGGTTCCATTTTGGACTCTTCCTTTTTAGTTATATTGGAATTAGGATCGCTGTATACTATGTCATCTTGTTTTGGAAATTCTTCTTTATCTGTGAGAGGATCTTTTTGTGGTTCGATATCAAATTTTGGTTCGTGTTTTTTGCCTTTAGAGTATTGTTTTACTATCATTATTCCAATGATTACGGCAATAATGATGTAATTAATTGGGGGAGTAAGTATTCTTGTTACATAACCAATCTGAGGTATGACATAAGCAACTTTGCCAATATATTCGTCTTTGGTTACCGGATAGTCGGTACCTGGGATTGAAACTGGATTTGCATCTCCTTTAGTTCTGATTGTTTTTGGATCATCATCCATTATTGCTGCAACGCGATGTACAATTACCCTGTCGTGTCCACTTGGTCTATTAAAGACAATGATATCGCCAGTCTGAATGTCATTAAAGGGCACCTTACCGTCAACTACCAAAACATCATACACTTCTAGGACCGGAACCATACTACCACTTGATACTACGTAAAATGGATTTTGTGTTCCAAATATTATTTGGAGTCCAATCCAGATTGCAGCAACTCCAACTGCAACAATTATGATGTCCTTTACGATACTCTTTGCAGTTGATTTTGTCATCTTACAGCTTATTTCCGCAGCTTTCACAAAACTTTGAGCCTGATTTGTTCTCAAAGCTACATTTTGTGCATTTCAAACCTTGTGATGAGAAGCTTGCAGACTGTCCTTCCTCCCCTAATATAATAATCTCACCAATTTTTTTGATCCTACCCCATTCTATTGTTTCATCTTGACCATTGTTTTTTGTCACAATCAACACCACTTGGTGTGCCGAATTCACTCCTACCTGTTTTGCAACACCTATTCTCTTTGCATCCGAATCATACACTAACATCCCGACAATTGAGCTAAATGACGATGGGGAATCTGTTGCTACAGAAAACGTTGGGGCCTCCAGTTCAATAGGTGGTTCAACTACTGGTTGGTTAGTGGGCTGAACTGTTGGCGCAGAAACAGAGGGCTGTCCAAATGTCTGTGTAGTGGGTTTTGCAAGCCCAACATCTGCTTTTTGATCTGGCTTTTGAAACTCTCGATATTCTGCGATCGTAGAACCGCAAATTGTACAGAGGTACTGTCCACGTTCCAGCAGAACCAGATTTTGAGCAACTTCCTCGTTTGGGTTTTCGTACTCTATTTTTGGACTTCCTTCATAGTCCTTCTCGCAAGTGTTACAGTAATATTTTGAAATTATTTGGGGTTCCAGTCTTCCAATTGGTGCCAAAAACAAGTCGGGGCCTCCAAGATTTCCTTTTCTTTGCTGCTCGTCTGAAACTTGGGCCATGACATAACCGCCTGAGCCTCTTAATTTTTTAACACGCACCTCGGAGCTCATATTTTGCATCATGACCATTCGTCATTTAAGTATATACTGCTTTTTCCAAATCACACCTTAACGTATTTAGGTGTCTTCGACTGAGGATTTTTGATAAAAATGTCACTAACTCATGTCTCTAATGCAAAGGACTGGCAATCGCAGGTCATAGACTCATCCAAGCCAGTCTTTGTAGACTTTTGGGCAGAATGGTGCGGACCATGCAGGATGGTTGGCCCAGTAGTAGAAGAACTTGCAAAAGATTACGACGGCAAGGTATTATTTGTCAAGGTAAATGTAGATGAAGCAAACGAGCTAGCGGCAAAATACAACATCTTTTCAATTCCGACTCTGATGATTCTAAACAAGGGTCAGGTTGTCGCACAGCAAGTTGGAGCTGCATCAAAGGAAGCCTACAAAAACATGATTGAAAGAGCACTTTCAAAAGCCTAAACTTTTCATTTTTTATCGCCAAAGTAATTAATAACAGAATAATGAATCTTTGACATGTCATTAGGCGAAGTCGACACTCTAAATCTTTTAGCAGAAAAATTAGACAAGCTTTTTCAGGACTCGCAGGGATATTACGAGTCGTTTTTGGACACAAACACATTGTTCAAGCAAGGAAAGCTATCAGAAAAGGAATTTTTTGAAAAACTAGGAGACTATGTGGTAGCGTATTCAGCACTAGAGTTTTTGGCAGTCAAGGTAATCTTTGAGATGAAAAAGGCGCTTGATAAGATGGGTGCTGGCAACCTTGGAACAACCCAATCACCGGGATTGATGCCTGGGATGGGCAGTATGGGGGGAATGGCGGGAATGGCAGGACGAGTTCCTACTACGCCTACCCAAACGCCTGGAAGCCCCCCCTCGATTATTTCCGCAAGGGATGGATTTGGTAGCCCAGGAACACTTCCTACACCAGACCCTGCAATGATGCCAAGATCGACAGGATCGTCTGGCTGCAAAAGTTGCGGCTCTGAGCTAAGAGCGGGAGCCAAGTTTTGCACAAAATGCGGAACTAGAGCCTAGTCTTGGGTCGTTCCGCACTCGGTGCAGAATTTTGCACCAAGAGAAATCTTTGCACCGCACTCTGAGCAGAATTTTGTATTTGCATCTGTTGTCTTGATATTTCCATACATTCCAGTGCTTCTTACTGCACCAGTTGGCTCATAGTGTTCATCGTCAATAATTTCTACTGGTGCAAAATCTTTTTCTTCAACATATGACATCATCCTTGGAATTGTATTTGACTTGTCCTTTGGATCTGGAATCATATCTCCAAGCCAAAACGAATATCGCATAAGCGTAAGCTCTGGCGTGGAAAATGCTAGAGTGTGAGCAGACATATAGTCCTGTGCTGCAGCCTTTGCGTTGAAAACCTTCATGAAATTAGTCAATAGTAAAGCTGTATAATGTTTACGAGGTCTAGATTGTCTGCTTCCGTGATAACGACTCGATTCTTCCTCTGTACTTTTCCTTGTATAGTCCTCTACAGGAGGTGCAACAAAAAAACCGCTCGAAATTTGCAATTTTTAACACATGTGGTTTTTCAGAGATGGGCCCCTCGCAATAATCACAAGTCATTTTGATCATCATATTTTTCGTTATTTTCATATCACGATGCTTTATTGTCTTGGTACGTATGTTTTCTAAGCGTTCTCCTGTCTTACCTTCAATCTTGCCAAGGTCCAGAATGGGTGATACTGTCTTTATCAAACCAATGTTGACGAGTCTTTCATATCGTGCCTGCACGGTAGGCGTGCTTACTTTAGTTTCTCTTGAAATCTGCCTAAATGATTTTCTTCCATCTTTTATTAGTGATTCAAGTATTGCGATATCGACATCATCTAATTGAAAAGGCACTAAATCATAATGCCTTACAAGCTATTTATGATTTTACAAATGTAAAGTATACTGTTTTTCTATCTAACATTCCATACATTATTCATGTTCAAAGATCCAGTCTGTAACATGATGGTTGATGAGAAAAAAACAAAATTCACCAGTCATGTTAACAATAAAATAATCTATCTTTGCTCAACGTCATGCAAAGAAAAACTTGAACAAAATCCACAAAACTATGGTTACTAAGTTTGTAACCATATTTTTTATTTTTCATCAAACAAGTCAATTTTAGTTTTACAATTGTAAAATATGGTTTTTATATAAAACATGGCATGATTTTACAATTGTAAAGCTCGGTTCTTATATTTCCAGCATTTGTAAGATGCGCATGGCAAAAGATCCAATTTGCGGAATGTTTGTAGAAGAAAAAAATGATTCTATAAAACACGCAATTGATGGCAGGGTGTATTATTTCTGTGCTACAACATGTCTTAACGAATTCACACAACCAGAAAAGGAGCTAAAGAAACTCAAAATGCATGTTGCAATAAGTATAGTGCTTACCATACCAATCATCGTATTGACACTTCCTCATATGCTAGAACAAATTCCGGGCTTTCTTCCAATGCACATTAGCAATTATGTGATGTTTGTTCTTGCTACACCTATCCAGTTTTGGATAGGGTGGAGATTCTACAGGGGGTTGTGGGATGGCTTGAGGACAAAAGCGTCAAACATGGATACGCTTATTGCTTTAGGAACGACTGCTGCGTATTTGTACAGTGCAATAGTAACGTTTGCCCATGGATTCTTCCCTGTAGGATCTGTTTATTTCGAAACAGCCGCGATAATAATCACACTGATTTTAGTTGGCAGATTACTAGAGTCAAAAACAAAGGAAAAGGCATCTTCTGCAGTACGCAAACTACTTGATCTTCAACCTCGCAAGGCTAAGGTATTAAGGGATAACGCCGAAGTAGAGATTCTAATCGAAGAGGTCCAGGAAGGTGATATTTTGGTCGTCAGGCCTGGTGAAAGAATACCAACTGACGGAGTGATAATTGATGGTTTATCATCGCTTGATGAATCTGCAATTACTGGTGAGAGCATTCCAATCGACAAGTCAGTGGGGGATCAAGTAATAGGTGCTACAATTAACAAAAATGGTTTGTTAAAGATCAAAGCGACAAAGGTTGGCCAAGACACGGTTCTTTCACAAATAGTCGTGCTGGTAGAAGAAGCAAAGACCGGAAAGGCCAAAATGCAAAAAATGGTAGACCAAGTTTCTAAATATTTTGTTCCAGCAGTTATAGCTATAGCAATACTCACAGGACTTGGATGGTATTTTGTTGGTGGAATCGGATTTGATTATGCACTTTTGGCGTTTGTTTCAGTCATAATTATTGCATGTCCATGTGCTTTGGGGATTGCAACGCCTGCAGCTATGATGATGGGATCAGGCAAAGGTGCAGAAAACGGAATTTTGTTCAAGGGCGGTGAGCATCTAGAAATTGCAAAAAAGGTAAAGACGGTAGTATTTGACAAGACAGGAACCGTAACTGAAGGAAAACCATCAGTTACAGACATTATTGACTTTATGGAAATGGGAAAAACAGAACTGCTACGACTTGCTGCAATAGCAGAAGCAGGTTCTGAACATCCACTTGCACAAGCCGTTGTCAAAAAAGCAAAAGAAGAAGGATTGGCAGTACCAAACCCAGACTCATTCGAAGCAATAGTGGGGCATGGTCTAAAGTCAACCTATGCACATCACAAAATCTTAATTGGAAATAGAAAACTAATGGAGCAAAACGACATTTACGTCATAGAGAAAGTTGAAACTGTAATGCAACAGCTTGAGGCTGACGGAAAAACTGTAACGTTAGTTTCAATTGATGGCCATCTTGCAGGAATAATTGCTATTTCAGACACCATAAAACAAACAGCAAAGGAAGCAATAGACGCCCTAAAACAAAATGGAATTGAGGTAATCATGCTTACTGGTGACAACAACAGAACGGCAAACGCAATGGCTTCTAGGCTTGGAATCGAAAAGGTGATAGCTCAGGTGTTACCACATCAAAAGGAGCAGGTTATATCAAAACTCAAGTCAGAAGGCAAAGTCGTTGCTATGGTAGGAGATGGAATAAATGATGCGCCAGCACTTGCACGCGCAGATTTAGGAATTGCAATAGGTTCTGGAACCGATGTAGCAAAAGAAACAGGTGGAATAATCTTAATCAAAAATGACATGAGAGATGTTTTTATCGCATTAGAGCTAGGAAAGAAAACAGTTTCAAAGATAAAACAGAATCTGTTTTGGTCATTTGCTTACAATACTGGTTTAATTCCGGTTGCGGCAGGAGTCTTCGTACCAGTTCTTGGTTTAGGCATGTTCTCATGGCTTCCTATGTTGGCAGGTGCTGCGATGGCAATAAGCTCTGTAACAGTTGTTGGAAATTCTATATTGCTTGGAAGATACAAACCAAAATTTCTCAAAATCGATGCTAATTACCATTAAATTCAAACTAATTTTTGATATCAAAATTGAATGGACTGGAGGGGAATTGAACCCCTGACTTCTGCATTGCGAATGCAGCGTTATACCACTAAACCACCAGCCCTTGGATTAGCAAAACTATTGCTCTATTTTTACCTCTTTGTCAAGCTAACAAATCATTATTTTACAGCTTGTCTAATTTTGTAGTGTTGGGCAAAATCAAAGATCCAAGTTTAGCAGATAAAGGACAATTTGAATACGAGTGGGCAAAAAATCACATGCAAATTCTGACAAACTCTATTAAGAGACTAAAAAGGTCAAGACCTCTAAAAGGAATCAGACTTGGATTTTGTCTACAAATGACAAAGGAGACTGCAGTTCTGCTAGTTGGTGTAAAACAATTAGGAGCAGAGGTTGTAGCTTGTGGAGGAAATCCACTTACTACACAAGACAACATTACTGCATTTTTAGATATGCGTGGAATCAACGTGTACGCTTGGTCTGGTCAATCAAAATCCGAATACGAGTGGTGTCAAAATCAAGTATTGTCACAAAAACCACAAATTCTAACCGATGATGGCGGCGACCTTAACACAAAGACTCATTTTGATAAAAGATTCAAAAATCTAAAGATTTTTGGCGCTACAGAAGAGACCACGACTGGTGTTAGTAGATATCTGGTAATGCAACAAAAGAAAAAACTGCGCTATCCAATAATTGCAGTTAATAACGCAAGAACCAAAATGATGTTTGATAATAGATACGGTACAGGCCAGTCAACAATTAACGCACTCCTAAAGACAACGAATCTGCTTTTTGCTTCAAAGCGCGTTGTTGTATGTGGTTATGGGTGGCTTGGAAAAGGTGTTGCGCAAAGATGTGCGGGAATGGGTTCAAAGGTAATTGTAACCGAAATTGATCCAATCAAGGCATTAGAAGCTCACATGGACGGATTTGACGTATTGCCAATAAAGAGGGCTTCAAAGATTGGTGATATCTTCATCACATGCACTGGCATGACAGATGTAATAAGAAAGGAAAACCTGCTTGCAATGAAAAATGGAGCAATAGTTGGAAACGTAGGACATTTTGATGTAGAAATTGATACAAGATTTTTGCTAAATAAATCCAAATCAGTAAAACAGGTAAGGCCACACTTTGATGAGTGCATCTTGCCAAATGGAAAAAAAATCTACCTGATCAGCAAGGGGCGTGTGGCAAACTTGGTTGCCTCAGAAGGCCATCCACCAGAAGTCATGGCATTATCATTTTCCAATCAACTTCACTCAATTTTGTATATTCTGAAAAATCATAAAAAAATGAAAAACCAAGTTTATGAGGTGCCTAAGGAGATTGACGATCAAGTAGCACTCGACGCATTAAATTCCATGAATATCAAAATTGATAGGTTTACAAAAAAACAGATTACATATCAACAAAGCTGGTAGGCACTATCAAAGCATAATAGAAGGATTTTCTCAATCCCATTGATTGACTGTAGATTCTGTAATTGTAGAGCCGCACGTAATAACACCAAAAGGGATTTTACAAAGAAACATTGTCATAGATGAAGGAAAAATCATAGATTTTACAAGTGACATTCCACAATGCGATAACAAAATCCATGCACAAGGCCTTGTTGCCATTCCGGGTCTAATTGACACGCACGTACATTATGGCGTTTATTCACCAATTGAAGAGTCTGCTAAGACAGAATCGCGGGCAGCAGCATTGGGCGGGGTCACTACCATGATGAGGATGCTTAGACTCGGGCGCTCCTATAGGACACATCTTTTAGCACAGCTTGCGGCATCTACTACTGCACATTATGTAGATTATGCAATTCATGCCACAATTTTTGATAGAAAGCAGGCAGACGAAATGAAATTCTGCATAGAAAATGGAATCACCTCCTTCAAATTATACATGAATCTTGGGGGTGAAATTGGCCACGTCTACATGGACATGGATCCTGGTGCAACACAGTTATTTGAGACGCAAGTGCAGCTTGAAACAAATACAATACGAACGGTATTATCAAATGCAGCAAACTTTGGGTGTCCAGTTTTAGTTCATGCAGAAGACTACCAGATGTGTGAATGTGGAATAAAAAAAGCAAAACAAGACAAACAAGATGGTCTTTCAGCTTGGTCAAAGAGCAGACCGCCAGACTCTGAAGTAAAAAGCATTAAAAAAATTTCAGAAATCGCACGCGAATTCGGCACTAAAATATACTTTGTTCATATCGGTTCAGCTGCTGCAATTTCTGCTATACAAGAAGAAAGAAAAAAAGGAACGAAAATTTTTGTAGAGACCTGCCCACACTATCTGACTCTTTCATACGAGAAACAGAAAGGATACCTGGCAAAAGTGATACCGCCAATCAGAAGCTCCGCAGATGTTGATCAAATTTGGAATGCAGTTCTACAAAAACACGTTGACACTATAGGAACGGATCATGTCGCAAACAGACTAAAGCTCAAAGTTGGAGAGAATGTGTGGTCTTCACTTGCAGGATTTCCAGGAATTGGAACGGCGCTACCAATTTTGTTATCTGAAGGTGTAAACAAAAATCGAATTGATCTAGGCCAACTTGTCGAGCTAACTAGTCTAAATGCAGCAAAAATTTTTGGAATGTACCCACAAAAAGGAGCAATCCAAGTGGGCTCAGATGCCGACATTACCCTAATTGATCTGAAAAAAGAAAAAAAAGTCGACGCTGATTTTTTTGGCTCCTTCTCAGACTATATCGTATATGATGGCTGGAACCTTAAGGGCTGGCCACAAACTACGATGGTACGAGGCAAACTTGTAGTAGAAAATATGCAAGTTGTAGGTAAATCGGGCTACGGAAAGCTGGTAAAACGAGCGCTTTAGGCTAAAATCTCAAATTTTCCATTTTCTTTAGCCTTGTAAATCACGTCTGGCTTTCGAGTAAAAATTCCTACTTCGAGTACACCTGGAATTTGCTTTATTTTTTGTGCCAAGGGTTTTGGTGTTTTGATTGTACCAAAATCACAATCATAGATTATGTTACCATTCTCAGTGATGAATGGGTAGCCACGATCTATTGTCCTAAGACTTGACCTTCCTCCTAATTTTTCAATAAACTTTTTGGCAGTACCTCTTGCAAACGGATGAACCTCTACTGGAACCGTTCGATTAAAGTATTTTACAAATTTTGTTGAATCTGCCATAATTACAACGCGTTTTGCAGAAGAAATCAAAATGTTTTCTCGCAGTAATGCGCCTCCGCCACCCTTTATGAGATTTTTTTGTGAGTCAATTTGATCTGCACCATCAAAGACAACATCAATTTTTTGGATCTGCTCTGCATCAATTACATGGATTCCACTTTGCTCTGCAACAAGTTTGATCTGCAGTGATGTCGGAACTGCCCTGATGGTTAACTCTTTTTCTTCGATGTGTTGGCCTAATGCCTTGACAAATGCGGTAGCAGCTCGACCACTGCCAAGCCCTAAAACAGTATTATCTTTTACAAATTTTAGTGCATCTTTAGACAATGCCGAAATGGCATCATCAAATGACAATTATTCGACCTCAGCTTGCTCTAGCTTTGATAACGTCTTCATTATTTCGCGTTTGATAGAATCCAAATCGTCTTCATCATCCTCGATTTCTTCAGGCTCTGGGATGTTTATCCTCGGTTTCTTTTTTTCTGGTTCTTGATTTGATTCAGCATCTCTGAATTCAAGCTTTGGCGGTTCTGATTTTACTTGTTTTTCAATATCAATTGGTTCTGTGATAACAGGTTGTTGTGTTGTTTGAGGCTGAATTATCTCTATTTTAGGCTCAATGACTTGTTGCTTTGGTGGCTCTGGGTGTGTTATCTGTTGTACATTCTCTACTTGCTGAACTTGTGGTTGAACTTGTGCAACTGTACGAGCTTGTTGAATCGTCGGTTTTACATCAATTGGGGAGACAACAGAAACATTTGATGGAATTTCCGTAAGTGTAGTTATTTCAAGCCTCTTAGAAGATTTTGCAAATGATTGGATGATGCTATCTATGCTTTGTGCGCTTGCAATTTCTGGCTCTTCGACTTGCTTTTCAACAGGCTTTGCCTCTTTCTTAGGTTCTTCCTTTTTGATTTCAGGTTTTTCTAGCTGAGTTTGGGCGATAGAAATTTTTGTAGAGATTTCTATTAGTTTTTTGTCAAGGGCAGAAAGCTTTTGATCCATTAATGTAATCAAACCATCTCCAAGAGGGCCAAGATCGGGATGTTTGCTTGCTTGTTCTAGTTTCTCAATTTTAGCTAAAATGACTCCAAGCTGGTGTTGATATCGCAAGAGGAGCTTGTCACACTGAATCTTTGTTAAATCGGAACTGTCTGTGTATAATCTTGAAATTGTTTTAGTTAGAATTTCCTTTTCTATTTTCAGTGTATCGATTTGGGCTTTGATCTGGGAATTTGTGCCTATGAGTGAAACTTTGTTCTTTTTTGGAAACTTGCTAATGGTAGCTGCAGTAGCTGCTCCAGCAATAGAACTGATGATTAGTGCAACTTCCATTTAGGCATACCATTTGATCCAAGAATATTTGCGGATTCTTGCATCAGGAAAACCACAACTTGCACAGCGATGGCTACGCTTGTGATAAGAATTCTTACCGCATCTTCTGCATCTGATGTGAGTCCTTTTCCTTGTGAAAAGGCCCATAGAGGGAGTTCCTCTAGTCATTTGTCATCACGCAGGAGGAGGAGATATCATAACTACATTATCTCCTCGTACAACAATGGTTCCTATGCTCTTTGCCTCGCCATCAGAAGGGATCTCTTCTGAACCGTCGAGTAGCAGATTCATGTGTTGGTCAAAACCTCTGAGGTTACCTCTTATAGTCTTGCCACCCTTGAGCTTGATTAGAACTATTTTGTCGATGCTTTCGTCCAGTACTTTTACTGCCATGTCAACTGACATTTAATTCACTTATTGGCTCTCCTAACTAGGGATTATATTAAAATTTCATTGGTGTAAATTAGAGTTTTAATCAGTAAGCCAACTTTGACACTGTTTCTGTAATATTTCGTACTATTTCAGACAAAATTCTGTCTCCATCTTTTTTTGTCGCCTTTGTTGGATCACCCCAGACACCGTTTTTCGTTGCTTTAATAAAGTGAACAGACGCAAGCTTTGATGTTTTTGCCCTCTGCTTTGGACTAAGCCTGTCTACGATCAGTCCTTTCTTTGCCAGCTTCATGTTTACTTTGCTTGTAGTAAGCATGAGTGATGTCTCGACAAACCCTGCATGATCAAACTCTCTTTTCATAAAATGCCAATATGAAAACACAAAAACCTTGACTTTCTTCCCAGAAATTTTGGAAATCTTGCCCTCTAGCGTCTTTAACGGTTTGTGATTTCCGTGGTGGCCATTTAAGATAATTATCTTGTAAATTTTGTTTTGGGCAAGCGAGACACACAAATCTGTAAGCAATTTCTGCAATGTTTGTGCAGTTATGCTTAGATTGAAAAATGGCGCATGTTCAAACGAAACCCCGTACGTAATTGTGGGCAGAAGCAAAAGATTACATTTTTTTGCAACTCGCTTTGCTACTTCTGTTACAATATCGGAATCTGTCGATATTGGCAGATGGGAACCGTGCTGCTCAAGTGAGCCTACGGGAATGAGCGCGACCTGCCTTTTGTCTTTGATTAATCTTCGTAGGTTTGGATCAGAAAAATCCTTTATGCCACTCACTTTGTGTACACTTTTCTCCAGCTTACCTCGAGTTTTCCATCAAGATGCATTTTGACTGCCTTTAACAGAGTGTCTGCTTCTAGCTTCTGACCTTTTTGTCGGATGGATTCGAGCGTATCTGATGAATTCACTTTAAAAGAGTCCTGAAATATTATTGGTCCTTGGTCTAGCTCTTCAGTAACATAGTGGGCAGTCACACCAACAATTTTTGTTCCTCGCTCAAACGCCTGTGCATAACCGAATGCTCCGGGAAACGCGGGCAATAACGACGGGTGAATATTGATTATTCTATGTGGATATCTCCATACAAAGTTTGGAGTCATTATTCTCATGTAGCGAGCCAAAACTACCAAATCAATGTCATAACGTTTTGTAATTTCAATTAGTTTGTCTTCTGCCTTTTGTTGATCTTTCTCATCAACTAGAACAAATGGAATTTTCGCTTTTTTTGCAAGAGGTTCAAGTGTTCTTTGTGTTCCAACTATGACACTGATTCGTCCCTTAAGATGTTTTTTTGCATTTGCATCAAGTAGGGTCTTAAAGCAATGAGGCTCTTTTGTAACAAAGACTGCTATGTTTTTTTGAGAATTTATCTCATGATAGATACTTACTTCCATACCAAGTTTTTTTCCTATGCCTTGAAGTTCTTTATCAAAAGACTTGATGTTAATTGTCTTTGAAAATGATGCCTCCAAATGCATCCCAAAAAGTCCCTTTATGACATTCTGGTTTACCTTCTCGATATTACCGCTTTTTTGAAAAATGAAATTTGTAAACGCAGCTACAATTCCCTCTTTATCTTTTCCAATAACGGTGATTCCTATTCTTATCTTTTTCACAGAGTTTTGTTACAAAATCACTTTATTAATGCTATTTTGCTTTTGAGCAAAAAATGCGGGAGGTGGGATTTGAACCCACGAACCCCTAAGAGATAAGGGCCTAAACCTTACGCCTTTGACCAGGCTTGGCAACCCCCGCACTGATGCTCCAATTTTACACAAACTTATTGCTTACTGCTCTGTTCAAAAGTCGGAGTTTGATGACACGATGTAAATTCCATGCATTGCAGGTCAACACTTGACACATCAAATCAGTTTAATACCAAAATTGACAAAATGATCCGTTGCCTGTCAAAACCATAAGACAGAACTACAAACTAAATTCTGAACAACTACAAATGATGAAGACCTTCACCGATATGGTCAACGACTGCATCAAAATAGGGCTGGACGCCAACTGCTCAACTATGCAAAAACTATCACTACTATCATACCAAAAGCTTGCCAAATATGATATCATGTCGTATTACAAGGTAAATGCAATATCACAGGCTGCCGGAAGGCTGCGGCAAAGAAAGCAATCAATCAAAAGAGGAGTAAAGACAAAATCACCGTTTGTTAGAAAACCGTACTTGGCGAATTGCTATGGCTTCAAAATTAACGGTTGTTTGTTATCAATGCCATACAAACCAAGACAGCCAGTTCACATCCTACTCAACGAGCACACGCAAAAAATACTGTTGGATACAGCCTTGAAGGTAGAATCATTCTCAATGAGCCAGAACATCTTGGGCCTTTGCATCTCAAAACAAGTAGAACAAATCATACCACAAAACGTAATCGGCATCGACAGAAACCTCAGAAACGTCACAGTAGGAAATAATGACAAAGTAATATTCTTCAAGACTAACAAACTGCTTTCCATCAAGGAAAATACCATACATGCAAGAGCTGGTTTTAAGAGAAACGACCACAAAATGAAAAGAAGATTCTTTCAGAGATTCAACGCAAGAATGCAGCATAGAACCAAAAAATTCATTCACAAAATCTCAAAGCAAATAGTCGACAAAGCAAAGCAGAACAAATCGGCAATCATCTTTGAGAATCTAAAAGGAATAAGAAAGTTGTATCGAAGGGGAAACGGTCAAGGCAACAACTACAGACGAAGGCTCAATGGCTGGCAATACTACGAATTACAGCGCCAAGTAGAGTACAAGGCTGCTTGGGAGGGAGTGCCAGTATTGTTTGAGGATCCAAAATGCACCAGCAAGCTCTGTCCGGTATGCGGAAAGAGAATCCAAGAGGACAGACAAAACCGACGAAAACTATGGTGCAATAATTGTATGAAATCGATGGACAGAGACGTAGTAGCGTCTTTGAACATTGCATACAAGGGGTGGGCTAGATTTACCCATCCTCGAGGCGACATAGGTGAAGCGCAGCCTGGCACTTTTGAGCCAGCAATGTCGGAACCCAAGCTATCAAACTATGATAGTTTGGCAATCCGGATAGTCGATGTGTCGAAGGGAGAGAGTTGGAATTAAAAATGCCGGCTTTTGAACAGAACCTTGCTTACCATTGGATAACTTGCATCTCACAAAAATCTAACAAAGCACAAATTTAGCTGATAAAAAGCATTAGATATTGGGAAAATTATTTGGCACAAATGGAATAAGGGGGGTATTCGGTGAAGATCTGACCTTAGAGTTCATCCACGATATCACAATGGCATTTGCAACTTTTTTCAAAAAGGGACCAATTCTTGTAGGCTATGATGGCAGAGACTCCAGCCCAGTCATCGCCAAGGTGGTGTGCTCCACTCTAAACTCTTGTGGCATTAACTGCAATCTTGCAGGTCTTGTTCCCACTCCAGCCCTTGAGTATGCAACAAAAACTCTCAGATACGGTGGGGGAATTATGATTACTGCATCTCATAATCCGTCACAATATAATGGACTCAAACCCATTGCCAAAGACGGAGTTGAACTTTCAAGAAGTGATGAGCGAACTATTGAAACAATTTACTTTGGCAAAAAATGGATAAAATACAGTAAAAGACTTGGCAAAACTGCAGCCGAATCACGAGTGTTGCGAACATATCTTGATGGAATTAAATCACAGATAAACTTGACAAAGATAAAGTCAAAAAAATTCAAAGTGGTTTTAGATCTTGGTAATGGGGCTCAAGCAGTTTCAGCACCAACTCTATGCAAGGAGCTTGGCTGTAAGGTATTTCAAATAAATGAAAAAATTGATGGCAGATTTCCAGGAAGAGGATCAGAACCAACACCAGATAATTTACAAAAGCTTTCCAAAACAGTACTTCAGAATAAAGCAGATCTTGGTATTGCGTTTGATGGTGATGGGGATCGGAGTATATTTTGTGATAATGTGGGAGAAATTTTGAGTGGTGACAAGTCCGCATTATTACTTGCAAATTTCATTCTAAAGCGAAATCCAAAATCAAAGGTTGTTACGTGTCTTAATTCCAGTTCTGTAATTGAAACAATTGCATCTAAGACAAAATCAAAGGTAATTCGAACCAAAGTGGGAAGCGTGGAGGTATCGCGAAGGATGGTACCAGAAAAAGCCCTAGTCGGCTTTGAGGAAAATGGGGGTTTTATGTACGGAAAACATAATCAAGTACGGGACGGCTGCATGACGCTTGCGTTAATGTTGAATCTTCTTGCTCACTCTAGTAAATCCCTAGAAGAGGAGCTCAACAGCATACCAAAAACCTTTACAACAAAAGACAAGGTTTTGTGCACAAAAAAGCAAGCCAACAAAGTAATCACACAACTCAAAAAAGAACATCAAAACTATGACGCAACAGATGGAATCAAGATAATTCTAGACGACAAAAACTGGGTGATGATACGACCAAGTGGGACAGAGCCAATTGCAAGAATTTACGCAGAGTCAGACTCGCAACAAAGACTTGATGGTTTGATGTCAAAATACCTCAAAAAGGTAAAGGCGATTATATCCTAATAACACTAATAAGGCGATACCCAAAAACCCAAGGAATGGAGATGATCCCTATGGGTGATTTAATTGAGTAAGGCTTACTATGTAAAATTCCAGACGCCAACTGATCTCATAAATCCAATACTAGAGGCAGTACGTGTGGCTTCACAAAGTGGTAAAGTCAGAAAAGGAACAAACGAGGCAACAAAAGCAATTGAGCGAGGAATAAGCAAGCTAATAGTTATTGCAGAAGATGTAGAACCTCCAGAGGTTGTAGCTCATCTTCCGATTATTTGCGAAGAACAAAACGCCGCATATGCATTTGTCCCAAGCAAACAAGAGCTAGGGAAAGCACTTGGCATAGATGTTACTTCTGCCGCAGCAGCAATAATTGACGCAGGAGATGCAAACCATATTGTTGAAGAAGTAGTATCTTCAATTAAGAAGCTTAAAGGTGGCAGTTAGCAATGAGTACTTCACAGACAGACGAGGTAGTGTCATCAGAAGTAATACAAATTGTTGGCAAGACCGGAATTGCTGGTGAGATTACACAAGTTAGAGTAAAAATTCTAGGCGGAAGAGACAAAGGAAGAATCTTGACAAGAAACGTAAAAGGCTCTGTAAGGTTGTCTGATATTTTGATGCTACGCGAAACAGAACGTGAAGCCAAGAAGATAAAGTGATGAATGATTGAGTCTAATTGTCAAACCATGCAGTTTTTGTGATAGGCCAGTTTCAAAAGGATCAGGCACTATGCTAGTCAAAAATGACGGCACAGTATTATGGTTCTGTTCTCCAAAATGCAAAAAAAACATGTTAGTGCTAAAGCGTGACCCCCGTACACTCAAGTGGACCAAAAAATACCAAAAGGGCGGAATTATCAAAAAATAATTTTAGAATAAATTGACAGAACAAACACTTTTCATAATAAAACCAGACGCAGTAGAACGTAAACTAGTTGGCCAAATCATCTCAAGATTTGAAAGCAAGGGCTTCAAAATTTTAAAACTAAAAATGTTTACATTTACAAAATCCCAAGCAGAGGAATTCTATTCGGTTCACAACACGAAACCATTCTTTGGAGAACTTGTCTCATTTATCACATCGGGTTCAGTTGTGGCTGCAATAATTGAAGGAAACAATGCTGTTGCTACAACACGCCTTTTGGTTGGCGCAACCAAGTCGTATGAAGCAATTCCTGGCTCGATTCGAGGTGACTTTGGTCTTGGGATATCTGATAACATAATTCACGCGTCGGATTCAAAGGAAAGTTTTGAAAAGGAAGCGAGGGTAGTATTTCAGTGAGCTGCCTTGAAAATTCGACAACCGATTGTGGCTGTACTGGGCCATGTAGATTCTGGTAAAACCTCGTTACTTGATAAAATTCGTGGAACTGGCGTCCAAAGCAGAGAAGCAGGCGGCATAACACAACACATAGGTGCAAGTTTTCTGCCTACAGAGACAATCAAAAAAATGTGTGGAAAGTTGTACGAAAGACTCACAAAATCAGAATACGAAGTTCCAGGCCTTTTGGTAATTGACACCCCAGGACACGAAGTTTTTACAAATCTTAGAACTCGTGGTGGTTCTGCAGCAGATATTGCAATCTTAGTAGTAGATACAAATCGCGGATTTCAGCCACAAACCACTGAGAGTCTAAAGATTCTTCAGGCAAGAAAAGTCCCATTCGTAATTGCACTCAACAAAGTTGACCAGATGCCCGGTTGGAAAAAAGTTGATACGCCGTATATTTCACAGGCAATAAAACAACAAGATCAGTTTATCCAAACAACACTCGATGAGCAGATATACAATGTCGTTGGGACGCTTTCGATTTTGGGTTTTCAATCCGAAGCATTCTACAGAGTACAAGATTTTGCAAAGGAGGTAGCAATTGTTCCAGTTAGTGCAAGAATTGGCGTGGGAATTCCAGAACTTTTGACTGTTTTGGTAGGTCTAACGCAACAATACATGCAAAAACGGCTTACACAGGAAGAAAAACCAAGCCGCGGAATCATTCTTGAAGTAAACGACGAGGTGGGCCTTGGAACAACAGCAAATATGATACTAATTGATGGTCAGATAAAAAAAGGAGACAGCGTTGTTGTGGCAAAAAGAGATACAGTTATTGTGACAAAACCAAAGGCAATGCTTTTGCCAAAACCACTAGACGAGATGCGTGATCCTCGCGACAAATTCAAACCAGTTGATAAAGTGGAGGCAGCTGCAGGAATAAAGATTGCGTCACCTGATTTGGATGGTGTACTTCCTGGCAGTACCGTTTATGTAACAAACGACGAAGCAAAACTCGAAGAATTCAAAAAAATCATAGAGTCTGAAATGAAGTCTGTATTTATCGACACTCAAACAAACGGAATCATACTAAAATGCGACACGATTGGTTCTCTGGAAGCACTAACGGAAATGCTAAAACGACAACAAATACCAATTGCAAAAGCGGACATCGGCCATGTTAGCCACCGTGATATCATGGATGCAAAAATCATCAAAGATAAAGACCGACACCTAGGTGTGGTCTTGGCTTTTAATGTACGAATATTACCTGATGCACAAGAAGAATCAGAAATAAATCATGTAAAGATCTTCAATGACAAAGTAATCTATAGTCTCATTGATAACTATGTGCAGTGGGTAGACGAGGATACAGCAAACGAGGAAAATGCAATATTTAATGAGCTGACGCCTATTTGCAAGTTTACTTTTTTGAAGGGATACATCTTTAGAAACAGCAATCCAGCAGTATTTGGAATACGTATAGACGTGGGAAAGGTAAGACAAAAGATCGCAATCATGAACAAAAATGGCAAAAAGATTGGCATAATCCATCAGCTTCAGGATGGAAAAAAATCAATCGAATCGGCAGCACAAGGACAAGAGGTAGCTTGTTCTATACAAGACGTGATGATTGGAAGGCATATCTTTGAGGAAGACGTATTCTATTCTCTTCCACGATCCTCTGAGGCAAAACAACTGATTGAAAAATTCGCCCACAAACTTTCCACAGAGGAACAAACAGCATTAAATGAAATTGTGGCAATCCAGCGGAAAATCGATTCCGCGTATGGCTACATTTGATATTTTTTAGCAATCATGTGAATGCCAGGTTCGCCGACTGCACCCATCATTTTATCAGCTGGTTTACCATTTTTGAACATGATGAAGGTAGGTATTGCTTGAACCTCAAACCGCATTGAAATGTCTTGGCATTTATCCACATTCACTCGCGCAAACTTGATGTGCCGATATTTTTTTGCCATTCGATCAAAGACTGGATGCATTAACTTACATGGTCCACACCATTCTGCCCAAAAATCGACTAATACCAGACTTTGAGTGGAAATGACCTGATCGAAATTAGCTGAATTAAGATCAATTACCTCTACTTGGCTTTGAGCAATTGCCTCTTGTTGTTGCTTAAGTAATTCTTCAAGCTTTTTTTGTTTAATTTTTTCTATTTCCGGATCTTCCACGAGCTTTAACGTTTTCATTACTTAATAATTCTAAAGATCCAGGAGGTAGCGCATCTGGACACCATCATCCTGCTTTATTTCCATTAGGTGAAACGTAGGCGACTTGATTTCCACCTTAAAATGATGCTTTTTGCAATCAATCTCTTCACCTACCAACGTTGCTGAAATTTTGTATTCTGTGTTTTTTTCCAGTTTAAGATTGATTGTTTTTGAAGCAAAACCCTCAGTTATGGTCAAAATTATCAATTCTTCAAGCCAATTATACAACAAATAGTTGAGATCCTTGCCAGTTACTGTAATTTGTCGTTCTTTTTTTGCCTCAACCGAATCGATATCGAGAATTGTTTCAATTATTGATTTTGCCGCAAGAGTAAAAGCTTCTTCTAGATTAGAAGCGTTGACTTCGATGAATGCATCTGTTGCATGTTCAAGATATTTGTAGCTCAATTAGTAGATTGATCTCTCTCTATTATTAATAGTAAAATGATAGTAGTATAGAGCAACATCTAAATCCATTAACTAGAAAGCTTCACCTAGTTGAGTCTTCCAAGAGGAATGAAGGATTTTGAAAGTAATGAGCAATCAAAAATTGAACACATCCGACAAAAATTTCTAGAGACCTGTAAGACATTTGGATTCAACTTTATGGATCCTTCGCCAATAGAACTTGTCTCAGTTATTGAAGCTAAAAGTGGACCAACTATTAGAGATGAAATTTATTTTTTCAAAGACAAAGGAGATCGTGAAGTAGCATTACGGTTTGATTTTACTATTGGATTGACGCGTTATGTTGTTTCACAAAAATCGCTTAAACTTCCAGCAAAGATTGCTGCATTTGGCGGTGTATGGCGATACGACGAACCACAAAAAGGTCGCTATAGATACTTTCATCAATGGGATCTTGAAATTTATGGAAAACCAAGCTTAGAATCTGATGCCGAAATAATTGAATTTACAAACAAGTTTTTTTCAAAACTAAATCTCAAAAACATCATAATAGATATCTCACACAGAAAGTTAGTTGAGGCAATAGTCTCAAAGGTCTTTGAATCAAATGATTCACAGCTAATTGGGGATATATTTCGGGCAATCGACAAAACTCAAAAAAAGAAAAAAGACGAAATTCTACAAGAATATCAGCAAAAAGGCTATTCTAAAGAGAAACTAGAAAAAATTTTAGAATTTTCAAAAATAAAGGGTCAGCCACAAGAAGTCGAGAGATCATTTGAGGTTTCAGGAATTGAGGCATGGGTTGAGCTAAAAGAGCTATTTTCCACCCTTAAGAACAGGGGTGTAGAAAACATCAGAGTAAATTTCGGTATAGTTCGAGGCCTTGACTATTATTCAGGTGTCGTTTTTGAGGCATTTGACAGCTCTTCAGATGTTGGTGCATTGGTAGGTGGGGGAAGATATGACAGTCTACCAAAAGCCTTTGGAAGAGATAATCTTGGGGCTACTGGTGTTGCAGGTGGAGTTGAACGCATTATTTTATCACTAGAACACCAGGGGATGCAAAACATGGATTCAAATTCGCAAATCTCCGTTTTGTTTGTCAACGAAGAAATGCTCAAACCGGCAATCAGCATAACATCAAAGCTGCGAAATATGGGAGTACACACAGAAATTGATCTTGTTGGCAGACCATTCAAAAAACAAATGGAAAACGCATCTAACTCAAAGTTTGTTGTAATTGTTGCTCCAAAAGAGTATTCAACAAACCAAGTCATCGTAAAAAACATGAATGACGGAAAAGAAACTTTGATTTCAGTTGACTCGCTATTCTCTGATGTGAAATCTCTGTTTAATTTGTAAAAGCTCTTGTTAACATCATGATCTCTGGTCCATTTGTGAGGTTACCTACAACTACTGTCTTGTTATTTGCCAAAATTCCAGATGAAACATATGGTATCCCACCATTTATGGTGGCTGGTTCTATTTTGACCTTCAAAACATCTGAAACTGATTTAATGTCATCATCGTCGGTTTCTGGGTGAATTATACCTCCAATATTGTTTGCACAAACCATGGCACCTGCCTGATGGTAACCAGCTATTTTTTTCTGAAGCACTTCAATTCCTAATATGTCTTGAATGTTTTTCAGCACCTCCTTTGGAATTTTCGGTGAAATAATTCCGCCTTTATCATTCACACACATTAGATTGCCCAAAGCATTGTGCTTTGTGTCCAAAATCCCAACATTGAGGCCAGTTGATTTTTTCAAATACTGCATCTCGTATTCTGAGCACGTGCTTGGCAACAACATGCCATAGTTGTTTACTGCCATCATGGTCCCAATGAGCCTTGTATTTGCTACCGAAGTAAACAAGTATTCCACCTTTAGGTACGTAGACAAGGTATTCGCTTTTGTATGCGCAAATCCATTTGGAACAAAAACAAAACTGTCATTTACTTTGGTATAAATGCCAATGTTTGGACCTCGATATACATCGTACTTGTAAATTTCCAACTCCTCAACTGACAAATCAAAAAATATGAACGTAAGGTGCGATCAACGGAAAAACAGTGTTATAATCTGTCATTCTTGTTAAAATCAAATTTAGTTCATACTAATTTTGTTTAGATTTAAATAACATCTCACTAAGAATAGTCCTATGCCAATAGACGAAAATTTCCCACAAGGACTAAAACCAATTGGAAAAATTATGCACTCTGATGGTGAACACTTTCACTTTATGTGGGGACCTGGAAGAGGCGACGCTGAGGCTTTCTCAGACGAAGCTGTCATAGCCGACTATAAGAAACGCGGCGAAAAACAGGTCCCACTAGGAGTCAGCGGTACAATGGTTGCAGTCGATTGGGATTCTTGTGTAGCTGACGGAGCATGTATTGAAGCTTGTCCAGTACAAGTTTTCCAATGGTACAGAACTGAAATGGATATTCCAGCAAAAGATGTAGTTGGAAAAACCTTTGCAGGCACAGGCTCTTCAGTAAAAGAAGAACGCAAAGACAAAACCGACAAAGCAGATCCAATCAGAGAACATGATTGCATCTGGTGTATGGCATGTGTTTCAGTTTGTCCACCTCTGGCTATCAAGGTTGATCAATCAAATCTTGAGCACCATGAAAAAGCAGCTGGTACATATGTCAAGCTCGAAGGTGGAGAAAACCCACACGCGCACGACTAGAAACAAACTTCTTTTCTTTTATTTTAATTCTAAATTCTATCGTTTTATCACTAAAACAAATTTTAAGTGGTTGCTATCATCGAATCCCGCAGAGGTCGCCTAGCTCGGTAGGGCGCGGGCCTTGAGAGCCTGTGTGCGCAAGCATCCGGGGGTTCAAATCCCTCTCTCTGCGCT
>Ga0187892_10003399_pt1 | contig 29222 bp, 32 predicted proteins | sample MA1701073metaG_FD_139345 | JGI IMG/M metagenome (GOLD analysis project Ga0187892, IMG submission 139345) | Bio-ooze microbial communities from a basaltic lava cave in the Kipuka Kanohina Cave System on the Island of Hawaii, USA - MA170107-3 metaG ... | reverse complement strand
TGAAAAATAAGGACGACTAGTTGAACCACTGTTCAAGGGTGTGGCTTTTTCTTTCTTTTGCTTTTTTTAGCCTATTAAGTGACGTCTCTACTCTGTCAAGTGAAAAGTTTCTTTCAGCTGTCAAGTAGCTTGTAATTGCCTGGAAATTAATCTCTTTAAATTCTATCTTAGGTACGCTGGCAACTTTTGGTTCCAGAAAGATCTGTCTAATTTGTTTGTAGTCTATTTCTTCTAGCTTGTCCTGAATTTGTGGAATATTTTCCAATCTTTCATACTCTTTGATTGCCTTTAGTGCAGTTTTTGGACCTATTCTTTCAAAGCCACTAGGATTAAAATCAGTACCTATTAGGATTCCAACATCTACAAGTTGCTCGCGTTTTATACCAAGATCATCTAGGCTTTTTTGAAGATCAATTATTTCAGGTTCTATCTCTATTGTTGTGTTTCTGTTTGGAAGCTTTCTTTTTCCACTATTTGTGAAGTTTCTAACCAGTTTTTTTGCCCCAAATAATAGTGAATCAAAATCTTGGCTTGCAGATGCATATGCCTGTCCAGTGATGGTTAGATTTGCCGCAGTAGCCTCCCCCTCTGATGGCGCTTGTATTACTGGTATTCCAAATAATCCAAGAAGATGTTTTGAGTCTTCAACCATTTCATCACGCATAGCAGATGTTTGTTGGGCATACTTTCTTGCTTCTTCGTACTTGCCCTCTGTTAGAGCCTTTTCAAATTTTATTGTTGCATCTTTTTTTATCTGCTTTCTTCTTTCTATTTCTGCTGACTTTAAAGAAGGCGGCCTGCCATCAAATACATAAACTGGTTTTATTCCAATTGAAAGAAAGTTAATGTTTCTATAAAATAAACCGCTAATATGACTAGTAACTTTTCCTTTGGAATCAGACAGTGGCAATCCTTCGGGGCCACGAATTATTGCCAAGAATTGGTAAATTGCGTTGTATGCATCTATTGCAATTACTTTTGATGCAAACGATTCTAGGTTTGTTTTTTCACGTACAACAAGAGGCTTTAGGTCTAAACCCACAAAATGTTGTTATTGTTAGGAGATTTTTGCTTTTCCTATTTCTTACGAAGCCCGGATTTTGCTTCCCAACCTCGTTCAATTATTTCTTCATAAATGTTTGAAAGCTTTGGAATGTCTTCGCCTTTTTCAGCTGCAGTTTTGACTTTTTCTCTGTAATAATCTTCAATTTCCTTTGCTATTTTGCTGTCAATTGTTATGGAGACTCGAAATTTTGGCATTTTATTATTTCACTATTATTTATCATATTAAGAAGTAGGCTATCAATAATAAACTATCTATTATCAATTCCTACACTGCTTTACTATCAAGACAAGGCCGCCGTCTTTAGTTGATTTTAAAGTGATCGGATTTTTGCTAGAAAGACCCAGATTTGACAAAAAATCATGCAGTGTGATATTGCCTTGTATAACATACTTTCTGCCTTCAAACTCAATTGAGACTGTCTTTTGGGAGATTGTCTCCATTTACTGATCTTTATAATAAATAGTCTACTTTATATCCTTTATTATCCACTATCTGTAGATAGTATAACCTCAACTTTTTTGTAAGATTTGGTCGTTTGAGGGTAGTGACGACCCAAAATCTCAGATCGCACCCAGAGTCATACCTGGAATCGGTATACGTACAATCACACAGCAAGAATTCAGTCAAGTCCTATAGAACTGGCCTAAACCAGTTTACAAAATTCCTAGAACAAAGCTATCAGTGTACAGTTGATGATCTTGTCGCTAGGATCAAAAGTGGAGATCTTGACATCTACAGGATCCTAAAGGAATTTGTTATCTATCTAGATAAAATTGGGAAAAAACCTGCGTCGATAAAGGTGTGGGTTGGTGCAGCTAAAGGATATCTTAGATTTTTGGGAATAAAGATCTATTCAGAAGACTTCAAACAAATGGTAAAGCTCCCAAAGAAAGTAAAGCACAGGGAAGAGCCGTTAACAAAGGAGATCCTTCTTAGATTGCTTCATAATCTTCCTGCCAAGCTCCAAACTGTTGTCTTGCTTGCCACTGCAAGCGGGATGAGGATAGGTGAAATTGTGCAACTAAAGATTTCTGATATTGATTTTAATTCCAAGCCTACCAGGATCAAGATCAGAGCTGAAATAACCAAGACCAAGGAAGCCAGGGAAACATATCTTACAACCGAAGCAACGATATCGCTTAAGGATTATCTTAAAAGATTCTTTGGATGGATAGAAAATGAAAGTAATGGTAGCTTGGAAGATCAAGTAATTTTTGGCCGTAAAGCACTAGTTAGGAGAGAAGAAGACGATAGCAAACCTAGCACAAAAATACGAAAATCAGATTCGCAGCTAAAATCCACTCCTGTATTGGTGGCCGCAAGCGTCCTATCTGTCTCCTTAAAATCGCATATCAAAAATATACCAGAATTGAGCCGGCTAAATGAGAATGGGCGCTTCATGATCCATTTTCATGCTTTTAGGAAGTTCTTCAGGACTGTGGTAGGTGATGCCACAAACCGTGATTATGCGGAAGCTCTTATGGGGCATCATTTCTACATGGATACTTACTACAACCTGCCAGAGGGCAAAAGACGAGAGACGTACCTCAAAGCTGAGCCATATCTTACAATTTCAGACTTTGCAAGGATAGAAAAAGATCTGAGCAAGATAACTGAGAAACAAAATGAAATCGAAGAAGAGCATTTAATGTTCAAACAATTTTTCGCTAAAAATTATGCTGGGTTCCCTAAGTCGTTAGAGCATTACATGAAAGATTAGCTTGTGATGAATGCAATGTCTGATCTTTTGGAAGCTAAATATCTCTTGGATGAGTGTGTCCCCTTAGGATATAGAGAAGTAACGTCAAAAGAATATTTAGAATTAAAAGAGATCTTACCAACAGGAACGCCAGATCATGTTGTTTTAGATGAAGCGGAGAAGTTAGGATTGACTGTGATAACTATGGATAGCAAATTTGTATTGAGTGCAATAATTCAAAGCCGCGATATAATTTATCAGAACAAAAGAGGATACAGATTTTACATATCTTCCTCATCAAAGATTATCGAAAAGAATTGTAATCAAAAATCTTTTGGTAAAAAAATTACTAAATATCTGGTAAGTAATGATCGTGTAATAATGCCTTAATCTTTTAATCGAAACATTGTGTTTCCAGCTTTACCGTCTGTTTGTTCCTAGATTGTTTTATGAAATGTAATGAACTTTCAAAACTTTAACGAATTTACTATTTCAGTTGCCCATTTTTTAAATTGTTAATAATACGAATGTATCGTAGGTTATGATTTGTTGGAAATTAGTTAGATCAGGTTACTTCTGTCCATGATTCTAGTATAACAAAAGACTTTGTGTGTGTAGAATATTCAACTATAGTTCCATATTCTTTATTTTGTCCATTAGGATAGTCGTAGCGCAAAAGAATTCCAAATGATAGTGAATGCTTTCCCTCTTTTGCATCTATCAAATTTTGTTCACTTAGTTGCCACATTTTAAATGATTTTTGCTGATTTGGTAAAATCACTCCCAAATCAATCAACGGTTGTGACTCATCATATAGATCGTTCTTTTTTAATTTTAGATCAGAGGATGCAACGATTCTTGTTTTAAGAGACGTATTAGGAATATTTCCTGAATTTGTGTATACAAAATGAACTTTGTTTGGCTGATATTCACCAACGTTCAGAATTCCAACCCATGGTCTGGTATTATTACTGATTTCGATATTCTGTATATGAGTTTGAAAATTAGAACTCCAACCATTACCGCTGTAGCTATTGCAGTGACTAGAGTTGCTAAATCAACAATATTCAATTTATTCTATTAATTGATTTCATTAATGCTTATTTCACTTTTGTTATTTATAGTATGTATTACCAATCAGGATTTGTTGGAGATAGAAATTAAGTTGTTAATTTTACCTAACAGAGTTCCTACTTCGGATTTTAAATTAGAAAAAGTTTGTTTTATTCCTGTAGTATCATTAGGATCACAATAGCCTATACCTTGAGATGAAACTTCGTGAATTTCTTTAGTTAGAAAGGCATCAAAAGCAATTGGATAAGTTGACACAATATAACGATTACTTTTAAAGGAATTAATTAATGCAGTTTTAAGAACTGACATGTCTCGTTCGATGTTATGATATTTTGAAGTATCTCCGCTTGTAATCGCATTTTCTCGGTCACCTATTTCATTAAGTATGTTTTGTGCGCCTTGAAGATTTGATTGTACTTGTGTGCGTGCGAATCCCATTTGCCCATCCATAATCTGTTTAGTATTTTTGATAATATCGTTGACCTCCTTTTGGGTTGAATTTGAATAAATCAAAATTGCTAATGCAAGGAATAAAGCTATAGCTACTTCGATGATGACAGCAACCCAATTCTGTAAATCTCCTTCCTTATCATTAGGTGGAATATTTCCTAGTAATACAAAGGCCGCTATGACTACGCCGGCTCCAATACTGATGAAAAGAGCTAATTTAGCAATCTTTCTTGTTAATTTGTAAATTGAATGTTGCTTTGATTTTTCTTCTTCGTTAATTTTAGATCTTTCAGTTGAAGAATCAGTCACAGATGGTTCAAACTCCATCTCAATAGGTTCTCTGAACTGTTTGTCAGGAGGATGATATGCTAATCTTATTCTTGTTTTGAAATAATTAATACCAGTATACTTAACGAATTTTTTTGGCTTATTTTCTATTGCCAACATACAGTATTTGCATCATGTCTTCTTAAAGTAATTCAGTAAAATAGACATAGATTCATTCATAATTTTAGAATCAATACTCTCAATTCTTTATGTAGATTCTGAGCCCAAAGGTTTGAGTCCTGTAAGATCTGGCTACAAACTCCCTCTAATTTTTTATTTTGAATTCTAAAATAAATGAAGAAAATCCTGTTTTATTATTTGCCACCAGCATATGATTCTATGATGTCAAATAGTTTAGTTGTTGTGACTTCAATGGCACTTAGAAATTCCGCAACAGGTTCTCTTGTAGGCCTCCTGAATATTGTTGTTACGTCATATACTGTTGATGATCTATTGGGAAGAGGTCGTATGTACATATCAAACCACTCTGAACTTTCAATCGTATCGCTTATTGCTGCAATGTGAATTGCTTCTGTAGTTATTGATATACCTAGTATCTTTCCAATTGAGTCATAGAATTCTTTTGGCGGTTTTATTTGTGCTAGGATCTTTAGAGGATTTTTTCCAGTCTCTACTTGGTAATTAGATGAAGCTTCATAGAATCTTACGTTTTCTTCTACGTTGATACGTAGCTCATTCTGTATTATGTTCTCTACTTCAGCCATAGTTGCAACAACTTCCCTAGGATCTAAACCTTCTACACCTATTATTTGACTAACATAATCAAAATCTACTCCTGTGCCGCCTTTTCTAGCGATAAGCCCTACCGCATCAAATTTGGCACCAATAGGAACTTTAACTCGTGGTGTTTGAGCTATCACATATCCGAGATTAGATCTTGCAAGCGCGTTCATCAAGTCAACTGAATCAATAGGGTAGAGAATATAGTTACGTTTTACGGCAAACCGATTCGATGTTGGAATAAGCATTTTATCATTAGAACTTGGCATGTCTTCCCTATTGGGTTAAAGCTGTGACTTCTGTAGAACTGGATCCTTCATAATGACGCGTTGCTGCATTGCTCATCATGGTTTTTGTTTTATTGGTAATATAATAACCCACTTCAAATGGCAATTTGGTGATTCCGGAAGATGTCTTTTCTAGGGACTGTTTTGGATGAGTAATTGGGAAGAATTCTTTATTCAAAGTTTGACCTACAACATTTACTACTTCTAGTGGAACTTTTAATCTGAGTGATAGCTCTTCGGGTGTTTGTGGCAGTCCATAATATATCCAGGCATTGATAATTTGTGGGATTATTTTTTTGAGATCTTCGGAATCATACAGATGAATTAATGTAGGTTTCCACAGTATGCTATTGCTCTTAGCTAGTGACACTAATTGCTTTGCCATATCATCTACTTCATAGTCTAGTTTTTTGTAAATTAAACCTGCATATCTCTTAGTAGCATCTTCAAATCGATTGGTTAATTGTAGAAACTCACTTTCTGTTTTTGTATCGAATGTTTTTTCATATATGGTAGAAAGATATGACATAATAGCGTCAGAACTGTAGTCATGCATCTGTTTAGACAGGTAGTCCAATGTTTCTACTGGCATCTGTTCGAGTAGCTGATCCAAAACTTTTTCTTTTGTACTTAACTTGATTTCTTCCTTAAGATTATCCCAATCATATATTGCCTTTCTAGTAATGCCACATTCATCGGCAGCCTTTGCTCTGCTATCTCCCAAATATTTCGTTAATTTTTCAAATAATGTCATTATCATTTCTGCATTCACAAGACTCGCATATTTTTCAGCTAGATAACTCGCCATACCAATCACTTGTATAGTATACTATACAACCATTACTTATAGATTATAAACGTAAGCTTTTATTCATAACTTAACCATTCCCTTCATTTGTCATCTCATTGCGATCTTCGTGATGGCATTACCTCAAATGCTGCTTCCATAGGGATTGATTCATTGGTCGAAAAATGCTTGACATTAATTAGAAAACATATCTTTCCAGAAGCCCACCGCGTTAATCCCTCCATAGAAATCGAACTTTCACTTTCTAAACCACGTCTCTGGAAATATATTTTATCACCTCATGAAATCGCCTTTATACTTGATCGAATTGATCTTGAAAGAATTGCTGGTGTCAATGCAATGCATATACGTGGTTGTTATATGCCAGAGTCAGGGAAAATTTTTTTGAATAAAGATTCGTGGTGTATTGAAACTGTCATACATGAAACATTACATTCTTGTAGTTTAACATCAATGATACCTGAATTAAACAAATATAGGATTTTTTATGAAGGATTGACTGAGCTCTATACTGGATACATACTTTACAAAGAGTTTCATGATACATACGAAAATTGTTGGAAAGCTGAAATCGGAAGGCATTGTCAACTCACTTATGAGCAATCAACAAAAATATGGTGTGCTTTCTGTAATTTTATTCCAATATCAAAAACAACCGTCGTGTACTTTCATGCTGATTCAACAGACCGGCATACCGCATTTAATAATTTTGTTGAGTCAATCCGTGGTCGAGGATATTCTAGGTTCCAAAATCCAATAGACATTAGAGGTCCTTCTGCGCACATTAATCTTTACAATGAATGCTCATCAAATTTTGGAATTGAATTTTCTAGAATTTGCTCATCAAGAGAAAAATTTACTGATTTTGCAAATATTATAGTATGATGATGCTAAATTCGTAGTAACATATAGTGTTGAAAATAGTATCAAACATGCAGGATCGAGTAGGTGGAAAGCTCGATAAACCCTTTGGATTAGATTCGAATTTTTGGTATTAAAAAAGCTATAACCCAAATTATTAAATCAGTATCTCAAGCAAGTAAATCATGGCGTGGTTGTTTAATGTAGCACATAGTGGTTCAAAAAGACGTTTTATTTCATTTATAATGTGTGATATTAATGGTCCGTGGATTCCAGCAAGAGAACAAGTAGAAAATGAAATGCATCAAGTCTTCAAAGCACAAAATGAAGACGTTTGTAGAGTAAACGTGATAATGCCTAATGGCACAAAACTGCGTCTCCGGTTTAAGAATGATGGTCTAATTGCCATTCAACAATCTATGTTAGTATTTGCAAATGAAGACCTGGCAGAACCAGAACAAGTAATTCCATAGATATGGCTTCAGGTCAAACAGCTCTTTCCCTTTCAGATCTCCCATTCATGTATTCGTTTGTAAACTTGCTATTTATTTGGTCAACCGGTGATGTAACAGATTTTACCAGATATTACATTGTGGGATTAATAGCAGGCCTAATTGGAACTTTTTTTGTATTTTGGCATCCTATTCAATGGCTTCTGGATAAATTCACAATGAGCAAACAGCAAACTCTTTCAATCTATGAAATAGACTATCCTAATGTAGTACCACCACTTCGTAAGATAATAGTAAAAGAATGGTTTAGTCTATCATTAAAAACCTCGGCAATAAAATATTTGAAAGACAAAATAGCAGGACAGATTTATTTCATGATAATACTAATCACTCTTTTCATAGCATTACTCACAACTAATTTTCAGCAGACTGTCGGACTAAAAGATTCGCCTCATCTTTATGTGATTATTGTAGGAGTAGTAGGCATGTCAACAGGCATAGCAATTTTTATGGCAAAACAATCTGAAAGTTTTGGACTGAATCTGAAATTGTCCGCGCTTTATTTCTTAATCTCTCTAAGATTAATTGGATTTAAGGAAGAAAGCAATGTCATAAAACAAGCCATAGATCTTAATGATTGGCCTACTGTAAAAGAAATGATAGACAGAATATTGCATAATAATTGGGGCTCACTTGATTCTTATACAATCAAATGATTAGCTCTGAAAAAAGGTTGACCTCAAAGATTTTAAGGAGTGGAATGTTTTCGTTCGATTTGTTTTTCTTACACAAAATGAACATTTTACCTTAATATTTTCGGAATAACGCTTGTAATAGTCTATTTTCGCTTCTTTTAATAAAGTAGAAGTTCTAAGTACTTCCATCAGACTCCCCTTCAGGATCTGAAAAGTTGGCTCTAGCAAGTCCGGGCAAGGCTGCGGCTAGGACCAATTTTTTATTTTCAATTTTAGCTTCAAAAGTCAGAGGTTTATTTTCGTTAAGTTTCATAAATTTGTCAGAAACAGCTAGTAGCAACTTGTCGCCAAAATGATAGGATTGTACCGCATCCACATCCATCTCCTTCAATTGTGGACCACCTCCGGTGTCGGAGTTTGTACTGTTTGTTTTTTGATGTTTACATTGTAACGACATCTAAGGGCAGTTAGTGTAAAACAAAGCTTGGCCTTTGTAATTCCACACATACTCACAGTTGTGGCATTCTAACAATACCATATGTTATATTACTTACAAACTCACAAAACCCTTATGTAGAATAACTCCCCCTGTCTAATATGCCAGGAAAAAGATCTAATATATCTCCGCTTGATGAAACAATATTGAGATTTTTATTTTCTACTAATGAAGACAATAAAGAAAGTTACAAAAGTAATAGCCAGATCAAACTCAAAACAGGCGAATCTGGTCATATAATTCCTAAGAAACTAGAAAGACTAAGGGAATTTGGTCTTGTTAAAAAATTTGAAGAGAAGAAAGGTTCAAGAATTGACAAATATTGGTCCATTACAAATACAGGAAGATATTGTACGCTAGCAAAATTGAATGGTCATTCCGAATTAAAGGAATTCATTGAAAAAAGCATTAAAGCTGACAATTATTCGCCTTCTCGTTTTATAACAACATCAAGTTGGGTTCCTGATAACATTGTAATGCTGGATCTTATTTCGGATGGAGATTGGGACTCAATAGATGAATTAATTGATAGAGTAAGGAAGTGCGTGGATAACTACAGATACAATACGATAATGCGGATAGTAAAGAGTTGGTTCATGGAATTTAATGGAAAACTTCCTTCTAATCTTAAAATGCCCCTCAAGATAACCCCAAAACAGGCATCATAGTTCACTAAGAATTTGAATTGTTAGCAAAAATTGCTTCTAGTTCGGCCTGATTCCTCTTTACTTACTCTTTTAGTGTGTCAAGTTTAGTTGATCTGGTCAAATTCACATTAGACCTTTTGATTTATAATTAAAAATGAGGTTTTAGAGCGAAAAATCGTGGTTATCGCATATAAAAAGACTGGTTAACCTTTATTATATATCAATTATTGTAGGCATCATTCTATTTATTAACGAACAAAGGAAATCTTGCAGTTGCCAGGTTAGCCAAGTGGTACGGCGACCGCCTCGAGATCAAAACAAGGTAGCGGTTGTGCTTCTGCACTCAGGGGTTCGAATCCCTTACCTGGCGCGTTTGTTTTTTCAATCAAAATTTTCAAAAATTTGTTCGTAAATTTGATCAAAAAGTTGGAGATTCGCGCTAAAAGTTTGAATCCATGTTCTGGCGTCGAACAACAATTGCATATTAGGCAAATATATCAAAATAAAAAAGATGGCTTCTGAAAAGAATTCCGATAAGGAAAATCCTAGTGGATTTCGTAATGTTACTGCTTTAGGTATTGTAAGCTTTTTTACTGATTTTTCTACAGAAATGGTTTTAGGGGTTCTTCCTTTCTTTATAGTAAACACTCTTGGATTATCAAAAGCATTGCTTGGACTAATTGAGGGATCATCAGAATTTACCAGCTATGCTTTCAGGATGGTTTCAGGTACATTATCTGATAAATTAGGTAAGAGAAAGATTTTCGTTTTGGCAGGATATGGACTATCTACTGTAAGCAAACCATTCTTTTCAATAGCGAGTGGTTGGCTTGATACCTTTCTTGTTAGAAATGGAGATCGAATAGGAAAGGGTTTGAGAACAGCTCCTCGTGATGCGCTGATTGCTGACTCAGTTTCAGAACCAAGACTTGGAAGAGCATTTGGAATACACAGAACGATAGATCAGATGGGTGCAATTGTGGGACCGTTTGCTACATTTGCCCTCCTTCAAGTCATGGACATTCGTGGAATATTCGTTGTTTCGTTAATTCCTGGAGCAATAGCGGTTCTTGTTTTGATATTTTTTGTCAAGGAAATAGCAACAAGAAAACGTGCCAATAGCACCATGCTCTCAAATATTGGTGGCGTGATTAGAAACAATAGACCATTTATTTTCCTTTTAATTGTGTCTGGAATTTTTAGTCTTGGTGCATTCAACTTTTCTTTTATTTTACTAAAGGCATCGGAACTTGGAGTAGAAAAAAACTTTATTCCGCTAGTCTATGTAGTAATTAACGTAGCACATACTGCAATTGGAATCCCTGCTGGAATTCTTTCAGACAAAATAGGAAGGGAGAAAGTACTACTGATTTCGTATAGTGTTTTTGTGATTTCTTCTATACTGATGATTACACTATTAGAAAATTCTCTATATGCTTACGTATTGGCAACAGTCTTTGGGCTTTATTTGGGAATATCAGAGACGGTTCAAAGAGCAGTTATTCCAAGATATGTATCTCCAGATTTACGTGGAACTGCTTTTGGAGTCTTTAACTTGGTATATGGTGCAAGTTTTTTTGTAAGTAACGTTGTCTTTGGATTTTTATGGGACAGTTACAGCCTGACTTCTGCTGTTGCCTATAGCATTTCTATGACCATAATCGCAATATGCGGCCTGTTCGTTCTAATCAAAAAGTATCCTATAAGCAACTTAACAAGCAATAGTACCTAAGATAAAGGGGTGTCAAACTTTTCACACCATTCTCTTACCTGGCGTTCTGATTTTTTATGATTGATTTTGAATATGCAAGTTAATAGCACCATATACAGCATGAATGTAAATAGTTAGCTGGGTAGCTAAGTTATACTGATATATTATACACTTTATCTATAGATGATTTGGAGAGAGAAAAGCAAGATCAAAAAGAACACGTCACATTTAGAATAGATGCCAAGAGTTTAAGAAGAGTGGAAGCTGATGCAACAAAAAATAATATTTCAGTTAACACTCTGGTTAATCAAATATTAAAAAAATATGTTGAATGGGATGCTGACTTTGAGTGTGCTGGACTAATTTCAATGTGGAAAATTATTCCAATCAAACTTTTACTAAAATATTCAGAAACGGAGATAAGTCAGCTCGCAAGAGAGGTGGCAGACACTAAATTCAAAGCTACTATAATCTTACACCATGAAAAATTCGAAGTTGAAACCTTTCTTCGTGAGATCGAAAATTGGATGAATGCGTGTAATTATCCATACAAACACGATAATAACTTTTCAACACATAAAATTGTGGTTCAACATGGAATGGGAGAAAAGTGGGGATTGCTTACGGCAGAAATTTGGAAGGCTACTCTTGAACAACTTGGAATAAAAAAAATCTTAGCTGAAGTAAAAGAAGATTTGTTAATACTAGAATTTGATACAACCACGTAGGTAAATGACACAATTATAAAAAAATAAGCACAAAGTAGCACATTGTATCCCTTTCCTTTATCAGAATGAATTGAGAATATAGATGGAAGGAAGAAAACAGAATGAAGATTTTACTAGTTGACGATAATGTGGACATTTCAGACATGTTGGCACAGTATTTGGAAATTAAAGGTCACAGCTGCACTGTTTCAAACAGTGGAAGAAACGGTCTAAATTTAATAATGCAAGAAAAATTTGACCTTATAATTTTGGATCTTGCAATGCCAGAATTTAGTGGGTATGATGTTATTTCCTCACTTAAAAAGAATGGCAAGATAAACGATGTGAAGATAGTTGTGCTTACTGCCTCGTCAATTACCGATACAGAAATTGATGGACTTGTTGGAAAGGGTGTGAAAGCGTGTATAAAAAAACCAGTAAGACTCGAGGAGTTACTGCGAACTATAAATAGTATAAAGTAATGAATTGGGACGAAGAAAACGTTGCAAACAACAACGTTGCACTAGTTCATCTTAGAAACCTTAGACAATTAGAAAAGGAAATCTATGATTTAGAAATATTTCGTGGCAAAGCTGAAAGTACAGTAAGATCACTTCAAAAATCAAAAGAAGAACTAGAAAAACAACTTTCTGAAAAGTCACATTCAGACAGAGAAAGAGAGCAGGAAAAATTGCTTTTGGTAGAAATTAACAAATCACTTAAAAAAAGCACAGAAGAGCTGACACAATCAAAAAATGAGCTAGAAAAAAAATTAATAGCACAGAGCAGAGCTTTAAAGGAGCTAGTTCAGGAAAAAACAATTGTCACAGAAGTTTCAAAGGTTCTTAAAGACTCTGCATCAAAGCTAGAAAGATCAAAAGAAGAACTAGAAAAACAACTTTCTGAAAAGTCACATTCAGATAAGGAAATAGAGCAGGAAAGGCTCTTGCGACTCGAGATCAACAGGATTCTGCTTGGTAAAATTGAAGAGCTACAAAAATCCAAAGAATACCTTGAAGAAAAGATCGACATCAAGTCAAAGTCGCATAAAGAGTTGGCGCAAGAGAGGCTAATTCTCTCTGAAATAGCCACATCAGAACGAATCAAGAGCAAAAAAGCATATAAAAAGTATTACGTGTCTATTGCGATAATTGCTATCATAGCATCAGGGGCATTTACTGGCTATTCATATTATCAAAATGAAGTGGTTTTGAAAACTACTTCAGAACTCCTTTCCAACTTGAAATCAAAATATGTCATTCAAAATCTTCGTGGTGACACAGTAGATACATGGGTATCATGGAGGATTGTTGAAGATAGAATACTCTCTGTAAGTATCGTCAATACTGCAAAACTTGATGAGAAAAAGATTGACGTAGTAAAAGACGTTATACTATCTGCCGAATCAGTGGAGCTTGACGATTCTTTGTTAAATAAGGGTCCGCAAGGAACTTCTTCTACTTACTACAAAGGATGGAAAGGAGCTCTTTCAAGTATTTCTCAGCCTACAGAGTTTGTCATACCGTCTAAGCTTGAAGTGATTCAAGGATCAAAGCTAAATGCGGACATTGCAATTGAGCTTACAAAATTAAAAGATGCAGATGGTCTTTCGGGGTATACAAAATCAATTGCAGATGGCAATCAAATCTTAAAATCGCAAATTACGATTTATCAAGCTGATACCCTATCTGATACACAACTATCGGCAATAGTAAGGCATGAGTTTGGTCACGCTATTGGGCTTGCGCATTCTACTGCTCCGGAAGATCTGATGGCACCAGTAATCAAAACATCGTATCCCTATATTTCAGATTGCGATATTGATGCAATTACTACTCTTTATGATGGAAAAAAGGGAAGCGAGGTCATATGCGAGAAGTGATGAGGACACATTCTGATAGGAGCTACGAAAAAACAGTAAGAATCATTGCAATAATAACAATTGCAACAGGCATTCTGGTCATGTATGCTTGGATTTTCGATATAGATTTCTTAAAATCGATCTTTCCAAACGCTCCCACTATGAAATTTAATACTGCTATTTCATTTATCATGTCTGGCATCTCTCTTTATTTTATCGCAAGAATAAGGGAAGGTGATCTCAGAAAGAGCCACATCTTTTTACCGGTTACTATCATGGTAATTTTCTTGATGATGGTTTCAATCATATTATCAATTTTTATAAAAGTGCAAACTGGGATCGAGACTGCATTTATAGAAGAAAAATCTGCGGTTCTCACTATTGTGCCAAGACCGCCTTCGCTTGCAACTATTGCGTGTTTTGTCATGATGATTGCACTTGGCATATCTGCTTTGTATTCAGTTAGATTCTTTACTAAGCTATCAACTCTTTTGGGTCTAGCTATTCTGGTTCTTGGCAGCATAAGCATTATTGGCTATGTGGTAGGACAACCTGCCTTGTATTACTATGTTGAAGGCATAAGTACTGGGATGGCGCCTCACACAAGTGCGCTTTTTGTTCTGTTGGGTTATGCTTTTACTCTTCTTGGAAAAACAAAAGAAATTGAGCTGGCTCAACTTAAAAGGGCAACACTCAGTAAAAAACTGTTAAGCATCTTCCTGATAGTATCCGTGATTCCCCTTATTATTACTAGTATTCTTATCTACACAACCATTCAGCAGCAGCTTCAACTGGAAGCTCAAAAGACTCTTGAAGTTTCGTCAATAGAACTCTCTAACGCTTTAAAGATAAATTATCTTCTAAGGAAACAGCAGATCGAATTTCTAGCAACTAGAGATCTGATACAAAACCTATTGACGGAGTACGACAAGAAAGATTCTGGTCTGACAATTAACGGACAGAATGTGCAGATCACAAGAGAACTAACGATAAAAGATTTGGAAGAATTTAGGAGTACTTCAGGATATGAGTTGGGTGTGGATGTTACGCACGGTTTTTACCAGATAGATCTTGTTACAAAAAATGGACTAGTAGTTCTTTCAACAGACAGCTCTTTTGAAGGTACTGATTTATCATCAGATCCAATCTTTAAGAAAGCAATATCAAGCACTGATTTGTGGCATGAATTTGATAACAAATACAAAATTCCATCCACTATTACAGTTTCACCAGTTTTAGACAAAGTGACATCTCAGCTAACCGGTGCAGTCATAACAAAGAGGGGTGCAGAGACTGCGTTTGAAATTCTAAGGTATGGTAAAGGACTCGGTGAAACTGGGCAATCATACATTGTCAACAATGAAAGACTGATGATTACACCGTCAAGATTTATAGAAAATGCACCGTACAATGTGAGAGTCGATACAGAACCAGTAAGAAAATGCTTTGAACATAATGATAATTTCAGAGGCTATTATCAAGATTATAGAGGAGTTACGGTCTTCGGAATATCACAATGCAATATAATTCTTGGTTTTGTTTTAATCGCTGAAATAGACAGATCAGAGATTCTAAGTCCGGTCACAGTTCTCAAAGATTATAGTATTTTGTTAATCTCAGCACTGAGTGGTCTCATAATAGCAATTGGAATTGTAATTTCTCATGGCATAACCGATCCATTAACGAAACTTGTTCAAGTTATTCAGAGAATTGCAGAAGGCGACCTCAAAGCTCGAGCCGAGGAGCTAGGAGATCAAGAGATTGTCAAGGTTTCTACAGCTCTTAACCAAATGACAGCTTCACTAAAAAGCTCAAGGGAAGCAGTACTACAAAGTAAAAACATAATCGAACAACAACTAGAAGAGCTAAAGGAAGCAGATGTTAACAAGGATGAGTTTGCATCTATGGTAACTCACGAATTGAAAACCCCTCTTACTCCGATCAAAGGCAGGTGCGAAATGTTACTGGAGGCAGGGGTTCTCGGACAGCTGACTCCAGCACAGGAACAGTCTATTCACATAATTTACAACAGTGCTACAAGACTTGAGCGGCTCGTTAGTGACATTCTTGATGCTCAGAAAATAGATATGAACCGTATGAAATTTAACAAAGACAAGATAGAAATAAAAAAATTCATGGAAGATATTTCACGTGATCATCTTCCATTAATTAATGAAAAAGAAATAACCTTTCTAAATACAACCACTTCAAATAGCACAATAGTTAGCGATGAGGGAAGACTAACTCAAGTCATGACAAACTTGATTAGAAACGCGGTAGATTTCGTGCAACCAAAAACTGGGCTAATAAATATAGCAGCTACGGACAAAGATAGCAATGTTGTTTTTTACGTAAAAGACAATGGTACTGGCATTCCAAAAGAGCAGCAACCAAATCTTTTCAAGAAATTCTTTCAGATTGACACCTCAGCTAGAAGAAAGCATGGAGGTACTGGTTTGGGATTGGTGATTTGTAAAGGCATACTAGAAGCACAAGGTGGCAAGATTTGGTTTGAAAGTGAGGAAGGCAAAGGAACTACGTTCTACTTTTCTATGCCTAAAGATGATGATAGTAAAGTGATCTGACACGGCATCAGACGACAAGTCAGACTTGGTGCACACTATAAGGGAATTGGAACAGTCCAAAATACTTTTGACTGCACTAAACAAGTTTCTTATTAACAGAGTTGATGAACTGACAAAGATTTCAGATGACTTGAAGAAGGGTCATTCAGAAAAAGAAATTGAACAAATAAAAATTCTAACGTCACAACTTTATAATGAACTGAGTGCCAAGAGAAAAGAGGTAGAGGATCTTGCTGAGACACTCTCTCATGAATTTAGAGCACCGTTAATTCCAATCAAGGCTTACACTGATATGTTGTTATCAGATAAGTTTGGTGAATTAAGTGAGAGGCAAAAAGAGAAACTTTCCCTCGTAAAATCATCCATTGACAAAATGCAAAGCATGCTCAACGATTTGATACTAGCTAAGCAGCTTAAGCTTGAACCACTGAAATTGAACAAGCAGGTAGTAGATGTGATGAGACTCGTTGAAAGCGCCATCTCAAGCCTGCAAGAAAAAGCAGAAAAAAAAGGAATCAGTATATCGTACGGGCCAAAACAAGAGTTCGCATGCTATTGTGATCCGGAAAGAATAATATATGTTCTGACACGAATAATTCAAAATTCTGTAGATGCAATTTCAACACCACGAGGCAATATAACTATTGACGTAATTCCTGATGACAAAAGTTTTAATATAATAATAAAAGACACTGGTGTTGGCATTAGTAAGGAATTATTGGGTATGATGTTTACAAAATATTATCAGGTAGATGATTCTTCTACACGAGAAAAAGGTGGATTTGGTCTCAGCCTTTATCTATGTAAAGAAATCATAGCTGCTCACGGCGGTAAAATTAAGATCAAAAGTGTTTTGGGAAAAAACACCGAAGTCTATATCATGATTCCTAAAAGATAAATGGTGTCAAACTTTTCGCACCGCACTTATGTGACACTTGTTCAATGGTCTTTTTTTGGACCAACCATTTCGTCACTTTTGACGTCTTGGTCCCACCTGCCACGCACGCCTTTGATCAATGATATAATGCCTCCTCCAATTAAAGCAAAGACTATTCCAAGCAAGATTACTTTGTTTTGCAGTATCAAATCACAGTCTACAGGTATAGCACGCCCGTCTTCGGTGTAATCAAAACAGTCACCAAATTCATTTGCTTGGATTGTAAATTCAAAAAATGGTCTGCCAAATATACCTAAAATAAGAAAGCCAACAAATACAAGAACCAACCCTATTATTATAAAACGAGTATCGCTCACAAAATAATTTGCATAGCGTAATATTTAACATTGTAAATTCACTAAGCGAATAGGTAAAATACGAATGGTTTTTGGTTGGGGTAAAAAAAAGGCAACAAATGAAACTGTTGAATCCAGAGTGTTAGAAAAACAGGTTGCACTCTCAGAAATAAATAATATCATAAAAGAAAATGAAACACAGCGTCTTAAAAAAATTACAGAAAATGCAAAATCAATTAAAGATGCAGTAGAAATCGAACGTAAAAACATTATACAAATAACTTCTCAACTTGAAAGTGATACGCTAAAAGCTGACGATGTTGATAAACATCTAAAACTGCTGATCGAAAGAGGTAAAGAGGTAGTAATTTCTGGTCTAAGAAAAGAGACTGCAACTAACCTATCAAGTACAGAAAAGTATGCAGGTGTTGTAAATTTAAATGCCGAGGTTGGACAGATGCTTAAAAGAGTTGGCGATATTTTAGGAGTAAATACTAAAGTAATGCATGTTTTTGCAAGAAAATATGCAGACAAATTAAAAGAACACCTAGCTAAAGTAGCAACTAAGAAAGCAGAATTGCAAAAGCTTGTCGATGAACATGCCAAATTTGAGTCCACTGTAGCAACCCTTTTAGAAACCTGTGAAAAAATAAGAAAATCACAAAAAGAGATTGAAGAAAAAAATAAAGAACTTTCTAAGCTCAAAGAAGAGATAAAAAACTATGATAAAATGATACAAAATATCGAACTAGGAATTCAAAATTCAAAGTCTAAAAGTGAGTATCAAGAATTTCTAAAAACTAAAAAAGAGATTGATGCTCTTACTTTAGAAGAAGACAGGATAAAGCATGAAATAGATTTACAGTTTTCAAATATATCCAGACCACTTGGTAAATACAGTTACATTTCAGCACTTGAGAAACCACTCAAAAGGATTATGGAGGAATTGAGTGCAAATCCCTCGAAAGTGCTCATCCGAGAAAATAAAGATTCCATTATTGAGGTATTACATGCAGTGATAAAAGCAGTAGTTGCAGGAAGTGTTTCAGTCAAAGATACCGCGAAAGCTGTTCAACAAATTGAAGAAACCATTAACCGACTTGATGAGTTCCTAAAGATGAAATCTGACCTTTCACAAAAAAGAGTTACTTTTGAAAATAGGCTTGGCATTTTTAATATCAACGAGTTAGGAGAAAAGGAAAGGGAGCTAATTAAGACTAGAGACAAAAAGACGCATGCTGAATTAGTTACCAGTAATTTAGAAAATGAGATTAATGACACTATAATATACATGCCACAGCTTGTACAGGATGTTGAAATTAAACTAAAAGAAATTTCAGGAACCAGAATAACCTTAAAGATTTAATGACGAACTTGTACCCATATTTGTATGATTTTCAAAAAAACTGATCTCCACCGTACAGTTACCATAAAAAAAGCGGTGCGCGATGGAATCTTATCATACTGTAAGATGAATCATCCAAACGAAGGAATTCTTATTCTTCGTGGAAAATCAAAAAAAGGCAATATTGTTGTTGATGGTCTAGTTATTCCACCTTTTTCGCATAGCGGACCTACCTTTGCAGGTTTTCCACACTCCTTTTTGCCTTTTGATCCCAGTTATGTGGGAACCGTCCATTCTCATCCAGTCGGTTCTGCTAATCCTTCAGTTACAGATCTGCACAACTTTTTTGGGTTTGTCTCAATAATTGTAAAATCACCATATGAGGATGATGACATCTTTGCCTATGACAGAGATGGCAATGGTATCCCGATAACTGTAAGTTAGCACAAACCATGACAAAAACTTATAAGCTTTTTGGAACAAAGTCCAGTGTGATTAGTTATAAAACTTATTTGATTTTCCTGTTTGGATCACTTGCCATCAGCATTGGCTTGCAGATGCTTTTACCATGGCCGTATGGTTTGATCACAGCTTTGGCAATCTTCATAGCCTTTCCCTTATTCCTTAGAAAGCGAGCCCTAAGAAGGATGGGAGGATTTGGTGAGGGCAGCGGATTTTTTGGCCAGAGCCAAGGCATAAAGTACATTTGCCTTACCTGCAACAACAAGTTCAAGGGTGGCTCTTGCCCAAGATGCGGCTCCAAGATGAAAAGAGCAGACTTTTAGTGGATTAGATTTCGAAAAATAACATGACTCTAGAAGAGCTTCGGAAAAAGGCATTATTTCAAAATACAATTGATGCTTGGATAATGATGTGTGAAGAAACTCATTCAGAATGGTTTTCTCCTCAAAATTACAAAAAATTCATAGACTATCTTACAAAGAGTGGTTTGAAGATGCAAAAGTTTCCGCTCTGCGTAAAGGAATCTGGGGGCATGTACGAGAGAGGAAGAGATAAGACACAGTTTGCAGAGATGTTGTCACAAGATACGGATCCAAACGCAGCTGCCTATACTTTGAAGCTAAATGATGAAGTCATAAAGATAGTTCGTCAATTCAAACCTTAGCGCTTTAGCTTTGGGTTAACTATTGTATCCATTGCATTTCCAATAAAGACAAACGCAAGACCTGTAAGAGCAATCATAACTCCAGGTGGCACAATCCACCACCACAGGCCACGCGCTGCTGCACCAAATGTGTTTGCGTCATGTAGGATTTGACCCCATGTAGGAAAAGTAGGATCACCAAGACCCAAAAAGCTAAGACCAGCCTCTGTTGTAATTGCGGCAGGCACTGAGATTGCTATGCTTGCAAAAGTGTAGGGCAAAAGCTGAGGCAAAATATGTTTGAAAATCACTTTAATGTCCTTTTGCCCCATTATTTTTGCAGCTTCGACATACTGCAGTGTTTTAATCTGCATTGCCATACTTCTTGAGACCTTTGCAATTCCAACCCAGCCAAAAATCATCAAAAATCCCACAATCAGAAAGATGCTGTTACCTATAGTTACCGCTAAAATTATCAAAAGTGGAAGTGCAGGCATGGCATATATGACATCATTGAAGCGCATCATTGCTTCGTCAGTCTTTTTTCCCTTGTAGCCAGCAAAAACACCATAGATTAATCCAGCCACTACAGACCCGACAGCCACAACAATGCCAATGAATAGCGCAAGTGGTGTGCCCCAAAGCAAACCAACTGCCAGATCACGCCTAAGCTCATCAGTCCCTATAAGACCATATATCTTACCACCCAGAATGAATTTTGAGTCTTTGATGTCAGTTTGTGAATCAACACTGTAGAGGTTTACCTGGAACACATAACGTCCTTTCAACACTTTGTTAGTATCAGTTGTAGAAAAGACAATATCTTCAGCGGACAATAAATCAAGTGGAAATGCAAAATGTGCCGCATTCTTTCTAAGGTTTTTTTTCACAGAATCATCGGTTGAAAAGATAAGCCCGTGATAGCTAGTCTCACTTGATGATTTTGGAAGAGAGATTGACGTTAATTGAAGTTCAAGTCCATCGGGGCGAATTACTGAAATTTGCAAGAGCGGAGCGCCGCTATATCTTGCTGTGTATTCGTAGATAAAGTCACTTGGAAATGCATCATATTCATAATCGATTATAAAACCATCGGAGATGACTGATATTTCTCCTACCGTCTGAGATGCGGTCTGTGGGTTGTCTAGTATCTTATGTTCAGGTATTTTTTCATACAGAAAAAAATTCACCCAAGCAGGGAGTGATGATTTTGGAAAGGTTAACCAGCTGGCTGGATTATTCCATTCTTTGAAGGTCGCTACTGGAATAGTTACTGCAGCAACTGCTGACATTGCAAAGAGTAGTATTATTATTCCAATACCAGCAAGTCCTATCTTGTTTTTTGAAAACTCATGCCAGATCTCACTTGAAGAAAGACTCATCCAGTTCTCACCCGTGGATCAAAATAGCCATACATTATATCAGCCACAAAGATGCTTGCAAGGAAAAATGCAGTCAAAACATATGTCGCTCCAATTATTACAGGCAAGTCAAGAACGCTTATTGCCTCAAAATATAGTCGCCCCATCCCAGGCCAATCAAAGACAGCCTCTGTTATCACAGCACCACCAAGTGATCCTGAAAGACTTAGTGCAAGAATTGTCACTATTGGAGGAGCTGCATTTTTGAGTGCGTGTGTATAGATTATCTTTCTTTCTGGGATACCGGCAGCTCTTTTTGCCATGATAAAGTCTTCTTGCAAAATTCCAATCAGAAAGTTTCTGACAAGATATGCCCACGAACCAAACCCTATGAGAACGAGTGTGACAAGTGGCAGTGTCATGTGATACAAAAGTGCTCCAACATATCCTGGGTCTGTTACAGGAATCAATGGTGTTGCTCTAGCTGGAAATATCTGATACGCAAATGCAAAGACAAAGATCATCAGCATTCCTATCCACCAAACTGGAAAACTGCTACTTACCACTGCAAAAGTTGAGGTCATTCTATCAAGCTTGGAGTTTATCTTGCTTCCTGAAAGAGCCCCAAGAAATATTCCAAGTAAAGAAATAATCATAGTTGCCGTGGTAAAAAGGAGAATTGTGCGTGGAAGCTTTTCAAGTAAAATGTCTTTTACGTTAGAGGAGCCAGAATCGCTTGTAAGAAATGTTGCGTGTCCAAAATCAAGCGCCAAGATCTTGTAAACTGAAAGCCCGAGTCGTGGTGGCGAGTACCAAGGCTCATCAAGCCCCAATGCTTTGATTCTCTGATCAATTTGTGTTGTGATAAACGAGTCAAGTTCCTCAGGATTTTTGAAATTCTCAACAAGGGCCTTGTTGTCAGTTATCTGTTGCCTTATTTCAAAGGCAACACTTTGTTTTAGTATGTTATCCATGTTAGAGCCAACAAGCGCTATTGTGATCAAAAGCGTAGCCATAAGCACGCCAAACATCGTGGCGAATCGAGTGAGAATATATCGCTTAAAGCTCATTTTCTCTCATTTGTGAAATTGAGTTAATAACATTAGGTTGCTTCTTTTGTCTCCATATGATGACTGCTGTTATTGTTATTGCCATTATTACCACTAAAGCAATACCTACGAACAAATAAGATGGTGTAACTAACAAGGTTTCAGAATCGTACCCAAATCCTGGAATTATTTGGCTTTCACCCTTTATTGCTAAAAAGCTGGTATAAGTGATGTCAGGTCGTAAAGCAGATTCTGAGACTGCAAATACCTTCAGATCATTTGCACCAATACTAAAAAGAGATGTTTGTTCCTCTAACAATACGATATCAGCCCTATCAATTGCCGATTTTTGTGTGCCAGAAGCTACTACCTTGCCGTCAGAATTTGTAAAGTAATAATAAATTGTAGAGTCGGCATCAACAGAAACTGGGATGGTAAGCTTTTTCCCTATAGTAATAGTGGTAGGCACATCAACGCTGTTTATTTTTGCAATTGTTACATCTTCAAACTCTTTCCAGTGACCAGCTTCAAATGGATATGTTGAATCTTCAAAAGCTCTTGTTGTTATTGTTCTTGCCTCTGGAGAATAACTCTCAAGATAGAATGGGCCGTTACTAATTATTGCGTGATTATTTTTTACTATCCATGAGATCGACGAGTCGTATCTGGAATCATAGTATTGTGGGTTGAGCTCAAATTGCGCCAGCGCAGCTGGAATAAAGGAAGTTTTTTTGAGTTCCTCTAGGTTTGATTTTATTATTTCTGCATCATTTGGCACAAGTAAGGAAAGCCATCCTATGTTTTTCCCAACTGCACTTGATCTAGAAAATGCAACCTTTCCATCAATTACAGCTTTTTCCATGGCAGAATATATCTCCCAAGGCATGGCAGCCCAAACTCCTGCAGAGTCTGCAATTTCTGACTCGTCAAAGTGCCAATAATCTTGATAAACCTCTATAGTATCTTTGTCAATGACTCTAACTGCAATTAATGTCTGAGCCGCTTGACTTGCTTTTGGGGAATATTCCGAATCAAATGTATTGTCGTTTTCATCTGGTTCTGAGCCCCACTCATACAAAAAGTAAAGTGAGTACAACACATCATTCATGTCCATTGGTTGTTTGTTGTGCCAGTTGCTAAACTTTAGATCAAATGTAACTTTGCTTGTTGCTTGTGTGCCACTGCCAACCTGACTCCACTTTTGCTGCAACGGGTCCCATCTTATTGCATCTTCTGGAACAACCAACTTACCGACAGGTCCTGCAGTATCCACTTTCCATTCACACCTAATTGGAATGCTAACACCGGTGTAAGGATGTCTGAAAATTGCAGGATCAGAAACTGTGTCCCATATGACCCTGCTGTATAGATCAGTTATGCCACCCACTGGATTCCACGCTCCTTGATAGATCTGCTTTACGCCTATTGTTATTGAATCTGAGTTACCTCTTACATTGATTGGAGTAAATCTGCTTGGAACACCTGCTCCAAAATCATTTACTACGCCTTCAATTTTTTCGTTTGTGACATACTGGTCTATTCTACTTGCAAGAAAAATCCTAACTGATTCTTTTATGCCTTCTCTTACTGCCTTTTTTAAAAGTTCGTTTCTCTCTTCTGCAGAAGTAAAGTTTCCTAGAAATATGTTCATTGAAATAGAATCCATGTAATCATTTTGATAGTTCCAGTATGAGGGGCTGTTAAATCCAGGCATGTTAGAAAACCATGGGGAGTACATTTGAGCAGAAACAAGTGAGTCATATTTTACAAATCCGCCTCTTCCTCCCCATCCTTCTGTGTAAAGACTCCATTTTAGATCAGAAGGATCTGAACCATATACTATAGAAAATGCCTTGTTTAGATCTCCAAACTCTTTTTTGACAGAAAATCCAACTTTTTCCAGCTGTGATGAAAGAATTTCACCAATTGATTTTCTTATCTGGTCATCACTTCTGATGAAAATTATAATCTCGATCTGTTCTGAATCATAGTACCATTTACCATCTATTTTTTGTGCACCTGCATCAAGTAAAGAGTTTGAGATCATTTCTTCAGCAAGAGCTGGATTGTATCTAAAGTTAAAAGACTCTAGCTCATCTAAAATCAAGAGATAATCAGGATCAAATGTCCCATATGCTGAAATCATTGGCACACCATATCCTCCAAGAAGCTCATTTACAATCAATTCTCTGTCTATGAGATAGTTGAGCGCAAATCTCACCTCGCTTATAGAAAATGGATTGAATTTTTCAGTCTGAGCTGGATTAACAAGAAGGCTGTAAGAGCCTCCTGTAGATTGAAACACCTTTAGTCCTTCGCGTGACTTTGGATTTTCAATCCTGTCAGACGGGATGGTAGAATAATACATGTCCAGATTTCCGTTTTTTACTTCTTCAAGTGCGGTGTTCTCATCTAGATACTGTACAAACTGTACTTTATCCACAAAAGTTCCCTTGTCAGCAAAAGCGAAAACAAAGCCAAAAACAAAAACAGCTAGTATGGGGACTAGCACTAACTTCATGACTTGTTTTGCTTAAAACTGTATATAAATAACGCAAATTGAATTAAACTTGTTGAATCTTCAGACCCTGATAAGAGGAATAAATGGAATAATTCCTGGAGGTATGTCAGTCAAAGACTTTGCCATCGTTACAAAAACTGATGAAGATACAGCTAGGACTATGCTTGATAACTTTTTACAAAATGGAATAGGAAGGTATGAGGATCGTCAGGTCTTCTTTGACGAACATGACAGACTAAAAACATGCCTGCTAGCTATACAAATGGGTGCAGCGATTGATGAAGTTTCAAGATCACTTGAATGGAGAGATTTTGAATCTCTTGCGGCAGAGATTCTAAACTCTAATGGTTTTGAAATAACTAGGAATCTAGTTCTTACAAAACCACGTATGCAAATTGATGTTGTTGGCGTAAAATCAGGTGTAGCTATATTGATTGATTGTAAACATTGGAAAAAAACCAGCCAGTCAGCCATAAAAGAAGCCGTGAGAAAGCAAATAGAGAGAACAAAACATTATCTTATAAAAGAAAGGGTTCAAGCAGCAATTCCAGCAATTGTTACCTTATATCAAGAAGAGGTGAGATTTGTAGATAAAGTTCCAATTATACCGATTTTTCAGCTTGGTTCGTTTTGTGAGGAATTTTATGGAAGTCTAGACGAGCTTCACACATTAGAACATAGTCAAAAAGAAGAAGATGGTAGTACCTATCAAGAACATCTGGGTGATTCTCATGGTACGGTCTAGAGATTTTGAATAATCCTCAAGTAATGTAGTTCCCATCACCTTAACATCTGTTTGATGCTGTAATGCCTCAAAAGAAGCCAAAGAAAGATTCTGTTCAGCCTTTTTTGCCAGATCTAGATACCAGGACGCAGCTGCATCAGCTACAGACAGGCTGCCAAATGTAAAGTATCCATGTTTGTTCCTAGCCTCCCTTGTTTTGTAATGAGTGTCCGAAGTGCACATTTCAAGTAAATTATAACCATTTTTTGAAAGATGGTTTACAATTTCTTCTCTAAAACCATTTTGCATGTTGTTAGAGTCAGACCATCCAAGGAAAACCTTCTCATCACCAATTTTCATACAGAGAATTCCAATTCCGCCAGGTCCCAGATCATCTGCCAAGATTTTCTGATTTTCTAAATTTGCGTATCCAATTTCAAATGAAAAAGATTCTTTTGTTATCAATGTATCAAGATTTGATTTTGCTGCCTTGAAGAGATCATCAGCATCATTTGGCAAGATTTCTTCTCCCATGGCATTGTGACTGTCTACTATTAAGATTCGATCAAAGCCACGGTTTTTTGCATATTGTTCAAGCTCATTTTTTACATATGGTGGTACGTCTTCCATTCCATGTGGTGAAAGTGACAGGATCAGAACAGCTGTCTTGTCAAAAAGGAAACCAACGGTTCTTGCTTTGTTTACCTGCACCATGACTGGTATTGTGCATCTTTGACCCTGTTGTATGATTGAACTTTTAGCAAAACTTGCAAGATATGCGTCCACCTGTAATTTTGATGGCAGGTTAAGTGAGTGATCAGAAATGCTGTGCATTACCATTGCAGACGAATTTAGGTTCTTGTATATCTGATACGGAATGTTACTTCCCCCTATTGGATGAAATGGCCCAGGATGAACATCAGGAAGAACAAGAGTAAATTCGTTATTTTTTGTCTTAAATTTAATTTGAAACGTAGAGACTTTGGATGGCTGAGAACGCTCCTCTATCAAACGTTCCATCTCAGAAGGATCGTTTTTTGTCCGTGCTTTGACATAAGCCTGTAATATCTTGTGAGTACTTGGAATTTTTGGTCTGCCAGCTCTGTCTGTAATAATGCTCCAAACTGTTCCCACTACCAGAAACACAATACCATATGCAATTGTCTGCAAGTCTGTGAGCATTGGAATCCAGAATTGCCAAGGAACAATTGCCAAAAACATTGCAAGTGGTTGAATCAAACAGAGAGCCCACGCTAGCTTAATCTTTGCACCAATGACAGATGTAAAAATTCCAATTCTAAAGCTTGCAAACAAAAACATTCCTTCCGTTAGATACATTGGCAATGACTCTGGTTTTGAAAATAGTGGTACTGATATCAAACCTCCTAATGCAGTAACAAACCACAGCAGATTTCCAAATCCAGAGATGTGACGAATTTTGGAAAGATCAGTATGTAAGATACGATAATCAACTATTTGTGTAACAAGTAGTGCACCGATTGCCAGCGGTAGATGAAAGGAGAGCTTGGCATATGTATCAAAGTAAGCATATGCTGCAAGTAGAACAATTGTAGATGCAGCAGCTACAGAAACAATTAGTGATAGATAAGGTGATGATGGGCTAAGTAGTGTTAGTGAATACCTCTTGTGAATGCGAGATACGGTATTGGCGTTTTCTGTCATGGTAGGAAGAAAATTTTCAGAATCCACGATATTGCGATTAGGCTACTTGGAATAGCCACTACTATCTCTGGCCTTATGCGATATCCTTTAGTCTCATCCTCAAAGAACCTTAAAAGGCCAGCACTAGATGCAGGCAATGGTGCCGATTTTTTCTTGCTACTCATGCTTGTCTTTGACAGGACAGATTTTTACATAAAAACTTTTGTTATCTTATTTTTTTAGCTTATCTATAATTGTAGTTAATTCACTTATTGATTTTAGGATCTTATGTTGTTTTTCGTAATCCCTTTCTTGTTCTAGCTCTTTGGCTAGATCTTGTAATTTTTGCTCAAATTTTGTAAGAGCTAGATTCACATCAGGTTTTTTCACTTCTACTGCCACGGGAACGTTTTCATCTTTTGCTTCTCGTCCACAATTTACACATAGAGCATGCCCATCCTTTATGACACGTACACCTTTGCAGTATGGACAAGGATCACTTACCAATGTTGCGCCCTTTAGAAGCATCTCTACTGCTTTTTTGGTAATCTCCTTTGACACAAACCTAATTTACAAATCCAAGTAAAAAACCTAGAGACTGACAAGGCTTAATAGTAGGAAAGCAAAATTTTACTTTGAATGGCGGTAATCTGCAATACATGCGGACTTCCCAATGACTTATGCGCCTGTGGTGAACTTGAAAAAGATTCTACTCAAATTGTCGTTCGTGTAGAAGAGAGGCGTTTTAAAAAGAAGGGCACTATGATAGAAGGAATCAATCCTAAGATGAATGATCTTGGAAAAGTTGTCAGAGAACTAAAAGCAAAATATGCTTGTGGTGGTACAGTAAAAGATGGCTACATTCTTCTTCAAGGCGACCATAGGGATACGATCAAAGGAACTTTAGTAAAACTGGGATTTTCCGAATCAAGCATCGAAGTGCATTAAACTAGACTTGCTAAAAAGTGACAAATTCCTTAGAATTCTTGCGATTCCGTATTCTGCACTAGTAGCAATAATTTTTGGAATGATGTTTCTGTCTTTTCCTATTGGTGCATATGTAGTTTTTAATTCTGATGTGGGACAAGAAAAAAATTTCGAATATCCTCTTGATGGACTAGATGTTTTTCTTGGAGGTCTAAGCTTTAAGCTACCACTCAAGTTTGAGATTGGGGAAGGCTTTGTTTTAATATGGTGCATTTACATAATCCTATTTACCATTGCTGTTGTAGGACCTGAAAGAAATTTTATGATGGCCATTACCTCATTAATGACTGAAGGGTGGCAAAACATCAAAAAGAATTCTTTTCTTAGCGTGATAACGTGGTTTTCAATTTTGATTGTGTTTTCTGTAATCATTGATTCTACACAGCAAATAGTTGGTGTGAAGACTGAGCCGCCAGAATTTCAAAACGCATTAATACAGTTCTTTGATGTGAGTGCATCTCCACTAAAGGAAGAGCTAGGTTTTCGTGTGTTGTTAATTGGCATTCCACTTTATGCAATGTTTTCTCATAAAGCTTCATTGACATATTTTTTCAAATCTCTCTGGAATCCTTCAAAAAATCTTGAAATTACAAACTACAAAAAGGTAGTAATTTTGATTGTAGTGGTAGGAATATTTTTTGGAGTAGCGCACATAATTTCAGGCTCACCGTGGAGTTCTGGCAAGTTTGCTCAAGCAGCTGTAGCAGGTGTGATAATAGGTTGGGTTTATTTCAGGTACGGTTTGGCACCGGCAATTTTGATCCACTG